>Ga0182748_1002327_pt1 | contig 17304 bp, 11 predicted proteins | sample eDN3rd37CKraftOP_FD_128877 | JGI IMG/M metagenome (GOLD analysis project Ga0182748, IMG submission 128877) | Enriched Organic Plus compost microbial communities from Emeryville, California, USA - eDNA 3rd pass 37_C Kraft OP (version 2) (version 2) ...
CGCGATCATCCTGCTGATCGGCATCGTCAAGAAGAACGCGATCATGATGATCGACTTCGCCATCGTCGCCGAACGCGACGAGGGCCTGTCGCCGCGTGAGGCCATCCATCAGGCCTGCCTGTTGCGGTTCCGGCCGATCCTCATGACCACCTTCGCCGCGCTGATCTCGGCGGTGCCGCTGGCGTTCGGCACAGGAAGCGGCTCGGAGCTGCGCCAACCGCTTGGCATCGCCATGATCGGCGGCCTTGCGGTGAGCCAGTTGCTCACCCTGTTCACCACGCCCGCCGTCTATCTCGCGCTGGATCTCCTTGCCGGATGGCTGCGTAAGCGTGGCGTCGGCCGCCTCGAACCGGAGGCAAGCGCGTCATGAACATCAGCGCGCCCTTCATCCAGCGGCCGGTCGCCACCATCCTCTTGACGCTCGCGATCGCCGTCTCGGGCGTGGTGGCTTTCAATCAGCTTCCCGTCGCCCCGCTACCAGCGGTGGATTTCCCGACCATCATGGTCCAGGCGCAAATGGCGGGCGCGAGCCCCGACACCATGGCCGCGACCGTGGCCGCGCCGCTCGAACGCCGCCTCGGCCAGATCGCCGACGTCACGGAGATGACGTCGGAGAGCAGCACCGGCTCAACGCGCGTTATTCTGCAGTTCGGCCTTGACCGCGACATCGAGGGCGCCTCCCGCGACGTGCAGGCCGCGATCAATGCGGCGCGCGCCGACCTGCCGACCGCGCTCAAGAGCAATCCCACCTACCGCAAGTTTAACCCGGCCGACGCGCCGATCCTGATCCTCGCCCTCACTTCCAGGACTCTCACGCAGGGTCAACTCTACGACAGCGCTGCTACCGTGCTGCAGCAGCGGCTCCTCCAGGTGCAGGGCATCGGCAATGTCGATGTTGGCGGCAGCTCATTGCCGGCCGTGCGGGTCGAGCTCAATCCCGGCGCGCTGTTCAAATACGGCATCGGCCTTGAGGACGTGCGCGCGGCGCTCGCGGCTGCCAACGCCAACAGTGCCAAGGGCGCGATCGACGACGGCGCCCGGCGCTATCAACTCTATGCCAACGACCAGGCGTTGAAGGCGGCGGACTATCGCGACCTCGTCATCGCCTGGCGCAACAGCCGCCCAGTCTTCCTGCGCGACGTGGCCGAGGTGGTCGATTCCGTCGAGAGCCTGCGCAACCAGGGCTCCGTCAACGGCGAGCGCGCGGTGCTGCTGATCCTGTTCAAGCAGCCGGGCGGCAATATCGTCGACATCGTCGATCGGGTGAAAAAGGTGCTGCCGCAGCTCCAGGCGGCCTTGCCGGCCGACGTCAAGCTGACGCTGTCGGGCGATCGCAGCAGCACCATCCGCGCCTCGCTTGAGCACACCGAGCAGACGCTGGTGATCTCCGTGATCCTGGTCGTGCTCGTCGTGCTAGTGTTCCTGCGCAGCCTGCGCGCGACGCTGATTCCGGCCGTGACCGTGCCGGTCTCCATCCTCGGCACCTTCGGCGTCATGGCGCTGTGCGGTTACAGCCTCGACAACCTCTCGCTGATGGCGCTGACGATCGCGACCGGCTTCGTCGTCGATGACGCCATCGTCGTGCTGGAGAACATCGCCCGCCACATGGAAGCCGGGATGCCGCGCCTGAAGGCGGCATTGCAGGGCGCGCGCGAGGTCAGCTTCACGGTGATCTCGATGAGTGTCTCGCTCGTCGCAGTTTTCCTGCCCATCCTGCTGCTGGGCGGCATTGTCGGCCGCCTGTTCCAGGAGTTCGCCATCGTATTGTCGGTCGCGATCGGCGTCTCGCTCGTGCTGGCGCTGACCACGACACCGATGATGTGCGCGCTGCTCCTGCGGCCGACGGAGCGCCAGGCGCCGTCGCGTGTCGCTTCGATCATCGCCGGCGCACTTGATTGTCTGCATCGCCTCTATGACCTGTCACTCCGGCGCGCGCTGGCGCATCCGCTCCTCGTGCTGATCACGGTCTTCGCCACGATAGCGCTCAACGTCCTCTTGTTCGCCATCGTTCCAAAGGGTCTGTTCCCGCAACAGGACGGCGGCCTGATGATGGGTGGTATCACCGCTGACCAGAGCATCTCGTTCCAGGCGATGAAAACCAAGCTGGCGGAGGCCCAGGCCATCGTGCAGGCCGATCCGGCCGTGCAAACCGTGGTCGGCTTCACCGGCGGCCGCAGCACCAACCAGGCCCAGGTCTTCGTCACCCTGAAGCCGCTGGAGGAGCGCAGCGCCTCGGCCTTCGAGGTGATGGCCCGCCTGCGGCCGAAGCTCGCCGCGATCCCCGGCGCCCAATTGATGATGTTTCCGATGCAGGATTTGTTCATCGGCGGCCGCATGAGCTTTGCCCAGTATCAGTACACCTTGCAGGCGGACAGCATCACCGATCTACGGAACGGGGCCGCAAAGCTGACCGCGGCGCTGAAGAAAAGTCCGGTGCTCGCCGACGTCACTTCCGACCAGCAGACCGGAGGACTTCAGAGCAGAGTGGTGATCGACCGGGCCACGGCCGCCCGCTACGGCCTCACCCCCGACATCATCGATGCGACGCTCTACGACGCCTTCGGCGAGCGTCAGGTCTCGACCATCTATCAGGCGCAGAACCAGTACCACGTCATCAGGGAACTGGCGCCGCGCTACCTGGAAGATCCGGAATCGCTCAAGCTGATCTATGTCAGCGCCTCCGGTGCATCGGCGAGCGGCACATCCTCGACCAATGCCGTCTCCGGGACGGTGACGAGCGCGTCGACCAGCAGCACGTCCTCGACCATGTCAACGAGTTCGTCAGCCCGGAACAAGGCCACCAACTCCATCGCCACATCGAGCGGCGGCGCGGCGTCGAGCGGCGCGGCGGTCTCGACCAGTGCCGGTGCCATGATCCCGCTGTCGGCCTTCGCCCAGCTGGTGGACTCGACTACCCCGGTCCAGGTCAACCATCAGGGGCAGGCGGCCGCGACCACGATCTCGTTCAATCTCGCGAGCGGCGCCAAGCTTGCGGACGCGACCGCCGCCATCGCGCAGGCCGTGAGCGACATCCATATGCCGGCGTCCGTTCATGGCAGTTTTGCCGGATCGGCCGGTGCGGCGCAGTCGATCATCTCGACGATGCCGCTCCTGATCGGCGCGGCGCTGCTCGCGGTCTATGCCGTGCTCGGCATTCTCTATGAAAGCTACGTGCATCCCATCACGATCCTGTCGACGCTGCCGTCGGCCGGCGTCGGCGCGGTGCTGGCGATGCTGCTCGCCAATACGGAATTCACCGTGATCGCTCTGATCGGGGTGTTCCTGCTGATCGGCATCGTCAAGAAGAACGCGATCCTGATGGTCGATTTTGCGCTCGAAGCCGAGCGGGTCGAGGGCCTGCCGCCAACGGAAGCGATCCGTCAGGCTTGCCTGAAGCGCTTCCGTCCGATCCTGATGACCACCTGCGCCGCGCTGTTCGGTGCCGTACCGCTGGTGCTCGATCACGGCATGGGCGCCGAGCTGCGGCGCCCACTCGGCATTTCCATCATCGGCGGTCTGATCGTCAGCCAGTTGCTGACACTCTACACGACCCCGATCGTCTATCTCTATCTCGATCGCTTCCGCCACCGCGCCCTGCAAACATGGCGTCGGGTCTTCCCGGGATCGACCATCGCGGGAGTTGCGCAATGAAGGCCGTCCTGTTCGTGGGCGCGCTGTGCGCCGCTGCATTTTCGCTTCAGGCCTGCACCGTCGGCCCCGACTATCTCAAGCTGGAGGTTGCAACGCCGGTCGTCTTCAAGGAGGCGCCAAAGGGGTGGAAGGTGGCAAGGCCCGCCAACGGCATCGATCGAGGCGAGTGGTGGCGCATCTACAGAGACCCGCTGCTCAACCAGCTCCTGCCGCAGGTCGCGATCAACAACCAGAACCTCAAGGCCTATGAGGCCGCCTTCCGTCAGGCGCAGGCCATCGTGCGCGAGGCGCGCTCCTCGTTATTCCCGACTGTCACCGCCAGCCCATCCATCACGCGCGCCCGATCGTCAGGCGTTACCGCGACCACGCAGACCGCCGAACTCAACGGAAGCTGGGATCTCGATCTGTGGGGCAAGGTCCGTCGCCAGATCGAGAGCGAGCAGGCGAGCGCGCAGGCGAGCGAGGCGGAACTGGCCGATCTGACGCTATCGGCGCAGGCCGAGCTGGTGACGGATTATTTTCAGTTGCGCTACCAGGACGCGCTCGCGCGCCTCTTGAACGACACCGCAGCGGCCTATGAGCGCAGCCTCAAGATCACCCAGAACCAGTACGCCGCCGGCACGGCAGCGCGCTCGGACGTCATCACCGCCCAAACGCAGTTGGCTTCGACCCGCGCCTCCGCCATCGCCGCGGGACAATTGCGCGCCCAATACGAGCACGCCATCGCGCTGCTGATCGGCAAATCGCCGGCGGAGCTGACGATCCCGCCGGGGACCCTGGCGCGCGGCGTCCCCAACGTGCCGTTGACCATCCCGTCGGCCTTGCTCGAACGCCGTCCCGACATCGCCGAGGCCGAGCGCAAGATGCAGCAGCAGAACGCGCTGATCGGCGTCGCCGTCGCTGCGTTCTATCCGACCGTCAATCTGTCGGCCGTTATCGGCTATTCCGGCACGCCGCCGCTGATATCTGCAACAAATCTGGTCTGGTCACTCGCGGCGAGCGGAAGCCAGACACTGCTCGACGGCGGTGCGCGCTCCGCAGCCGTCGACGCGGCGGGTGCAGCTTACGACCAGAGTGTCGCCAATTACCGGCAGACGGTGCTGACGGCGTTCAAGGACGTTGAGGACGAACTGTCGAACCTGCGTGTTCTCGGCCGCCAGGCCGCGGCGCAGGCTGAAGCGGTCCGCCTCGCGCGCCAGGCCGTCACCATCGCGCTCAACGAATATCAGGCCGGCACGGCCGCCTACACGACCGTCGTGACCGCCCAGGCCACGGCGCTGACCAACGAAGAGACCGCCCTTCAGATCCAGCAAAACCGCCTCGTCGCCAGTGCCAATCTGATCAAGGCCCTCGGCGGTGGCTGGGATACTTCGCGGCTAACGAGAGCAGACGCGCTATGACCGGATTCGTGTCGGGAATTGACCTACAAGGTCAAGAAGAGTGCGCGATAAGGAAGCGGATTTTGATATCGCTCCGCGACCTCGCGAAGCAGTTCGGGATCGACCTCGCGGAGAGGGGCGATTTCGATATTCCGCTGACGGGCGGCGCAGCACTCCAGACGGCGGGAGCGTCCGAATTCGCCTACATGGATCATGCGCGGTACGTCGAGGAGCTGCGGCAAACCCGGGCCGGCGCCTGCTTCATCAGCCAGCGCTACGAAAAGCATGTCCCGCCCGGAACCGTGGCGCTGGTGGTTCGACAGCCCTATCTCGCATTTGCTGAGCTTCTCGCCCAATTCCATCCGAAAGCGCTGCGACCTGACGCGATCTTCTCCAGAGCAGAGATCTCGCCTCGCGCGACGATCCACCAAGCCGCACTGCTGGAGACAGGCGTCGTCATCGATCCGGGCGTCGTCATTGGTCAGAGCGTTCACATCGGCACCGGCAGCATCATCGCGGCGAACGCGGTGATCGGACCGGACGTCATCATTGGCGCCGGGGTCTCCATCGGTCCTCACGCTTCCATCACGAATGCCATCATCGGCAACAATGTCATCATCCATCGCGGTGTTCAGATCGGCCAGGACGGTTTTGGGTTCGCTCCCTCCGAGCGAGGGCATATCAAGGTCGTTCAGTTGGGAAAGGTCATCATCGGCGACGACGTCGAGATCGGAGCGAACACCACGGTCGATCGCGGCAGCAGCCATGACACCGTCATCGGCAGCGGCACGAAAATCGATAACCTCGTCCAGATCGCCCACAACGTCGTGATCGGACGTCATTGTCTTCTCGCCGCGCAAGTCGGCATCGCGGGATCGACGACGCTCGAGGACTTTGTCGCGATCGGAGGTCAGAGCGCGATCGCCGGGCATCTTCGCATCGGCCGGGGCGCGCCGCGACCTCAGGTGTCATGCGCAACGTTCCGCCCGGCGGCCGCTGGGGCGGATGCCCGGCTCGGCCGATCAGAACATTCTTTCGAGAGCAAACCACGCTCAAAAAGCTTGCCGCACGCGACGGGTAAAGATGAGTGGAACGACGACCTCGCTCCGCACACCTATCTGCTGCCACGCAAATGCTGAGATCACGCGGAAAACCCACAGGACGAGAAGCAAGAAGGCATCATCGGGGAACGATTATGTCCGCCATTCTCCTCCTGTGTTTCAGGCCGTCGCTTTCTTCATCATCTTGGGGTCTGTCTTCCTCAAGCGAAGAACCGTGGGCATTGGCGCCTTCTTCTGCCTGCTCGGCACGATGCACATCCTCGAAGTCCTTTTAGGGGCGGCGTTCGTCCTCAAGCTGCCACACGGACTAATATCGACTGGGGCCAATGTCATGGTCGCGGGAAGGCTCGCGTTCTTCCTTCTGCTTTACATCAAGGAAGCTGCCGAAGCGATAAGGCCGCCGACCTATGGGTTGTTAGCTGGCAATCTTCTGATGCTCGTTTTGGCTGGCGTATTCCGGATCTACGGCGACCCCACAAGCGTTCTCGGCTTAATTCCGGATCGCGCGCTTCTGGGCGAAATGGTTCTGTTCATGCTGTGGGGGACGATGCTGCTCGCCATCGACGTCGTCCTGTTGGTCCTGCTCTATGAAGGACTGGGATTCTTGGTGACAAATACGCTTCCTGGCCGGATGTTCATCACCACAACGATTGTTCTGAGCCTGGATCAACTCCTCTTCTATGCGGGTCTCCTCCTTATCGTTCCTGTCCCGCTGTCGCTCTTCCTTGGGGGATGGGTCGCCAAAGTTGCTGCGGCGACCTTTTTAGCATCATGCTCACCCTTTATTTGCGGTTCGTCGAGCATGATGAGCTGCGCGTTCCCGCGCGAAGCGCTGGGGACGTGTTCGATCGGATGACCTACCGGCACCGATACGAGAGGCTGGTCGAACAGATCGGCAAGGATGCGCTGACCGGCCTGCAGGGCCGTGGTCAGTTCGACGCCAAAGGACCGGCGATGGTACGCGCGACCGTCGAATCGTATCTTTCGGTCAGCCTCATCATGATCGACATCGATCATTTCAAAGCGATCAACGACAAGTATGGTCATGTCAAAGGTGATCGCGTCATCCGCGATGTTGCGACGGCGATAGCATCGGCAAAGCGCGACGGCGACGAACTCTTTCGTTACGGCGGTGAGGAGTTCGCGTTGCTCTGCCTGGAAACAGCGGCGTGCGCCATGGCGTTGGCTGAGCGACTTCGCGAATCTGTTCACGATCAATATCAACCAACCTTGGACCGGCCAATCACGATCAGTGCCGGCATCGCGACATGTCCAATGAATGCGACGAACTTCGACGCCCTCCTCCTGAAGGCGGACGCGGCGCTTTATAAGGCGAAGGCGTTGGGACGGAATCGGTTTGTCCATGCGGCCGCGCCCGCGTCGGGATCGATTGGCTGAAATCATTCGCAGCGATGCCGCGACGGTTGCCAGCGAGCTACCTCGAATCGAGCGATAAGCCGGTCGGCAGTCTCCATTGATCGGGTTAGCACAACCATTACACGAAATAACGAAAGGAGGTCTCGACAAGATCGTCGTCGCCATACTCATCGAGTATTCCGCCCACTCGCCGAGCGAATGAAAGCGATACCGGCCATTTTCCACGAATATCTGCCGTGTTCCAATTCATTCGCGTAAGATTGAGTACGTCCTGTGCTGCAGCAATTGATCGTTCTGGCCCCAAGCACCGAACATCGAAGGGTTGCGGGACATGCGGGCCTGGGTAGGTGCCTAACTCGGGCATGAATCCTGACGTGAACAAGAAGCTTCGGGAGTCGTTAATCGTGCAAACAGTGCCCACCTTAGGGGGGTAGGCGCCATATCGAAGTAAGCGGAACAGGCTTGGCACCAGCGTGACCATTGAGACAATGGGGATGTCCTTCAATGCATCCTCAAACCCCGCTCGCTCGGCTTCGTCGAAATACGAAGTCTTGTGTAGCACCACGCGGAGAGGGGCTCCGCCCGTCCGCAGTTCGTATTCGGCGAGAACATTCGTGGCCAGATCAAATGCTTGCTCCTTTGAGAGATGAACATTTCGACCCTGATCTGGCTCAACCGGCACGCCTTGCCCCCTGATGGCAAAACCTTCGCCATCGCTCGAAAATGCTTGCGCCAAACTTGATCGGACAATCGCCCGCTGTGTGGTGCGAAAATGATGAAAGCTGATCCCGACAAAACAAGTATCCGGGCCGGTTGGTGGTAGTCGCCATGGCACGCCGCCGGCTTTGTAGTAAAGACCGACGGAGAAATTCCATGCGCGCGTAGCTGGATCCTGGTTACGCGCCGTGTCATCAAGCAGGGCGTCCGTGACCAACTGGATCGGTAGGCGATTTCTCAGCGCCCGCGCCTTCAGCGCATGACGGAGGTCGCGCTTCAAGAAATCCTCAGGCGTCTGCTCGACCTCATTAAGCATATCAAACAGGTCGAGCTGACTGTTGACTCTCGTGCGCTCCAACGCCTTGGCACGCTTGCGCTCGTCATCGGTCGTTTTCCGTTCAACGGTACCGACTCTCTCGAATACATTTTCGGGAATGCACATCAAGACGATATCTGGCCGGTTGAGGTCGCGCGCAGCTAAACGGGCGTGAGCCTCAGAATAGAGGTCCACCACTCGCTGAAAGGCGCTATAGGCATCGCCCTCAAGCGCGTCTGCAAGACGGTCATTGCTTGCTGACGAGAGAGAGATGGACGATTGATCCGGCGCTATAAGACCTTTGTGAAAGGCCTCTGGAAACCCCGGAAAAGGCTTCCTGAGAAGGGTTGCCTCGCCGGGCGCGGGAATTTCGCGTTCGCATCGTTCAAGCCACCCTCGTGCTGCCGCCACCTGCTCAGCGGGGCCAATGATACCAACATGAACGTGGTCTTTGCGTGCAGACCCGAATCTCAAATCAAACGGACCCGCGGCGAGGAGCCCGGCCTTAGGATCACTGTGTGCGCTGGCGCCGCCAAATTGCAGACGGGGAGGCGACAACTCGATGATCGACAGGTTAATCGTCATCGTTTGCCTCATGGGTCTCTAGAGGCTCGTCCTCTGCTGGATCGTCATCCGATTCTAGTGCTAGCTCTTCGAGTTCGGCGTCCAGCTTCAGCAGGTCCTCGTCGATCTCCTGGTCGCGTTGTGCCATCTCGTCAAAAGCCGAGACATTGAATGAGATCGTTGGTGGCCGAGGCGAGAGCAGGACGGTTGGCGCAAAGCGCACCAGATCGTTGTCCGCCCGATGTTCAAGCGCAAATAGCCCGTCGGATTCCCCAGACAGGATGGCCAACCAGAAGGAGACATCTTGCAGAACGCTCGGATTGAAATCACGCGCTGCTCTCCGCGTCGAAAGAGCATTCGTACGCTCGCGGCTGATCGGCTTGCGAATCCCGTCGCGGGTAAAGGCATATCCGGGCGAGATCACCAATGCCCAGTCATCCGCGAAGCGCATGACCGAAAAACTGAATGCCTTGTGCTCATAGTAAACGATATCGTTAGAGTCTCGTTTGGTTCGCGCCTTGACGACTGTTCGCGTGGCCTTCCGAAGTCGCCCCTGATAACTCACCCTCAGCTCAGGTTCGTCACCTCGCGCGAAATAGGCGCGTCGACGATCATATTCTACTTGGAGCCCTTTGGCTCTCAAATGCTCGAAGATCAAATTGTGAAGCAGCTTCAAGGCAATCGCTTCGCCCCCCGACAAACCGAGCAGTTCGGAGAAGCTCATGGTTTCGATATCACCGGGATCGAACGGCGACACCAACGCGTCGGCCAATTCGTCGAGATTGTAAAGTGTATAGAAGCGTCCGTCGCTGACATGCCCCGGCGGGACTGCCAAGCCTTGAGCGCTTCGGTAGAAAGTCGCGTTTGAACTTGCGCTCGTGCCCGAATGCCAAACCTTTTCAGGCATCGATGAGATAGCGACCAAATTGCTTGAGAAGCGAACCGTCTCCTCTTCAACGGGCAGTGCAGTGTTGGTGATTTCGTCGACGGCCTCGGGCCGCGCTTCAATGGTGACGATGAACTGTCGGTTGTCTGATGACGGCCCAAATGCAACAGAACCGTTGTTGTTGACCGTGGCGAGGACCATATCCGACAGACCGGACCCGCGGCGGTCCATCTGTCCGCCACCATAGAAGAGATCAGAAATTGCGGGATTGCGATAGCCTTTGATCGGACTCGTGCGGCCAGCGATCACCTCTTGAAAAGACTGATCTACCACCTGGGCAGCAATTTCTGCGATCAGCCCGCCAGGACTGATCACCGTGATCGATCTCGGCTGCACCTCAACCTGAACCGGCGCGTCAACATCGTAGTCGCGATGAACGATCGCGTTAACGATCATCTCCTTAATGGCAATAGCATTATAAGCGCTCACGGTTCGCGACACTTCTGCCTTAAGCCGGAACTGGAAGTTGACGAGCGCCAATAGGTCGATCAGCGCGTCCAGTTGGCTCCATAGGTTTCCAGTGATGGTGCGACGGACCAGAAAATTGCCGTTCTCCGCGGCCGGCTCAAGTTCGGCATCATCGCCAAATCTGCTCCGGAGCCAGTTTCCAGGTCCGGACGCGCGAAATTCAACGCGGGCCTGCTTGAAGTCGTTTGATGGATTACGCGCGAACAGCAGCCAGCCGGCGAGGGTCGGAGCCTTGATTGTTCCAATAGGTCGAACGAGATCAAGTCTGTCCGTCATCTCCTCGACCCATGTTGCGTCGATCTGGCTCGGTCGCCATAAGTCGGTCTTCTCGGCGTACTGGGACAAGCGTGCCTGGAGAAGTGACTGCTCGAATCCGGAAACGTCGAACCCGTCGAGCGGACGCATATCGGCAGGCATTCCGCCCACGCTGTGGCCCGACCGCCGCCGTGTGGGCCGCGCCCCGGCCGCTATCATGCTGGCAAGTAAGTCCTTCTCGATCAGATCGTCGAATCCCTTGATGGGAACGAGCTGGAAATTCGAACCGATCTGGTTGGCGAGCTGCGTGACAAACGAAGGAAGCGGATTGCCGGCAGTATTATCCAGGACGCACCAATAGACGCCGTGCAAAAATCCATTCGTGCTTTGAGCAAGGAATAAGTCGTTCATCACCGAGGCTTCCGCCCCACGATATCCGACGACGATAATGGGATGATCGCGAAGAAGCGGGTTTAGTCGATCAACGAGTTGACCGTCGAGGGTTTGAACTTCATCGGTGAGATTCTTGTCAGTGTAGTGTTTGACCGACCCGTGCAGGAAAATCAATTGTGGGTCTTGTGGTGCCGAGCTGAACATAATGTAGTCAGCCGGTGTGCTGATGCTCACCAGCCGATGAGGGCGATTGTGCTGGATTGCGGCTTTTTCCAAACACTGATCGAAATTGGTGGTGAGAACCGTAGAGATCCAGCCCTGATGGAGAATTTGCGTGAGCGCGACGTAGCCGCGCGAAGGCGGGATCTCCGGAGGGTTGATGAGCTGCTCGAAAAATTCCCGCCGGTCGCTCTTCACACCCAAAAGGTTGTCGATCGCGTGAGGATAGAGGTCGGCCAAAGCAACGTCCGCCTTGTACCAAGATTGCGCGGTCACCCATGGCCAATAGTCGGAGCGCCTGATCGACATGTCGCTCGGATGCCGGCCGTTCTCCTTGCACCAAGCCCATCTTGCGACCCTCTCGACCGTGTTAGCCGCGATCGGAACGCCGGACGTGATCGACGCGCCAGCGCCAAGCAACAAGACCGGTTCCAAGCCGTCCATCAAGAGAGATCGAAGACGGCCAACTGACGATCTACGCAGCACAGCCGCCGCCTGCTCCACGCCCTTTAAGGCCGACGTTGGTTGATCCATCCCGCCCCCCAACACACATTCCGGCCAGAGAATTCAGAAGGGCTCATTCGCGGCCTGTCTCCAAAAATCATTGGTCTGTCGAAAGAATTTACAAATATCACGCTCCGATTCCTCGAGTATGATTAAGAGACATCCGCGACGAGATATGAACAGGTGGCCCACAGGTTCAGATCGGGGCTGGGCAGCTGTAATCGCTGGGCTTGATTTCGTTCCTCATTTGTTCTATATACCGATTCGAGGTTGCTTGGCGAGGTGCTTCGCATACCGTGTAGCTGTGAAATTCGCCGAGTCGCCGGGTGTCCAAGGACCTTACGTCAGAAAAAGCTCTTATTTTCCGGATTATTCATAGGGACAATATCCCATGGATTCTGGATAATGGCCTGCATTGCAAGAATTCAAAGGTGCTGGATCCCGGTTTCGTGGAGATTGGAAATCTCGATCTGATCGGTAAGCGCGACAAGCACCCGGTCGTGCCGTCGCCGTCCGGAACACTGAGCGACTACGTGCCGTTCTATTTCACGCCGTTTTCGCCGATGATGTACAACATCAAGACTGGGTGGGGTGGAATTCGAAAGCGCAACAATGATGAGATCGTCATCATGGTTTCGTCGCTGCGGACGTTGCAGGCTAGGAAGATTCCATTCCTGTTCACAGATCGGCACGCGTACCTTGCTGCCGCGCAATTCTATTCCGACCTTGCACGTCTCGATCAGATCGATTGGGACATGCTTCAGCGACGGGACTTCAGCAACGATCCGGACGATCCATCAAAAAAGGAACGCTATCAGGCTGAAGCTCTTGTCCACAAGCATCTTCCGGTCGACGGCCTGTCGGGGCTCGTCTGCTACAACGATGACGTGTTGAAGTCCCTGAACGCCGCATTGGCGCAACGCAGCCAGACCATAAAAGTGGTTAAGAAGCCCGATTGGTATTTCTGATGTTCGAATTCACGCGCGGCAATCTCCTCGACTCCAAAGCGGAAGCTTTGGTCAATACAGTCAATACCGTCGGTGTGATGGGGAAGGGCGTCGCCTTGATGTTCAAGGAAGCATATCCGGAAAATTTTAAGGCCTATGAAGCTGCCTGCAAGAAGAAGGAAGTCAAGGTCGGCCACATGTTCGTAACGGAGCGTCAGGCATTGATCGGCCCTAAGTGGATCATCAATTTCCCGACGAAGGAGCACTGGCGCGGTAATTCGAAGATGGCTTGGATTGAGGCTGGCCTGGAAGATCTCAAGCGAGTGATCGTCGAAAAGAAAATTCACTCGATTGCTATTCCTCCGCTAGGAAGCGGAAATGGAGGTCTCGACTGGTCCGAAGTGCGTCCCAAAATCGAGGCTGCATTGGGAGCGCTAAACAACGTGAGCGTCGTTATCTACGAACCTACCGACCAGTACCAGAACGTATCGAAACGCGCGGGCGTCGAGAAACTCACGCCGGCGCGAGCGCTTGTCGCGGAACTGGTCCGTAGGTACTGGATACTGGGAATTGAATGTTCCTTGCTCGAAATCCAGAAGCTTGCGTACTTTTTGGAGCGTAGTATCGAAAAGCTCGGTTTGAAAAATCCGCTCGATCTGCGGTTTCACGCCGACAAATATGGTCCCTATGCCCCTCGACTAACGCATCTGCTAGACGGACTGGATGGCAGCTATCTGCATTGCGGCAAACGCATCGGCGATGCCGGACCGTTCGACGTGATCTGGTTCGAAGACGCCAAGCGAGACAAAGTTGCTGCCTACCTGGGATCTGGCGAAGCGAAAGAATTTCTGCCAGCGCTCGAGGCCACAGCCGGGCTTATTGACGGATTTGAATCTCCATTAGGCATGGAGCTTCTCGCCACGATCGATTGGCTAAAACATCACGACAATGTCGCTGCGGATCGGGAAACGGTCAAGACTGCGCTCAAGACGTGGACGGGTGGGGAGGCGTCGGCAGCGCGCAAACTGAAATTGTTTGAAGATCGGCTTGTCGATCTCGCGATCGAGCGTCTGGCGACTTTCAACTAATCGGCAAGTGCCCTTACGCTGCCATCTGACACGACGGAGTGCCATTCGCGGTTGAGGATGATCGGCACGGGCGCTGACATGCAAGAATGCGGAAGGTATTACGTGGTGTTGGCTAGCGGCTAAGGCATACCTTTATAATATCGATGGTGACGGTCTTTTGGGCGCCTTCGCAAGATCAGATTCATCGCCGCGTGCCGGGTTTTTTGGTCGAATACTTGATGGTTCACTCGATAGTTGCCGAACGATTCCGAGATGGGCCTCAAACGAAAACCGCGATTTCCTGCTGAAGAATCAATAGCGAGTTTTTTTGACGTATTGACTAGCGGATTCTGATGATGAGTCGGAAAAATTGCGCTTCCAGGTCAACGCGCTAACCTGGCTAAAAATAAAAAATAATTGAGGAGGTTAGACCACATATCCCGGTCGATTCAGGAGCGGGTCGTTGGCGAAATGCTGAAATACCTTTGAAGCTTTTTCGTTAATGTAGGCATGGAACACGATGCATTCCCAATGCCTGCAAGCCGAACGTCTTGGCTGCGGTGATAAAGATGCGAATGGTTTGTTGGCGGTTATTGCACGTTGCCTATCCTCCATATGAGCGGAGGGCGTAGAGATTGACAGTAGGACTGCTGCGCTTGAGCTCTTTTATTACTCGATCTGTCAATGATCACTCGATCGTTGTCGATAGATTTGGAAACGACGTTCAAAAGAAGATTGTGAATTTCTCTTGGAAAATCAGTAGCGAAAAGTTCTTCACTTTTCGGATTCGGGGACCGGTCAGAATCAAATGCACTTAGATTTCAACGCGCTATCCTGACTAAAAATAATCGAGTGGGTTCCTGGAATGAGTGCTGTATCCAGGGTTGAAAGTGGCCCAATCGAAGCCGTCTGGCACCCCCTACCTCTTGAGAACGTTTTTCATGGATTGAGCGCTAACGGAGAAAGTTTTCAGGCTCTGTGAATGTTTTTCATAGTCAACAGGGTGCCTAAGAGTTCAACTTCCGCCAGCTTTGCTGCGCCAAATGATCCCGTGCGTGCTTCCCGTCATCCTGCGACCGCGTCCTTGCTCTGCCAGATGTTCTGGAGCTACCGCGCCCGCGGGTGCGATAGCTCCGCAAAGGCTGTCTCAATGTTCTTTAATCGGTCGGGTCTTGCGTAATCGAACGTCTGGCGATGGCGCCTTCTTGATCCGCCCGGCATCGCTGTCCTTGCGGCGCTGCCTAAGCCAAGCCTCGACCTCACCAAGGTCCCACACCACGCATCGGGATGTGAGATAGTAACGGCGCGGGAATTCGCCTCTGATCTCCATCTCATAAATGGTGGTATCGGCAAGCGGAACAATCATATGCAGTTCGTGTCGGCGAATTGTCCTCGGTAGTCCAGATAAAATTGCGACGGGGCCAACACGCTTGGGCGGCTCAGTTGGCTTGTCGACCTCGTACGAGCCCATAAGCATATGTATACGATCTTGATTTCTGGTCATGTCTGTTCTCCATTCTTGTGGGGGGAGATGACATGAGAGTCGAGTCGCAGGTTCTCGTCGACGTTGCAGGTAAAACAGACGCTAATTGTGAACACGGCTAGTTTGTTCCGACGACGTGCGAACCCAGCCGACTTATAAACCTCGATCTCAATTCGCGCTGATGGCCGTTTGGAGACCAACCCAACCAGCATATTTGTCACCCGTCTCGCGAATATGGGTGTAGCGTTTGAGACTCACCCATGATCGGTGTCCGCTAACCGCCGCGACGTGGGGAATGTTTAAGCCCATCTCAAAGAGGCGCGAAATTCCCTCATGGCGTAGATCGTGAAAATGCAAATCCTCGATGCCAAGCAGCTTGCAGGCCCGCGTGAAGTTGGCCGTGATGGCGTCGGTGGAATATGGAAATATCTCCAGCTTCTTCTTGGGCATGCTATCGATGACCTGAATGGCCTCCGCCGGAACGTCGACCCAGGTATCGTTGCCGAGTTTCTCGCCCGGATGCTTCATGTCGCGCACCAGCACGCGCTTGTGCTCTTTCTGAAAATCGTCCCAAGCAATGCGCGTGATTTCTTCTTGGCGGCGAGTTGAAAAGAGAGCGAAGACGACGACTTTGTGCATCGGCATGGCTTGAGGAGCACGCTTGCGACGTTCAATGAAGTGCCCAAGCAACTTATCTAGCTCCTCAAGCGTCGGTCTGCGATCACGTTGAAGCGAGCGCGATATGATGCCCATGCGTCGCGCGACCGTAATTGCGTCCTTCATTTCCCGATCGTCGAGCCGATAGTCCCACATGGGTCGCGCGATAGCGAAAATCGCAGCCAGATGGCTGGCGTAGTTCCCAACGGTCTGTGGCTGACTGGTCAGCGATTGCAGAAACTCGATAATGTCTTTCGACTTGATCGTCGAACACGCCATATCGGCGATCGGAAACTTTTTGATCGCTTTCAGCACCTGGGCCTTGGTGCGGCCGATCTCCTTGATCGACTCTTCGGTGTAGCGGTCGATCGCCTTGGCCAAAGTCGGGTCGGCGGATTTGACGCTGTCGATCACGCCGGGTTTCGCAAGCTCGCGCTCGCGCTGCTTCATCCAAGCCGTTGCCGTGGGTCGCCTGTCAAAGGTCTCCGTCTCGTGGTACGTCTGTCCATCCCGCATCACCCGGACACGCGCCCGATAGCCGACGCTCCCATCTTTACGCTTGCGTGCTGTGATGGTGCCCATGTACCGCTTCCCGACTTGGTCCATGGGATTATAGTTGGTCCACGGGACCAAATCCAGTGCCGAAACCGCCGTTTTTGGTCCAAAACTAGCGCGAACGAGCCGTAAATCTGATGACGCAATGCATTGATAAGAAAGAAAAATCAAGGTATTCCAAGCCTCCGATCTTCGCCGTTGCGCCGATGATGGACTGGACCGACCGGCACTGTCGCGTGTTCCATCGGCTGATGACGCGGCATGCGCGGCTCTATACCGAAATGGTGACCACTGGTGCGGTCATTCACGGCGACCGTCAGCGGCTGCTCGGTTTTGATCCTTGCGAACATCCGGTGGCGCTGCAGCTGGGCGGCTCGGATCCGGCCGCGCTCGCGATCTCGGCGCGGATCGGCGAGGATTTCGGCTATGACGAAATCAATCTCAACGTCGGCTGCCCGTCGGATCGCGTGAAGGACGGCCGCTTCGGTGCCTGCCTGATGGCAGAGCCCGATCTCGTCGCGGACTGTGTGCAGGCGATGAGGCGCGCCGTCGCGGTGCCGGTCACCGTCAAATGCCGCATCGGCATCGATGATCAGGATCCGGAGGTGGCGCTGGATCGGCTCGCCCGCGCAGTGGTGGAGGCGGGCGCGGATGCATTGATCGTGCATGCGCGCAAGGCCTGGCTGAGCGGTCTGTCGCCCAAAGAGAACCGCGACATTCCCCCGCTCGACTATGAGCGCGTCTA
>Ga0182748_1002330_pt1 | contig 17290 bp, 11 predicted proteins | sample eDN3rd37CKraftOP_FD_128877 | JGI IMG/M metagenome (GOLD analysis project Ga0182748, IMG submission 128877) | Enriched Organic Plus compost microbial communities from Emeryville, California, USA - eDNA 3rd pass 37_C Kraft OP (version 2) (version 2) ...
CGAAGAACATCCCGCCGCCGACGATCACGCCGCTGACCTCGTCATCGAGCACGGTGCTGGTGATCGGCCTGACATCCAAGACCCGCTCGCTCATGGATGTGCGCACCCTCGCCGACTGGACCCTGCGCCAGCGCCTGCTTGCGGTGCCCGGCGTTGCGAAGGTCGCCGTGTTCGGCCGCGATGTGCGCTCGGTCCAGGTGCAGATCCGTCCCGACGACCTGTTGCGCTTCAACCTGTCGATCAACGACGTTCTAGAGGCCGCGCGCCGCGCCACCGCCATCACCGGCGCGGGCTTCATCGAGACGGCCAATCAGCGCATCGTCTTCCAGTCGGAAGGCCAGTCCATCGATCCGGAGGAGCTTGGCCGCACGGTCGTCACCAGCGCCAATGGCGCGAGCGTGCTCCTGAAGGACGTCGCCAATGTGCTCAACGCGCCGGAGCCGCCTATCGGCGGTGCGACGATCATGGGGGAGCCCGGCGTGGTGCTCCTCGTCTCCGGGCAGCTCGGCGCCAACACGATCGATGTGACGGAAGGCATCGAGCGGGCGCTCGACAGCCTGCGCCCCTCGATCGAGAAGGAAGGCGTCGAAATGCGCGCCGACCTTTTCCGCCCCGCCGACTTCATCGCCATATCGACCCGCAACGTGCAGTATTCGCTCATCCTGGGCGGCGTGCTCGTGATCGTGGTGCTCTTCCTGTTCCTCTACGATCTGCGTACCGCGACGATCTCCTCGGTCGCCATTCCCCTTTCGCTACTCGCCGCGGTCGTCGTTCTCAACGCGCTCGGGGTGACCCTCAACGCCATGACCCTCGGAGGCCTCGCCATCGCCATCGGCGAGGTGGTGGACGATGCGGTCATCGACGTGGAGAACATCGCGCGCCGGCTGCGCGAGAACCGCCGCGCCGAACATCCGCTGCCGATAGGCGACGTGATCCTCAACGCCTCGCTGGAGGTGCGCGGATCCGTGGTCTACGCGACGTTCGCGGTGATCCTCGTGTTCCTGCCGGTCGTGATGCTGCCAGGCCTTGCGGGCCGCTTCTTCGCACCGCTCGGACTTGCATACGTGCTTGCCATCCTCGCCTCACTCGCGGTGGCGATGACCGTGACGCCCGCTCTCTGCATGCTGCTGTTTCCGAAGGCCCCCGCAACCGACGACGGCCGGACCGATGACCCGCCGGTGACGCGCTGGCTGCGCCGCCACTACGAACACACGCTGCGCGCCATCATCTTCCGCCCGCGCCTCACCATGTTCGCGGCGGTCCTTGTCACGCTCGCAGGCTGCTCCGCCATTCCGTTCTTCGGCGGTGGATTTTTGCCCGAGCTGAAGGAAGGCCACTTCACGCTGCACATGGCGGCGGTGCCAGGCACGTCGGTCGCGGAATCGGAGCGCATCGGCGCGCGCGTCACCGAGGCGCTGCTGAAGCTGCCGTTCGTGCGTGTCGTCTCCCAGCGCATCGGGCGGGCGGAGCAAGCCGACGATACGTGGGGCAGCAACTACAGCGAGTTCGAGGTCGATCTTCAGCCGGGATTGTCGGGCGAGGAATCGGAAGAGGCGCAGGTGGAGATGCGCAAGGTTCTGGCCGGCTTCGCGGGCGTCAATTTCGCGCTGAAGCCGTTCCTGACCGAACGCGTGGAGGAATCCCTCTCGGGCTATACCGCCGCCGTGATCGTCAATATCTACGGCAACGATCTCAACGTGCTGGACGAAACCGCCCAGCAGGTCGCGCAGGAGCTCAACACCATCCGGGGCGCCAACGAGGTGCAGCTCCAATCGCCGCCCGGCCTGCCGCAGCTCACCATCCGGCCACGCAGGGCGGACCTCGAGCGATGGGGCCTCGATACCGTCGAAGTGCTGAACGTGCTGCGCACCGCCTATCAGGGCGACATCGTCGGCCAAGCCTACGAGGGCAGCCGCGTCTTCAACGTCATCGCCATTCTCGACCGGGCAACGCGCGAAAACGTCGTCAATGTCGCCGAGCTACCCATCCGCACGCGCAACGGCAACTTCGTGCACCTGAAGCAGATCGCCGACGTGTTCCAGATCGCGGGCCGCTATCAGGTCGATCACCTCGGCGGGCAGCGCCTGCAGGTGGTGACGGCCAATGTCATCGGCCGCGACGTCAGATCGTTCGTCGAGGAGGCGGAGGATGCCCTGCACCGCCGGCTCCAGCTTCCGGCGGGCGTGCATATCGAGTTCGCCGGGTCGGCACTGGCGCAGGCGCAGGCGCAGCGCGATCTGCTGATGAACTCGGCCATCGCCGGGCTCGGCATTCTCATCCTGCTCGTCATCGTCACCGGCAGCACGCGCAACGTGCTGCTGGTTCTCGCCAACATGCCGTTCGCCCTTGTTGGCGGCGTGCTCGCGGTTTTCGCCACCGGCGGGACGATGACCATCGGCTCCATGGTCGGCTTCGTGACCCTGTTCGGCATCACGCTGCGCAACTCGATCATGATGGTCTCGCACTACGAGCACATGGTCGCCCAGGAGAGGGCACCGTGGGGGCCCGAGACCGCCGTCACCGGTGCGGGCGACCGTCTCGCGCCCATTCTCATGACGTCCATCGTGACGGCGCTCGGCCTGCTGCCGCTCGCCATCGGCATGAACGAGCCGGGGCGCGAAATCGAGGGTCCGATGGCGCTCGTCATCGTCGGCGGGCTGGCGAGCTCAATGGCGCTCAACCTGCTGGTGCTGCCGACGCTGGCGCTGCAATTCGGGCGCTTCGGCCGCAGCCGCGAGGACGCTCCCGTCGCGAGCGCTGCGCAGAGCAGCGCCAATCCGGCCGAGTAGCGCGGGCGGCGCAGGCGTCAGGCTCCGGGCCACGAACTCCCGCGAGCCGCAGCAAGCCGCGGCCCCGCGCCGGCTACTCAGCCGCGATCCGCATCACCCGTGGCGTCTGCTGCAGGCGCTGGCGTACCAGGTTGATGTGCAGGCGCAGATGGTAGAACTGATCGGAGAAATTGAGCGGATAGCGGATGCGCCGCACGCCGGCATCGATGCGCTCGATATCCGCCTGATAGCCCGTCAGCTCCACCGCGGACGCGGGCTGGTCGAGGTTCTTCTCCAGCGCCTTGAGCTGGCGATACCAGTAGAGCAGCCGCCGCCGGATGGTCCATGAATAGATGCTCGGCAAGATGCGGAGCAGCGGCAAAAGGATGACCAGCGAGGGGATAAGCAGCAGCACCGTCTGCGCTCCGTGGTCGGCCACGAAGGCCGTGACCGAGAACGGAAGGCCCGCCTCCTTCACCGCCGGTGCGATGCTCCGCAGCGCGACGGGCAACTCGCCCGTCTTGTACATGAGCCGCGTTTCCTGCGGCACCTGATATTCCGGGTCCGAGACGCTCGGGAACATGCCGGGACGGTGGAACAGCACCGGATCGCCCGCCTTGTCGAAGGCCGAGCGCGGGTTGTTGAGAACGGCGTGCGACAGGAGATTGATCAGCGAGGGCTCGAGATCGGCGCGCACCACGAGCGCGGTGCTCGTCGTCAGAAGGGTGATATCGTCCGGCGGCGTCAATGGCTCGAACTCTACCGCGCCGCGGTCCAGCCGCACCTTGGCGAGGGCGGGAAAGCGGTTGGCGTAGGCGTCGGCCTCCAGCGCAAAGTTCATCAGCCGGATGCCCTGCACGTGCAGCAGCTTCTGGATCGTCTCTGAATCTGCGGGAAGGATCAGGAACGCCGCATCCGCATTGCCGTCGAGCAACTGAGCTCCATCGGGCGCGAGATCTTCGGCGATGAGCAGCGGGGAATCGCGGGAAGCTTCGACACCGTTGGCGCGCAGAAGCTGCGACGCGATGCGCCGGGTGCCGCTCTCGCGCGTTCCGGTAAGGACGCGCCGGCCCTTGAGGTCGCGCAGGCTGACGCCGGAAAAATCGGAGCGGACGAAAACCCAGATGGGCTCATAGAAAAGACGCCCCAGCGAGCGCAGCTTGCCGAGCTCCTTGCTCTGCCACTCCTGCGCCTTGGAGCGCGCGAGCCGCCCCTGCATGCTGCCGACGAGCCCGCCCTTGACGAAGGCGGCATCAAATTGGGGCGGATCGGAGACGAGCCCGCGCAAGGTGCGGAAGCCCTCTACGCTAGGCTGGAGCTCGACCGTGGCGCCGAACGGGGCGAGCGTTTTCCGATAGGCCGCGCCGAGCTCCTGGTAGTGGGCAAGTCCCCCCGTCGCCAGCACGATGCGTCCATCGGGCCCCTTCGTGCCCGTCAGGGCGTAATAGCCCCCCGAGAGCGCGCCGACGACGCCCAAGGCGATGATCGTGACGACCTTCGGTAAGTTCGACATGACGTCCCCCGTTGGGATCCCCTTGCCGGTATTTAACAGCTCGGCGGACGGATGGGGTCATCCTTCGGTGACATCCCGATGGCAAATCCGGCCCCTTGCCGAGGTACATCGACGGCCTCGCCTCTCCCCGGCTCCGCCGGCAGCTCCCGCCCGCTATCCCGTGAGCGGCGCCTGGCACGGCAGCTTCCGCGTTCTGGCCGGATCGCGAATCAGGTAGCGAAATTGATCTGCATTCACCTTTGCTGCCCTCGGAGGATACCCACATATGCCGACGTTCAAATCCGGTCGGAGCGTCCTGGCTTCTGTCCTGCTCACCGGCTCTACGTGGGCAACCGCGCAAGCGCAGACCGTGGACGCCGAGTTCGACGCCCAGTGGGGGCTGGCGGCCATCGGCGCCCAGTACGCGCTGGAACGGGGCATCACCGGCGCCGGTGTCAGGGTCGGCGTCGTCGACGGCATTTTCCAGACGACCCATCCCGAATTCGACGGGCGCATCGATCCCTTCGAATACAACCCCAATAATCTGGGACCGGATGCTCACGGCACGCACGTTGCCGGCATCATCGGCGCGGGGCGGAACGGCGTAGGCATGGAAGGCGTCGCGCCCGGCGTGAGCCTGGCGCCGATCTGGGCCTTCGCCGCCGACAACGATCTCGCCGTTGCCTATCTCGACGCCGTCTCGGCGGGTATCAAGATCTTCAACAACTCGTGGGGCCTCAGCAACGAAGTCGATGTGAGCACGCTCACCCAGGCCGACGCGATTTCAAGGATAGGCGCTCCGCTCATCGAGGCCCTCCATAGCACCCTGCAGTCGGGCGCCGTGCAGGTCTGGGCCGCAGGCAATGCCGGACTGGCCAGCCCCGATCTCTATGCCGGTCTTCCGTACCTCTTCCCCGAGATGGTGCCGGGCTGGATCGTCGTCACTGCCGTGGGCAAGAACAACGAGGCGATCGGTCTCAATCAATGCGGCGTCACAGCGTCCTTCTGTATTGCTGCGCCCGGTGACGATATCTATTCAACGGTCCCGAACAGCACCTACGGCCTGATGACCGGCACGTCGATGGCGGCGCCGCACGTGACGGGCGCGGTGGCGCTCGCCAAGGAGATGTTCCCCAACGCGCACGGCTCTGACCTCGCAGCCCTGGTGCTGCGCACCGCGACCGACATCGGCGATCCGGGGATCGATCCGGTGTTCGGCTGGGGACTGCTCAACGTCGGCAATCTCGTCTCCGTCCTCGACCCGGACAACGATCCGGAGGACGGGGACGACAACGGCGCGCTGTTCGTCAACGCCAACTACGCCCGCTTCGCCGCCGTCGACACGCTCATCACCACGCTGTGGAACCGCAGCGCGCAACGCATTGCCGGAAGCACCGGCAGCGCGCCCACCACCACCGTCGCCCAGGCGATGGCAAGCTCGCAGGCGGTGCCTGCGATGGCGCTCGGCGGCCCGCCCCCGCGCGATGACATCGACACCACCGTCATGCTCACCAACGGGCGCGGGCCGGCCATCTGGGCACAGGGTCTCGGCGCCTATGCGCGCATCGATGGGTCGCCGCGGGCCAGCGCCTCACTGGGCGGCGTCATCGGCGGCTATGACTTCATCGACAACGGCACCGTCTCCGCGGGCATCGCCATTGCCTTCACGTCAACGAACCTCGACACGCGGGGTGCGGGTGACGACAGCTCATCGCAGGGCTGGCATGGGTTCGCCTACGCGACGTGGGTCGATAACGGGTGGTTCGTCGACGGCGTCATCGGCGGCAACCGCTTCGACAACAGCTACAAACGCACCACGATCGGCGGCACCAGCGGCACCGTGCTCGGCAATGCGGGCATAACCGGTCATTCCTCGAACGACACCAGCGGCTTTGCGGCGCGGCTCACGGGCGGCAAAGTCTACCAGTGGGGTACAGGCACCGTTGCACCTTACGCCTTCGTCACGTTCCTGCACCAGCGTACCGGCGGCAGCGCGGAGTTCGGGGCGGACATCTTCTCGCTGGCGATCAACGCGACCCGCCTCGATCAGGTCGAGGGCGGCGTCGGCGTGCGCGCGCAGGCGGGCGGAACGACGTGGGGGATCTTCAACATCACGCCGTCGGTGGACCTTGGATATGGCCGCCTCGGCGGCGATGTTTCCCTGCCCGTCGGCTTCGAGCTGCTCGGCAACGAGCTTTCGGCGAACGCCGCGGACATCGGGCGCAATGTGTTCCGCGTCGGGGCCCAGCTCGATGTGCTGCGGTTCGACGAGCTGGCCGGCGGTTTCATCGCCTACGACGGCCGCTTCCAGGAAAACGCCCAGAACAACACGTTCTCCGGCGGCGCTTTCATCAGGTTTTGAGGACGGCGCAATTACGCGGCCTCCTTCGCGGTGGCCGCGCGTTTGCCGCTCCAGCGAAGCGGCGCGCCGCTAAAAGCATAGCCATGGGGCCCGGTTTCGGTCGGGCCTTTTCTTTTGGAGCGATCGTATGAGTTTGGAGCGACCGTATGAGCTATGAGCCCGCCGACCACGCGTTCGGCCACGGACGCTCCCCTAATCCTGCGGAGCCTCCAACGGACGCACCGTCGGATGCGGCGGCTAGCGGTAGCGTAATTTCACTGAACGTTCTGGGCGATTACGCTAAGGCGCTTCCGCTAAGTGATTGGTGGAGGGGGCTGGATTCGAACCAGCGTAGGCGAAGCCAACGGATTTACAGTCCGTCCCCTTTAGCCACTCGGGCACCCCTCCACACTTCTGTTTCATCTTAGGCCGCGTGCGGCCTTAAATGAAATCGCCCCGCGCAAGGGGCGGCAGGGCGGGAGGCTTTATCCGCACCAGCCCCTTGGATGTCAAATGGAAAAGCGCCAGGATGCGCTTCCTTTTCTGATCCGGTCCCCATGAAATCTTCATCGTCTCGCCGTCCTGCGGGAAAACGCCCGCCCAACCGCCACAACGAACGGCGCTTTCAACAGCGAAACCGCGGCCCGCACGGGCGATCGGCGATGGCCGACGACGGCCGTGTGCGGCTCTTCGGCGTGCACGCCGTCGAAGCCGCGCTTCGCAACCCGGAGCGGTCGATCCAGCGACTTCTGATGACGGAGAATGCGGAAAATCGCCTCTCCGAATCGGTTGCCGCGCGCCAGATCGCGCCCGAGCGCGTCAGCCCTCGCGACCTCGACCGGCTACTGGGCGAAGACACCGTTCACCAGGGCGTGATGCTCGAGACCGAGCCACTTCCCGAACCCGATATCGCGGAGATGCTCGCCCGCCCCGGTTCAGGGCCGCTCATCGTGCTCGACCAGGTCACCGATCCGCACAATGTCGGGGCCATTCTGCGCTCCGCCGCGGTCTTCGGCGCGGGGGGACTCGTCATGACGCGCCGGCACAGCCCGCCTCTCGATGGCACGCTCGCAAAGTCGGCATCCGGCGCGCTGGAACTCGTGCCCGTGGCGCTGGTTCAGAATCTCGCGCGGTCGATTGCCGAGTTGAAGGAGCACGGCTGCGTGACGCTCGGCCTCGAGGGCAGCGCCGAAGCGCTGCTGGAGGACGAGCCGCTGAAGGAACGCATCGCGTTCGTGCTCGGCGCGGAAGGCAAAGGTCTGCGGGAGCTGACGCGGCAAAGCTGCGAGAAGCTCGTGCGCATCGCCACGGCGGGGCCGATCGGCAGCCTCAACGTTTCGAACGCGGCGGCCGTTGCGCTCCACCATGCGGCGTGGAAGCGCGCGCAGCGTGCTTAGCTGACGGAACGGCCGGCTTCACAAACGACAAGGGCGACCGGATTGCCGATCGCCCGTGCGTTACTGTGCGCAAAAACCGGTGCCCACTTTTCCGGAAGCACTCTCCATCTCCTCGTGCTTCTTATCGGAAAACCGGTGCCCACTTTTCCGGAAGCACTCTCCATCTCCTCGTGCTTCTTATCGGAAAACCGGTGCCCACTTTTCCGGAAGCACTCTCCGTCTCCTCGTGCTTCTTATCGGAAAACCGGTGCCCACTTTTCCGGAAGCACTCGAGATCAATCGCAAATCAGCGGGCGCCGACAGACATAGTCGCCGCCGCGGCAGACCATGTCGCCGTAGCGGTTTTCGAAGCAGCGCTGGTTCTCCCAGTGGCAGCGGCGGGGGCCGTGATAGCAAGCCGGCTCGTAGTCGTCATAATAGTAGCCTCCGCGGCCGCGCGCGCTTGCGGCAGCGCCGAGAATCCCGAGCCCGATGATGCCGGCGGCAACGCCTGCCGCGACACCGCTGCCGCGCCCGGCCTCGGCTTCCTGCACGCTCGCCGCCGCCAGACCTGCCGCCAGCACGAGCGCCATCAACGGTTGGAGGATCTTCTTGATCATGCAGATGTCTCCACATTCAGTGCCGCCGTCGGCGGCAACACATTGCGAGAAGAAGCGCGGTAAGGGGAAAGCCGTGCCTCTCCGCCGCTGGCCGTTACCCTCGCCATACGATCATGGCTTGATCGCGGACGGGATCGCGGCGGATTTGCGGCCGCCTGCTTCAAGTGCTCACTTCAGGTATCGGCCCTCGCAACATCCGGCAGCAGCGACCGGAGCGGCAACGTAGGCCGGTGCATAGGCCCGGCGCGGCTGCCAGAAGCGGCGGGCGTACTGGCCATAGGGCCGGCGGTAGCGATCGACATACCCGCGCGGCATGTAGGCATAGGCGCCCGGATAGGGAGCGATCGTTGCCCAGTAGTAGACGTTCGAATAGCGCGGGTAATAGACGAAGTGGCTGACGGGCTGAGGCCCGCAGAAGCCTCCTGGGGCCCGGCACCATCCATGGGCCTCGGCGGGGGCAGCGGCGAAGCCAAGGACGACGGCGGCGCCGATGAGTGACGGTGACGTGAAACGCATGCGCAATACCTCGACTGACATTCAACGCGCGGGGCTTCCCCGCAGGACTGACGCAACTGCGTTCACCATCTCAGGATATGGATAATGAAGGGCTAATTGCCGCTCCGCGCCGGAGCAGACCGCGGCCGTAGCGCGACTGGCGGCACACAGCGGAGCACGATATAAGGCTCGCGCATAGGCACCGCGGCCGGCTTAGCTCAGTTGGTAGAGCACCTGATTTGTAATCAGGGGGTCGGGGGTTCAAATCCCTCAGCCGGCACCAATGATTTCAATAGTTTACCTAATGGCGGCGGCCGGCCTCACGTACGCACCATGCACTCAGTTCCATAACCAGTCTTGACCTCCTCCTCGGCTTTGCACTTCGGCGACGCGACGGGACGATGAGGCCCGGGCTAGCAGAAGGTAATGGGGTCGAGACCGCGCGGAGCTTTCGCTGCGTCATCTGCAATTTACCGTCTGTCACCCATCGCGCGCTTTGGAAGCTCGCGAGAACGATGCGGTGGCAACATAAAAGACCGGAGTGAAGATGAGGCCGAACAGCGTCACGCCCAGCATGCCGGAAAATACCGCTGTGCCCAGCGCCTGTCGCATTTCCGCGCCGGCGCCCGTTGCAAGCACCAGCGGCACGACGCCGAGGATGAACGCGAGCGAGGTCATCAGGATCGGGCGGAGCCGCGTTTTTGCTGCGCGGACCGCCGCCTCATAGCGGGTCAATCCGGCATCCTCGCCCTGCTTAGCGAACTCGACGATCAGGATCGCATTCTTCGCCGCGAGGCCGACGAGAACCACAAGACCTATTTCCACCAGGATGTTGCGATCGAGCCCCTGCAGATTGACGCCGATCATTGCGGCAAGGATGCACAGCGGCACGATGAGGATGACCGCCAGCGGCAGCAGCCAACTCTCATACAGCGCCGCGAGGATCAGGAACACGAAGGCGACGGCGAGCGTGAAGGCGATGAGCGCGGTGTTGCCGGCGAGCTTTTCCTGCAAAGCGATCTCGGTCCATTCGAAGCCGAACCCGCCGGGCAGCGAGGCCCCGACGATCTGCTCTACCGTGTCGATGCCCTGGCCCGATGAGTAGCCGCGCCCTAACCCCACCTGCACTTCGGCCGCTGGAAAAAGGTTGTAGCGGGCGACGCGGTAGGGGCCGGTCGTATCGGAGAACGTCGCCACGGACCCGAGGGGCACCATCTCGCCGGAATCGCTGCGCGTCCTGAGATTGGCGAGGTCGCGTATCGTCAAGCGGTACGGGTTGTCGGCCTGCGCCGTAACGCGATATGTGCGGCCAAGGATATTGAAGTCGTTGACGAAGGCGGAGCCCATATAGATCGACAGCGCATCGAACACACGCTGAATCGGGACGCCGAGTTGCTCCGACTTGGTGCGGTCGATGTCCGTCCATATCTGGGGTGTGCGAGTGCTGAACAGGGTAAAAGACTGCGCGATTCCCGGCACCTGCGCTGCTTTGCCGGCGACTGTCCACGCCGCGTTCTCAAGCGCGGCGTAACCGCGTCCGCCCCGATCCTGTACGTAGCCTTTCAATCCGCCGCCCGTGCCAATCCCTGGCACCGATGGCGGCTCGATCACGAGGATGAATGCATCCCGCATGGCGGATAGCTGGGTTCTCAGGTCGGCGACGATCTCGTCCTTCGACAGTCCCAGCTCGGCACGCTTTGCGAAGGTGTGAGGATTGACGAAGACGACGGCGGTGTTTGGAGCATTGGTGAACGTGGCGCCATCGAATCCGGCAAAAGCGACGGTATGGGAAATGCCCGGGCGCGAAAGGATGAGATCTGTTGCCCGGCGCATCACCGCATCGGTCCGCTCGAGCGTGGATCCGGGCGGGAGCTGCAGGGCAACGATCAGGTATTCCCGGTCGAGCTGCGGAATGAGTCCCGTGGGGGTCGTCTGAAACCGCTCGTAGGTCAGGAAGAGCAGTCCTGCGTACAGCAACAGCAGGAGGAGCGGCAGACGGATCAGCCGCTGCGTCGCCCCGGCATAGCCGTGGGACATCCACTCGAAGACCCTATTGAACCCCCTGAAGAACACACGCAGCGGCGCGCCGAGCACATGCAGCGCACGGCTCTGAGAACCGGCTTGATTGTGCGGCTTGAGAAGCAGAGATGCGAGTGCCGGAGACAGTGTCAACGAGACGAAGCACGAGATGGCGGTCGATGCTGCAATGGTAATCGCAAATTGCCGGTAGAACGTCCCTTGCAGTCCGGAGATGAACGCTGTCGGAATGAACACGGCGATCAGCGTAAGGGTGATCGCGATGAGGGCGCCGCCGACCTCGTCCATAGTCTCATGGGCCGCTTCGTTGGGCTCCAGTCCCTCGGCAATGCGCCGCTCGACATTCTCGACCACCACGATCGCGTCGTCGACGACGATGCCGATGGCGAGCACGATGCCGAAGAGCGACAGAGAGTTGAACGAGATGCCCAGCGCCTCCATCACGATGAAGGCGCCGATGAGCGAAACGGGAATGGCCATGATCGGGATGATGGCGGCGCGCCATGACTGCAGAAATAGGATGACGACTAGCACCACGAGGATCAACGCCTCGATGAGTGTTGCGATCACAGCATCGATCGAGGCGCTGATGAACTCAGTCGGATTGTAGACGATGGCGTAGCCAAGCCCCGGCGGGAAATCCTTGGCGAGCCGTTCCATCTCAGCTTTGACAGCAGCGGCGGTCTCGAGCGCGTTGGAGCCGGGACGCTGGAATAGAACAAGCGCCGTCGCCGGCTTGTTGCTGAGATAGGAATTGATCGTGTAGTCCTCGGCGCCGATCTCAACGCGGGCGATGTCCTTGATGCGGACGACGGCACCGCCGGGCTCGGCGCGAACGACGACGTCGCCAAATTGCTCCGGTGTCGATAGCCGTCCCAGCGTATGCACGGATAATGTAAAGCCGCCGGGAGAAGAGGCGGGCGGCTGATTTATTGAGCCAGCCGCCACCTGCAGGTTGGCGCCCCGCAGCGCGTCAACGACCTCGCCGGGCGTCAGATGGCGCGCCGCGACTTTCTCGGGGTCGAGCCAGATGCGCATGGAGTAGTTGCGCGCACCCATGACGCGCGAATCTCCGATGCCGTCGATACGCGCGATACGGTCACGAACATAGAGCGTGGCATAGTTCGAGATGTATTGCTGATCGCGCGAACCGTCGGGTGAGATCAGGTGGACGACCATCATCAGGTCGGGCGATGCCTTAAGCACGGAAAGGCCGAGGCGGCGCACGTCCTCCGGCAATCGCGGCTCGGCGATGGAGACGCGATTTTGCACCAGCACCTGTGCCTGATCGACGTTGGTCCCCGGCTTGAAGACGACGCTGATCGACAGCCGCCCGTCGCCCGTCGACTGGGACACGACGTAGAGCATGTTGTCGACGCCGTTCACCTCCTGCTCGATCGGCGCGGCAACGGTCTCCGCAATCACCGCGGCCGAGGCGCCGGGATAGGTGGCGCTGATATTGACGGTCGGCGGAGCGATTTCGGGATATTCGGCGACCGGCAAGGCCATGCCGGCGATGACGCCGACGATTACGAGAATGGTGGAAAGCACCGTCGCGAAAATAGGCCTGTCGATAAAGAAGTGAGAAAATCGCATGTCCCGCGGCCCGTAGTTGGCCCTCTTTTATTGGCGGCCATTGCAGCCGCGAGCTTCACTGCCCCACTTCGGACGCCGCCGGTTGGGGAGCAACCTTGATGCCCGGACGCACCATCGGGTTGGCAAGACTGTCGATGACGACGTCGTCCGCAGTCGTCAGGCCACTGAGAACGATCCTCATCCCATCGGATATCTTTCCGAGCTCAACCGGCGCTGCGCGAATTACATCGCCATCGCCGACGACCAACACCAGCTTTTGCATCTGGTCGGACACGATGGCGCTGTCGGGCACGAGCAGCACTTCGCGCTCGTCGGCGTAGAGCCTGAGACGCGCAAACGTACCGGGCGAGAACAATTCGTTCGCGTTCGCGAAGACCGCTCGTCCACGCAACGTCCCGGAGCGGGGATTAAGTCTATTATCCAGGAAGTCGACTTTCCCCTCATGGACATAATCCAGCTCGTCTGCGAGGCGAAGCCGCACGGGCAGATCAACGCCGCGGGAGGCTTGCCGCTGACCCGGCTTGGCAAGGCGGACGAAGCGCAGATAGTCGCTCTCGGAAAGATCGAAAACAAAATGGATGGGGTCGAGCGACACGATTGTCGTGAGCAGCGTGTTCGTGCCTGAATTGCCGCCAACGATCAGGTTTCCGATATCAACCTTGCGATCTGAAATTCGCCCCTTGATGGGTGCTTTGACAATCGTCCAGGCAAGGTTCAGCTCCGCTTCCTTCAGCGCTGCCTTGGCCACTTGCAGCTGTGCTTCACTGACGCTGAGATTGGCATTGCGTTGGGTGAACTCGCGCTCGCTGATAGCACTCGATCGCAGCAGCGGCGTCGCACGCTTGACCTCGCTTGCCGCCAGCGTGACCTGAGCCTCGGCGCGCGCAATCTCAGCGCGTGCGCTTTCGACGGCAATCTCGAAGGGTCGAGGGTCGATGGTGAACAGGGGATCGCCGGCCTCGACGAACTGACCATCCTTGAAATGGATCGCATCGACGAACCCTGAAACCCGGGCGCGTATCTCGACGGTCTGCACAGCCTCGAAATGCCCGGAGTACTCGTCCCAGTCCCTGACGACCTTGGATACGGGCTTGGCGACCGTGACGGGCGGCAGGCGGGCAGCGGGCGCGGCCGGCTCCTCTGCTATCGACGACGTCGATAAAATCATCGGCGCTAGCATCAACCACGCGTAACGCACGCCCCACCGCAACATCAACCACCCTCCCACGGGTCATCTTTCGGCGGTAAGAGAGGTTTCGGCAACGGGATGAAGTCAACCGATTTCGACTGGCCCCCCAGCGCCGCCGGATCGAAAACGCCTCCACCGGATGGGTCGCCCCCGGCTTGCGCCCCCTGCGTCACCGTTCTGATATTGACGCCCGCCACGACGCCGTCCGTTTCCTTTGGCGCGACATTCGGAGCGAGGTCGACAGCGCCTGCCATACCTCCCTGCTCATTACCCTTCTTGATTTCCTCCTGGACCGTAGCTGCCCTCGCCGCAAGCGTCGTCGAATAGGGAACCACATAGGCGCGCGGCTCACCGCTCGGGATGTTATTGTCATCCAGCTCTTCCACCCACAGATGGATGGCGCCCGCGAACTGCCGCGCCGGGTTCGGCTCTATCACCCGCGTCCAGAGAATCTGGAACTTTCCCGGTAGTGCGGTCGCCGCCGACCATCCCAGCAGCCCCTGCGCCCAGAAGAAGACGGCTATGTTGAACGCTGTCATCGCAAAAATGGTAGTGATTTTTGCGGCTCGTGACACGCGCACACGCGCCAGGATGATCAACAGGAGAGAGCTTAAAGCGGCGTAGGCGCAGGCCAGATAGAGCACGTGCATCTGCATCGTCATTGCCGCCACCCATACTTTGACATCGTGGCGCCGTTGGCCGTTGGATCGAAGAAAGACTGCAGGATGGAGCGATCAACACGCGAGGTGCTGACGACCTCTCCCTTTTCGTTGAGCGTGAATCGCGCCGCCGTCTTTTCTGTCCGCTCGTTGGTCATGTCCAGCGTTTCCCGCGCGATGATTTCAACGTGTGGGTTGAGCTTTTCAACCGTGACGGTCACGGGCACCGGCGCGCCGCTGCGGGCGGAGAAGTGATAGACGTTGACCGTATACTCACCGGCGATGATGCCGCGAATGCTGACCAGCTCCTGACGCGCCGGTGAGGCGACTTTTTCGCCTTTGACGTTGACGAAGCTGTTGGCCCCGCCGCGATTGTCGCGCTCGAGCGTCATGAAGCCGACGTCGCGCTTCCTGTACCAGACGACGTTGCCGAGCGGATCCTGCACGAAAAGGTCGAAGTCGTCGGGGTGATTGTCCGGCCACGTCATCGAGATGAAGAACTCGGCCTTGGTATCGATCTTCCCCTTGTCCTTCTGTTGCGACAGCGCCAGGAAGGTAATGAAGAACAGGAAGGCCACGACCTGCAGCGCCTTGAACAGAACGACGCTGAGCGGATCAAACGGGGTTTCGCGCGCGCGCAGACTGAAATCGCGCCTCATTGAGCAGTGCCCGCCTGCTCGAGCACGGGGATCACGTGGACCTCCGTCAGCGCAACGGCATCTGCGAAGACCTTGTCAGTAGCGGCCTCGACGATCCGGTATTCGATCCTGATGAGGATGGAGCCGACGAGGCCGGCCAATGTCGTGTACATCGCAACGGCCATTCCTTCGCTCATGACCGACAGCGAGGACTTGATCGCCCCTTGGTCTTCCGTGTTGAGCCCGGCGATAGGCGCCAGCATCATGATGAAGCCGACGATGGTTCCGAACAGTCCAAGCTTCATGACTAGATCGCCCGCGAAGTCGCCGAAGCTGTTCGATCCACTCAGCCGCTCGGCCAGTACACGGAGCAGCAGCGATTGATCGAGCTTGCGGGTTTCACCGCCAGCCTTCGCGGTCGTGATCAGGTTGCGAATATGATCGGCGATATGGCTGCCATCTGACCCGCCACGCCCTGCAGCAAGGCCCGCTGCGACCTCCATGATGCGGTGTCGCTTATCGACCGCCCCGGTGATGTCCTTTGCCAATCGCTGCTCGGCGGCCGCCTGGCGCGAAACCGCAACGCACCGCCACAAGCAGTGCACGGACGTCGCAAGGTAGATAGCGACGATGAAAAGCGTGATGTGCGTAGGGTCGCCGGCGATGGCCTGCTGCGCCAGGCCGTAGAACCACAGCAGTATGAAGGCGAAGAAATTGACGCTTGCGAAGATCAGCCACGAGACCACGGGATCGGACCATTCGGTCGGCCCCTTCCGCGACAAGGCCGCAATGCGGTGGTTGACGTTGCTGTTAATGGTATCCAGCATTGGCGATCTTTCTCCTGATACTGCGGCCCATGGGGGATGCGTTTCCCGTGGCGCAGAAGATCCCGCCACACCGCCCGGCCGCGGGCCACATCTGCGGCGCCAGGAAGGTTTGGTCTGCGCGCAACGCCAGCAATATCAATGCGTTAACCGGATTGCTTGCGAGCCCCTGCTCGGCTTCCGCACCTTGGCTGCAGGATGGTGCGACGGCGTGAGTTCGCTAAGGGCACGGTGACCGAATGTTCCGGGCAATTTGCCCGTTCTCCATCCATCGCCTTGCCATCGGTGGCACACGCCAGCCAATGTAGCGGCAAGGGGGATTTAGCCCATGCACTTGCTGCTCCGTCTGATTTTGCGCCTGTGTTGCGTGGTGATGCTTTGCCTTGCCACAGCGCTCGTGTGGATCGCGGTTGATACGCACCGGTCCATCAATGCTTCGGTGGCGGGCTCAGCCGTGCGCGTCGGCAAACATCTCGAGGCGCTTTTCTGGCAAAAGCTCCTGTGGCGCGGCGGCATGATCAAGGCCGAGATCCTGCCATCCCCCGAATGGCAGTCGCTGGCCACCCAGACGATCATCTCGCCGGGAATATGCGTAAAGCTGCAGCCGATCCAGCAGCCCAGCAGCTCGCTGTGCAGTCAGGTGGAGGCGGTCGGCGAGGCACCGCCCGAGTGGTTCATTTGGATTTACACCCAAGTGCTGGGAGAGCACGTATCCGTGGAACGGCCTCTATCGGTGCGCGATCGATATGCCGGATCGATTACGGTGATGGCGCAGCCGGAGGCTGCACTCCGGCTCGCCTGGCAGCACCTTTCCGCACTGCTCGGCATTGCGCTGGCCATGGCGTGCGGTATCGCCGTCCTGGCCGCGCTGATGATCAGCTATTCGCTTTTGCCGGCGCGTGCGATCATCGATGGATTAGGGCACCTGCAGCGTGGCAATCTTACATGGCGGCTGCCGCGTTTCCGGACGGAGGAGTTTAATCACATCGCCGGTGCGGTGAACCAGCTCGCCGAAAACCTCGCCGAGACGCGGGCGACGCGCCAAGCCCTCATGGTACGGCTCTTCCAGGTGCAGGAGGACGAGCGGCGAGCGATCGCGCGTGACTTGCACGACGAGTTCGGCCAATGCCTCACTGCAACCGCTGCCCTTGCCACGATCATCGAACGGCGCGCGAAGACGCTATCGCCGGAGATCGCCATGGAGGCCGCGAGGATTGCGCAGGTGCAGAAGCGCATGATGCTATCCCTGCGCAGC
>Ga0182748_1002332_pt1 | contig 17284 bp, 25 predicted proteins | sample eDN3rd37CKraftOP_FD_128877 | JGI IMG/M metagenome (GOLD analysis project Ga0182748, IMG submission 128877) | Enriched Organic Plus compost microbial communities from Emeryville, California, USA - eDNA 3rd pass 37_C Kraft OP (version 2) (version 2) ...
AGCATCTAAAGCAGCGCTTAAAAGTATCGACATTCATAGGGACTTCTGAAAATGCAGTGATGATCCAGATCTGGACTTCCCTGATCGGTATATTACTGCTAAAATATCTGCAAAAGAAGGCCAGATATGATTGGAACCTCTCCAATCTGGTGGCATTTATCAGAATGAATATCTTCGTAAAAATTAATATCTGGCAATGGATAGATGATCCCTTTGTAAGGCCTCCGGTCAAAGGGAAAAATGGACAGCTGCACATCTTCCAGGAATGAAAAGTAGGGTCAAAATTCAAATGAGGAAAAAATCTATGTTGGGAACACAGAAACAGCTCCCTAAAATTTATTTAGGACACATGTGACTAAATAATGTACTTGTGAATATAGATTGCTCTAAACGCAAATTAATTAAATAAATTCGTATATTGGTAGTGAACTAATTTTATTTAAATTATGCGCTACTTCCCTATTTTAATTTCCGCCCTGCTACTGACTGCCTGTAAAAAGGATGTCGATCCTACCGAAGGTAAGGAAATATTAAAAGCAGGTTTTTTATATGTAAATCCTCAAGGCAAACAGCTGACGGACTCGATTATTATCGTTCCGCCCAAGGTGTCTACTATGCCTTTGAATATAAGTTACATCCCTTATGCAGGAGCAACGTTCAAAAGCAATATAAAAGTGAAAAAAGGTGCATTTGAACAGGATTATCCAGGGACCCCTGTCGTTAAATGGGTGTTATATGATTTGGACAGAAAGAAGATTGTAAAAACGGAATCCGCAGTAGATATAAATGTCGATATTGCAAACTTAGGTAAATATCGGCTGACGCAATATATTTTTAAAAATGAGGAAGAAAAGGGAACACTGCATCTAGCAGTAGACTCGGCATCCAAGATTGTGGAGATCACAGCACTCAAGTCCATTGACACGATCGTACTCGATAAACTCTCTTCGTATAGTCCATATCTGACCTTTTATTTTAAAGATGACGAACCCTTTGATGCCGTTGTCTCACTTTACAACTCTTTGGAAGATGCAGAGAATAACAAAAAACCAATCGCTGAAACAGACGCACATAAAGCCTTGAAACTGGGTACATCTCAAATCGTATTCACAACTCCAGATCCTATTTTCATCCCGACATTTGATGTTCCGGAAAAGGATGATTTTTACCTACAATTAACTTACATACAGAACGGCAAAAAATTCAGGATACTCGATAATCACTTTGGCACAATTTTCAAATATTATAAAACAGGCTATCTGACAGACGATAGATCCGCCCTTCGGGAAGAAAGAAAATTAAAATTTGGGGATATGACGCTCACAATTAGTTCTTCATTTACATTTCAACGCTAGCTGGGCCTTAACTAGAAATGTTTAATGGTTTGTTTCTTTATTTATTCACCTTTTTGATAGATATTCACCTTATTGATAAAGCTATAGCCGTACCGGCATAATGATAACCTTTGAAGGGCATTCGGCAGAAGCATAGTTGCTGGTACTTTCTTTGTCCTGTCTCTATGCGATGATCAGAAAAATGATTAACTTTAAAGCACTATGCTCCAAGTAACCTGTGCTATAATAGAACATGCGAATAAAGTACTGATCTGTCAAAGATCTGCATCGATGAAGCTTCCTTTGAAATGGGAGTTTCCGGGCGGAAAGATTGAAGCTGGAGAAAGTAAAGAAGATTGCTTATTCAGAGAAATTAAAGAAGAGCTAAATATCGATATCGCCATAGCGGGCGCACTTACGATGGTAGAGCACCACTACCCTGGTTTCTCGATCAGGCTCTACCCTTTTGTATGCAGGCTGACAACGGGAGAACTGAAACCTGCGGAGCATGCACAAGCAATATGGGTTGATGTCATGGAATTGCCTAAATATGACTGGGCTGAAGCAGATCTGCCAATAGTGAGTGAATATTGTCTCCGTCGCCTTTTTAAGTAACTTGATTACCTGACTTGCCCCGTATTATCTCACATCAACATATCAATTTACATGAATCTTACTCACATATCAACATAACGACCCAATACGATGAATTTCAAAGAAACACTAAATAAATTACTAAATTCCAAAACGGTTCAAGGAATTTTGATAGCCAACATTTTCGCATTGCTGGTCATTGGTATCCAGTCCGCACTGATACCTAATGAGAACGGTACACTGGTTTTTTCAGAATTTGTGATTATTCCAATATTGATGGGTATGATCACTGCCTGGTTTTGGAAGGACATGGGGATAAAGGGAAAGCAAATAACCGGATATTCTATCCTGAACGGCCTTATCGCTATTCTCATGAGCTTTTTCTTTTTAGGCGAAGGCTTTATCTGCCTGCTGATCGTTTCACCTCTTATTTTTGGCTTCATCATCTCTGGTGCCTTTATTGGCAGAGCAATGTTTAAAAAGAGAAATCAAACATTAAATATAAGTGTTTTGAGTCTATTACTTGGAATCTTTATTGTTGACTCCCTGAGCGACCATCATCACGAAAATATGGTTTCTGATGAGATCTTGATCAATGCGAGTCCAGCAGAGGTATGGCAACACGTGGTTGCCTTCGAGCCCATATCGCAAAGGGAAAACTATTGGCTCTTCAAGATTGGGATGCCGAGCCCCATGGCCACTACAGTAAGTGAGCATAAATTGGGGGCAAACCGAAAATGCATCTTTAGCAATGGCTATATCTTCGATGAGAAGATTGTAAAATTTGACATCAATAGAAACCTGGTTTTTGATATCATTGATCAACCTAAAGACCCTGAAATCATGGGACATATAGATATAAAAAGAGGGGAATTTATCTTAAAGGACAATGGAAATGGAACCACCACCCTAGTCGGCAACAGCTGGTATAACCTCCATGTCTTCCCTACATGGTACTATGACCTATGGGCTGAGAGTGTCACAAGGAACGTCCATTTCAGGGTAATGGAACATATTAAATTTTTAAGCGAACAATAACATATGTTTTCCTTCATCGTCAAAAGGTTTGGATTTTTAAAGGATATTCCCTTATTCGCCGTTGTATTTGATAGTCTCATGCGATTATGGATGTTCTTTACCAAGCCCGAACTACTGGATTGGATCGATGAACTGGAGGAAAACGCCATACGGATGCCTGGTACTACGGTGGGCATACATAAATATGGTGGTACTCAGTTTAATTACAGAGGACGCGAATTCGCACATATACATAGCAATGGCTTATTGGACATCTTGCTAAATAAAGACCTAAAACGGTCGCTCATAACGGAAGGAAAAATTAAGGACCATCATGTGTTTAAAAATTCAGGATGGATAAGTTTTTATATCGATAGTAAAGAAGACGTAAGCTACGCATCTTATCTTTTAAACAAAGCTTACGACCGGGCTAGGCAAAAAGATAACAAAGAAATTTATAGCTAGAAAACTGAAAGTTAAGGAATATGCACAAGCAGAACGGATAAACCTGCCTAAACGCCACAAAAGCCAGCCCTTTTGGAGCTAGCTTGCTACTTATGATTATTTACTTTTTATAGGAGCGTGTTTTGGTATATTAACTCGGGCCCAATCGTACCATGAGGCCAAATATTAGGCATCCGCAAAAGGCGGTTCGTTCCAGCACTGGCCACGGTCCACAATGGGACGCAATTTTGTGATGCGGAAAGTCGCCGTCGCCATTAACCCATCAGCCTGTTCATCGCCAAATTCTATCCGAAGCTGCTCCCTAATATGTTCTAATTTTTCACCTTCTGTGAGTATTTCAATCGCTTCGGCGTATATCCGCACGCCTTTGTAATCTCTTGCCCGCCCAGCGGGTTCGTACACCAAAAAAACCACGGCTTTATTCTCCTGAATATTGTTTAGTGACACCGAAGGGTTGTCGCTTAATTCCAGTTCAATATTGCCTGCACTATTTAATCGTGGTGTTCCCATCAAAGCGATTGACGGTTCTCCATTTTTATTCGCTGTGCAGAGCAACTTGTCATGATGACTTTTGAAAAAATCTCTCAGTTGGTCCGTACACAGGGTATTCTGTTGCTGTCTTGTGTCCATTTTAAAAAAATAAGATTCAAATTGTACCTTATCACAAAGGTAAACAGAATAACTAAATAAGATACATATTGTTTCTAATTTTTTTTATCTTTATAAAAAATTATATGGAGCAAACTAGAAACAGCAGGAGACGTGGCGATGAACTACTGGAAAGCTTGTACGATGCAACAATGAAGCTGACGACCACAGTAAAGATTACGGACCTGACCTTTCAGCAGATAGCCGATGAAGCCAATACGAGCCGTACAGTGCTATACAGAAGATGGGCAACACCATTTGACTTACTCCAGGAAATATACGCATATAAGGCAAAAAAACTGTTTGATGGGGTATTCTTCGCGGAATTAAAAGACAATGGAAGCCTGAGAAAAGATTTTGTACAATTGTTGACTGTATTCCAAAAAGTGTATATGGAGATTGGCACCGAAATTATAAACAACTATTATTTTTTAAGAGCGCAAGACAAAGCGGAGACAAACGAGCTTCCCATACACCAGCAGGCTATTGAAAAATACCTGAACGCAACAAAAGACATATTGTCAAATGCTGAAAAAAGAGGTGAACAAATCAAACAAACGAGTGAAGTAACTTTAATGCTTCCCTTCGACCTGATACGAACGGAAAACCTGATCCGACCTCAAATGATCACCAAAAAGAGGTTAGAAATGATGGTAGATGAAATCTTGTTACCGGTATTTTTTAAATGAAAAATCCAGCCTTTATCTTTGCCGGAATCCTCGCTACCACGGCATTGTCGGCTACATCGGACCTCCTTATGAAAAATAGGAAGATAGCAGTTACTCCTTTTTCAAGTCTGCCTGACCGATGCTTCAGACCAAAGAGTTGTTTTATGATTAAACAGTCTGAAAACTATAAAGACATACATCAAGGGACTGTTCTCGTGAATTAAGGAAGCGTGCGATCAAGCAGCGACCGTTTGCGTTGTCTTTAAACGAATACCCACAAACGTTTAACGCAATAAGTAAAGGCAAACGTGTACTTAAACAGCCTTGGCATTAAAGATTGAACGATTAGTTGGTGGGACTGCGCTAAGCCTACAGATCGGTTATCTTATATCGGCAGATATCGGCTTATTCACCGATTCGCCATATAGCAGTATTGACTTTAAAGAAATATTCTTGATGTTATTAAACATTACAGCAGTACATCTTAGCTTTTCCACCGTTTATGTGTCCACAGCCAACCGTAAGGTTCTTCCCTGATATTGTCCGCTAACAGGTCCATGTACTTTTTGGTGATGTCACCCTCTTTCGTCGTTTGCGCTTGAGCACATATGGGTATGCAGGCTATTTTGTAGCTTCCTTTGGATAGCTGCGTGATATGTAAATAAATCACCGCCGACTGACCACTGCGCGCGAGCTTCTCCATGCCGGAAAACACGTAGGTGTCCTGATGCAGCAAAGTAAATTTGTATTTCTCCTCTTTGGTCCGCGGACACTGGTCGGCGAGAAAAAGATAAACCGCAGGCTCTCCTCTCTCTGACAGCACATGCCGTATAATGGCATGGTCTGGTACCAGCCTGAGACCAAAACGCGACCTTAGCTTAACCATGAACATGTCTATCGGTACTGACTTAAGGGGTCTGTACACAGCATAAACGTCATGGCGTATCTTAAAGGGCATAAAATTCAACATTTCCCAATTGCCGCAGTGTCCTAGGCAGGCAATCACATTGCGCCCATCGTGTATATGTTCTTCTATTAATTCAAGATTTTCAAAGATAATCTTTCGATCCAGTACCGCTGCCGGAGCGGAAATACCTTTGATGATCTCAGCAAAATAAGAGGCAAAACAAGTATAGAATTTTTTGACGATGGCGCGGATTTCCCCATATCGCTTATCCGGAAAGGAGCGTGCTACATTCTGAATAACCACCTCTTTTCTGTACCCAACGACATAATAAGCTACAAAAAAAGCAACTGAGGCCAGGGTATAAAGAATTGGCATGGGCAATAAGCTAACGGCGTAGGCAATACTATAAATACCTTTATACGCCATTACCTGCAAGGCTTGCTTGGGTTTCATCCGCTAAAATTTCATTTTTAAACCCACCGACCCATATGGGGAGACAGAAAAATAATAATCATTATCACCTGCAAACACGCCCTTCAGCGTCCGGTCGCTGTAAGCTGCCGGACGGTATAGGTTCAGCCCAGCCATACCGGTGACGGACACTTTTTCGCCGAACTTGATCTCGGGACGAAACCCCGTAACGATATACTGGTGGGAGAATATCACATCTTTGCCATCCTTTTTCAGCAGAGCGATCTGCCCGTTCATCTCCAGGGCGTACGATAGTTTTAACCTGTCGTTGAAAGCATAGCCTGCGGACACATCCAGCCCTTCTACGAGTTCGATGTTTACATCAAATTTGCCACTGTGTCTCCATTTGACGTAAACTGCCGGAAATATCATCGGATAACCCAAAGAACTATTGATTGCCAATCCACCACCGATATCGAGTCTGGGATTGAGGTGCCGGATAAAAACCGCACTACCACTGGCCAGAACATTTCTAAAACCGATTTTGGAAAAGTCGGTGGATGGTGAAAAAACACCCATCCCCACGCTCGCGCGCAACGACCACCGATCGTTGAGCGGACGCAAATGGTAGACACCCATCTGAATATTCATGATTTCGGATACCATGTATTCGGAAAAGTTCTGGTTTTTCAACGAAACATAGGATCCGCCGAAACCAATACCCCAAGCTGTGGGACGCTTGTTCTCGTTTAGAGTCATGGATAAGGGGATATTTACCCCCGCCTGATAGACCATGGCCGATCCTTTACTGTTACCGATTTTTTGTTTTGGTTTTTCTCCGGGAGGCAGATAATAGTAACCGGAGTTTCCAATGTATTCGGTCTTCAGAAATACCTCCTGAGCCTTTCCGTCGAGCGTTAACAAAATAGCCAAGGTGGCTAAGAATAATGTTATTGACTTCATGATGTTAAATTTGTATCTGTACTGATTTGTTAGTGCAAAAGAATGGTGAAAATGACGATCCATAAATCGATATTCCATGGACTTCAGAATCGAGCTGATGAGATGCAGAATAGCGAAAATGGAATGAATAGGTATATTGCCAGACGAATAGCGCTTTTGCGGACCGAAGTTCAGCCGCTGAACCAACGGCATGAACCTAAACTCCGGTGCGCAATCTGCTGTAATGGCTGGCGATGTTAAAATTTGTACGCGATGCCGACGGATGCAACGCGGCTCTTCATGCCTGCTCCTTTCGCTTTATCCAGGTCTGCCAACCCAAATTGGTAGTTGGCTTTTAATTGCCAGTGCTGGTCAAACTCGTAACCGATGATACCTCCTACTCCATAGTCAAAGCGGTTTAGAGCGGGCATATCGGGAGTCCCGTTCTCTTTGAATAGGCTTACTCCTCCCAATTTTGCGCTGATCCCATAACCCGCATAAGGGCCGGCCCCTATAAAAGCCTTTCCACTGCCGAGTTCGCCTTGAATGATCCCATAAAGAGGGATTTCTACGCCAAAGGAATTGAGTTTTCTGGAGGATGTACTGCCGGTGGATTCAAGCTTAGAACTGTGAAAATAGACATCAATACCGGATTGGACCGCGAAATTTGGAGTCAGGTCATATTTGATAAAACCGCCGGCAGAGCCGCCGATGCCCATTTTGCTTTTTAGGCTTTTCGCCTGTCCGCTGAGGCTATAATTTGATAGGCTGCTATTGGCTCTGAAACCCAAAGACAGCTTGCTCTCCTGAGCGGATAATTGGGTGGAAAAAAGCAGCGTACTGAGGGCGAAAGCTAATGTTAACATGTTCTTTTTCATTGTTCCAAAATTTTAAAATTTTTAATGTTATTATTTTAATTCTGAACAAAAGAACGGCGCGCAGAGCAATTCGGGAACCAGGAAACGACAGGCTTTAGAATCTAAAACATGAAGTGTATTTTTAATAAGATGTAATTTCGGAGATAGATTATTCCACGATACCATCCATCCACTTCAGGAAGTCGGGCACGCGTACGCGGCTCACCAAAACCTCATGCGGGCATACTGGGGAAAAGGAAAGCTTGAGACGGCTGTTGAAGTATTTGGCAACATTTTTAATCGCTCTTACATTCCCGATACAGTTGCGTGAGACACGAAAAAATAGGCGGTTGTCGAGGAGCTGCTCCAGCTGTTCCAGCGTATAATTGATGATATAACGCTTATCACTGGACGTATGAAGGAATACAACCCCGTCTTCACTGTAGAAATGAGCGATATCCTTGGTCTCTATATAGTGGTAGTTCTCCCCCTTGGATATCAGAAACCGGTTTTTGGTCCTGACAGACAATAATTGTTCGTAATTCTTAGGGCTGGTGGTATAAGGAACATGTTGAAAAATCTTTTCGAACTTGATCAGAGCAGCTTCTAGCTCGGCCTCATTAAATGGTTTGAGCAGATAATCGATACTGTTCAATTTAAACGCTTTAATAGCGTGCTCGTCATAAGCTGTTGTAAAGATCACGGGTGTAGTGACCTCCAAATGATTGAATACTTCAAAGCAGTTGCCATCGGCAAGGCGTATGTCCATCAGTATTAAATCTACGGCAGAGGTTTTCAGAAATGCGATGGTATCGATGACTGTTTTGGTCTGCTTTTCCAGTTCGTAATCGGGCCGTAATTTGGTGATCATACGTTTCACTTCTTCATATGCGAAGCGTTCATCTTCTACTATCAGGTACTTCATGACTTTATATAGGGAATTTTGACGACAAAAAGTTGTGGGCTATGTTCCACAATAACATCTTGGCCGTATAATTTGTACTGCTGTGTGATATATTTCAGCCCGATTCCGCCCTTCTCCACATCGTTGGATGGCTGGATATTGTTTTCAACGGTTATATAACTGCTGTCTACCGTGATCTTAATGTTCAGAAGGCATTCTTCGGTTGCTTTATTATGCTTGAAGGCATTTTCGATCAATAATTGTAGGGTCAGCGGAATAATCGTATGCTGTTCGGAAGAGGTAAGTTTGTTGACCGTAAATGTAAAAGCATTTTCAAACCGCATGCGCATCAGGAATATATACGAATCCAGGGCGTCCAGTTCTTCGGAAACGGAGACGACCGGCTGCTGGCTGAGAGACAGCACATAACGGTAGGTTTTGGAGAGTGCCTTTGTAAACTTGTTTGCATTCTCCTGATTGATATATATTAATGAAGATAGCACATTCAACGAATTAAACAGGAAATGGGGATTGATCTGTGACCTCAGTGTTTCGTGTTGAAAGAGGAGTACCCTACGTTTTGCGGTTTCGGAATCAGCAATGGCTTTTTGTTCGGACCGGAAGTAATAAATCAGTTCAAACGATAGCAGGATCGGTATATTATTAGTCATCGCAAAGGCAAACTTGACCAGGAAAGAGGGTAATCCTTCTGCTGAAATCAACAGGACGTCATAAATCACGTAGTTGAATGTCCATAATACCAGCAGACAAATAATGACCAGTCCTGCGATATCCGCCAGAATACGATATAGAATATTTTTGGAATAGGGCAGATATTTATTCAAGAACCTGAGTAAAAGGAAGTCCGCTATACACATGGTAACGATCACCAGATAATGTGAAAACAGCTGGATATGAAAATGGTCCCATAAATCTTCCTTCATCAGAATTATGCTGAACAGCATCTGGCACAAAGAGTAGATCAATGTGGAGAAGAAAAAAATAAGCAGGTTTTTAATACCTAAGTTTTTAAGTTGGACCATCGCTCAAAAATAAAGTTTTTGGTCTAAGCTTTAATGGCAACCCCCTCATGTTTCTGATGAACTTCATTATTTGTGGGATGAATTTAATTGAGGCTCATATCGAGTAAGCGGTTTTCTTAAGGATATTTTTATCCGCTAAACGATTGGCGGAACTCCAGGGGCGATAGATTGGTTTTGGTCTTAAACAATTTGTTAAATGACTGCACATGTTCAAAACCGAGTTCATAGGCAATTTCGCTCACGGTTAACTTGGTCGTGGAGAGCTTTTCTTTTGCTTTGCCAATGAGCTTTTGCTGTATATGCTGGCGGGTGTTTAAGCCTGTCAATGACTTGAGTAAACCGCTTAAATAGTTGGGCGACACACACAAGGAATCGGCGACGAACTGAACAGTGGGCAAACCTCTGTTTGCCTGGGCATTATCATTGAAGTAATCGTTTAACATTTCTTCCAGCTGCGACAAAATCATGTGATTGGCCTTCTGACGTGTAATAAATTGACGATTGTAAAATCGTTCGGCATAGTTGAGCAAAGTCTCAATGTGTGAAATAATAATTTTTTGGGAATACTTGTCAATGTTGGTAGCTAACTCTTTATCAATATATGAGAAAATTGACTCTATGATTTTTTGTTCATCATCCGAAAGAAACAAGGCCTCGTTTATCGCATAACCAAAAAACTCATAGTTTTTGATAGTGCGGGCCAGATCTGTATTCCAGATAAAATCCCGATGAAAAAACAACAGCCAGCCACTGCGGTTGCTGTTGGTCGATTCACTTTCCACCACAATATTCAACACTTGGTTTGGTGCAAGAAAAGACATCAGGCCTTCGTCAAAATCGTATTCCTGCTGTCCGTACATGAACTTGACATCCAAATGTTTTTTCATGGCTATTGAATAAAAATCATGTAACCAGTTAACATTATTGTGCTCTGGCAAATCGACTATCTGAGAATAATCCACCAAGCTAACAAGAGGATGCTTAGGTTTTTCCAGAGACCTTAACTTATGATACTCTGAGATTGTATTTATCTTCTTAATTCGATTTGCCATAGCTGTTTGTGTTAAACAAATTTAAGAAATTGGTTTATTGTTTTTTGATAGATATCTTTTTGATTTGAGCTACGGTCTGCCCACCCACGGCATAGTTCTCGTCACCCACGATATCAATCATGACGTGTATGTATTCTAAGGGGACTCGGGTAATAGAATGGACACTTGCGGTAATGGATTGTATCAGTTCCATCTTTTGGTCTTCAGTTAACGAAGCAGTTGTAATTTTTATACTTGGCATAGACATGTATGTTAAAGGTTAGAACCACCAGAGATTTCGATGCGTTGCCCATTGATCCATTTGGCATCATCTGTACATAAAAAGGCAACTACGCCGCCGATGTCATCGGGAAGACCGACGCGTCCCAGAGCAGTCTGTGCAGCTAGATTTGCATTCATTTCTTTATTATCGCGTACAGCACCGCCCATAATGTCTGTTTCGATCGGTCCGGGAGCAACTACATTTGAACGTATGCCTCTTTTGCCTAATTCTTGTGCCTGATATTTGGTTAAGGTCTCTATGGCTCCCTTCATTGAGGCATAGGTTGCGAATCCCGGAGTTGAGAAACGCGCCAACCCTGTTGATACATTGACCACGCCACCGTTATCGTTTATGTGTTTAAGTAGTTTTTGAGTTAGAAAAAATGGCCCTTTGAAATGAACATTCAGCAAATCATCAAACTGATCCACAGTTACATCTGCATAGGCGGCATAATAAATGAACCCTGCATTATTGATAAGATAATCGATTTTGTCTGTGCCTAAATTTATCTTCAATGAATTGGTTAATGAAGTAACAAAAAGATCAAAACCAGATATATCGGTGACATCCAAGGCCAAGGCAATGGCCTTTTGTCCAACTTTTTCTATTTCGGATATCACCTGCTTTGCCAGTTCTGGATTGGAATGGTAGGTAATGATTACGTCTAATCCTTTTTTCGCGAGATTGATGGCCATATCTCTCCCGAGCCCTTTGGTACCTCCTGTTACTAATGCGATTTTGTTTGACATTTCCTTCGTATTTTAGTGATGAATAATGATTCAAATGTCGGTACATATCTCTTGCCGGACTTAGCCGAATCTAAGATTGTTTTATCCGAAACGTGATCCTTATGCTTATACCCAACATCCCAACTGTCGTTCAGGTTAGTTTTAATCAAAACTCGTCGGTCTCACAAGGGTGTTCGCGAACTGCATTATTGGATTGGTCTGTAGAAAATGAAGAGATATTGAGGTCTCTTTTCGAACGGTTCAACAGCAAAGAATAGTATTATTCTTCCGTGATCAGATCAAACACTTCCATAATGTTTGTTTCATTGTCGGTCCAAAGATTCCCCAATGTGTCACCTGCGTCTACGGATATACCTTTTGCCTGCAGCCTTTTAACGGCTGCAAGCGAATCGACCTGTAATGCTCTAAACGCGTCGGCAATAGGTGCTTTAGCCAGTCTTTCCAAAATAATGGTATCTACCTTCGGGCTGTATTGTTGCTCGACGATAAATAGTACAGATAGTATAGCCAAAGCTAATGCAGCAGGCAGAAAGACCCCTTTTTTGAAATGAATTTTCAAGGGTTTCCAATTGAGCAGGATGTGAAAAATGGCACAAATGAAAAAGAAAAGGCCAAAGATCTCATGCACTACTTCGGTATAACCGTCCAATAAATGGAAAAACATAAGCATACCTGATATCCCTACGACAAGGAAAATTAGGGAGATGAACGGGGTGACGTAATTTCTGTTCAGTTTCATGGTATAAAGTTTATTTAGTTAAGTTTTGAAAATCGTTTTTCAAGATTTGAAAGCCATTTAACACGCTTTTCTCTGCTTACTGATTTCACAGAAGTGAAACTGATCCAGTGAAGGTTTTTGTAGCCCATCGTCTTAAAAATACTTCTTAGCATTACCTTTCGGATGAGATTTCCGATGAGTAGAGCATATAAAATTCGAGGTTTGTTCATCGTGGTGATGATGGTTATGCTTTTTAAATTTTTCAAAAGCGGTACCAATCCAAAACCTCGGGGGTGGTGGTCATACATCACTCCCGGACCTAACACCCGATCAACGAAACCCTTGGTTGTTGCCGGCATAATGTCCCACCATATGGGAAAAATAAAAATGAGGTGGTCGGCTTGTTTCAGGCGCTCGCTGTAGTCGATCACCTGGGGGTCTATAGGCTGGTGATCTACAAATGCTTTTAGGTCTGCTTTTGACATTGCTGGATTAAATCCATCGTTGTCAAGGTGCATTAGGTCAACTTCACGACTGGCGTTTTGCAGTCCTTTGGTGACAGACTGCAAAATGGCATGGCAATAACTGCCTTCGTTGGGATGATTGAATACGATAACTGTTCTCATTTTTCGCTGTTTTGATTACAGTACAAAGTTGAGAAGTCAGGGTGCTGTCCGACGATAACAATTGTTAAGAAATTGTACTTCTAATCACAAACTTAGCGCCGATTTCGTATCCTGCTCAGCGAAACAGAAGTAATGCCCAAGTATGAAGCAATATAGTGCTGTGGAATGCGTAAAAGTATTTCAGGGCTCGCCTGAAATAACTTTTTGTAACGGATTTCAGGCTTATCCTGAATCCGTGAAATCAATAATTGCTGATATGAGGCTACTCGGCTAATTAGATACTTACTGAATAGGGTTTGGAAAGTTCTATCATGTTGCAACATATCCATTTCTTCCCTATCAATATATAAAAGAACCGAATCCTCGATTGTTTCAATACTATAGGAGCACGAAGATTTATAAAAAAAGCTTTCCGTAGCACAAAATAGCTGATCCTCGAAAAGGAACTGGAAGGTAATTTCTTTCCCATCATTATATGTCCAGCCTCTAAGTAGACCTTTTTTTAAATAATAAAATTTAGTGGAAACACAACCTTCATGAATAATAACAGTTCCTTTCTTATAATTCGCTACTTTTGCTGTTTCAAACAGGTATTTTATTAACTGATTTTGCTCTTGTTCAGTCATTTACATTATACAATTGATCCTAAATTGCTCTCATTCGGATTTCCTTCTATTTGCAACGTCAATTCCTCACAGCGGTATACTTTGCCGTCCTGGATTTGAAATTCGGCAAATACTTTATGCTTGATCACGTCGCCCGTTTTTAGAATGCTTCTTACATAGTGCTTGGTAAAAATAGAATTTTCATTTTCTGCAATGTTTGAGAATTGTACATCAACGCGCTGAATCTTGTCTTTCAGTTTTTTGATGTGTTTTTTAAATCCTTCAAAATCCAATTGCTCGTTGTCCACAATCTGAATATAATTGGGGCTAAAATATTTATTAATTAACGTTTCGTCGTAATTTTGATTTTCAATTACGTCTCTGAATAATGTTCTTATAAAATCCATGTTCTTAATTTTTTTTACAAATTTACGCTGCGTTCACGATTGAAAACGATAACAATTGTTAAGAATTGTACTCCTACTCCCAAACTTAGCGCCTGTTTCGTATCCTGCTCAGTGAAACGGAGGTAATGCCCAAGTATGAAGCGATATAGTGCTGTGGAATACGCTGAACGATATGCGGATAATTTTCAATCAATTCTGCGTAGCGTTGTTGTGGTGTATTTTTCAGATAAGAGTACAAAAGCTTTTGTCCTTGAAGGAGCCGCCTGAACAAATGCTCTTCCAGCTGCATTCTTAACTCGGGTGAGTTCTCAAGTGCGTCGCGAAATTCTTTCTGCGAGACCGTTTGTAAAATACATGGTTCCAGACTCTCGATGCTGTATAAACTCGGTTGGTTTGTCCTAAAACTCTCAATGGAAGATACACTGTGTCCTTCAAAGAAAAACTGGGTGGTAATTTCTCTACCGTCATTATTCACCCAGGTTCTCAAACATCCTTTCTCAATAAAGAACATTGTTCGTGAAATTTCACCTTCCTGCAAAAGAATGCTTTTGGCAGGAACTTCAAGACGTTTAAAAAGATGCTTGAATGGTCCCCATTCTTCAGTCATTGCCTACAATTATTTTATATTTGCTACTCAAATCGCTCCCCCAATTTTCCATCATATTCACAAGCGGCAAAAGAGACTCCCCTACTTCCGTTAAAAAATATTCAACTTTAGGGGGCAATACAGGATAAATCACTTTTTTGACCACACCATACGCCTCCAGCTCTTTCAGTTGTAAATTTAATACCCTTTTGCTCGCCAGCGGATGTTTTTTCGCGAGTTCAGCGGGTCTACGGATACCACGACTGATCGAATCAATGAGGCAGGGTTTCCATTTACCTCCTATAATCTCCAATGTGATGCTAATGCCACAACTAAAATCTTTTGGTATTTTTTTCTCGTACATGGATCTTTTATTTAGGGATAAATTTACGACATATTTCGTTTATAGTAATATAGGGATAATATTATCCCTATACCAATATTTTTACCTATATTTTTTCGCATATATAAGGTCAGTAGCTTTGTCGATAATAATTCATCATAAAAATTATAAAAAAATGAAATTAACAAATAGAGACAAAGCTGAAGCTATACAAAATAGCATCGAGACTGAAACATTATCCGAACTGGGATTGATCAACCCGCAATCGTATAAGCAGCACAACCCACATGTAGCCACGGGTCTACAGGCAATTTTGGATCTGCATGAGCAAATGCCCATGGATAAGGTCTATACGAATGTTGTTCGAAAATTTCAGGATGGCGATTTCGGATTTGTCCATGTCGACTATTTCCTTTTTGAACCTACGGTCGCTTTTGATATCCACCGGTTTGAAAATGGCGTCAGCGTCGAACACTGGGACAACCTTCAGGTCAATCCAAAAAAATTGAACAAAAGTGGTAGAACCATGACTGACGGAAAAACCAAGGCTATAGATCACCATAAAACTGAACAAAACAAAAGCCTTGTAACCGGGTATGTTCAAGACATCCTTATCGACAGAAAGTTGGAGCTATTGCCAAAATATTTCAAGGCGGACAAACTGATTCAACATAACCCCGATATGGGCGACGGCGTACAGGAATTTCTGCATGTATTGGAACAATGGGAGAATGAAGGTAAGCCTCAAACGTACATCAAACTGCATAAAGTACTGGGCGAGGGAAACTTTGTCCTTGCACTGAGTGAAGGCTTTTTTAAAGGGGACCATGTGGCATTCTACGACCTGTATAGGGTCGAAGATGATAAAATCGTGGAGCATTGGGATGTCATTGAAGCAATACCCGAACCCGAAAAACGTAAAAATGATAATGGTAAATTTTAGGAAAGATAGACGCCACAAGATGGTGAGCACCTTTTTTGTGGTGTTGCCGACAACGTTTATAATGTCTGTCGTATCCAGTGTTATGAAGGCGCGGACGGTTGACAACTGGACCGGTGAACTTCTTAAATCGTGGCTTATCTCACTACCTATTGTGTATGTATGCGTACTGCTCTTATTGCCGCTTGCCAATAAATTGGCGGGCAAGCTTGTAGATAGGAAAGTAAATGTATAAATGCGCGAGCATCTCCAAAATCTACTTTTTGGGGATGTTCTCTTTTTACGCCGTAGTGGGCAGGTTCCTAAACGGCCAATGAAGCGTAATTAAATTTTAGCTTACTCATCATGCTGATGCAGCGACCGAATTACTTCCTTACGGTTGGAGAGACCAAACTCAATCAATGTATTCAGGACATGCCAAATTTCCTGTGCGTGTTCGGTTAATCGGTAATAAGCAATATCTTTCGTGGGGGTAAATTCAATATTTTTTTCGATCAGCCGATGGGCTTCCAATATCGCGAGCTCAGACGTTAATACTTTCGGAGAGATACCTTTGGACACCTCAAAGAAATCTTTAAACCGTAATTTTTGATAATAATGTAAGTTTAAAAGGATGCAAAAGCGCCATTTTCCGCTCAATAAATCCAAGGTATCTCGCAAAGCTAAAAATCGCTGCTTCAAAATTCTTTCATCCCCTATACAAGGTTTTACTTTTTTTTCCATGACACTTTCCTAAAGGTGAGTAATCACAAATTTACTAAATGCTGAAAGTAACTTTGCTTACAATAACTAAATAATATAAATGAGACAATAAAAAAACAAATTATATCAAGATGAAAAAAATACTAATTACAGGTGCCACAGGAAAGCAAGGCAGTGCTGCAGCATATGAATTGCTAAAAAATAATTTTGAAATATATGCACTGACAAGAGATCCTCAATCTCTACAAGCTGTCAGCTTAGAAAAAGCTGGTGCAGTGCTGATAAAAGGCGATCTAGAAGACGCGGAAGGATTGAAGGTCATCCTAAAAAAAGTTGATGGGCTTTATCTGGTCCTTCCTCCTGTATGGGTCTCGAGCAAAGAAACAGATCGTTAGTTTGTACTCAAAAGAATAAAGACAAGAAAAAGGGATAAATCGTGAAGTATTATCTTGGTATAAATAAGCTCCATCTGCTGCCCTAACTTTAAAGAAACAAAAGGCAGAA
>Ga0182748_1002336_pt1 | contig 17261 bp, 18 predicted proteins | sample eDN3rd37CKraftOP_FD_128877 | JGI IMG/M metagenome (GOLD analysis project Ga0182748, IMG submission 128877) | Enriched Organic Plus compost microbial communities from Emeryville, California, USA - eDNA 3rd pass 37_C Kraft OP (version 2) (version 2) ...
GCAAAGTCTGCCGTGTGGGCTTCGATGAGGTCGCCGAGTCGCATGATCATCCTGCGACGGTCGGCGGGCTTGGTGCGCCGCCAGTCCAGGTACGCCGCGTGGGCCACCTGCACCGCCCGGTCGACCTCGGCCGGGCCGGCAAGCGGGACATCGGCATCGGGACGGCCCGTGGTGGGGTCAATATGCCGGTGTACACCGGCGGATCCGCGCGTCAGACGCTCGGCGCCGATGCGCAATTCCACTGTGGGACGAGCTGTTTCAACAGTAGCAGTCACTTGTGTGTCCTTCTCCGTGTCACTAGCGGACCGCGAAGCCGGCATCGAGCGGCCACGCGGTTCCCGTGATGAACTTCGCCTCATCCGACACCAGGAATGCGACCGCGTTCGCGATGTCCTCGGGCATCAAGATCGGGATCGGCAGTGCGTTCTGCATGGACGCCACCGCCACATCACCAGCCTCGAACAGCTTGCCCATCGTCTCGTTCATCACCATGCCCGTGGCCACACCGGTCGGATGGATGGTGTTGACGCGAATCGAATACTGCGCCAACTCGTTTGCCCATACCTGCATCAGGCCGACGAGTCCGCGCTTGGACGCGGTGTAGGCCTGACCACCGGTCCGCTCGGTGCCGGTGCCCTTCAGTCCGGCACTCGAGCTGGTGATGACGATGGATCCGCCACGCCCACCGTCGATCAGCGCGGGGGTAGCGGCCTGGACCGTGTTCCAGGCACCGATCAGGTTGACGTCGATGATGTCACGGAAGGTCTGTCGCGCGTCGTCATCGGCGCTCAGCCGGACCACACCGGCATTGGCGATCACGATGTCAAGACGCCCGAACTCCCCCACCCCTTCGGCGACAACCCGTTCCACCGCGTCGGCGTCACGTACGTCGGCCTGGCGCGCGATGATGCGCCTGCCCTGATCCTCGACCAGCTTCACCGTCTCCTGAAGATCATCGGGGGTGGCTTGGGGATAGTCGATCGAGTCGATGTCGTGGCAGATGTCCAGCGCGATGATGTCCGCACCGTCGGCGGCCAGTCTGACTGCGTGTGCACGACCCTGACCGCGGGCAGCGCCGGTGATGAAGGCGACCTTGCCCTCGAGATTTCCCATGGGTGTGACTCCTCGTAGTTATTCGGTTGCGCTGCTGGTGTGAATTCGAGCCTGCCGCAATCCTTCTTGCGGATCGTCGATTTCGATTTCCCACTTGCCGCAGGAACAGGTGCCCCGGTAGTGACCGTTGACCGGCAGAATGGCCTGGCCGTCGCAGTCTCCGCCGGTGTTGGCGATGCTGGTCAGGAACTCCAGCGGCTTTTCGTGCAGGGCGCTGTCATCGGACATGGACTCACTCGCTCCTTGCCTGCTCGGATGACGCGACACGGAACACCGGCAGCAGCCAACCGTCGCTGATCGGAGCGAAGTCGACTTGCAGTCGCGTACCGATCTGCACCTCCTCGGGTGCCACGTCGATCACGTTGGATACCAGCCGGGCACCGGGCGCATCGGGTAGGTCAAGCACCGCCGGCACCAGGGTCAGATCGGGCATACCGGGAAACCCGTGCACCACAGCGAAGCTGTACACCGTTGCGGCACCCGAGAGTTCGACCCAGTTGATCGCTTTCGACTGGCAGTTGGGGCAGAACGGCGTGGGGGGCAGCCGGAAGGTGCCGCAGTCTCCGCATTGCGGAGCCACCAGGCGCCTGTCCTTGGCCGCCGCCCAGAACGGTTCGGTGGTCGCGTTCACCGCGATCCGGATGTGTTCGCCGGGAATCGTCCCGGCCAGTGCCGCAGTCGGAGCGTTCATGAGGCCTTTCCTAAAATGAGTCCGCTGACCGGGATACTGGCCGGACCGCCGGTCACCAATGCCAATTCGGCGTCCGCCACCTGATTAATTGCGGTGCCGCGCATCTGCTCGACGCCTTCCATGATGTGGGTCATGCCGATGATGTAGGCCTCGGACAGTTGGCCGCCATGGGTGTTGACCGGAATACTGCCGCCGTTGTAACGGATGGCGCCGCTTTCGACGAATGCCCCACCCTCGCCCTTGGCGCAGAAGCCATAATCCTCCAGCTGCATCAACACCATCGGCGTGAAGTGGTCGTAGAGCAGCGCCACATCGATGTCAGCGGCACTGATATCGGCCTGCCGGTAGAGCCGGTCGGCGATCGGCTTGTTACCCGAAGACGCGAAGTACTCGTCGGGCATCCCCATCCAAGCGAACGCTCTGCCCCAGTCCTTGACCCCGCCGTGCGCGGCGGCCACCACCGGAACGGCGGGCTGCCGCAAGTCCTTTGCCCGGTCTGCGCTCGTGGTGATCACTGCTACTGCACCGTCGGTCTCCTGACAGAAGTCGTAGAGGCACAACGGTTCCGCGATCATCCGGGCGTTGAAGTAGTCCTCCAGCGTCAGCGGCTCGGGGTGCATGGCCTTGGGCCGGTTGGCCGCGTTGGCCCGGGTCGACAGCGCGATTTCGGCGAATGCCTCGCGCCGGGTTCCGTACAGGTGCATGTGCCGGCGCGCCAGCACCGACATCAACTGGCCGGGACCGAACAAGCCAGATGGTTGCAGGAAGGAGTTGATCGGGTCCGGCTCCAGGGCCGAAAACACCGACCCCAGACGTTGTTTGGCCTGTTGCAGCGCCATCACCGTCACCACCACCGAGGCGTCACCGGCGACGATGGCCGCCCGTGCCAACCCGATCGCCCCCGCAGAGCCCCCGCCCCCGGAAGTCAGCGCGGCAGTGAACCGAACTTCGGGAATCCCAAGGGTTTCCATGAAGTCGGGGGTGTCCATCTTCTCGGTGTATCCCGCGCTGGCACCGGAGTAGTAGGCAAAGCCGTCGATGTCCGTCACCGGCAGGCCGGCATCCTCGCAGGCGGCCAAAATGGCCTCGCACGCGAGTTCGGTCGTCGTCTTCGGCAGCGATCCGCCGCGCTTGTAGTACGGCGTCGCCCCGATGCCGACGATCGCGACATCGCGCAGACCAGATTTGTTTCCCACGGGCTCAAACCAACTCTGCCGGAACCGGCGGGACGTCGGGGAACAGCTCGTAGAACGTGCCCTGGGTGATCCGCAACCGGGTCTCGTCACTCACCCCGTCGAACAGCCCCTTGAGGGTGTCCTGGGTGTGGCCGAAGGTGCCTTCCATGTGCGGGTAGTCGCTGCCGAACATCACGTTCTTGTAGCCCATGTGGTCGTAGGCGGCCACCGCCGTCTCGTCGTGCTGGAAAGACGCGTACACCTGGCTGTAGAGAATTTCTTTGGGACTGCGAGACAGCTTGGGGCGCACCGCCATATGGTGCTGCCGGTAACCCTCGAGCAGCCGGTCGCCCAGGAAAGGCACCCACGTCGCGCCGCCCTCGGAGATCAACACCTTGAGGTTCGGGTGGCGGTCCAGGGCTCCGGAGGCCACCATCTTCATCGCTGCGCGCTGACCGGAGAACGTCGTCTCCGCATAGTTCATGATCGCGCCACCCGGGCCCCGATAGATCTGACCGGCGCCACCGGTCATGCTGTTGCCCTCAGTCACGTCGACCGGATCGGTTCCGATGTGGAAGGCAATCACCATGCCTGCTTCCTCAGCGGCCGCCCAGAACGGCTCCCACTCCTTGCGGTGCCAGTCGGGTGCGCTGGGATGGGGTGTGGTGGGCAGGAATACCGCCTTGAAGTTCTGACCCGCGGCCCAGTGCAGCTCCTCGATCGCGTCCTCGACTACCAGCGTGGACACCTGCGCCGTCACGACATATCGCGGCGAGACCGCGACGATCTCCTCCAGCGCCCATTCATTGCTGGCGCGCATGCACGCCTTCAGCAGTTCTGGCGTGCGGAAGGTCGACCCCCACATGCCCAGCGACGGGAAGATCACCTCACCCCAGACGCCCTCTTTGTCCAGGTCGCCCAACCGGGCCTTGGCGTCCCGGATACCCTGCGGCTTCATGCTCTCCTCGGCGAACGCGACCAGAGCCGAGGACGGCAGCTTGCGCCGGAAGATCTGCCCGTCGACGAAGACGGTCTCGTATTCGCCGTCGGGGTCCTTCTCGGCCCGCGGTGTCAGATCCGCAAGGCGCTTCGGCAGCCGGGACTGCCACAGGTCTTCAGGTTCCAGAAAGTGGGAGTCACCCGAGTTCGTCCAGATCATGTTGGTTTCTCCTTCGAGGTAAACGGGCTGCTTCTGGTGATGATGCCAGTGGAGAAGCCCGAAGTCCAGTATTTTTAATGTCTAGATATTACTATTTTGCTTGACAAGCTCCACAGGTGAAACTGTGAACCATGAGAGAAGGCCCGATGACCGAATTGGGTAGCGCCTCGCCGGCGACCGAACGGCGCCGAAATGCCTCGGGTGAGTCCACCCGGGTGATGCTGATGGAGGTCGCCGAGCGCCTGTTCGCCACCCGCGGCATCGAGGCCGTGACGATGCGCGAGATCCAGGAGGCGGCCGGCCAATCCAACACCTCGGTAATCCGGTACCACTTCGGCTCCCGCGACAACCTCATCCGCGCCTTGATCGCGCACCGCCAGCGCACGCTCGGAACCGACCGCCAGCGGATGTTGGAAACCATGCGTGAGGAGGGCAAGGAAGCCGATCCTCGCGCGGTGGTGTGGCTGCTGGTCCGCCCGCTGGCCAACAGCATCGCGGCGGGCGAGATGTTCGTGCCGTTCCTGGCCCGTCTCAGCGAGGACCCCCGGGCGCGCAGCGATTACTGGCCCGAACACCTTGAGGACGAATGGACCCAGGACAGACTTGAGGAACTTGTGGACGCCGCACTGCAGGACCTCCCCGAGCGAGTGCGGCGGGGCCGCACGTTCCAGCTGTACACCAGCCTGATCAACGTGCTCGCCGCGGCGGCCCGCTCGGGGCACGCAATGAGCGAGGCCCAGCTGCACAACTACGTCGACGCCTGGGTCGGCATGCTGACCGCCCCGGTGTCTTATGAGACCCGCGCGCTTCTGGCCGAGCACACCGATTCCCCGGTGCATTGACGTCAGCTGCCGCCGCCGATCACCTCAGCTGCCCTCAGCTCGGCGATCCTGTCATCGTCCAGGCCGATCTCGCGCAGCACCTCATCGGTGTGCTGGCCGATCGTGCAGCCCGCGTCGGCATTCGTCTGCGATCTGGAGAACCGGCACAACGGGGCCAGCCGGCGGTGCTCCTCGAAAATGGGGCTGTGCGCCTCGACCGCGTAGCCGGCCTCGAAGAACGGATCGGTCTGCAGCACCAACTCCGAGTTCGCCTCGGCCACCTCCACACAGCCGACATCCTGGGCGGTCAGTTCTTGCTCCCACTCCAGTTTGGTCTTCGTGGCGAATACCGTCGTCAGCGCTGAGATCAAGTCATCGTCGTGCCTGGCGCGGGAGTCGGCGTCGACGAATCGTTCGTCTGCGTGCAGATCCACATATGGCGACATGGCCTTGGCGAGCGCGGGCCATTCGCGGGCCAACGGTGCGGCGAGGAACACGTATCCGTCTGAAGCGCGGTACATCCGGTAGAGAGCATTGATCCCGAAAAGTTGGTCATCGGCAACCTCATTTCGTGGGCGCGATGCGTAGCTGGCGTTATAAGGAATCATCGCTTGTTGCACTGTGCCGAGCATGGTCGTGACCACATTTGTCAGCTTCTTCCCACGGCGCTTGGCATACAACGCCACCATGAGCGCCGAGCCCACGCCGTGCGCAGCAATCCCATCGGACTGCACCGCGGGCACTGCTCCGCCCGCGTGCAGGTGAACCGCTCTGCTGCGGAGGTCGTCCCGGTCCGCAGGGGCTTCACCCGAATCCTGACTGTCTATCAGTGAAAGACCCGATGCCGCGCCGACGGACGGAGCGTAGGCGGCGCGATGCGCGAACGGCCCGTCAACGCCATACCCCGAGGTCGCCACGAAGGCCAGTTCCGGATTGACCGCCCGGAGTGAGGCTTCGTCGATTTTCGCTCGCTCGGCAGCGCTCCCCCGGAAACACTGCAGCACGATGTCTGATCGTTTGGCCAGTTCGTAGACCAGTTCCAGGCCTTCTGGCTTGGTGAAGTCGATCGCGACGCTTTCCTTGCCCTGCAACACCTTTGCGCCGCCCGCCTCCGGGAACGCGACCAGGTTGCGGATGTCGTCGCCCTTGAGCGGCTCAACCTTGATCACTCGCGCACCCAGATCCGTCAGCAAAGTCGCACCGTACGGCCCGGCGAACATGCTGCCGAACTCCAGCACCGTGATGCCCTTGAGTGGAGGATCGGTTCGCGTCGGATCGGGTGCGTCGGCAGCCGGTTCGGTAGCGGCGTCACCAAGCTCCACCGAACCGTTGTCCTCGCCGAGTCGCGGCGCCGGCCGCAATTCGACCAGCGGCTTGCCGGCGGAGTGAATGAGCGTCGAGGGCTGCCGTACCGGCCCGAGGTCAGGATCGATCACCGTGGTGGCGCGGCCGTCGTGCACAGTCTGTGGGTGGTCCAGCGAGCCTGCCGGGGTACGGAACAGCTCACCGCTGAGGTCGAGGTTGTCGGTCATCGCCTGCTGCCATTCGGCGAGGCTGCGGGACCCGACCCGCTCGATCATCATGTCCCACCATTCAGCGCGCAGTTCGGCGGTCGGCAGCATGGGGAAGCCCGCCCATTTCGGGTTGCCGAGTTCGCCCATCAGATCCAGTTCGGTGAGCCAGGCCATCATCAAGCGAGGCGACACCTGGGCGAACTGCAACCACCGGCCGTCCTTGGTGGCAGCTACCAGCAGCGCGTAGATGAGATAGGCCTGCGGGCGCCCCTGTTCGTCGTAGACCGCGTCCATCGGCTCGAAGGCACCTGGGTACCGCTCGAGCACCATCTCGTAGAACCAGTTGTATGGGTCCATCGACCCCATGCCGGTTACCAGGTTGGTTTCCACAACCTGGCCATATCCACTGATATCCCTCTCCAGAAGTGCGGCCAAGACGCCCTGCACCGCAGCCTGAGCGGCACCCCACGACGCGTAAGCGAAGGTGATGTAGGCCGGTCCCGGTCGATGAGCAAGTCCACGCTTCTCGTGCATGACGCCGGTTTTCGCCATGATCAGGGCTTCCCAGCCCTTGTAATTGCGCCACGGACCGGCTGATCCCCATCCGGTGATGTTGGTGACCACCAGTTGTGGATAGCGCTCGGACAGCAACTTGGGGCTCAACCCCAAGCGTTCGGCCGAGGCGGGGCGCAGCGTGTTGACCATGACATCGGCCCGGCGCAGCAGCGCCCGCAACCGGTCGAGGTCGGCGTCGACATGCAGATCCAGTGTGATGCTCCGCTTGCCGCGCAACAGTGCCGGCCAGCCCGGCAAGCCGCGCAACGGGCTGCCGTCGGGCGGCTCCACCATGATGACCTCGGCACCGCAGTCGGCGAGGAATTGCGTGGCCTGCGCGCCGGGCAGGGTGGTCGACATATCGACCACTACCAGGCCGGCAAGCGGTCCGTCGGTCGCCGAGTGATCTGCCGCCATTTTCGCTCCCTACGTCTGTGGGCCCAGAAGTCTTCGCGCAGCGTTGTGACGTACGCCACGCCAGCATGGCAGCACTCAAGATTAATGTCAATGCATTAGCGTTAGATATATGCCTGTATCGTGCAGATCATGACCGATGATTTCGTGGTCCGTGGTGGGTTCCCCCAAATTCGGGCATGGCATGGCCCCAACCTTCACAACCCGGGCGGCGGCGCCGAGTACGCGAACCTCATCGACGCACTACGAGAATTCCTCGACAGCATCGCCGCTGCCGCTCCTGATACGGCGACGACAGTAGAGTTATCGGAGAACCTGCGCGAATGGACCGATCGGCTGGCGGATGCCGCTGTGCCCGAGCGACGACAGCTCTGGGCGCGGCGACTCGACCTGCCCGGTCACGGCCAGACCATGGCGCCCAGCTTCGCTCCGACCTCTGGCGACCGCGACAGTGTCTGCGGCACCGTCCGGTTCGGCCGTTACTTTCTCGGCGGCGGCGGCGCCGCACACGGTGGCGCGATTCCACTGTTGTTCGATGAGGTGTTGGGCCAGCTGGCCAACGCTGGGGATCGACCGCCGTCGCGAACCGCGTACCTGCACACCGATTATCGCTCCATCACTCCCATCGGGAAAGATCTTTCAGTGCGCGGCTGGTTCGTCAGCGAAGAGGGCCGTAAGCGGGTGCTGCGGGCAGAACTGAAGGACGGCGACACCCTCTGCGCCGAAGCCGAAGGGCTGTTCATCGCGCTGCGCCCGGACCAGCCGTGACCGGCGGCAACTAAGTCAACCAGCGTCCCCCCTTGGGCGGAGACGACGATCTCAGCATGGCTCGGTAGATGCGGCGGGGTGTCGTGGCCGCGGGAAGCGGGCGGGCGCCGTCAGCCGAGAATGCCTGGATCATGTACGCCACGAATCGTTTCCAAGTATCAGGTGCGGCTTCACGGGTGGCTGACAGAACTCCGGCATTGGCCATCAGCAGCATCACCAGATCCTCGGGAACGAAATCCGCACGCAGTCCACCCACGGACTTGGCGCGGTCGATCAGCTCGACGAAGCCCGCATGCGCACGGTCCCGCTCGGATTTCAGTCGGCCCGCACCGGGCACCGCCAACGTGAGCAGGTCGGCGAAGCCGTGATCGGCTGCCTGCAGACCGCAGACGGTTTCGACGTACCCGCAAAAACCGTGCCACGGATCGTCATCGGCGAGCGCGTCCTCGACTGCGTCGGCGTACGCGGCCATCTTCTCTTGGAACGCCGCGCCGATGAGGTCCACCCGGCTGGGGAACCGTCGGTACAGCGTTCCCACCCCCACACCGGCCTGACCGGCGATGTCCTCAAGGGATGCGTCCAGACCACGCTCGGCAAATACCCGGCGCGCCGTGGCGAGGATGCGGAGCCGATTGCGTTCGGCATCGGCCCGCAATGGGGAATCGCTCACCCAGGAATCATACAAGCGGAGGTATGCCTCCAGTTACGCTACGATGGTCGGCGACGAAGGGAGTATCCATGAATACCGTTTTGTGGGTCCTGCAGATCGTGCTGGCCGCGGCGTTTCTGATGGCCGGTGTGTTGAAGTCGACGCAGCCGAAGGACAAGCTCGCACAGAAGCTGCCGTGGGTCGAGGACTTCTCGACCGGTACGGTCCGGTTCATCGGGATTGCCGAATTGCTGGGCGCGCTGGGCTTGATTCTGCCCGCGGTGACCGGCATCGCCCCGATCCTGACTCCGATCGCCGCTGCTGCACTGGCCGTGGTGATGGTGCTCGCGTCGGGCGTCCATGCGCGCCGCAAGGAGCCGTCCGGAATCGCCTTCAACGCAGTGCTTTTCGTGCTCGCGGCTGTCATCGCGTGGGGCCGGTTCGGGCCCTACGCGTTTTAGAGTTCACGCCCACTCGGTTAGGAAGAATCCATGGCCACCATTCCCGCCTCCCACCGCGACCTGATCGAAGCGCCCGGCATCGCCTCGCTGAGCACCATCGGCGCCGATGGCACACCCCAGGTGACAGCGCTCTGGTACCTCGCCGACGGCGACCAGGTGAAGACATCCCTGATGACCACGCGGCAGAAGTACAAGAACGTGGTGGCACACCCCAAGGCGACGCTGTTCATCATCGACCCGACCAACCCGTTCCGCACCCTCGAGGTGCGCGCCGACGCCTCCATCGAAGAGGATCCCGACCTGGGGTTGTTCGAGAGAATCGTCCGCCACTACGGCCAGGACCCGGACAACTTCCCCGCGCCTCGCGACAATCGCGTCGTCCTCGTCCTCACGCCGACCCGGGTCGTCGCGCAGGGGTGACAACCGGCCGGTCGCGCCGGATATCTTTGTCGTGCAGCGCAATCAGCTCTCGCAACGCAGTCCGGTCCGGCTTGAGCATCGCGGTCAGCGGCAACTCCTCGACAATCAGCAATTCGTCGGGCGCCTTGTAGTCGGCCAACTCGGCTGCCACATGGGTTCGTAATTCGTCCAGGGTCGGCGGGTTGGCGGGGTCGTGTGGGACGACGACGGCGACGCCGATCTCACCGATGACAGGTGCCGGACGGCCGATGACTGCAGCCTGTTTCACCCTGTGGTGATCAGTGAGGACCCGCTCCACCTCACCGGGATACACGTTGTAGCCGCCACGGATGTACATGTCGCTGCGGCGTCCCACCAGGGTGAGGTTGCCGTCGTCGCCGAGCACGCCGATGTCACCGGTGCGCAGCCAGCCGTCACGCAGCACCTCGGCGGTGAGTTCCGGGTTGCGCCAGTAACCGCGCATCACGCACGGCCCACTGACCTCGACGACGCCGTCGGGTCCGACACGTAGGTCCATCTCGGCGGCCGGCCGCCCGACGGTACGGAACTGCACCTCGGGTGAGTCCTCGGGTGCGGTGCCGCTGATGGTTGGGCATTCGGTCATGGCGTATCGCACTACCAGCGGGACACCGATTCGTTCGGCAACCCGGCGCACCAGCTCCGGAGGCGCCGGTGCGGTCGCGACCACACCGATCCTCAAGTGCGGCAATGCCTGCGGGCTCACACCCTCGACGTCGAGCAGTTTGGTCCACTGGGTGGGCACCGCCCCGGCGACGGTGATCCGCTCATCGCGCAAGACGGCGAACATGCCCCTGGCCGACCACGGCGTCGGCGGGATCACCAGCGTGGTGCCCCACACCAGCTGATCCCAGAGCTTGAACATGTAGCCGGCGTGCGCGAACGGGGTCGAGGTCAGGCGCCGATCGTAGGGAGCGCTCATCACCCCCGCCGATGCGGCACCCGCGGCCAGCCGGTCGGCGTCGAACACCGCACCCTTCGGGGTTCCGGTGGTCCCGCTGGTGAAGATCAACGCAACCGGATCGCGCCGGGTCAGTTCGACCGGCGGCGCTACCGCGGCGGTGTCGGTCGACAGGGCCGCCCGCGGCAAGGAGCGCCGGCCTACAACCGGCAACTCACCGAGGGTGTCATCGGCGACGATCAGCGCCGGGTCAGCCTGCTGCACAATGGATTCGATTTCGCGACGGCCCAGCCGGGGGTTGAGTCCGGTAGTGATTGCGCCGATCATCGCCGCCGCGGCGTAGCACGTCGCGTAGTCGATGCCCGATCGCAGCCACAGTGTTACCACGTCGCCCTTGCCGACTCCGAGTTCGGCGAATTGCGTGGCGACACTGCGGGCTCGGCCGGTCCACTCGGCGAACGTAATCCGAGCACCGGGCTCGACGTAGGCTTCGCGGTCGCCGTGGGTCAGTGCCGCCGCCTCGAGCATCAATCGGGTGTCGCCCAGATGCGCCGGCAGCGGCGTGCTGCTCATCTATGGCTCCTCGGCGCCGAGGATCATGGTGCCGCTGGAACAGAACCAACCGCCGGTGCCACTGACACAGGCGATCTTCGCGTCGGGCACCTGTCGGGGTCCGCATTCCCCGCGTAGTTGGCGTACCGCCTCGACCAGGAGGAACAGCCCACGTTGCCCGGGGTGGCAGGCCGACAGTCCGCCGCCGTCGGTATTGGTGGGCAGTTCGCCGCCCAACCGCAGCGCTCCCGTCTCGACGAAGGCACCGCCCTCGCCCTTCGGACAGAAGCCAAGGTCTTCGAGGGTGAGCAACAGCATGTAGCTGAACGCGTCGTAGAGCTCGGCGACATCGACGTCGGCCGGAGTAACACCCGCCCGCTCGAATGCCAGCGTCCCGCTGACGGCGGCCGGGCCGACGGTGAGGTCATCCCACTGGGAGGTGAGCATGTGCGAGGTGGTCTCACCCGACCCGAGCACCCAGACCGGCTTACTCTTGAGATCTTTCGCGCGTTCCGCGCTGACCAGAACGGCTGCCGCTCCACCGTCACTGCGGATACAGCAGTGCAGTTTGGTGAACGGGTCCGCGATCATCGGGCCGGCCAGCACGTCGTCGATGGTGATCGGATCCCGGTAGTAGGCCTCAGGATTGTCGGCGGCATTGAACCGGGCCGATACCGCAACCTCGGCCAGCTGCTCGATGGTGGTGCCGTAGGTGTGCATGTGCCGCCGCGCGGCCATGGCGTACTTGGAGACCAGGGTGTGCCCGTACGGCGCCTCCCACTGCAACGGCCCGCGCGCGCCCCAATTGATATTGGCGCCCCGCAGGCCTTTTCGGAGGTCCGAGCGCGCGGTGGACCCGTAGGTGAGCAGCACCACATCGGCGTGCCCGGCGGTGATCGCGTCGGCCGCATGCGCGGCCATCACCTCCCAGGCCGCGCCTCCGACGGCTGTCGAGTCGATCCAGCGTGGTCGTAGCCCGAGGTACTCGCCGACATCTACAGGCGGCAGAGTGCCCTGCCCGGTGGAGGCCAGCCCATCCACATCGGCAGGTGTCAGCCCGGCATCTGCCAATGCGCGGCGACTGGCCTGTGCGATCAGCTCGTAGGGGCTCTTGTCGTCGACGCGGCCGACATCGGACAGGGCAACGCCCGCGATCGCGACGCTGCCGCTCACTGGGCGCGATCCTGTGCCAGTATTTGGGCCAGCACTTCGGTGGGTTCGGCGAACAGGTGCCGGAATACGTGCGCGCGTTTGAGGTACAGGTGCATGTCGTTCTCGAAGGTGTAGCCCATACCGCCGAAAACCTGGATGCCGGCGGCAGCATTGTCGACCGCCGCCGATCCGGCGACGGTGACCGCGGAAAGCACCTGCAACAAGGCGTCGGCGCGCCCCCCGGCCAGCGCAATCGCAGCGAAGAACGTCTGCGCCTGTGCCGCTTCCGCGGCGATTTCCATGTCGACGCACGCATGTTTGATGGCTTGGTGCACACCGATCGGCTTACCGAATTGCTCTCGGGTCTTGGCATGTTCGGTCGCCGATGCAGCAGCGGCCGAAGCCAGGCCGGTGAGGAACGCTGCCGTCAGCACCATGGCACGGCCCCAGAACCATTCGTCCTCAGCGGGAATCCAGTGCCGGGGTTCGGCGGATTCCACGGTGGCGGTGGCGATTCGGGTGCCGGGGTCCGCGGCATCGACCGGCGTCAGTTCGCCGAGTGAGGCGATGTCGATGAGCGCGGCGCCGCTGCGGGCTACCACGAGTGCATGGGTGGCGCCGACGGGTTCGAACACGTCGAACGACCCCTTGATCGGGCGAACCTCACCGTCGCCCCGCAATACGGCAAGGGCAACCAGCGCGCGTCCTTCCCCGATCTGCGTCGCCAACTCCACGTCCCCGCAGCACGCGGCCACCCGAGCAGCGAGCGTGCAGGCCAGGAACGGGCCGGGTGCGAGCCGCTTACCGAGTTCGACGAACAGCAGCACCTCGTCATCGAATGGCCGGCCGGATCCACCGAAGTCCTCGCCTAGCCCGAGGGTGAGCAGCCCCATCTCCGCGCCTTCGCGCCAGAGTTGTTCGGGCACTGACATTTCCGCATACCGGTCGGCGCGGATGCGTTCGACGGGCAACCGTCCGGCGAGGAACTCCCCTGCCGCCGCCACGATTTCGAGCTGTTCAGCTCCTGGTAACAGGTCCACGACCGTCTCCTGACTGATCTTTCATCGAGGCAGCCCCAACACCCGCTCGCCGACGATATTGCGCTGAATCTCCGAGGTGCCGCCACCGATGGCCTGGGAGAAGCTGTAGTAGTAATAACCCACCCAACCGTCGACGTCCCACCGTGAGGAGTGGCGGTTCGACGCGGGACCGACGATCTCCACCGCCAGCTTGCCGATCTCCTTGGCCAACTCCGCATACATCAACTTGACGATCGACCCACGGGGCCCGGGGGTTTCGGTCTTCATGGCCTCGCAGATATTGGTGTACGTCAGCGCGCGCAGCGCCGCCACCGACGCCCGCGCGTGTGCGAGCCGGCGCGCGATCTCGTCATCGGCGATCGCAGGCCGGCGACCATCGGGGCCGACGTGATCGCGCGCATAGTCGATGAGATCTTCGATGATCTTGGCCAGCCGGACCTGGTTGGCAGTGAAGGCGGTCCCCCGCTCGAACGACAGCGTGGCCATCGCGACCGACCAGCCCGCACCGATGTCGCCGACCACATTGGACAACGGAATGCGGACGTCGTCGTAGAAAACCTCGCAGAACTCCGCACCCCCCTCGATGGTCTCGATCGGGCGCACATCGATACCCGGCGTGTTCATGTCGCAGATCACCCAGGTGATGCCCTTGTGCTTGCCGCCGGTGTTGTCGGTGCGGACCAGGAGTTCCTGGTAGTCGGAGACCGTCGCGAAGCTGGTCCACAACTTCTGGCCGGACACCACCAAGTGGTCACCATCGATCACCGCCTTGGTGCGCAGTGCCGCCAAGTCGGATCCGGCGTCGGGCTCGGAGAAGCCCTGGCACCAGATCACCTCGCCGCGAAGGATTTTCGGTAGATGAAACGACTTCTGCGCATCGGTGGCCCGGGTGATCAGCGTCGGCCCGGCATGCGAGAGACCGACGAAACATGCGTCGATACCAGGGAATCCCCGCGCGGCGTATTCCTCGTACCAGATCAGCTGTTGTAGAAGGGTCAGGCCCTTGCCGCCGTACTCGGTCGGCCAGGCGATGCCGGCCCAGCCGCCCTCCCATTGAGTTCGTTGCCAGGCCAGGTCGTAAGCGCGGATGCCCTCGTCATCACGGGGCCGAGGTTCGCTCGGCTTGTTCTCGTCGAGCCAGGTCCGGACCTGATCACGGAAGTCGATCTGATCAGCGGTGAAGTTCAGGTCCATGACGCCCAGTATAGGTGACATTACAGTCAGAAATAAAGCCCTCCTCCGGAAACTCCCACACTCAGACCAGCCTGGAAACCCACCGGAATCAACGGCGCATCGGCGGCTCACCCTCGTGTTAGGCGCGGCAGAAGCCGGGCGCCGAACTCGTCGACTTAAGTGACATAGTGGTCAGAAGTTTGGATATTTTCCGGCTGCTTGTGCGATGGCCGCGAACACCTCGAGATTCTCTTCGACGGGTTCCGGCGTCATCTCGGGCCCGTACCGCACTACCAGCCTGGTGAGTCCGCAGTCCAGCCACGGCTCGACCCGCTTGCGAATGCGCTCAACCGGACCGACCAGCCAGCCCTCGTCGATGTACTCGTCAGGGACGGCGTCGATGGCCGCCGCCCACTGCGCACCTTCCAGCGGCGTCTTACCGGCCTGCACCCGCGCCTCGACATCGCCGCCAGAGCAGGCGGACGACTGGTCACCTGTGCGATCCGGGTCCCCAACTTCAGCCTGGAGGTGTGCGCAGCGATATATCCGAGCGGCACCAGCCCCTCGGACCCATAGCCTTCGGCGGTGAATTCGGCGTCGTAACCGAGTTCCTCGGAGTAGCGGATCCGTTCGAGGGGAACGCTGAACCGGCGATCGTGCCACCGCACCTCGGTAGCCAGTTCGATCATGATGGCTCCCTGTAGGTTTCGGCCAACTTCTCGGCCCCACGGGCCAGCAGCGCCACATCCGCACCCACCAGCACGAAACTTGCCCCGGCGGCGACATACCGTCGGGCGATCTTCTCGTTGAACGCGTTCACCCCGGCACATTTTCCGTGCGCCACGATCGTGGCCAACGCGTCCTCGATGGTGCTCACCACATCCGGGTGCTCGGGCTGGCCGAGCTTGCCCATGGATGCAGCCAGGTCAGCGGGTCCGATGAAAACCGCATCCACCCCGTCGATCTCGGCGATGTCGCCCAACTGCTCGATCCCCGCCACCGTTTCCACCTGAACGGTCAGCGACACCGACACGTCCGCTGTGGACAGGTAGTCCGATATCCGGTTCCACCGGGAGGCACGTGCCAGTGCGCTGCCGACGCCGCGGACGCCGGCGGGCGGATAGCGGGTGGCCGCCACCGCCGCGACGGCCTCCTCGGCGTTGCCGATCATCGGGACGATGATGTTCTGCGCACCGATATCGAGTAACCGTTTGATGGTGACCGGGTCTGCCGACGGTGGGCGCACCAGGACGTCGACGTCGGGATAAGCGGCCAGCACCTGCAGCTGTTCCAGCGTGGCGCGTAGGTCGTTAGGGGCGTGTTCCTGGTCCAGCAGCATCCAGTCGATGCCTGACCCGGCACAGATCTCGGTGACGTAGCTGCTGCCCGAGGCCAGCCACATGCCGAAACTCGGGCGACCGGCTCGAATCCGTTCCACCCACCGGTTCACGAGGCCTCCCGATCAAACAGAACCGAGACAGTGCCCAGCGGTCCGTAGTCGGCGACGAAGGTATCGCCTGGTTCGGCGAACACCGGCTTGGTGAACGATCCGGACAGGATCACCTCACCGCGCTGTAGCGAAACGCCATGAGGAGCCAGACGATTCGCCAACCATGCGACGCCGTTGCCGGGATGGTTGAGTACCGCGGCGGCGACTCCGGACTCCTCGATTGTCCCGTTGCGTAGCAGTAGTGCCGACACCCAGCGCAGGTCGACGTCCAACGGCCGGAAGACCCGGCCGCCCAGCACCAGGCCCGCATCGGCGGCGTTGTCGGCGATGGTGTCGACGATGGTGCGTAGGTGGCCGGTCTCGGGATCTGACATCTGCACCCTCGCGTCGAGGATTTCCAGTGCGGGCGTGACGAACTCGGTGGCGCGGAGCACGTCGAACAAGGTGACGGCCGGACCCTGCAGCGTCTCGCCCAGGACGAAGGCCAGTTCGACTTCGACGCGGGGACGGATGAACCGGTCGGGCGGCACACGTCCACCGTCCTCGAAGAACATGTCATCGAACAATGCACCGTAGTCCGGTTCGTCGATCGACACCGCCCGCTGCATCACCTTGGAGGTGAGACCGATCTTGCGGCCCTTGACTTTCCGACCGTCGGCGACTTTCAGCGCAACCAGAGCCCGCTGTACTGCGTAGGCGTCCTCGATGGTCATGCCGGGGTAGTCCAGCGACAGCTGCCGGATCGGTGCGCGACTCAGTTCCGCCTCGTACAGCCGACGGGCGATGTCGTCGAGCGCAGCGTGATCGGGCCTGGTCATCTGGTCAGGAACTCGACCGCAGCGGCGTTGAACGCTTCGGGGTCCTCGAAATGTGGCCAGTGCCGGACCGACGGCATCTCGAAGACCTCGGAATTCGGGATCAGCTCCGCGATGGTGCGTGCGGTGTCCTGATATACCCCGTGGTCCTTGCCTGAGGCCACGATCATGACGGGTGCGGTGATGCCGCGCCACTTGTCGTCCGGGATCAGATTGCGGTGACGCACCTTCTCGTCCTGCAGGATCAGCAGCCGGTCGATGGTGGTGCGGGTGTCCTCGCGCCGATAGATCGACTGACGCAAGCCGATCAGATCGGGCAGCCGATTGGCTTCGTCGGCGATCAGGTGTGCGAACACGGCGTGCAGCGACTCCCAGGTCGGCTCGTTGACCGCCTTGGTACGTTCCGCCCGGATACGCGCC
>Ga0182748_1002341_pt1 | contig 17240 bp, 16 predicted proteins | sample eDN3rd37CKraftOP_FD_128877 | JGI IMG/M metagenome (GOLD analysis project Ga0182748, IMG submission 128877) | Enriched Organic Plus compost microbial communities from Emeryville, California, USA - eDNA 3rd pass 37_C Kraft OP (version 2) (version 2) ...
GATCCGGATTGCCGCCGCTGGCATGAATATCGGTATCGATCAGACCGGGACGCACCGCGTTGACGCGAATGCCTTTCGGCGCCAGTTCCTTCGAGAGGCCGGTGGTCAGCGTATCGAGCGCGCCTTTCGCTCCGGCATAATCCACATATTCAAAAGGCGAACCAAGGCGTGACGCCATGGATGACACGAGGACGATGGCGCTTTCCGGCTGCAAGCGACGAGCTGCTTCACGGGCACATAGATAGGTGCCGTAAACATTCACATCGAACATGGTTTTCAGGCGCTCGGCGCTCATTTCCGCAAGCGGCATTGTCTGGGCTACGATCCCGGCATTCAGAACGACGCCTTTCAGCGAACCAAGCGCCGCTTCCGCCTTGTCGAACATGGAGATCACGTCCTGTTCGCTCGATATGTTGCCTCGGATCGCCAGCGCTTTCGCGCCAAGTTCTGCTGCAGCGGCCGCCGTCTGCTGAGCGGCTTGTTCGTTCCCTGCATAGTTGAGAGCTACAGACCAGCCCTGCGCCGCACTGCGCAAGACAGTAGCGCGACCGATGCCACGGCTGCCGCCGGTGATCAGAAGGTTCTTCATGGATTCTCCCCTATACAATTCGTGGCGGAGCTAATCCGATTTCCACATTATGTGCAAAGGATACAATGAATGAAAATGGTGGTGGGGGGAGGGAAAATGGTCGGAGCGGCGGGATTCGAACCCACGACCCCTTGACCCCCAGTCAAGTGCGCTACCGGGCTGCGCTACGCTCCGAGCCGGGGGAAGGCTTAGAATATAAAGGATTTTCCCGCAAGCCGTAAAAACTGCAAAAAAGAACAAAATGCACACAGATACACGGCGTAGAACAGTTCGGCACCAAAAGTCCCACGAAAAATCCCGTTCTGGTCTCCTGCCTTCGACGTCATTCCGTCTTCTGCTCTTTTGACTTGATGAGCGATTCGTCGCCCGCCGGTTACCAATGGGAAGTTTATCGATAGCAAGGCCAGAGAAAAGCGATAGGACAATGGGGACGAAACGGGCGAGGTCTTAGAGAGACAAACAAGAGGCTCGATCAGGTGCTTGCCGTGCGTGCGCGGGATAAAAGATTTGAGCAAAAGAACCCCGCAGTGCCGCCGGGGCTCTCAGGCAGGTGATTTAAGAAGTGCTCGAGGAGGCTTGGCCTGGCCTCTGTCTCGTCGGTGCTTTGCGTTTTGGCTTTGGCAGCAGTCCTTCTCGCTGCGCTCTCTTTTTCGCATCTTTCCTTGCGCGACGGATGGCTTCGCCCTTCTCTCGAACACGTCTTTCTGACGGTTTCTCGTAAGCGCGACGTGCTTTCATTTCACGAAAAACACCTTCGCGCTGCAGTTTCTTTTTCAGTACACGAAGCGCCTGGTCGACATTGTTATCTCTTACGAGTACCTGCAATTTCCATCCTACTCTTTTGATAATCCGGCATGATCGCGCTCCAGTCGCGCGGCTCGGAGCCGTTCAGTTTTTGCGTCTACTGCAGCTCTTTCTTTTTCCAGAATGCCTTTGGCCGTCTTGTCGGTCACAGCGTTCTTTGTTTCCATCCTCGTGAGAGGCTGCTTGAAGAGCGTTTCTTTTGTGAGCTCACCCATATTGTAATACTCCCTTTTCGGCTGATGGTTCCGCATTTGGGACAGAAAAACACACGCTAAAATAAAAAAGGTCGGGCTAACCCGACCTTCCAATTGTCTCAACGAACAATGCCAGTACATCCGTGGTCAAAGTCGAAGACAATATCTCGTCTCTGGCTATAGAGCCTGAAGGTTATCAGCGGCTTTCTTGCCCGACCGGCGATCGGCCACGAGTTCGAAGCTCACCTTTTGGCCTTCGTTGAGCGTATGCAATCCTGCTCGTTCAACGGCTGAAATGTGAACAAACACGTCTGGAGAGCCGTCTTCAGGCTGGATGAAACCGAAACCTTTGCCGCCATTAAAGAATTTTACTGTTCCATTAGTCATACTGAAATTCCTTTCAATTTGCATGATCAAAGAAACAACGAATAGAATTCGTTGCGATTATTACGAAATTGAAAGAAAAAGCAGGCGCGATGAGCGGCATCTCGTTCGATGACAAAATCGATATTTGTTAATATATTCCTCAATATCCAATTTTACAAGGGACCATCATAATTATTATTTTTGTTATTGCCGCCGTGGAAACTCGCCACGATCAGGACCGCGGCGCAAAGAGGATGATGCATGTCCCCGCGAAGGCCGTGCACGCGCCGATCATATCCCAGCGATCGGGGCGGGCGCCTTCGGCAAACCAGATCCACAAGATCGACGCGATTATGTAGATGCCGCCGTAAGCCGCATAGGCGCGGCCGGCTACATTGCTTTCGATAAGGGTCAGCAGATAGGCGAACAAGGCGAGGCTTAGCATCCCCGGCACCAGCCAGAGCGCTGACTTGTCAAGCTTCAACCAAGCCCAGAAGGCGAAGCATCCGGCAATTTCAAAGAGGGCTGCTGCGGCGTATATGGCGAATTGCAAGGTGCTGCTCTCCCAGATCCCGGAACATTTTCAGCGAAGTACGAAGCGTTTATTGCTTGGGATGATGCAGTGTACAAACAGTTAGAGCGGTTTCGGCAATTCCGTTTTAGCCGCAGCCGCTCCAAGCGAAAGCTGATACCTGTATTCCAGCCCCGCACAACCCCAGATGACTCCGAAAAGCAGATAAAAATGACGCCAGTGATCGGTATCGATGACATTGCCGATCAAAACATGGCCGAGATAGGTTGCATAGGCGCACAGAAGAAACGGCTGCCACGGACGATTGCGAAACAGAAGCTTGAAGCCGATCCCGAGTGTCAGGAATGTCAGCGTCAGAAAGGCGATGAAGCCGATCCAGCCATATTCGAGCACCGCCTTGAGCCAGATATTGTGGGTGTCCTCGCCAAACTTCGGGGCGAATTCGAGTGGACCAATGCCAAGCGGATGCTGGCTGGCAAGGACCAGTCCAAGCCAATGGCGCGCGAAGCGGCCGAGCCGTGCGCTATCATAGCTTTGTTCGAGGCGCGCGCGCTCGCGAAAGAAATCGCCGACGCCGGGAATTTGCAGGATAATCAGGATCGCGAGAATGATTGCTGCAACGACCAGCAGACCGATCGCGATCAGCCGAAGGCGAAAACGATTGCTGTTGCTTTGCAGAAAGAGGGTGCCAAACAGAACGATGAAGGAAAGGGGCACCATCGCCCAGGCCGCACGTGAGAAGGACACCAGTACGCCGAGCGTAAGGAGGCAGCAGAACGGCAGATAGAGGGCCAAGTCGCGCAAGCCCCCGCGCATGACGCGATATAGCGTCCAGGTCAGGGGCAGTATCAGAAAAGGCCCATAAACGTTCGGGTCCTGAAATGCGCCCTGCGCCCGTCCGTAGCGCGTGAATATTTCCGCCCCGGGAAACAGGCCGAGATAACCGGCGATGCCGAATATGGATGAAAGCACGCCGACCACAAGATAGGCATTGAAGATGGTCCGCAGACGCCTGTGATCAGCTTCGATCACAGCCGCGAAGAATACCGACGTAAAAGCCAGAAACAGCGAAACGGCGATGTAGAGCGGGGCTTTCTTGACGTCAGCCATCTGCATGACCGAGATCATGCCGCCGAAATTGAACACGGTAAGGATTGCCAGCAGCACAAGACTGGTTCTTGTCAGCCGCAGGCCGAACAACAATGCCAGCGCAATCAGGCCGACCATATAGAGTTCGTAAGGCGCGGGCTCGCTTATGACGAAGCCGAGCAGAAAAACGCCGAAACCGATCGCCGTGTTGGCGACGAGGCGATTGAGTGCACGTTTGCGCGCTACGTCTGCCCGCAGCACCATGGCGGGGGGCAGATTGCCGTCAAACCTGTGCGCCACGCTGGTCAATAGGCGTTTTCCGTATTGAGGAGCCGTATCGGTGTCAGGAACAGAATCTTGAGATCGAGCCACAGCGACCAGTTTTCGATGTAATACAGATCGAACTCCGTGCGCATGCGGATTTTGTTTTCATTGTCTATTTCACCCCGCCAGCCATTGATCTGCGCCCAGCCGGTGACCCCCGGCTTCACGCGATGGCGCGCGAAATAACCGTCAACGACCTCATTGTAGAGGACATTGTGCGAATGGGCTGCGACCGCATGCGGACGCGGGCCGACGAGGGATAGGGAGCCTGCAAGAACATTGAAGAACTGCGGCAGCTCGTCGATCGAGGCTTTCCGGATGAAGCGCCCGACACGGGTTACGCGAGGATCGTTTTTGGTAACGGCCAGCTTCGCGGTGGGATCGCACATCTCGGTATACATCGACCGGAACTTCCAGACATTGATGACTTCATTGTTGAAGCCATGCCGTTTCTGTTTGAAGATTACAGGGCCTTTGCTGTCCAGCTTGATGGCAATCGCCGTGCCGATCATGATGGGCGAAAGGAGAATGATGCCAAGAATGCTGAACACCACGTCGAAGGCGCGTTTGGCGACGGAATCCCAATCGTTGATCGGTTTGTCGAAAATATCCAGCATTGGTACCGCGCCAACATAGGAATAGGCGCGGGGACGAAAACGCAGGTGGTTGTTGAGGGCCGAGAGACGAATATCAACCGGGAGAACCCACAGCTTTTTCAGCAGAGCCAGCACGCGGGCTTCAGCGCTGATTGGCAGAGAGACGATCAGCATGTCGATGCGCGCAATGCGGGCGAATTCGATAAGCTCGTTGATATTGCCGAGTTTCGGATAGCCCGCGACGATGGGTGGCGAACGCTTGTCGTCACGATCATCGAAGATGCCGCAGATGCGGATGTCGTTGTCCGGCTGCTGTTCAAGCGAGCGAATGAGCGCTTCTGCATTGGGACCGCCACCGACGATGACGGCGCGGCGCTCCATCGTGCCGTTTCGTGCCCAGCGCTTGATTTTCCAGGCAATGAAGAGACGCGAGAGCACCAGCAGCACACAGGCGCTGAGCGCCCAATAGAGGAACCAGCCGCGCGAGAAATCGGAAGAAGACTTCAGCAGGAAGCCCGCAATGGCAAGTGTGCCAAGTACGGCCGCCCAACTGATGAAAAGCCGCCGCAGATAACGCCCCGGACTGCGCAGTACGTTGATCTGATAGCCGTCATTGACTTCCATCAGCAGGACGAAAAGCGCGCCGCCGGCGACGATGATGAGCGGGTAATAGAGGACGAGATGCGTGCGGACGCCAACATAGAACAGAAAGCTCGCAATACCGGCGAGGAAGACGAGCCCGAACTCCACCATGCGCATGACGCCGCTCAGCATCAGCGGTGAAAATGTTTCGCGCTGATACTGTTCGGCCATCTGGCGCGCTAGCGGACCGAGTTTCACCGAGCCTTGCGGCCTGGCGTCTTGCCCGGCTTCCTGCTTGCCGCTGGCTTCCATGGCTTTTCGGCCAAAAGGAGAAAGCGCATCATTATCTCGCACGACGTTGCCCCTGATCATAAAGATGACGCGTAGTGATTAGCCTCAAAGTTCTAAGCAGAACATGAACACTGCCTGACAAGCTTATGGCTTAGGTAAACACTCGATTAAATACATGACTGAAAGCCGTTACTGTTAGCAATGGCTAAAATAGAAAAGATTTCTGCCCCAACTGTTACTACATTGGCTGCGGCAACCGGTAGGCGCCAGTTGTCGCAAGGCTTGCCTTGCCGGATTATATTGCCTAGGACGGTGACATGGAACCGTTGGAAGATAAAGCTGCAAGCGGCATTTTGCCATCGAACTGTTCGGCACATATCGCCGTCAACAGGCAGGCTCTCTTCCCCCTCCTGATCGGCACCAGATCGGACGATGTCATGGGGTTGCTGCGCGTCTGACCGCACAGCGACCCAAAATCCTGATGAGAGCAATTCACGCTGCGACCTTTGAAGGTCGTATTAACTGTTTGTTTTGATGCGCTTTTGTCCGAGTCGTTAGCGGCATTCGGTAAGGCGCGCTAGGGTTGATCATGACTATCTGGGCCGAATTGGCTAGAGCGGGCAATCATGCCGGCGATGAAATTCTGTTGCGAAAACGCGATCACATCTATGAAATTCGCTATAACGGCCTGGAACTGATGTCCAACATCAATTTCCAGTCCGAAACCGTATTGGCAGAACGGTCGCTTCGCCTGCACGGGCGGGCGGTGTCGCATATGCTGATCGGCGGGCTCGGCATGGGCTTTACGCTTCGGGCCGCACTCGATTTGCTTGGACCAGATGCCAGGGTGACAGTCTGCGAGCTTGTGCCGGAGATCGTGGACTGGAACCGGACTCATATCGGTCATCTTGCGGACCATCCGTTGAAAGACCCGCGCGTCGATGTCCGGGTTGCGGACGTAATGGATGTTCTCCGTGCAGAGCAGGGCCGGTATGACGCCATTCTGATGGACACGGATAACGGACCGGATTTCACCGTCCGCGCTGCCAATGGCGCCATCTATGAAGATGATGGCCTCAGGCTGGTGAAAGGAGCATTGAAGCCGAATGGCATCGCCGCTTTCTGGTCGGCAACCATATCCAACCCGTTTGAAGATAAGCTGGACATGCTGCCCTGGGAGTGGCAACGCGAGGATGTATCGCTCATCGGCGGGCGCGCCGATGCGTTCCATTACATCTATTTTGCGGCGCGGGGCGGATTCCGGTCGCAGGTCGACAGGGCCATCACTGCGTCCCAGCCCTTTGCGGCAATGGCGGGCTGAGGGAATATCCCTCAGTCTTCCGGTACTGTCCGGTCCGGATGTGCTTCGTAATAGATCGTCTCGATCGAGTGCGCCATGGATTGCAGGCTGAAACGCTCGTGTAGTCGTGCCGGGTCAGGCATTGCGGCGCGAAACGCTCCGGGATCATCCGCAACGCTCAGCATCTTATGCGCAAGCGCCTCGTCCTCCGGCTCCACCAGCGCCGGGGAACGAGGTCCGAACACTTCGGGGATGCCGCCGACATTGCTGGCGATGACGGGTTTTCCGGCCGCGAGCGCCTCCAGAACGATATAGGGAAACGCTTCGGCACGCGATGGAACCACCATTATCCGCCCCAGGGCAAAGGCGTCTCGCGCAGCCATGCCGGGTAGAAACCGGATTTGCCCGGAAACGCCAAGTTCGTCGGCAAGGGCGATGAAGCCGGGCTTTTCCGCGCCGTCTCCCACCATGGTTGCGGTGAAGTCGCGCTGGTTCTGGGTGCGCAGACGAGCAAGGGCACGGATCATGAGGTCCGGTCCCTTCAACTCGCGCATCGTGCCGACAAACAGAAAGTCACTGGCATCGGCTGCGTCGGCGACCGGGATGAACTCCCCTTCGGTCAAACCGTTATAAACGACCGCATGGAGGCCATAGGGCCGCCCTACCTTCTCTTCGTAGATGCGCTTTTCGAAGTTCGAGACGAACATCACCGCATCGGTCAGAGGGGCCAGCAATCTCTCGACCAGAAAGACGGCGCCGCCGCGCCGCGTTTTCCGGTCGAAATGCAGGCTGCCGCCATGCGGTGAATAGATACGGGCTACGCGAGACCTGAATACCCGTAAGACTGAGCCGAACAAACGTGCATAGACCCCGCCCTTGGCGCCATGTCCGTGCAATATGTCCGGCTGCAATTTCTTGATGATGCGATATGTTTTATAGGCTGTTCCTGCGTCGCCCAATCCGACGTGGCGCTGCATGGCAATTCGATGAAGGCCGAGCGCGAGCTTTGGCCGTAATTCTTCCAGAAGCGCGTCTTCACGCGGACCGCCGGTGCTTGCGTCGCAGACAATGCCGACCGCGTGGCCTTTTTCCGCCTGCAAGTCCACCAGATCGCGAACATGGCGGAAGAGCCCACCGGTCGGTTCGCGGAAACAGTGGACGATACGCAGTGGGGAGACATTGGTGTCATCAGCCATCAATCGCCATCAGAACAGACGTTCGCGCACATAGATCGTGTCGCCCGGCAGGATAGGATCTGAAATCAGCACGCGACCGGTCAGAACCTTGCCGTTGAACTGGCGCGTGATGTCGACATTCTCCTGATTGGCACGTGGGCTGAAACCGCCGGCAGCGGCAATTGCCTTCTGTGCGGTCATGCCAGGGACATAGGAATATTGGCCGGCAGCACCAACTTCGCCCATCACGAAAATGGGGCGATAGCGGTCGATTTCCGCGCTGACGTCCGGGTCGCGCAGGTAGCCGCCGCGCAGCTTCGATGCGATGAGGCCTTCCAGCTGTTTGGATGTCTTCCCGCGCGCCGGAATGCTGCCGACGAGCGGGAAGGCGATATAGCCAGCCTGATCGACGCTATAGGTGTTGGTGAGGCTCGGCTGCTCGAAAACCGTAATGCGCACGCGATCACCGGCGTCCAGCATATAGGGCTGGTTCAGTGCTTCGTGGAAAGCGGGCGGGGCAGGGCGATAGCTGGAGCAGGCAGAAAGCGTCATGGCGGCAAGGCCGAGTGCCACGAGCAGAGTGTGGCCTTTGCGCTTGTTATGAGTTGTCGTCGCCGTCATCTTCCGCCTCGGTTCTTCCGAAAAGCATTATTTCCTACGAACGCAATCGACGCGGTATGCCGCGTGGTTACGAATATCGGTTGCAAGCGTTATCGATTGATTAGGGTTAATGGCTGGTAAAGAAGACAGGTTCCAGCGCAAAAACTTTGCGGCGCGCCGATGGCTTATCCCGTTTAACCCTCTGGTTACCTTGTTCCTTTACCGTTCGGCGAGATTCGGGGGTCGTTTACCCCACGCGGGCGAGAGCGGTCGCGCGCCCAAGCGCACTCGCGAAGTCCATGGAGAATGGTGAATGGCAGAAGTCGGTCCGTTATCAAAAGATGCAGATATCGATATCGGCGCGCTGTTCGCCAGCCTGCGGCGCCACTGGCTGTTCATTGTTGTCGGCGCGCTTCTCATGGCGGCGCTTGCTTGGGCCATCTGCCTCCTTCTGACGCCGGATTATCGTGCCGAAGCGCGCATCATGATCGAGGCTCGAGAATCCATCTATACCCGTCCCAATGGCGAAACCGCCGCCGAGCGGCCACTATTCGATGCCGAAGGCGTGAAAAGCCAGGTCGAGGTATTTTCCTCCGGCGAGCTTCTCAAGAAGGTTTCCGACGACCTCAAGCTCACCGATAACGCAGCTTTCACGGCGACCGACGTGAAGCCGTGGACCCAGGCTCTCATCATGCTGGGCATGCGCACGGACCCGGCGCGGCTGACCCCGGAAGAGCGTGTTTTACAGAAACTTCGCAAAAACATGCAGGTTTTTGCTGTTACCGCCTCGCGCGTCATCGTGGTGCAATACACATCCGCAGATCCCGAGACAGCTAAGAACGTCGCCAACGCGCTGGCCAATCAATATATCCTGTTCCAGCAGGCTGCGAAGCTGGCATCGAACGATGATGCGACCGGTTGGCTTGCCCCCGAAATCGACGACCTGCGCAATCGTGTCCGCGATGCGGAAAGGAAGGTCGCGGATTATCGTGCTTCGCGTGGACTTCTCACCGGCCAGAGCAACAGCACAATTGCGACACAGCAGCTTTCTGAAGTCTCGACTGAACTTACGCGGGTGCGCACCAGCCGTGCTTCGGCGGAAGCAAAGGCGGAAAGCATTCGCAAGGCACTCGCCTCTGGTGCTCCCATCGACACGCTGCCGGATGTACTCGCTTCGGGGATGATGCAACGCCTAGCCGAAAGGCGCATTCAGCTCAATGCCCAGATTGCCGATCTTTCGACGACGCTTCTGGACGGTCATCCGCGTATCAAGGCGCTACGTTCGCAGCTTGTTGATCTCGACCAGCAGATCAGGAACGAAGGCCGCAAGCTCGTTGCCAGCCTCGATAATGAAGCCTCCGCAGCTAAGCTTCGCGAGGATGAGCTCAATCGTGAGCTGAACCGGGTGAAGGCGCAGGCGGCACAGGCAGGCGATCAGGAAGTCGAGTTGCGCGCATTGGAGCGTGAAGCGGCGGCGCAGCGCCAGCTTCTGGAAACCTACCTGACGCGCTATCGCGAAGCCGCGTCCCGTACCGACCGCAATTATGTGCCGGTCGACGCCCGGGTTTTTTCTTCCGCCGAGACTCCCGCCGTTCCCTATTATCCGATGATACTGCCGATTGTCGGCTCGACCTTCGTGGCGGGCTTGCTGCTGCTGTCGATTTTCGTTCTCTTGCGTGAGTTGTTCAGCGGGCGCGCATTGGTGACCGCGAATGGCCAGCGGATTGCTGCCGTCGAGGAAATCGAAATGCCGGTTATTGCCGCTGCCGCTGAAGCCGCTTCCGTGCCGCCATCCGGCTCCGAACGCGAGGATGCGGCTTCCGACGAAACAATTGCCGTGCCACGCCGTTCGTGGAGGATGCCGTTTGCGGCCAAGCCGCCGGTGTCAGACATACGGAAAACCGTGGAGGAGCTTCCCATGATCGAGCGGGATAAGATCAGCCGGCGCGAGGCCCGAAAGCGCAATCCCAATGGCGTGGAAGCTGTTGTCGAGCTGCTTGCTGGCGGAAAGCAGAAGCGCATCGTGGCTGTCTCTCCCGAAGGTGATAAGGCATCAGCGGGAACGGTGCGTCTGTTGCGCGAATTCGCTGACCGTGGCAAGCGGGCAATTCTCGTGGACATGACGGCACAGGGGACCGTGGGGCTGGCCATGCTGGACGGTGCACGTCTGCCCGGCATTACCGAGCTTCTGTCCGGCGAGCGGCGGTTCAATGAGGTCATCCATAGCGACCGGTTCTCACAGGCGCATGTCGTGCCGCTGGGTGAGGCCGATCCCGAAATCGCCATGCGCTCCGCCGATCGCCTGCCCCTTATTCTCGACGCGCTGGAAACGGTCTATGATTTTGTCGTCGTAGAGTGCGGTCCGTCATCTTCGGAACAGATCAGGCGCATTGCCGACGGACCTGCTTCCGTCGTGATGAGCATCGTCGACCCGGATGACAAGGGCGTCGCACTGGCTGCTCTCGACCTCGACCAAGGTGGTTATGAAGACGTCGTCATTTTGATGGACGAACCTGCCTGATTGCCGAATCTGATTCTGGAACAATGGCTTGGAAAAGGTTCCTGAATCGGGTTGCCAGCACCCTCTACCTTTTTGCGAACCTGCTGCGCAGCGTCTTGGCCAAACCCCAAAGACGCGGATTTCGCTTGAGACTTCCGGCGACCGCGTTGCGGGCTGATTGCAGCGCCGTGAAAAGCTTGCCCTTGGCGGAAAGCGGCACGAGTGTGTCGTAGATCGTAAGTTCGATGTCGCACCATTCGCGCTTGTATGGCTCATCACCGATGCCGAAACTGTAGATCAAATGTCCCTGATCGCAACTCCGGCTGATATCCTCGAAGAAGAGGAATTCGCCCGGACTTGCCGTCATCAGTTCGTCTTGCGCGATTGCGCCAAACTCAACGGCCGGCCCTGCAATGCCGAACACCTTTCCGATGATCGAACGTATGGTTCCGCCTACCTCAAGAAAGCGCAGTTCGTTCAGTTCCCCGTCTTTCGTCAGGCCTTCGCGGAAGAAGGCGTTGAAGAAATTGCGCACATTCCCATCGGCGAACGGGTCGCTGATACCCATCTGCCGAAAACGCTGCGCCTTCATCGCAAAAAAGAGATCGAGAACCTCCGCTGTTTCAGCGTGGCTCCGGGCAGATGTAATTCTCCAGCCTCCGTTTTCTTCATAGCGGCGACCGTGCTGGCGATGTTTTTTCAGCTTTCGCTTGCGATTGGTGCGATCGAGCACAGCATCAAAGCCGGCATCGAGCGAGACAGCGAGAACCGGATTTGGATTGATCCCTCTTTCAAGGGCAAGCAGCGGATTGGGTGTGCCTTGCAGTTCAGCAAGCTGGCGTGTCAGCGATAGTGCGTCGATGTCGGGCCGCGCCTTTCGGATAGCCCCGACCATCTGACGGACCGCCTCGCATCCGGGAACGCTGCCATATTCCTTTCGCAGCCAGGGGAAATTGCAATTGGCGTGGGTTCCGCCGGGATAGCGTGCAATTTTCACACCCTTCTGGATGACGGCTTCCAGCGGCACAAGCAGGATTGGAGTGCTTCCGCGAAAAAGCCCGACGACAAAACTGTCAGCATTGACGAAGGCGCGCCAGTTATCGATCCAGGCGAGCGATTGAGGCGCGCCATGAATGGCCCCGGCATCTTTCCAGAGCCGCCCGATCTCACTGAAATCCGTCAGAATGCGCGCTGCGACTTCGCCCGCCATTGTCTGCAGCATCCTAGGATGGGGTCAATGTTGTTTCTTGCGCGGCGGCTGTGCCATCCACCAGATGATGCCCATGGCGGGGAGAACCCAGAGGATGCCGGTCACGAAGAAATAAAGAAGATGTACCCACGCGCTTGACTGAGCCAGATGCGCTACCGCGATAATGGTCGCGAACACGGCATAGATGATGACCAGTGAAACCAGCAAAAAAGTGCCGATCAGTTTCTTCAGCCGGACGGGCATGGCGCAGTTCTCCTTTTCCCGGTTCATCACTAACCGGTGAGAGGGGACAGTGAAAGGGCAAAAACGCGGCGGCATGTCGCGTGGCGCCAGCTTGTAACCGTTTGACCTATGCGGCATGTATCCTTCGGCTCATTATCAAAGGGTGTATGGCATGACGGCAGCAGCGACACAGCATGTAGGACAGGGCTCCAGGTCATCGAAAGAGGACCGCGACCGCCGCCTTGTGCGGTACTGGCTTTATGCGGTGTTCGTCGTGCTGATTGCAATCGTCATGGTCGGCGGGGCCACTCGTATGACCGGATCGGGCCTCTCCATCACCGAATGGAAGCCCATTCATGGTGTCATCCCCCCGCTCAACCATGCTGAATGGGTGGAGGAGTTCGACAAGTATCGTCAGATTCCCCAATACCAGCAGATCAACAAGGGCATGTCGCTGGAGGAATTCCAGTACATTTTCTGGTGGGAATGGGCGCATCGCCTGCTTGCGCGCTTTGTCGGGTTTCTGGTTGCCGTTCCGCTGGCCTTCTTCTGGGTGACGGGGCGTCTCAAGGGCGGCTTGAAATATCGTATGCTGGGCCTGCTCGCGCTGGGTGGCTTGCAGGGCGCCATCGGCTGGTGGATGGTCGCATCCGGCCTCAGCGAGCTTACCAGCGTCAGCCAGTACCGCTTGGCAATTCACCTGACGACGGCGTGTATCATCATAACGGCGGTGTTCTACATCGCGCGCGGGCTTGTCACCTATAGCGAGCGACCGGCGGAGCGCTCCATCCAGCGCTTTGCCGGATGGATCGTGTTCGCAGTACTTGTGCAGATTTATCTGGGCGGCCTCGTGGCCGGGCTTCATGCCGGACTGACCTATAACACATGGCCGCTGATGGATGGTGCCGTCATCCCGTCCGATCTGTTTATTCAGTCGCCATGGTGGCGCAACCTTTTCGAGAACCCGAAGACGGTGCAGTTCGTGCACCGCATGTTCGCCTATACGGTTCTGGTTCTGGCTGTGCTCCACGCCTTGCAGGTCTGGAGGAACGCCGCTGGAACTACCCATGCGCGCCGCACCGTCGTTCTCCTCGGGCTCGTTCTCGTGCAGGCTGTCATCGGCATTGCCACGCTTCTGATGAGCGTTCCGCTGCATCTGGGACTGACGCACCAGTTTGTTGCACTGATCGTGCTCGCTTTTGCGGTCGCGCACTGGCGCGCAACCAAGGGTGCTTACGAGGGATGATTTGTCTGGCGCAAATGCCTCAGCGCGGCGGCAATCTTCAGTTCCCGCGCTTCGTCCGCGTCGTTGCCGTCTTCGCGATGCCACGCGGCTGAGAGGCAACCATAGGCGAACGCGTAATCCAGAATATAGGCGGGATCGCGCCCGATGATCGGTGCAAAATGTTCGGCCATGCGCCGGGCGCGTCCAAGGTCGAGGCAGAGATCATCCCGGTCGAGCGGGTTGTAGAAGATATTGGCCGCGTCGAACGCTGCATCTCCGACAAGCCCGTGCGGATCTATGGCGAGCCAGCCGCGCGGTCCCCTGATGATGTTCTCGTGGTGAATATCGCCATGCAGCGGAATGGCTTTGTGCGGCGTCGCCAGCAGGCGCTTCGCGACCGCTGTGCCATCTGCATAGAGCGGGCTTTCATGCGCTGCCGCAAAAAGGCCGGAAAAGTGTTTGTCCAGCGGCTGCAAGTCAGCCGGTATCGGGGCGGGAGAGGGCGTGTGCAGCGCGCTCAAAAGGTCGCCGAATATGTGCAAACATTCGCCGTCCTTGCCGCGTTTCAGATGCTCATCGAGGTGGTAATCACCCGCATATTCGAGCAGCATCGACATACCTTTGAGGCCGTATAATCGTGCCGAACCGTGGCCATCCTGCCATTCGAGATAATGCGCGCCGCGCAGTTCCTCCATCCCGGCCGGTTTCAACTGCTTGATGACAAAAACCTCGCCCGGATGATCGATGCGTTCGACCTTCCAGACGAGGCTTGAATGCGTATCGGCCAAAGGCTCATAGGAGCCGATATTCCATTCGACAGGAAATACCGGCTGGGTCGTCATCAAATATTGCCGAGCATGAGGTTCATGTTCTGGACGGCGGCACCCGATGCCCCCTTGCCGAGATTATCGAGCAAGGCCACCAGATTGACCTCCCCGTCGCCTTCAGTGCCGAAGACGAAAAGCTTCATGCCATCCTTGCCGGCAAGCTCTTCTGCATCGACGCGCGGAAGCTTCGCGCTTTCCTCAAGCGGCACGACCTCGACAATATCCTGACCGGCATAATGCTCCGTCAGCGCGGCATGAACCTTTTCGAGCGAGGGCGATCCTTCCAGTTCGCTCAGAAACAAGGGAACCTGCACGATCATGCCCTGCGGGAAGCGGCCCACGCTGGGCGAGAAGATCGGGCGGCGATCCAGACGGCCATGCAATTGCAGTTCCGGAACGTGCTTGTGACGCAGCGGAAGGCCATAGAGGAAGTTATTTGCCGCCAGATAGTCCGGATGGTTCTTGTCTTCCATCTGCGCAATGAGCTGCTTGCCGCCGCCGGTGTAGCCTGAAACAGCGTTTACGCTCACCGGATAATCGGCAGACAGGAGTCCCGCATCGCGCAGGGGGCGAACAAGCGCAATCGCGCCTGTCGGGTAGCAGCCGGGATTGGCAACGAGCCGCGCCTCGCTGATGCGTTCGCGTTGGCCTTTTGCCAGCTCCGCAAACCCATAGGCCCAGTCGGGATGCACGCGATAGGCCGTCGACGTATCGATGATGCGGGTCGAGTTGTGACCTTCGAGCAGGGAAACCGCTTCCTTGGAGGCATCATCGGGTAGGCAAAGGATCGCAATATCGGCAGACCGCAGATAGTCGGCGCGCAAATCCTTGTTGCGGCGCTCGGCTTCCGGGATGGAGATCACTTCAAGATCGTCGCGCTGGGCCAGACGGGTACGGATTTGCAGGCCGGTTGTGCCGTGTTCGCCATCGATGAAGATTTTCGGTTTCATGCGTTTTGCCTTTGAATTCAGAAAGTTACGACGATAATCGGAATCGGTGTTCGAGCTGCTTGAATCAATTTGTGAGCAAGCGTCTCATCGTCGTTCTCTCCGTTCGGCCAAAAGGCCCAGATAGTACATTGCGATCGTCGCTCCGGCGATGGCTGTTATATCGGCATGATCATAGGCCGGTGCAACCTCGACCACGTCAGCGCCCACGAAGTCAAGAGCCGTCAGCTTACGCAGCACGGACAGCATCTTTGCCGAGGAAGGGCCGCCCGCAACCGGTGTTCCTGTCCCCGGCGCAAAAGCCGGGTCAAGGCAATCGATGTCGAAGGTCAGATAGGCTTTCCTGCCATTGGTGCGTTTCAGGATTTCATCGGCAATTGCCGCCGCCGACATATCCTCGACCTCATGGCCGTAAACGATCTTTATGCCGCAATCTTCCGGCGCGTGGGTGCGGATGCCGATCTGTATCGAATGGTTCGGATCGATGATCCCGTCGCGTACCGCGCGGCCCACGAAAGAACCGTGGTCGATCCGCTTTCCATCGTCGAACCAAGTGTCCTGATGCGCATCGAATTGCACCAGCGCCAGCGGGCCATACTTCGCTGCATGAGCTTTCAGAAGCGGCCATGTGACGAAATGATCGCCGCCCAGCGTCAGCAGGAACGCATCCGATTTCAGGATTTTCGCCGCTTCGCGCTCGATGGTGGCCGGGGTTTTGCTGTGGTTGCCATAATCAAGCAGACAGTCGCCATAGTCGATTACGGCGAGTTTCTCGAAAAGATCGCGCTCGAACGGATATTGCGGGTCGTTGTCGAAAATGGCCGATGCGCGCCGGATCGCCTGCGGACCGAAACGTGCGCCGGGACGGTTGGAAACGGCTGCATCGAAGGGAATGCCCCACACAACCGCTTCCGCTCCCTTGAGCGATTTCGTGTATATCCGCCGCATGAAGGACAGCACCCCCGCATGAGTAGGGTCCGTGGCTGCACCAGTCAGGTTGCGGGCAGTGATCGCGTGGTCGATGGTCTTTGATGGCATGGCGGTCATCCGAGTGATAGTCTGGCTTCTATAGCGCTTTCATTCGCCTTTGGCATCAAATCCATAAGTGCGTTCCACACGGGCGATGCGCACGCGATAGGCTTCGTACCATTTCTGGCGCCCGAGCTTCTGCGCGACCAGATGGTCCACATCGCGCTTCCAGGCGCGGATACTTTCCTCGTCAGCCCAGAACGAATTGGTGATGCCGAAACCTTCCGCGTCGCGCGCGCTTTCAATACCAAGATAACCGGGCTGCCTTGCTGCAAGTTCTCCCATCTGAGCCGCCATGTCTCCATAGCCGTCGTCCTCGCCGCCAGCATCCTTGCTCGTGACACGCTGGGAAGCGAAGGTGACGACCAGATAGGGAGGTTCTGGTGTGACTGCAAAACGATTGGACGACATTCGGCTGGCTCCGTGCTGGCTGAGTCTCGCATTACATAACAAAAAAGCGGACCCGAAGGCCCGCTTTTTCTGTAAATCCAAAGCGACAGATATTAGCGCTTGGAGAACTGGAACGAACGGCGAGCCTTGGCCTTACCGTACTTCTTACGTTCGACGACGCGGCTGTCGCGGGTCAGGAAGCCACCCTTCTTGAGAACCGTGCGCAGGCCTGGTTCGTAGTAGGTGAGGGCCTTGGAGATGCCGTGACGAACGGCACCGGCCTGACCGGAGAGGCCACCACCGGCAACGGTAGCAACGATGTCGAACTGACCGGCGCGATTCGAGGCGACGATCGGCTGCTGCAGGATCATCTGCAGGACCGGACGTGCGAAATACTTTTCGAATTCCTTGTCGTTGACGACGATCTTGCCGGAGCCCGGCTTGACCC
>Ga0182748_1002345_pt1 | contig 17234 bp, 13 predicted proteins | sample eDN3rd37CKraftOP_FD_128877 | JGI IMG/M metagenome (GOLD analysis project Ga0182748, IMG submission 128877) | Enriched Organic Plus compost microbial communities from Emeryville, California, USA - eDNA 3rd pass 37_C Kraft OP (version 2) (version 2) ...
ACACGCGTATGAGTTTGAAATATCCATGGCAGAGACTGGCGCTTTTGCCCCGCGCCAGCAAACAGATCATCCTGATGCTGAGCGACTGTGCTCTGCTGTTGCTGAGTGCCTATATCGCGTTCGTCATACGTCTCGGCTTCGTTTTCGTGCCGAACGAGGGACAAACGTTCCTGATTTTCATCGCGCCCGTTCTGGCAATCCCGGTTTTCGTTCGCTTCGGGCTTTACCGCGCCATCATCCGCTATCTGGCGGAACGTGCAATCTGGCCGATTTTTCAGGCGACGGCCATTGCCTCGCTGTTCTGGGTTGCTCTGGTGTTCCTGATGGAACTCTACGGCAGCGCCGGCCTGCCACGCTCGGTTCCGCTGCTCTATTGGCTTTTGAGTACGGTTTTCGTCTCAGCCAGCCGTTTCGGGGCGAAATGGCTTTTGCGAAGCGCCGAATCGGACAAGCGTTATACGAGTTCCGCATTGATCATTGGCGTGGGCGAACCTGCCCGCCAGCTCGCAACCGCGCTTCGCAGTCATAGCGACACATTGGTTGTCGGCTTTGTCGATCCTGACGGCCAGCTCAATGGCATGGATATCGTGGGGCTGCGTGTCTACGGTGTGGAAGACATTCCCGCCTTGATCGAAAACTACGGCATCAAGCAAGTGGTCGTGTCGGAACCGGGGCTGGAACAGAAACAGCGTCAGGATTTTGCGCGGCTTCTTGGACGTCTTCCGGTCAATACGCGCATTCTTCCGCCGATTGCCGATCTCACGGCGGGCAAATATCTGGTCAGCTCGCTGCGCAATGTCGAAATCGACGACCTGCTCGGGCGCTCACCTGTGCCGCCGGATGCAGCCCTGTTGCGGGAAGTGGTCGAAGGCCGCCGCATTATGGTGACGGGGGCGGGCGGATCGATCGGCAGCCAGCTTTGTCGCACCATTGCGCAATGGAACCCGGCCGTCATCGTCCTTTTCGAATCAAGCGAGTTCGCGCTTTACAACATCGACAGGCAACTGAGACAGATTGCCGGTTGCGAGATCGTGCCGATCCTGGGCACGGTCAGCAGCCGGGATTGCGTAGAAAAGGCCATTCGCGATAATAGCGTCGATACGGTCTATCATTGTGCAGCCTACAAGCATGTTCCGCTTGTCGAGAAGAACCCGTTGATCGGCATCTTCAACAACGTTTTCGGCACGCTGGAAGTGGCTCAGGCCGCTCTTAACACTGATGTCGAGCGCATGGTGCTTATCTCATCTGACAAGGCCGTGCGGCCAACCAATGTGATGGGCGCAACCAAGCGCTGGGCCGAACTGGTCGTCTATTATTGTGGGATGCTCGCCGAGCAGTCGGGAAAGAAGAAGGCGTTCTATTCCGTCCGTTTCGGCAATGTGCTGGGATCGAACGGCTCAGTTGTCCCGCTTTTCCGCGAGCAGATTGCCAATGGCGGTCCGATTACCCTGACCCACGACGACATGACCCGCTATTTCATGTCGATCAAGGAGGCTGCCGAACTGATCGTGCAGTCTGGCGGCATCGCCGCCTCCGGCGATACGGTGCTGCTGGAGATGGGCGAACCGGTCAGGATTCGCGATCTGGCAGAGAATATGATCCTGCTGGCAGGGCTGACGGTCCGCAATGACGAGAACCCGCACGGCGACATCGCCATCGAGGTTACTGGAATCCGCGAGGGCGAGAAGATGTATGAGGAACTCTTCTACGATCCTTCGCTGGCACAGCCGACGCGCCACCCCAAGATCATGCGCGCGCCAAAAGGCAACAAGGCCGCCGTTGATGTCCCGGCCAGCCTTGCCGCACTGCGCATTGCCATGGAAAGCGGTGATGTCGATGCGGTCCGGAAAGTCTTGTTCGACGTTATAGCTTCCTGAAGCGCCCGCGGAAATCCAGCAGCAGAACCAGCGTCGCGACGACTGCCACGAGCAGGAAAGCCACCCGCGTGATCATATTGTCGAGAGCGAGCAGCGCGATAGCACAGGCAAGCAGGATCAGATTCAGCAGTGCCACATGGCTGACGACCTTCAACACGCTCCAGCCCGAGCGCTTGGCCGTCTGATAAGCGTGCTTGGAATGGGCTTTCAGGATGTTCTCTCCCTGGCTCAGCCGCATTACGATGGTCGTCCCTGCATCGAGAATATAATAAAGCGGCAGGATCAGCGCGACGACGATATGTGTCTCTCGTGCGAGCAGGATCAGTGCTGTGCCGGTAATCAACCCAAGCGGCAGGCTTCCTGAATCACCCAGAAAAATCGTTGCCGGCGGGCGGTTGAACAGTGCAAACCCCAGAATTCCCCCTGCCGCGATAATTGCGATACCACCACTTTCCAGCCCAGCGAGGCCAAGGGCGGCCAGAACGCCGATGCTGGCCAGTGGAATCCCAATGCCTGCTGCCGTCATCAGGTCGAGGCCATCCATGAAATTGGTCACATTGATCGCTACGATAAGCGCAATGACTATGAGCGCTGCCTCCATCCAGTGTGGCAAAAACTCCGGCAACAGCCGGAAATCCGGTCCCAGACCGTAAACAGCGAGCCCGGCAGCGATGAACTGCGACCCCAGCCGGACAATTTCCGAGAGCTCGTAGCGGTCATCCAGCCCTCCGACGATCCAGAGCAATAACGAGGCTCCCGAAAGACAGAACGCCAGCTGAGCGTTGACTTCCAAGTCCGGGGCGAAGATCAGCAACGTCGCAATGATTGCGGGAATGAGCGCCAGTCCGCCGATCTGTCGGGCCACTGTGGTATGGTTGGAACGCGAGCTCATGCGGGCTGCGAGAAAGCGCTCGGGCAGGAGCCGGTCCAGCAGGTAGAGACCTATGCTGCACAGGGCAGCGCTGACGAGAAATGAGACCAACAGAAACAGCATGGCGAACACCGAGAACCCAGTTTTCTGTAGGACGTAGCAGCTTTGGAGCCGGACGCAAATCGGCGGTTTCGTTTCGTCGAGCTGACAGTGGCAATATGTGGTTGAAAAGCGTCCTCACACGGCCTGCAAGGTTAGACGGGATTTCGTTATTAGGCGATTGCGCTTAGGTTTCGAAGCGGTTATAAGGCCGCGCAACCGATGCTTCGGTTTGATTTGTTGGGGCGTAGCCAAGCGGTAAGGCAGCGGTTTTTGGTACCGCCATTCCCTGGTTCGAATCCAGGCGCCCCAGCCACGAATCGCTGACAAAATCCGATTCCTGTTGCTCTTGTTCAGATAGGCCTCGATTCCATCTTGTGCGCAGAATGCGCGCTTAACGACAGTGCTCCGTTTCTTTTTTCGAATGTTCCCTGACAGGGACTCAATCTCAACAAAAATTACGCAGACATACGGTGCCGATTTTTTGATGCAAAATGGCCTCTTTCGCTATTTCTCTTCGTTGCCCTGAAATAGCGCCAGAATGGGGACCCTAAATGCGCCGTATTCGGGAGTAACGACGGAGTTGACTTAATGGTAACATTTCTTCAATTACGCCCATTAGATTGACAAATATATTCGAGAAAGTGGCAGTCGTGACAAATAAGAGATTAGCCCGGGAAACATCATGAGTATCGAGATATCTGGAGCGAGAGTGTCCCACGTTGTAGCGGCAGAGCCAACCAAAGGGCCAAAGGTTGCTATTGGTGACATTTTGGAAGCTTTGTCCAAATATCGCCTGGCGTTGATTTTTGGATGGCAGGACGTCGCGCAGCGTTACCGGCGCTCTCGGGTGGGGGCTTTCTGGCTAACCTTGAACATGGCCGTTTTTATAGGTGCGCTGGGTCTTATCTTTGGAACGCTTTTTCAAAGCGAGATGCGTGAATTTCTTCCGTATCTGTGTGCGGGCGTTATTACATGGGGTTTTATCTCGACTTGTTTGAATGAGGGGTGCACGACGTTTACATCTTCGGACGGAATTATTCTGCAAGTTCGGATGCCGCTATTTACGCATATCATGCGTGCGGTGTGGAGAAATATAATTATTTTCGCTCATAATATTGTTATTTTTCCTGTCCTTCTCCTTATTCTGGGCCGGACGATCAGCTTTAATGTGCTTTGGGTAATTCCCGGGTTTATTTTGCTGTGTCTCAACCTGTCTTGGATGATGCTAATTCTTGCGGTTCTTTGTGCTAGATTTCGCGACATGACGCAGGTGGTTACGAACATTTTGCAGGTATTATTTTATGCCACCCCTATTATGTGGATGGTCAAGATACTGCCAGACCACGTTTCCCGAGCATTTATCGAACTGAACCCGTTCTATCACTTCATCGAACTCGTGCGCGCACCGCTATTTGGTTCACCGCAATCGTTGCTCGATTGGACCTTCGGTTTTGCTTGCGGGATGATTGGCTGGATCGTCGCGATCCTATTCTTTGGACGGTATCGCTGGCGTGTAGCGTATTGGTTGTAGAAAATGAGTTTGATTCAGCTTCAAAATGTGAGTGTCGAATTTCCTATCTATAATTCGACCAGTCGTTCGCTCAAAAACAGAGTTCTCAGCATTGCTACAGGCGGGAAAATTGAAAGGCGAAGTGATCGTTTGGTTATCGTGCGAGGTCTTGACGATGTGTCCATGACGTTCAGGGATGGCGATCGAGTTGGTCTGATAGGTCACAATGGCTCGGGGAAAACCACATTGCTGCGTGTCTTGTCTGGCATCTACACGCCAACACATGGAAGTTCAGTCATCAACGGCAATTGTGTATCCCTGATCAATATCAATCTGGGAATTGACCCGGATGCGACAGGGCGGGAGAACATTCGTCTGCGCTCCGCTATGATGGGAATGCCGCCCCACGAAATTGCAGAAAAGTTTGAACAAATCGCTGATTTTTCTGGGCTCGGAGAATTTTTAGATGTTCCTTTCCGAACATATTCGTCAGGTATGCAGCTAAGATTAGCATTCGCAACCTCAACGGCGGTTCGACCTGAAATCCTGATCATGGATGAATGGCTTTCGACGGGTGATGAAGACTTCAAGGAGCGTGCTAATGCGCGTATGCGCGAGTTGGTCGACTCTACGAAGATACTCGTCCTCGCGAGCCATTCAAAAGACCTGATGAAGAAAAACTGTAACAGAATAATCTGGCTTGAACACGGACAGGTCAAAATGGATGGCTCCCCTGACGAGGTGTTGAAGACCTATTTCGGCGAATGACGGAATGAACCTGTTGTTTGACTGGTGTAGACTTGTTGAATGATGGGCTTGAATGCCTGATTGTTGATGCTGGGTTTTTCCAGCACATGAATCTCTCGTTGTTATTGTAGGTTACCAAACAGCCATGCCAAAATTCGTCAGCCGCTTGAGACAGATGACCAATGCACTACGCTATCTGGCTCGGGGAGATATTTCAGGATTGCTTAACCGCCTGAAATGGTACGGGCGCGAATATAATCATGTCAAATTACGTAGACGGCTAGCGAACGGCAACGGTATAGTGTGGGGAATTCTTTGTACTCCCCACACTCTTTTTATCGCCCGGGCAATATCTGAGCGTTTAGCAAGTCATGGCATCGAGAGTGAAATCGTAACAGGTTCTCCTAAGACTTTTGATCATGACTTTTATGTTGTCCTATGTGCACAGATGTTTAAGCGTCTGCCGCCCGGAAATAAACGCGTTGTTTTTCAACTCGAGCAGACTGTGAGTTCAAGATGGTTTGCGCCGCAATATATGAAAATTCTGAAGGATTCAGTAGGTGTTCTCGAGTATTCTCTAACGAATATTGATTTCTTAGCCAAGAATGGCCTGAAGTATCCAAATGTACATTATTTGCCCATCGGAGCATCGCGTGATGAAGACTATGAAGGCAACGCAACGCAGAAAAAATATGACTTTCTGTTCTATGGAGATAGCTTAAGTAGCGAGAGACGCCGAATATTTCTTGAGAAACTGAAAGAGAAATATAGCGTTAAGATATGCAATGATCTATTTGGAGATGAAATTTATGCTATTATTAAAGAATCCAAGGTTGTTGTCAATATTCATTACTATGAAGGGGCTCTGTTGGAGATGCCTCGGATATGCGAGTGTATCTCATTGGGTGTGCCGGTTCTTTCTGAGGGAACATCCGATCAGGATGAGTATCCAGAACTTGAAGGCGTCGTGAAATTCTTTGATGAGGGGTCCATCGACAGCATGATGGCGCGCGCGTCAGAAATGCTCAACAATCTTGAAACGATAAGCAAGGCGGTTGAAGGAGCCGTTTCGGTCAGTGCTGCCCGTTTCAATTTCATGTTTGATCGCTTTCTGGTGGCGATTGGAGTTGTTTCAGCCGATGTTATTCTCGATCGTCCGATATATGTGGCTGGAAAGAGCGATTTTTTTGCCCTCTCGCTGCCCGAAACGATAGAACGGCGCAGGATAATAGCCCAGTCGTTACCGGATGGTTGTGAGTTGTTTGACGGCATTCGTCATAATTCAGGGTGGATTGGCTGCGGAAGCAGCTTTAATGCTTTATCGCGGTATGCGCTCGCGAATGAAGCGGGCAGGCTGACTGTCATTGAAGACGATGTTGAGCTTCCGGATGATTTTAATAGTATTCTTCACGAGATCAATGAATATCTTGATACGCGTAAATCAAGATGGGACATATTTTCAGGTTTAATGGCTGACGTTCATCCTAAAGCTAGGGTCATCTCGGTTGATAAATATGGCGGGCGAACTTACGTTACCATCGACAAGATGACCAGTACGGTATTCAATATATACAATGAACATTCGCTAAAGCTATTGTCGCAATGGGATCCGCTTAATACCGATGCTGTCACGAATACGATTGACAGGTATCTGGAACGGCAGGAAGACGTTCGGGTCGTTGTGACCGTACCATTTTTGGTTGGCCACAAGGAGAATGTGACGTCGACACTCTGGGGTTTTGAAAACGAGCGTTACACCCCTATGATCGCGGAAGCGCAGCGCAAGATAGAAGCGCTGGCTCAAGAATGGTATCGCTGGCGTCAGTTATAATGTGATTACTTATTGGTTTAGCTATTAATCTAGTCAGAATTTTTGTCGGGAATGGCAGAGTGTGAATCTTATATTTGCAGAATGGAGGTAAATCTATGGTTGCGATAATAATACTACAAAATCATAATTGACATTCAAACAGCGATCTCAACGAAGCCTCCGAATATCCATTATATTAGGGAAAATAATGCAGATATGGCTTCCTGCCGGTTATCAAAGGATAGCAGTTACTGTAGGAATGGGTAACCGCGACAAAACGTCAGAATGAGGACATGAGATGATAAATCGTGCTGAGAGGCGGGTTCAAAATGATGGGGCGCCAACCATCGGACACGATAAACTCGATCAAGAGAAGCTTCTTCGCGAGAATCAAACGCTTCAATCTGCTTTGAGCCATATAGTCAAAAAGGCGGCAGACCAGGAGGTGAGCTTCAGGGATGCTCTATCGCGCAGTTCCGCTTGGGGGGCAATGCAAGAGCAAAGAGCTGCGCGCGCAGTCGCTCAGCTCGAAGCTATTCAGCGTAGTCCATCGTGGCGTTTGATAAGTAAAATAAACAGCGGGCTGGATAGATTTCCTTGGCTGCGGATTTTTATAAAGCGATGTGTGAAGCTCGCAGTGTGGACTGTCAATGGACAGTTACCCTCAAAAATAAAGCAATTTAGAGCCGCTCGAAAGTTTCGAACAATCGCGAACGCTGAGACGGTTGCCGATGATAATGTAGAAACGAGTTCACTTTTTGTGGACACAACTGTATTGCCAGCTTCTCTTCTGGATAACGTCCTTTCATTTATGAAAGAGAATGGACCCGTTAATTTGGTGCTGGCACTTAATTTCTATGCGGGAGGTGGAGCTGAATCGGTAGCAATAGACTATGCTAAGGCATATGCGCATAACCATAGTGACAGTTCTGTACTGATTATTTTAACAGACGATGGTCCAAAACGGAAACTTCCCCAGCTACCCAAAAATATAGTGGTCGTTGATTTAACAGATCAAGTGGAAGGGGCGTCCGCTCGAGAGGACTATCTATTCCTACTGATGCGTTTAGTCCCCTTGAAGACTTTTCATATTGTGAATTCTATTGTTGCATTCGATCTGCTCAAGAGGCTTCCGCAGTCATTTCTCTCCGAGATAAATGTGGTGGCGAGCGTTTTTTGTTTGCAGTTTGATTCTATGGATGACACAAAGATTATCGGATATGGACAGGATTTCCTTCCACCAAATATCGATAAAATTGATTGTGTCGTTACAGACAATCAAATGTTCGCGCTCGAAGGTCCGCTCAGGCTAGGTCTTACGGACTATGCCAGAAAGTTCAAAGTTGTTTACAATAAATCCAAACTTGATCAGACGACGAGTGTCGACACCTCACTGGGATTGTTGAATAGCCGCGTTCTTCAGGAACAATCTGGTGCGAGATGTAAGGTTCATTGGGCCGGTCGCCTTGATAGACAGAAGCGACCTGATCTGTTGGCTGAAATTGCGGCGCTGACTGAGGATTTTTGCGATTTCCAGGTATTTGGTGGTTCAGTTGTCGATGGAGATTACGAAGCGCAACTGAAAGAGAGGAACAATATCAGTTTGTGCGGGCCTTATCGGAACCCTACAGAATGGGATATTGTGAGCAAAGGCAACGTGTACCTGTTCACCTCACGGGAAGAAGGTATGCCTAACGCACTCATTGAGGCTGCGTACTTGGGCTATCCGATTGTTGCATCTAATGTCGGTGGAGTTGGAGAACTCGTAAACTCCAAGACCGGATGGTCCATTGATAAATTTGCTCCGGCTGAAGCTTATGCTGAAGCGCTGAGGCACATCTTTCGCGATCAGGCCGAAGCCAAGAGTCGAACAGAGCGCCTTATTAAACTGGCGCATGGACGACACAATGAGCAATCTTATCTTGAAGCTCTTGAAAAGATTCCTGGGTATGAGCGAGCGTAGTGGAAAAATGAACTCTGTCAGCGTGATAATCCCCTACTATAATCAGGGAAAATATCTCCACTCCGCCGTGCAATCAGCATTGTCCTCCTATGAAGGCGATATAGAGGTGCTTGTCGTTAATGATGGTAGCACTGAGGGGCACGCCAAACATTATTGCAACCAAGCTCAAAAACTCGACCCTTGTGTTAGGATCATTCATAAAGAGAATGGCGGGTTGTCATCGGCGAGAAATGCCGGCATTCGCGAAGCAAAGGGTACGTATATCCAGTTTCTCGACTGCGATGATGTATTATTGCCAGGAAAGATCCAGCGGCAGGTTGATCAGCTGCAATATTCGAGAGACAAACTCGTCTCCGTGTGTGGCTATTATATCGCGAACGAATGGCTGAGAAATTTACGGGATGAGACACATTCCATAAATCGGTTTCCCTTTACGGTAGGGAGTTTTCTTTTCCAATGGGAACGCGGTTTCTCAATACCGATACATTGTGGGTTGTTCCACCGGTCGGTTTTCGATGATCTGTTTTTCGAAGAGAAGCTTTATGGAAAAGAGGATTGGTTATTCTGGTCAATCTTGGCGGGAAGGCAGCGAAATGCCTTCATATATTGTCCATTTGTAGGTGTAATTTATCGCTTGCATGAGAGTGGTATGACGCGCTCCCTCGATAAAATGGGTGAATCGTGGGTAGAGGCATCAAAAATTCTCGACAAACTCTACGCTCCTCAATTTCCGAGCTTTGCGAAAGCATCAAGGGATTGGCATCTGAATTTCTATAAAGGCAGTAGGTTATCGGACGAGGAAAAAAATCGCCCACACGTCAGTAGTTCCAATTCAGGCACGGGTGAAAAACCGCAAAGGCAGGATGATCGCTCCCATCGGACAGCCACTCTGATAAAGGAGAGCGGGGCAGCGTCGAATGATACTCCGCTTATTTCGTTTGTCGTACCGGTATTTAATCACAAAGCATACCTGAAGCAATGTATAGAATCTCTAATCAATCAGAAAACAACGGTTCCCTATGAAGTAATTGTTGTTGATGACAGATCTACACAGGCAGGCGTAATCGATGCCTTGCGTGCTATCGATAGTGGCTCTGCCCTATTTAAAGTTTTCCAGAATGATGATAATTATGGAATATCGCTAACACAAAACTTAGCTGTAGAGCAATGCTCTGGAGAGTATATCGCCTTCGTAGATTGTGATGATTATATTCTGAGTACAGCTGTTGATGAGATATCCCAAGTGATCGCAGAAACATCGGCCGACTATATTTTTACCGATAAGAATCATGTGGACGAAAGCGGACACTTCATATCCCGCTTTGATTATGGCGGGTATCCTTGGATCAAGCCTTCGGGCTCAATTGAAGATGATGTTTTACTCGGAATGGTGGCCTCTCATCTAAAGGTCATCCGGCGCAAGATCTATTTAGCGCTTGGGGGATGTGATGATAATTATTCTGGAGTGCAGGACTGGGATTTTGCGTTACGCACTATTGGTGAAGGTAAATTCCATTATTTGAATAAAGCACTCTATAGTCACCGGATACATAAAAATTCCGTCACCAGCTCTGGATCGGTAACGCAATTCTGGATGACCAATGTTCTGCGAAGAAAGTATCTGGAGAAATTTAGCATAAATGCTGAGGTGTCAGCGATGGTGGAAATAAACAAAATTAGCACCGATAGCATCCGATACATATCCGAACTATTTAAGGAAGGAGTCCGCTACACGTTCCGGACAAATGAATTCTCCCTTTCAGATGATCAAGTCGATATGTTACGCGAGTTCAATACGTACTTTGATAGAATTTTCGTATCAGCCGGAGATGCCGCATCGCTGATGGGGTATCTGTGGGATCATAAGATCGTGCGAGGATTCTAAAGTAGTCGTCTTGGCGCCTTGGATGTTGCTCCGGTTCAGGGGCGCTGAGGCCAGATGCTATAGTAATCGGTTTTGCGATTAGAGGCGGAAATTTCCGAAATCGCGTGGGATGCTTATGGCGTCCACGCGTTGAACTCATTATCCACTTTCTCGAATGTGAACTCACCCTTATTTGGAAAATAGAATACATTCCCCGGCTCCCAGTTTTGGTAGCGATTTCTAACTTCGTCAAGAAATGCAGTGTCCGTTGTTGAAGTATTGGCTAGTTTGCTTTTCATTGCATCTTTTCGAACAAAATTCATATGATACATAGCCACATCACTGTCGGCGAAATGATGGTGATCCTTACGCGGGAAAAAAGTTCTGAATTTAGTTTGAAGATAAAATTTGCTATCCGGTGTTTTTAATGATCGGGTGGGATCAACCATGTCGATGTAATAATTTCCAGACCCAATCTCAGTTCGTTCATTAATTCTCGTGATAAAGGAGCAGCAAGTTATATCTTTTGCTCTCCAATTGGGCGTTTTAATGTGAAAAAAGCTGGATACACTTGTCGCCCATATCCTGTTCTTCAAAATATAATCCTTTGCAAATTCTATTTCATTTTTCCGGTAAAACTCATCGGCATCCATTGTAAAAAAGTGTGTACACCGGCGGCGAAGTGCTTCATCCAAACCGATCTTTCGCTTGGCCAACTCATTTCGTTGCCGTGCTTTAGAAAAATCAGGCACGTATTCGATAATATTGTCCGCAAGTTTTCTATTGCGGATGTCGTTCAACGTCTCGATAGCTTCAGGGGTTATTGTATTTCCAGAGTTCGAAATAGATTGGTAGACGATGCTGATGAAGTCAACAGAGTCCCTTACGCTATTGATGCTGGAAATAAGATGCTCTTCTCCATTAAAAAAATTATAGCTGACTGAAAGCTTCATCTTAGTTTCTCGTTTCGATTTTAAGCGTTGAACCCGACGCCATCGATGCTGTCAGTAGTCCGAATTGGGGTCCTTGAACGCAGATTTCCTTCGTCTTGTTAGTATACGCTGTTTTATTGCTCGTAGTGGCTTGGTAATTCTCCAAGATGTACTGCTTACCATATCCGCTAATTTCGTCTCCAGATCCGCTGACTTCGTCTCTTGATCCGCTAATTTACTCTCTAGCTGGCTTAGGAGCAGCTCTTTCTCAAAAATTTGCTGTCGCTGTGCTGAATAAACCTCTTCATGAGAGCGGATAAGGCCTTGCCGTTCTATTTCTGCGTTTGAAATCAGCTGTGCAATTTCGGACGACTGATGCTTGGCTACTTGGAAAAAGGTTATCAACTGTCCGCTTAACAAGCCTTCCCTTTGTACAAGATTAGATGTGAATAAATCGATGTGACGTTTACATCCTTCATCCAATCGGCGCGATGCGCGCTCGATAATTCGCGTGAGATAATTACGAAGCGAATATTTTTCGGAATATGTCTGCTTCAACATGCGAACGGCTAAAGTGGCTTCGGAGTAGTCGCTAATTAGTTCATTCGCTATTGTTACCGGCGACAGTTCGCGACGGCAGCACCGGCCTGAAAAGTTGAATTTTTCGGCCTCTACAACATTGGACCCGGTTAACCAGCCGGGGCCGCCAAAGCGATCGTATACGTACACTGGAGTTTCACAGAGCAGCGAATATTGGACGGTCTTACCGATTGATATAACTGCATCATAAGAAGAAATGATTCCTGATGTGATTTTTTTTTGAACCGATGGAAGGCCAATGTGATCGACGACGATTCCCCGGCTTCTTAGGATGTCAGCTGCGTGTGCAACTTCTTCTGGCATATGATTGGAAACAATTAGGGCGCGCTTCAGGTCGGGCCTAGCGTCGCGAGTTAAGTTGAAACTATCAGGGGCTGCATTGTAAAACACTAAAATCTTCTCAGCGGTCACGCCCAACTCGACCAGTCGGTCGGAGGTTTCCTGGCTGTTAGCGACGATCATATCCGCTACATCGGCAACGGCTCCGGGTATTTCTAAAGGTTCATACGGTGACAAACTGGCATTTACGACGAAAACGTTTTCGATGCTACGTGTGCCGTGTTTTGCAAGGAGGGATGGCAGTAAGTGGTGTTGAGACCATATGATGTCGAAATTTTCAGGACTTGGACAATCTTCAAAAGAGCCATATCTGAGTCCTTGTTCGTCCATGTAGCTGCGCACCGGGTCGTCAATATATGCCGAAAATATGTTAACGTCGCAGCCCATATTAGAGAATGCCTCTGCGACTTCCAAGCTGACAATTTCCGATCCGCCAAAAACGGCGAGGTGGTTGGTTAGTACAAGTATCTTCATTGCTTTTCCAAGACATTTTTAGATTATTAGCATAATACAAATTTTCTCACTTTAACAGCTAATGATTCTTGCAATATCAGTAGGTTGCTGGAGTTACCGTATGCGTCGTCTCGGCTCCATTGATTTCGGATATTTTGGTTGCATGACATTTCTGCCAGAGTAACGGCCTCTGTGGTTGCCGTCCGTTTTGCAAGAGGTTTTTTAACCTTTCTGGTGAGTGATCGAGTGCACACCTCTGTCAGGCCTTTGATTGCGGTTCAGAGGTCGCTGTCCGGTATGGTGATCTGCGGACTGGACCCATCCCTATTCCGAGCTGGTGAGCTCTGGCGGTTACGCTGGTTTCTCCGGTCCAGATCTATTGGATCATTTGCCCATTCTGGTCGCTGACTTCTTACACCCCACCTCGGCGTCCGGTTGCTAACTGCATGACGTTCAAACAGCCGCCGCCTGCTCCGGATCCCGATAGTTCTCGTTCTTTGTCAGCATGGCCCATATCTGCCGCGCCATCCTGTTAGCCAATGCGATCGAAACCAGCATCCGCGGCTTCCTCGCCATCATACGCGCGAGCCACGAGCCTTCGGGTACAAATCTGCGTCCCAACCAGTTCAGTCGCGACATGGCGTCGATGATCAGGAGATTGCGGATATCGGCTTGACCAGTCTTCGACACTCGCCCGTACCGTTCCTTGCCGCCGGACGAGTGTTGACGTGGAACGAGCCATAGCCATGCAGCCAAATCACGACCCCGGCGGAAGTTTGCCCTTTCTGAAGCGAAAGCTTCGACAGCAAGTGCTGTAATCGGCCCGATTCCGGGCATCGTCTGCAGCCGGCGGGCTTTGCCGGTTTCTTCTGCCAAACGTTTCACCGTCTTCGTGTGGGAATCGATACGTGCCGATATTTCGGCGAACTGCGTCAGCATATCCTGGCATTTCGCACGAACCAAGGCAGGTAGATCGCTGTTCGGTTCATCAAGGATAGTCTCGATCCGCTTGAGGTGGCCGATCCCCTGCGGAACACAGTACCCAAATTCGTAGAGTACTCCGCGCAATGCGTTGGGCGCGAAACAGCACCGCGGGCCTGCTGTTCTTCGGATTTAGGCTCAACGAAACGCATCCTTGGACGCTGCGCCGCGATCACGATCGCTTCTAGGTCCGCTGCATCAAGAAGGGGCGCACGTACTGCGGGGCGATCAGCATGACTTCGTGGCCGAGCTTCACCGTTTCCCGAGCCCAGTAGTTCGCACCACCGCAAGCTTCCATCGCGACTACAGCCGGAGCTTGTTCAGCCATAAACTTCAAAAATCCGGGTCGCGAAAGCTTCTTGCGAAACGCCAGATTCCCAGACATTTGATGCGCCATGAAGCTGGAAAACGTTCTTTGCCAGATCCACTCAGATCGTAGTATCCTTCATATCGCCGTCCTTTCCGATTGGTGGCCCTAAACACCACCATTTTGGCACAAAGCGATGCCGTCTGGGGAGGACGGCAACCATCCCATCCCGATTGCTACCGTAGGGAATATGTTTTGACACGTTCGACGACTTCTTGGTCGTCGACAAAGCATTCGAGGAATTCTTGCCATTTTTCGGCTGATCGCTGTGCCTCGGCCAGCATCAGTCTGAGTTCATCGATGCCGTCGTCTGTCAGGGCGCTTGTAGTCTGATTGTCGCCGGTTACGACGGTGATGATATTGCCATAGGTCAGGCTGTCGTCATTGTAGATGATTGCTTGAAGAAGATCGACATCCTCTTCGAGCATTTCGGCGACATAGTCCGTGGTGTAGACAAACGTGACCATCGCCATCAGGCTGCCTCAGCATGTTCTGTTGCGAGAGGCTTCCAGTTCCATGGGAGCAGAGCAATTGGAACCTGTAAAATTAACTGCGTCGAACCCTTTGCCTGTCTCAAGGGTATACCGACCGCCATCGCCTCTCCCAAAGCCGCCTCGATGACTTGCTTCCGTGGAACTTCAAGACGTCAAGCTAAGACAGATGTGTTCTACAGCGAACGCTTACGCATTTTCAATAATAGACATAAAATGTCAAAGGAAGACCGTGTTTGCGTGCTATTCAGCACTAAAATAATTTGATCCCGTGGATTCTGTAGAAGGTTATCGCTGATTGTATAAAGATCATGATATGCCAAAATCCTTTCTTTGAGGCGTGGCCGCCTGCGTGAACCACGCGAACTGTTGGCACATAAGCGGAATCTGTAATTTCATTTGACCTTACGGAAAGATCGAAATCTTCGAAGTACAAGAAAAATTTTTCACAAAAACCCCGCGTTTCCTTCAAAATACTATTTCTGAAAAACATAAAGCATCCGCTGACGATGGGTGGGTTCCAATAGACGCCGTTCTGGGTTTCAGTCTGCAATTCATATCGTGATAATCGTCTTGAAAAAAGCGACCGAATTGCCGGAGGGGCAAATCCTCTGAGAAGCAAGTCAAATGCTGTTGGGTACCGCTTGCACAGATATTGTCGTTGCCCGTTTGGCCACGCTGCATAGGGACTCAATAATCCACAGTGTTTATTGGTGCTCATAAACGCAAGCGCATTTACCAACGCATCGGGATCGAGTTGTATGTCAGGATTGAGAATGAGATGAAATTCACCCGTGTGTCTCATTGCAAGATTGTGTGCTCGACCGAAGCCGATATTTCCTTGTCCTTGTATAAGTTTAACAGGCAAATCTGAGTAGCCACGCAGCAAGAACGAGGCAACTTCGTTACTCGGCGAGTTGTCGACGATGGTAATCGTGTAGGCCTCGCCTGCGAGTCCGGCGAGCGCTAGTTGCAGACTATTCAGTGTTTTTTTGAGTTCAGAAAAATCAGGATTAAAGGTAACAATTGACACTGTCAGCAGGGGCTGCTCATTGGTTTGTTGATCCGTGCCGGAAACACTATTAAGCATTATTCTCAATCTCGGTTCACTGGGTAGGGTTCGGCTTGGAAATTAAGACGATATGGTAAGCGTGTCTGTTCTTCACACAATTTAGTTTATCTCTCTATATGAACGAAGCAAGAGAAGTAAGATGATAGGAAGTGAAATCGCATGAAGGGGATTATTCTCGCCGGTGGGAGTGGTACGAGGTTGTACCCTCTAACAATTGCGGTCTCAAAGCAGATTCTCCCGATTTACGACAAGCCTATGATCTATTATCCCTTGAGTGTGCTCATGCTGGCGGGCATTCAGGATATCCTGATCATTTCGACACCGCATGATTTGCCTTTGTTTCAGAAGTTGCTCGGTGATGGCCACGAATTGGGAGTGAATTTTTCATACGCCGAGCAGGCGCATCCCAATGGTCTGGCTGAAGCATTCATTATCGGCAGGGAGTTTATTGGCAACGACAGCGTGGCCATGATTCTTGGCGACAATATCTACTTTGGTGATGGTCTTTCGAAATTGTCCCAGCTCTCCTCCCGGCCAATGAAAGGCGGAACTGTTTTCGCCTATCGTGTAGAAGACCCGCAACGTTACGGCGTGGTAGAATTTGATAACAAGACCGGCCAAGCAATATCGATAGAAGAGAAGCCTGAGAATCCGAAGTCCCAATGGGCTGTCACAGGTCTTTACTTTTACGACAATCAAGTTGTCGATATCGCTCGCTCTATCAAACCATCGGCTCGTGGCGAACTTGAGATTACCACCGTGAATAACGTCTATCTTGAGCGTGGTGAACTGAACGTTCAGCGCTTCGGTCGTGGCTATGCCTGGCTGGACACAGGGACGCATGATAGCCTACATGAAGCTTCCTCTTTTGTTCAGACCATCGAAAAGCGTCAGGGCATTAAAATCGCCTGCCCAGAGGAAATCGGGCTTGATAAAGGTTGGCTGAGCAGTGAATCAGTGCTTGAGCGCGCAGCCAAGCTCGGTAAAACCGAATATGCGGCCTATTTGCGTCGCCGTGTAGCTGAGTTGGGAAAAGATTGATGCAGATTCGTCCTTTAGGTTTAGACGGTGTTTTTGAAATCAGCCCGCGTAAATTCGGTGATGATCGCGGCTTTTTCTCCGAGACCTACAATGCGAAATCATTCGCCGGAGCCGGGATTGATCTGAAATTCGTTCAGGACAACCACTCTTATTCGGCTGCAAAAGGCGTTGTGCGCGGCCTTCATTATCAGTTGCCGCCATTTGCGCAGGACAA
>Ga0182748_1002346_pt1 | contig 17223 bp, 16 predicted proteins | sample eDN3rd37CKraftOP_FD_128877 | JGI IMG/M metagenome (GOLD analysis project Ga0182748, IMG submission 128877) | Enriched Organic Plus compost microbial communities from Emeryville, California, USA - eDNA 3rd pass 37_C Kraft OP (version 2) (version 2) ...
ATTGCCGCCGTGGTTCTCGGTGGGGCGCGCATTACCGGCGGCACCGGCACGGTCGTCGGCACCCTTCTCGGTGTGCTGCTCATCACCGTCATCAACAGTGTTCTGGTGCTCGTGGGCATCCCCAGCACGTGGCAGCGTCTGGTCGTGGGCTGCTTCATCCTGTTGGCGGCCGCCTTCTTCGTCATCCGCCAACGCAAGAAATAACCCGATACTCTCAAGAGGAAATCATGAAGAAATTCCTGAACGATCCCGTCAATTTCGTGGATGAGATGCTTGAAGGCATCTATCGGGCGCATCCCGAACTTACCTTTGTCGACAATGACAAGCGTTGCATGGTCACAGCCAATCCCAAATCCGGTAAGGTCGGCATTGCAACGGGCGGCGGCTCCGGTCATCTGCCTCTCTTCCTCGGCTATATCGGCGAAGGCATGATTGATGGCGCGGCTGTCGGCGGTGTGTTCCAGTCGCCAAGCGCTGAACAGATGTATCAGGTCACCAAGGCTATCGATCAGGGCGCTGGTGTTCTCTACATTTACGGTAACTATAGCGGCGACATCATCAATTTCGATATGGCTGCGGAACTTGCCGATCTTGACGGTATCACCGTCAAGCAGGTTGTCGGCAATGATGACGTGGCTTCCTCTATCGTGGGTGAAGAGCACAAGCGTCGCGGCGTCGCCGGTATCTTCTTTGTCTATAAGGCCGCTGGAGCCGCCGCCGCCAATGGCCTGTCGCTCGATGAAGTTACCCGGCTTGCCGACAAGGCACGCCTTCGCACCCGCACCATGGGGGTTGCACTCTCCAGCTGCGTTGTACCGGAAATCGGCCACGCCACCTTCTCCATCGGTGAAGATGAAATGGAAATCGGCATGGGCATCCATGGCGAACCGGGAATCAGCCGGAAGAAGCTTGCTGGCGCGGATGCGGTTATCGATGAACTGATGGAACGCATTTTCGCCGAACAGGCCTATGCCAAGGGCGATGAAGTCGCCGTGCTGGTCAACGGTCTCGGCGGCACGCCATTGGAAGAGCTTTACATCATGTTCCGCCGTGTTTCGCAGCTTTTTGAAGAGTGTGGGGTCAGGGTCAAGCACGTCTGGATTGGCGAGTTCGCTACTTCTATGGAAATGGCCGGCGCATCGGTTTCCGTGTTGCATCTCGATGAAGAACTGGAACCGTTGATCGCAGCTTCCGCAAACACGCCTTTCTTCAAGCATTTGGCGGGTTGAGGTCCAGTGATGAACGTCATTAAAGCATCTGACCTGATCGCTCTGTTTGATAGCTGGAAGCAGCTCTTTGCAGAACAGCGCGAATTCCTCATCGCGCTCGACGGCAAGGTTGGCGATAGCGATCTCGGCATCACCATGAGCAAAGCTTTCGCAGCCGCTGCCGAAGAAACTGCCGCAGAAGGCGAATCGGCAGGCATAGCCAAGCTTCTGCGCACGGCTGGCGCCACCATGGCACGCGTCGCACCATCCACCATGGGGACGCTGACAGCAACCGGCTTCTTGCGTGCAAGCAAGGCCAGTGACGGTATCGACGCGCTGGGCACAGCAGAGATAGCCGCTTTTTGGCGCGCCTATCGCGATGGCATTGCCGAGCGCGGCAAAGCCAAGGTCGGCGACAAGACGCTGCTCGACGTGCTGGACCCGATTGCTGTCACGCTTGAAGCGCAAGCCGCAGCGGGTGTCCCGCTGCCAGAAGCGCTTGCCGCCGCTGCAAAAGCTGCCGGAGACGCACTGGAAGCAACCAAGACGATGGTCGCCCAGCACGGCAAGGCCGCAGCTTTCCAGGAAAAGACCATCGGCCTTCAGGATGCAGGCGCGACAGTGGGAATGCTATTGATTACCAGCATGTCGGATTTCGTTTCCGTCAGCTAATGCTATATGACGGATAGACAAAAGCCTCGAGCTCGCAGCTCGGGGCTTTTGTGCTTTCACGAGAAATGCTCCAGACGTTAAACCGCTGTTTGGGGTCGCTGGATCAGGAGTTTCCTACAGGGATCTGGTTCAACAATGCAAACAGAATGGCTGAAAGGATTGCTGCAGCGGGCACTGTTATCACCCAGGCGGCGGCAATCGTCAGTGCGTGCGATCGGCGGACCAGCTTGCGACGGCGGCGCTCTTCAACCGGAATAGCTTCCAATGGCAGGGCCTGACGGGCCTTTTTTAATCGACGTTCTGTGTCCCATTCCCGAAAGAACCCAACGCCAAAGATCGCACCAATGGCAATATGTGTCGAACTGACCGGCAGTCCCAGCCAACTGGCCAAAATTACGGTGATTGCAGCGGAAAGCGACACGCAATAGGCCCGCATCGGGTTCAGTTTGGTAATCTGATTTCCAACCATTCGAATGAGCTTGGGGCCAAACAGACACAAGCCGAATGAAATGCCAAATGCGCCGATCAGCATAACCCAGGGTGGGATCACGACGCCGTCGCTTAACGCGCCGGTCTGCGACGTCTGGACAATTGCTGCGAGCGGCCCGACCGCATTTGCCACATCATTTGCACCGTGGGCAAAGCTGAGCAATGCGGCCGAAACAACGAGAGGAATGCTGAACAGGATCTTGAGCGACTTGTTGCGATTTTCGAGGCCGTGGGACTGGCGGCGAATGATAGGGATCAAAATCAGCCAACTTCCGACGCCGACAGCCAATCCAAAGATCAGGGCTATCCCAATCGATACGTCGATCAATTGCTTCAGCCCTTTCATGATCAGATATGTGGCAAAGGTTCCCGCCATGAGACCCACAAGGATCGGCACCCACACGCGGGCAGCGGCAATCTTATCTGCACGATAGACAATACGGGCTTTGATCAACCAGAGAAAACCGGCCGCTATGATCGCACCCAGTACAGGGGAAATAACCCAGCTTGCCGCGATAGCCGCCATTTGGGACCAGTTCACCGCTCCGAAGCCGGCCGCAACGATGCCTGCGCCCACGACACCTCCGACAACCGCATGGGTGGTCGAAACAGGAGCGCCGATCCATGTCGCAAGGTTGACCCAAAGCGCAGAGGCGAGCAACGCCGCCATCATGGCCCAGACGAACATGGTCGGTGTTGCAAGAGTGTCTGGCGCTATGATGCCGGTTGCGACCGTAGACACAACATCAGCTCCGGCGATCAGCGCGCCGGCACTTTCAAACACCGCCGCAATCGCAATCGCGCCACCCATGCTCAGCGCGTTGGCACCGACAGCCGGCCCCATATTGTTGGCCACGTCGTTAGCGCCAATGTTCAATGCCATGTAGGCGCCGAAAACGGCTGCGGCCACAACGACAAGCATCTGACTGGTCTGGCCGAGCAGCATGGCGGCGCCAAGCCCGGCAAGTATGATGAAAACAAGAGCGATGCCCGGCGCCACAAGCGGACGCGAAACGTAACTCGCCGCCGTTTCAAGCTTGACGAAGCGGCCCAAGTCTCGATCCAGAGTCTCCAGATGACGAGCTTCGATATCTTCGTTTGCCATGATTTACTCTTGATTTCTAACGCAGCGTGCCGATCAATACGGTCGCTCGGGAATGACCCATTTCAGGAATTTGAACGGTGTTTAAATGCCGCTATTTTGAAAAGTCAATGATTCGAGTCTGCGGGATCAGCAAGAGCGGACACGAGACGCATCATATTGCAGTCAGGCTATAATGAGTTGGATGTAATAGCTTAGCAAAATCAATATAATATAGAATATTTTGTTCGTCGGGCTCTTCTTCAATGCGGGCCAGGAATGCTTCGGATTTTCGCTGGCGATCATTCGGCCGTCCGGTGCGTGCAGAAGAAGAATGCAGTTCCCGTTGCCATACCTCCCTTTCGATACGGAGGTATGGCCTGCTCCACTTTGTGCCGATGGTCTACACCCTCTTGCAGCATGGTCGCCCTAAACACCGTGCAAGGCGCGCTTGTGTTTTGGTAAGGTCTGAGTCACAAATACTTTAGGAATGTTACTGCGCATTTCAGGAAATCCGTCTTTATTGTATGCCGTAACATTCTAATAATTATAATAAGGGGAACCCGAAAAATGAAGACTGGTTTTACGACACATTCTATCGCGAAGTGCTTGATTGTCTCGACCGCATTGCTCGCGGCGAGCTTGTCTGCCCAGGCTGAGAAAATCGGCAATTGCGAGGTCACCGGCACGAAGGGCTCGGACCCGATCAAGCCGGCTGTACCGGGACAGCTCACGGTCCAGACCACATTGCCAGCTCCAGCGTGGTGGAATGGCGATTCACCCGATGCCATGAAAGACGGCTACGAATACTGCATGGCCGTCGATATGGCTTACCGCGCCGGTCTCGACAAGGTGAAGGTGGTCAACGTGTCTTTTGATGCGCTGGTCGCCGCACAGACCAAGGATTTTGATATAGCTCTGGCTGAAGTCTCCATCACTGATAAGCGCAAGAAGGTGGTAGATTTCTCTACGCCTTATTTCGATTCAGACATCGGTGTGGCTATCAAAAAAGGAACAAATTACACGCCTGAAACAGTCAAGGACCTTCGCATCGGCGTAATGCAGGGTACGACCGGTGCGTCTTTTGTCGATCAGAAGTTGAAACCCAAGGAAGTCAAGGTCTTTGCCGATACCGGCGCCCTGACGACCGCTTTGATGGCCAACCAGATCGACGCAGCTCTCCATGACACCTCGATCATGTTGGGCGTCGCGTCAAACTCCAAGGGCATGGTTGAGGTGCCATATCAATATTCCACTGGCGAATCCTATGGCGCCCTTTATCCCAAAGGCTCTCCCAACGAGCCCGTCTTCAACAAGATGATTGAGGATATGAAGAAGGATGGCACCTTCGCTGCATTGTCAAAAACATATCTGGCCGATGCCTGGGGTGCCGACCCGGCCAAGATTCCTTATCTGAAGCCATAATCGCGTTGTCGCATCGGATCGCCGTGTGTAGCGGTCCGATGCAGCCATTCCATTGATCGTTCGTTCTGCCTGCACCAGCAGCGGCAGGATTGCGGCGTATAGAAAGGGAGGCTCGCGCGATGTCCGCCAACACCCCTCAATACGGCACCAAGCCGACACTTGGTCTTTACGACAGCGAACGCGGCTGGAGTGCCAGTGCGCCGCCGCGCGACACGATGAACTGGGCTGTCACAGCCCTTGTCATCGCGCTGGTCGTTGTGCTCGCCAGCTGGAAAACGCTGCGCGACCTCAATGCTGCCCTGACAGAGCTTGGAATGGGCGGGATCATTACAGCAGCTTTGTTGCTTTTGTGCGGTTTGGCGACGCTGTTGTTGTTGAAGCCGGCCATCCAATCCTGGCGAATGTCGACGTCGGCCCGGCAGGCGCTTACTACGAAAGATCTGATTGCGGCTCGCGCGGCGGCGGCAACTGCGCGCGATTGCGCCTATTCGACGCTCGGCTATGGCGCGGTAACGGTTCTGGTTCTGGCAGGCATTCAATTCCTGCTGGTGAACGACCTTGCCGTCAGCCGCACATTTCTGCAAATACCGTTGATTGCCAGTTCCTTTTGGCTTGTGCTCAAGGCTTTTTGGGTCAACGTCTATATCTTTGTGATTGCTGAAATCCTGGTCCTGGTTTGGGGCCTTGTCGTTGCGATCGCGCGTCTGATGCCCGGAGAAGCCGGACGGCCCGTGCGCCTGATTGCAACGGTTTATACCGATATGTTTCGCGGCTTGCCTGCGATCATCAATATCTATCTGATCGGCTTCGGCATTCCGCTGACGGGCTTGCCTTATCTGAAAGACCTCTCGCCGGAATCCTATGCGATCATCGCCCTGACGCTCACCTATGGGGCATATGTCGCCGAAGTATACAGAGCCGGGATCGAAAGCATCCATCGCAGTCAGGTTGCCGCAGCACGCTCCCTTGGCCTGTCGTACTTCCAGACGCTGCGCTACGTCGTCGTGCCGCAGGCGGTTCGGCGTATCATACCGCCGCTTCTCAACGATTTTATCGGGCTCCAAAAGGATACGGCTCTCGTCAATGTCATTGGCTCGATCGATGCGTTTAATCAGGCCCGCATTATCGGTGCGAACAACTTCAATCTTTCGCCTGTGACGACGGTTGCTCTGCTGTTCATCCTGATAACGATCCCGCAGGCTCGTTTCGTCGACCGTCTGCTTGAGCGCGAACAGCGGCGTACGCAATCGTAGCCCTTCCGGAGAATATGAACGATGGCGATGATAGAAATCCGTGATGTAACGAAGACCTATGGTCCGGTCAAAATTCTCGACGGCTTGAACCTCAGCGTGGACGAACATCAGGTGGTCTGCCTGATCGGCCCGTCGGGCTGCGGTAAATCAACCTTGCTGCGTTGTCTGAACGGGCTGGAACAAATCCAGGGAGGCGAGATCTGTATCCATGGCGACCGCATGTCGGGCCCCGGTGTCGACGTCAATGCGCTCCGGCGCGACGTCGGCATCGTGTTCCAGAGCTACAATCTTTTCCCGCATATGAGCGTGGTTGAGAATGTCATGCTTGCGCCGATGAAAGTGCTGGGACAGAAGCGGGAGGACGCCGAGGCCCGCGCCTTGTCGCTGCTGACGCGTATCGGCCTGGAACACAGGGCGGCAGCCTATCCGGACCAATTGTCCGGTGGGCAGCAACAGCGCGTCGCAATCGTGCGTGCGCTGGCGATGAGCCCTTCGGTTTTGCTCCTTGATGAAATTACGTCGGCGCTTGATCCAGAACTCGTGTCAGAAGTGCTCAACATTGTCCGCGATCTGGCGGCGGAAGGCATGACGATGCTGCTCGCCACCCATGAGATGGGCTTTGCGCGGGAAGTTGCGAGCAAAATATGCTTCCTTTATGGGGGCAAGGTCCAAGAGGAGGGGCCGCCTGAGCAGATATTCGGAGATCCTCAAGAAGAGCGTACCCGAAAATTTCTCCAACGCATTATCGAAGCGGGGAGGCTTTAGGGCCCGGCTAACTCCGGTCGCCAGCCCGAACGGAGCAGGCGAGTAGTGGACTGGAGGTTTGTCCTCATCAACTCTGGTCTAGCACCCGCGACAGGCTGAGAGCTGCGAGCGTGCAGATTGCTCCGGATATAAGATATCCACCGATGAAAATTATTCCAAGACTGCTGGCGAGGCCGAGCGCTACCAGCGGGGCGAAAGCTGCGCCCACAAGCCAGGCGAGGTCCGACGTCAAAGCTGCGCCGGTATAGCGATAATATTGGGTGAAGCGGGAAGAAACCGCGCCGGACGATTGACCGAATGTCAGGCCCAGAACACCAAAACCTATCAGAATATAGGCATCCTGTCCCGCGCTGCCGGCATCGAGAAGGAAGGGTGCAGAAAAGCTGAAGAGGGCGATGATTATGGCGCCGATCATCAATTCGTTACGCCGCCCGATGCGATCGGCAACAAATCCGGACAAGATGATTCCGATCAGACCGACCGCAGCACCCGCTACCTGAACCCAGAGGAAGCGTTCGGCAGGCTGTGCGCCGGAGAGGACGACCCAGCTGAGCGGAAAGATCGTGACCAAGTGAAACATGGCAAAGCTTGCCAAAGGGACGAAGGCCCCCAGAACCACATCAATGCTGTGTTTGCTCAGCATTTCAAATACCGGTCGCGGCTGTAGTTCCTGCGCATCCATCGCCGCACCGAACTCGCTGCTTGCGACGATGCGAAGGCGCGCAAACAGCGCCACGACATTGATTGCGAAGGCCACAAAAAACGGATAGCGCCAACCCCATGCGAGAAAATCAGCTTCGCTGAGATTATGCACGAAATAGGCGAAAAGAATGCTTGCCAGTGCAAAGCCGATCGGCGCTCCCAATTGCGGGATCATCGCATACCAGCCGCGTTTGCCCGCTGGCGCACTCAAGCTCAGCAGGGAAGCCAGGCCATCCCATGCACCGCCAAGTGCGAACCCTTGGCCCAGCCTGAACAGGGCGAGCAAAAACACAGCCCAATATCCAATCGTCTCGAACCCGGGCAAGAAGGCGATGGAGGCCGTTGAGCCCCCCAGAATAACCAGAGCGAGCGTGAGTTTTGTTCCACGCCCGTAATGACGATCAATCCACATAAAGACGAACGAACCCACCGGGCGCGCAATGAAGGCGAGCGAAAAAACCGCGAACGACATCAGGGTTGCCGTTACCGGATCGGGGACGAACGGGAAAATCAACTTGGGAAAAACCAGTATGGACCCAAGCCCATAGACGAAGAAATCGAAAAACTCGGATGTTCGCCCGATGACAACGCCGATGGCGACGTTTCCCGGCGACAAAGGCTTTCCGTCGCTATGGATGCGTCGTGCGTCCTCTTCGAGACCTGACGATGACGGTGTGGCGGACGAACTCATGAAACTCTCCGAAGGAAACGTATCATGTGCTTTATGATGTCGCACAACGACAAGTTATCAAGGAAAGGGTCAAAAAAAAAGCAGATATAGTTGTTCGGCGGATCGCTGGACTGCACAACTTCCATAAACTGAAAAATGGGTCTTTCCGAAATGCAATTGCGCCTTATCATGATGAAGGAACAGAATGTAAGTCGGGTCAGACATGAACGCATTCTTCAGTTTCACGCGAAAAGCGATCCCAGCCGTGCTTCTTCTGCCGGGGCTGGCGGGCTGCAATATGGTCGTAATGTCGCCGTCGGGAGACGTTGCCGCGCAGCAGAGAGACCTTATCGTCGTATCCACGATCCTGATGCTGATCATCATCGTTCCCGTTATCTTCCTGACGCTTTTCTTCGCGTGGCGGTACAGGCAGTCGAATAGCGCGGCCAGATATGATCCCGAATGGCATCACTCGACAGCGCTCGAAGTGGTCATATGGACTGCTCCTCTGCTGATCATTATCGCATTGGGCGCGATTACCTGGCTAAATACGCATAAGCTCGACCCTTACCGGGCATTGGATCGCATTGATGGCACGCGGCCGGTCGAGGCCGGGACCAAACCCTTGACTGTCCAGGTTGTGGCGCTCGACTGGAAATGGCTGTTCTTTTATCCGGATTACGGCATCGCCACGGTCAACGAGATGGCCGCGCCGGTTGATAGGCCGATCGAGTTCAAGATCACGGCCTCGTCGGTTATGAACTCCTTCTATATTCCGGCGCTTGCAGGCATGATCTATGCCATGCCGGGAATGCAGACCCGGCTTCATGCGGTCATCAACAAGGCCGGCGAATATGAAGGGTTTTCCTCCAACTACAGCGGCGAAGGCTTTTCCCACATGCGCTTCCAGTTTCACGGGCTTGACGCTCCGGGATTCGACAACTGGATAGGCCAGGTGAAGCAGAATGGGACCGCCCTGAACAGGGATACTTATCTGAAACTGGAAAAGCCGAGCATCCGGGAGCCGGTTCGTTACTTCAGCGCTGTTGAAAGCGGACTTTTTGAAGCCGTGCTCAACATGTGTGTTCGCCCCGGACAGATGTGCATGAGCGAAATGATGCATATCGACCGGATGGGCGGCGCAGGCCTCGATAGTCGCGAAAACAAGGCCCGTCTACAACACGACAATCGTCGTAGCGTTGATGCCGCGCAATCCAGCGCAACTGATGTTCAAGCTTTACCCGATGCGCAAAAGGATCAGGGCCATGACATGCATAACATGCCCTGAAGAGCGTTTGTGCCCAAGGGCGCGGTGGAGGTTGGTGGCAGCTCCGCGTTCAGGATGAACTGGCTAGCAAAACCAAGAGATTGAAGAATCTGCAATCGGATAACAGTAACTTCGGGAATGTTCTATCATGATTGGCGGTGACAGTTCCACGAGTTTGATCTTCGGGCGCCTCTCCCTGGAAGCGATACCCTATCACGAACCAATCCTTCTGGTGACCTTCATAGTGGTCGCAATTGGAGGGATCGCTGTCGTTGGGTTGATCAGCTATTTCCGGCTGTGGGGTTACCTGTGGAACGAATGGTTCACCAGCGTGGACCACAAGAAGATCGGCATCATGTATGTCGTTCTCGCATTGATCATGCTTCTGCGCGGCTTTGCCGACGCCATCATGATGCGCATCCAGCAGGCAATTGCGTTCAATGGGTATGAAGGCTATCTGCCTCCGCACCATTACGACCAGATATTTACTGCGCACGGCGTCATCATGATTTTCTTCATGGCCATGCCCTTCGTGACAGGCTTGATGAACTATGTTGTGCCGCTGCAGATCGGTGCGCGGGACGTTTCATTCCCGTTCCTCAATAATTTCTCGTTCTGGATGACGACCGGCGGCGCCATCATCATCATGATGTCGCTTTTTGTGGGAGAGTTCGCCCGAACTGGCTGGCTGGCCTATCCACCCCTGTCGGGCATCGACTACAGTCCCGATGTCGGGGTGGATTATTATATATGGGGCTTGCAGGTCGCGGGCGTGGGCACGACGCTGTCCGGGATCAATTTGATAGCCACCATCGTGAAGATGCGTGCGCCGGGCATGTCCTTCATGAAAATGCCGGTCTTCACCTGGACCTCGCTTTGCACCAACGTGCTCATTGTGGCGACATTCCCGATTCTCACCGCAACGCTCGCCCTTCTATCGCTGGACCGTTATGTGGGGACGAATTTCTTCACCAACGATCTTGGCGGCAATCCGATGATGTATATCAACCTCATCTGGATATGGGGCCACCCGGAAGTCTATATTCTCGTACTGCCGGCTTTCGGCATTTTTTCCGAAGTGGTCGCAACCTTCTGTGGCAAGCGCCTGTTCGGCTATGCGTCAATGGTTTACGCCACCTGCGTCATCATGATCCTGTCCTATATTGTGTGGCTCCATCACTTCTTCACAATGGGGTCCGGCGCCTCGGTCAATGCGTTCTTCGGTATCACGACGATGATCATCTCCATCCCCACCGGGGCGAAGATGTTCAACTGGCTCTTCACAATGTATCGCGGACGTATCCGCTATGAAGTGCCCATGTTATGGACGACCGGCTTCATGGTGACATTCGTGATCGGCGGCATGACGGGCGTGATGCTTGCTATTCCACCGGCTGACTTCGTGTTGCACAATTCGCTTTTTCTCATCGCGCATTTTCATAACGTGATTATCGGCGGTGTTGTTTTCGGCCTGATGGCGGGCCTCGTTTACTGGTGGCCGAAAGCATTTGGCTATAAGCTTGATCCCTTCTGGGGCAAGATGAGCTTCTGGTTCTGGCAGATCGGTTTCTTGTTCGCCTTCATGCCGCTGTATGTCCTTGGGCTAAAAGGGGTTACCCGGCGGCTCAGCCAGTTTGAAGATCCTTCGTTGCAGGTATGGTTTGTCGTTGCAGCCTTCGGCGCTGTCTTGATTGCGCTCGGAATAGCCTCCTTTCTCGTCCAGCTCGTCGTGAGCTTTTTGAAGCGGGAGCAATTGCGTGACCTTACGGGCGATCCGTGGGGCGGCCGTACGCTCGAATGGTCGACATCCTCGCCTCCGCCCGAATACAACTTCGCCTTCACGCCCGTAGTTCATGATCTCGATAGCTGGTATGATATGAAAAACCGCGGCCATGAACGACCGCTGACCGGCTTCCGCCCCATTCATATGCCGCGCAATACCGGGGCCGGTGTCATTCTGGCCGCACTGAGCGTTGTCCTCGCGTTTGCCCTCATCTGGTACATCTGGTGGCTGGCGATCCTGTCGTTTGCCGCTTTGCTGATTGCCGCAATCGGGCACACATTCAACTATCAACGTGACTTCTATATCCCCGCTGAAACAGTTGCGGCGACAGAAGACGCCCGTTCAAAACTTCTCGCTGGATAGGTCCGATGACAGAGATACAGCTAGATCAAGCCGAGAAGCCGCAGTTTTATCTGACGGAAGACCATCATCCGGAAAACAGCACGACGCTGGGCTTCTGGCTCTATCTGATGAGCGACTGCCTGATATTTGCTGTTCTTTTTGCCACCTACGGCGTGCTCGGTCGCAACTATGCCGCAGGACCCTCACCGGCAGATTTGTTTGATCTCAATCTGGTCGCAATCAATACGGCCATGCTGCTTCTGTCGTCGATTACATATGGCTTCGCCATGTTGCAGATGCAGCGAAATGAGAAAACCGCGACATTGTTCTGGCTGGCCATTACCGGCATTTTCGGCGCGGCGTTTCTGGCAATCGAAATCTATGAATTCAGCCATCTCATTCGCGAAGGCGCAGGGCCCGGCCGTTCGGCATTTCTGTCTTCTTTCTTCACCCTCGTCGGCACGCATGGACTGCACGTTACTTTCGGTATTGTCTGGTTGATCACGCTCATGTTGCAGGTCATGCGTCACGGGCTGATTGTCGAAAATCGTCGACGCCTGACGTGCCTTTCGATGTTTTGGCATTTTTTGGACGTCATCTGGATCGGCGTGTTCTCCTTCGTATATTTATTGGGAGTCCTCGGATGAGCGCAAAAGGCCCAGACCACGCAACCCATCCCGACCGCTATCATGATCCGCACGCATCAGCGGCCGGCGAAGTACACGGGACTTTCAGCGGTTACATGACGGGCTTTATCCTGTCGGTCATTCTCACAGCCATCCCGTTTTGGCTTGTCATGGGGGATGTGTTCGCCAGCAAGCAGCTAACCGCGATGCTGGTCATGGGCATCGGTGCTGTCCAGATTGTGGTGCATATGATCTATTTTCTGCATATGAGCCCGAATTCGGAGGGCGGCTGGACGCTGATGGCGCTGATATTTACGCTTATCATTGTTGGCATCGCTCTGGCCGGCTCGCTTTGGGTCATGCACCATCTCAACGAAAATATGATGCCCGTTACCCATGAAATGATGAAGAACATGCCCTGACGCCGGAAATCCATGTTCCTGGGCAATTGGCCCCATTGTCTCGATTACAAATATCGGTCCTTGCCACTATTAATCTTTGGGAAGCTGTCGTCTGGCCCATTCTCCTTCGGGAATGGCGCGTCCGATATTATAGCTGAAGGCATCGATCACCATCGTTTCCGCGTTGGCTTTGCAGGTGAAGTCGATAGCATACCATCTGCGCTGGCTGCGAAATGCGCCGTCGCTGACTGTCAGGCCGGTCGCCGAAACAGAACCGCCTTCACGCGCAAGCATGTCCGGAAAGGCGCCGGGTTTATGACGACGCACCTGTTCAAGCGCCTCGATGCCACAAATCTGGATGATCCGGTCCTTCGGCGCCAGCTTCCCCAGCGCCTGCTTCACACGAGGATCGGAAAGGGCATCCTTGGAATAGATTTCACGCGCCTGCGTGAGTTTTTTGGCCGGTGTCGCCGGCTTGGAAGCATCGGCCTTTTGTTTTGGTGCGGTTTGAGTTTTTTCTGCGCTGGACTGGCTGGTTTCGGACGGCTTTTCGGTCTGAAGAAGCGTCCCGGCCAGTTCTGTTTCCGCTGTATAAGGCTTTTCGTTTGCCTGCACAGCATCCGTAGCCGCATCAGCCTCGGAAGGCTCGTTGGGTTTCTGTATTTCTTCAGGTGCAGTGAGCGGCAGGTCCTGGTCCGGCGGCGACTTCACATCCTGCTTTGCAGCCGCGGACTCGAATGCCTGCGGTTGCGGCAGAGGGGCAGCCTGTTCCGGCGTCTTTGGCGCTTGTGGCTGAGGCTTCTTTTCAGGAGGCGACGGTTGAACCAGCTCCACATTGACGCTTTGTTCCGGGGCAGGCGAGAGAAGATTGGGAAGTCGAACCAGAAACAGAAATGCCAGCACCAGATGCAGGGCCGCCGATGCTGGCAACCCCCACCCAGCTTTTTGCAAAACTCTTCTGGTGAACTGCAACATGGCTCCAAGGATCAGGGGTTCAAAAGCTTCAATCTAGAGCATTTCCAGCAAAAGTGTGAAACGGCTTTCGGAAAAGATAAGCGTCACAAAAGCTAAAGACCGACGTTCGGCCTGTCGATAATTTCACGCAGGGCAAAACTGGAGTTGATCTTCACGACATGCGGCAGGGCTGAGAGCCAGTCGCGGTGGATACATTCGTAATCCTCAAGATCGCGCGCTGCAACGCGCAGAATGTAATCATATTCCCCCGACATCAGGTGGCAGGCGAGCACGTTGGGGCAGCGCCTAACAGCCGCCTCGAATTCGCCAAGCGTCTTGACGGATTGCCCCGAGAGGGAAATATGAACAATCGCAATCATCCGGTATTCGAGTGTCCTTTGGGACAGGCGGGCGTGATAACCCGCAATCACGCCGCTCTTTTCCAGAATATCGAGGCGGCGCGAACAGGCTGAAGGCGACAATCCAACCTTCTCCGCGAGTTCTGCATTGGTGATGCGGGCATTGGCCTGTAATGATCGGAGAATTGCAAGATCGATTGGATCAAGATTGCTCATTCGAAGGACCTTCGAGAAAGAGGGCCGTCTGCGCAATAATTCACTAAAAAACCTGCACAGGCAAATCTTCTTTGCAAGGACATTGCAAGCCGCTGGTGTTCTCATTTTCGGATCGACAACGACCCACGGCAAGTGGGCAAAAATGAGAGGAACGCATCATGCGTGTCGGTTGCCCGAAGGAAATCAAGAACCATGAATATCGTGTCGGACTGACCCCCGCCGCAGTTCGTGAATATGTGGCCCATGGCCATGAGGTCTGGATTGAAACAAAGGCAGGTGCCGGTATTGGTGCCGATGATGCCAGTTACATAGCCGCCGGCGCGAAAATTACCGCTTCTGCAAAGGACATTTTCGACAAGTGCGACATGATCGTGAAGGTCAAGGAGCCGCAGCCAACAGAATGGGTGCAGTTTCGCGAAGGCCAGCTTCTTTACACCTATCTCCATCTCGCTCCGGATCCGGAACAGACCAAGGGGCTCCTCGCCTCGGGCGTGACGGCAATTGCTTATGAAACCGTGACGGATGATCGTGGCGGGCTGCCGCTGCTCGCTCCGATGTCGGAAGTGGCGGGCCGCCTGTCGATACAGGCTGGCGCGACTGCACTTCAGAAAGCAAATGGCGGCCTCGGCATTCTACTGGGCGGGGTTCCCGGTGTGCTTCCAGCAAAAGTTACGATTATCGGCGGCGGCGTCGTTGGGCTTCATGCAGCCAGAATGGCAGCGGGCCTGGGCGCCGATGTTTCAATCCTGGATCGCTCGCTGCCGCGCTTGCGCCAGCTTGATGATATATTCAGCGGTCGTGTTCATACCCGCTATTCCAGCATCCAGGCACTTGAAGATGAAGTATTCTCTGCCGATCTCGTCATCGGCGCGGTGCTGATCCCCGGTGCCGCAGCGCCTAAACTCGTTACCCATGAAATGCTGTCGGGCATGAAGAAGGGGGCGGTTATCGTTGATGTTGCTATCGATCAGGGCGGCTGTTTCGAGACCTCCCATGCAACAACGCATTCCGATCCCACCTACGAAGTGGATGGTATCGTCCATTACTGCGTGGGCAATATGCCGGGCGCCGTTCCGGTGACATCGGCGCATGCGCTCAATAACGCGACCCTCCATTACGGTCTGGCGCTTGCCGACCGTGGTTTGAGGGCAATTGCCGAGGACAAGCATTTGCGCAATGGCCTGAACGTTCACAAGGGGCGCATCACCAACAGGCCGGTTGCTGAAGCGCTCGGCTATGAAGCTTTCGCTCCCGAAAGCGTTTTGAACGTAGCATAGGTTTCGCATGGCGGCGCCGGTCATCCGGAGCCGCCTTCAGCGCTTTTGATACAGGTAACTGTAAGCAGGCAGCGCTGGCCCTAGTGCACGGGAGCCCGCGCGGGAGGGAAAAAGAGCTGGATTGGACCCTTGCTATCTAATTTGTTGCATGACCTTGTTTTGAACAAGATGTGCGCCTATATGGTTGTCACAGGCATTGCTTAAGAGCGCTGGAACGCGTCTGTCGCTCGCAATAGCCTTCATCGCTTGATGCTTTTGACCACGGATGTACTGGCACTGGTAAGAAAGCGATGATGAGGAAGGTCGGTGCGTTTTCGCCCCGGCCTTTTTTGTTGCTTTCGATTTCGTAAAGCAGAACGGCCTGCTGAAACTTTCAAGCAGGCCGCCCGGCTGAAAATCAAGCAGCGAGTGCTTCGTCTTCCGAGGTCGGGACTTCGGAAATCGTCTTCAGAACCTGCGAAGCGATCTGGTACGGGCAGCCTTGCGAGTTCGGGCGGCGATCTTCCAGATAACCGCGATAACCATCCCGGACGAACGAGTGGGGAACCCGGATTGATGCGCCGCGGTCGGCAACGCCATAGGAGAACTCGTTCCACGGAGCGGTTTCATGCTTGCCCGTCAGGCGCATGTGGTTGTCCGGGCCGTAAACGTCGATATGGTCCTGCAGGTTCTTCTCGAATTGCGCCATCAGCGCTTCAAAATAATCCTTGCCGCCCACTTCGCGCATATATCTGGTCGAGAAGTTGCAATGCATGCCCGAGCCGTTCCAGTCGGTGTCGCCAAGCGGCTTGCAATGGAATTCGATGTCGATCTCGTACTGCTCGCAGAGGCGCAGCAGGAGATAGCGGGCGATCCACATCTGGTCGGCTGCGTTTTTGGAACCCTTGCCGAAAATCTGGAACTCCCACTGGCCCTTGGCCACTTCCGCATTGATGCCTTCGTGATTGATGCCGGCATCAAGGCAGAGGTCGAGATGTTCCTCGACGATCTTGCGGGCGATGGAGCCGACATTCTTGTAGCCGACGCCAGTGTAATACGGGCCCTGCGGGGCCGGGAAACCCTGTTCCGGGAAGCCGAGCGGACGACCATCCTTGTAGAAGAAATATTCCTGTTCGAAGCCGAACCACGCATCGTCGTCTTCAAGGACGGTTGCGCGGCTGTTGGACGGATGCGGCGTGACGCCATCCGGCATCATGACTTCGCACATCACGAGAGCGCCGTTCTTGCGCGCGGGATCAGGATAGATCGCGACCGGCTTCAACACGCAATCGGAGCTGCGGCCTTCGGCCTGCATCGTCGAAGAGCCGTCGAAACCCCAAAACGGCAGTTGCTCAAGCGTCGGGAAAGCGTCGAATTCCTTGATCTGCGTCTTGCCGCGCAGGTTCGCAGCCGGCTTGCATCCATCGAGCCAAATGTATTCGAGCTTGTACTTGGTCATCGGCTAGTCTCTCTGTCATCCTCGGTTGATCGATCACCACAAGTCATGCAGTGTCGCGCGGCTCGGTGTTCGATTTAATAGAAGCAAGGATCGTGCCAGTCTTGGACGGGCCGGGATTTCCACACGACGAAGATATATGAGATCCGACAGGCGGGAGATGCGCAGCTGGAATCTGCTTAAAAAACAGGCAACAGAGCAGAATTTCATCACGCCTCGGATGCGGGCTTCATCAATCCGGTCTGGCCGCCTGTCATCCTGGACAGAAAGTCCGGGAATTCAAAGCTATAAAGCAAAA
>Ga0182748_1002350_pt1 | contig 17211 bp, 19 predicted proteins | sample eDN3rd37CKraftOP_FD_128877 | JGI IMG/M metagenome (GOLD analysis project Ga0182748, IMG submission 128877) | Enriched Organic Plus compost microbial communities from Emeryville, California, USA - eDNA 3rd pass 37_C Kraft OP (version 2) (version 2) ...
CTTCGTCGCCCTTGGCGGCGCCGTCGTCGTCGCGGGCGCCATGCTGCTGGTGGGTGTGCGCCACATCAGCCTGTCCCGTTACATGCCTGACTTCGCGGTGCTGCAGAGCCTCATTGGCTAAGGGGCTTAGCGGGGGCATCAGCGAGCCCCCGGGGGAGAGCCGACTTTCCCCCAGACCCTGAACGTCCAGCTGCTTCCCAGCAAAAAGGCGACGAAGCCGATGGGCTCCGCCGCCTTTGCCATTTCCGGGGCTGTTTCCAGCCTGTCTCAGCGTCCCCGTGCGGCGTTAGCCGCCGATGCGCTCCACCGTCACCGGGGCGACGCCCGATGAACGCATGCCGATGACGCCGGCCGCGGCGTTCGACAGGTCAATGATGCGGCCGCGGATGAAGGGACCACGGTCGTTGATGGTGACGATCACCGACTTGCCGTTGCGCTTGTTGGTGACGCGCACCTTGGTGCCGAACGGCAGCGTGCGGTGGGCGGCCGTCATGGCGTTGGGGTTGAAGCGAACGCCCGAAGCCGTCATCTGGCCCTGCCAGTAGTAGGAGGCCATGCCCGTCTGCGTGGAGACGACGCGGTGGGTGCTCTCGGTCTCGACCTTGCGGATGGTGATGTTCGGCTTCACGGCAACCGCAGCGGTCTTCTCGCCGGTCTTGGTGTCACCGACCTTCATGTTCGCGCTGGCCTGCTTGTCCTGCTTTGCGGCGGGCGCCTGGGCGTCCTTGCGCTCGGGGACTTCCACCTTCGCCTGCGGCTTTACCGCCGGCTGCTCGGCGCGGGCGATCCGCTGTCCGGACTTCGCCTTCGTCGTTTCCGCCTTGGCGTGGCGCTTGTGGTGACGCTCGGCGCTCACCTTCCTGATCTTGCGGCCATAGCCATCTCCGCCGAAGGACGTGCGGTGGCTATGGACGACCGGTGCGTCGCCGCAGGCGAACGCCGGGCTCATGCAGGTCCAGGGCGCGTTCTCGGCGCTGGCGGGGGTGACGGCGAGCAGGCCGAAGCACGCAGCAGCCATGGCGGAATAGAAAAGGGTCCGCATTCGATAACTCCTCATCGAGGTGGCGGGATACTCGGGACAGTGCTCGATCCCCGGACCAGCGCGTAGCGTCTGGAGGCGCGCTCGTTCATTCGGCGCGCGCTTGGGAGGGAAGGGATCGCGTTGCAGTCGATTGTCCGGAGCACGAACACCAGAACCCGTTCGAGCCACCTGGAAGTTGCGCGGGGTAGTCCCCCCGTTCTGGCGCGCGTTACGGACCACCGGTAATTGTGGCGGTCAATGCTTCAATTTGAGATGCACTTCAGTAATATTTGAAGGAATGCCGGTGCCTGAAGGACTTAGCTTCACGATGGTTGTGCATTGCCGCGACGGCGGGTCGCACATCGGACGCTGGCTGGCGCATCCACGAGTTGTCGCACGGAGCTGCTACGCGTCGCGCTCGTGTAGAATTCACTCCGGTCACACCGCTGGAATTTGCGAAGTCAGAGCGCCCTGCCTCTGTGCGCTTGCTAGAGCCGTTGCATGGAAATGATGCGCAGTGCCGCCATGGCGCCCCTGCCCGAACCCGAAGGGCCCGTCGCCCTCGAAAAGATCGTCGCGACGTTCGGCAAGATCGGGTTGCTGTCGTTCGGCGGACCGGCTGCTCAAATCGCGCTGATGCACCGGGTGCTGGTGGAGGAGCGGCGCTGGCTCGATGAGCGCCGCTTTCTTTCCGCTCTAAGCTTCTGCATGCTGCTTCCAGGGCCGGAGGCGATGCAGCTCGCGACGTACGCGGGCTGGCGCATGCGCGGCGTTTCCGGCGGGCTGATTGCCGGGCTGCTTTTCGTGCTGCCGGGCGCCGCACTCGTTCTCATGCTGGCCATGCTCTACGGGGCCTACGGGACGACGCCCGCCGTCACGGCGCTGTTCGTCGGCGTGAAGGCGGCGGTGCTCGCGATCGTATTGCAGGCGCTGGTGCGCGTGGCGGCGCGCGCGATCCACGGCTGGCTCGATTGGACCGCGGCCGTTGCGGGCTTCATCGCGATTTTCTTTCTCGGCTTGCCGTTTCCGCTGGTGATCGCAGCTGCCGCTGCCGCGGGATTTTTTCTGCGTGCGACGGACGCGCCGACGGGCGACTTCGCCCGGCCGGAGCGCGTGCCATTATCGCAAACGCTGCGTACGCTGGCGGTGTGGCTCGCGGTATGGCTCGCGCCGCTCTTTGCCATCGCGGCGTTGTTCGGCACCGGACATGTGCTGGCGCAGCTCGCTTATTTCTTTTCGAAGCTCGCGGTGCTCACCTTCGGCGGCGCGTATGCCGTGCTCGCATACATGGCGCAGGAGGCCGTGACGGGCTATGGCTGGCTGACGGCCGGAGAGATGCTCGACGGTCTCGGTCTCGCCGAGACGACGAACGGCCCCTTGATCCTCGTCACGGAGTTCGTCGGCTACATAGCCGGGTTGCATGCCGGCGGCGTCTGGATTGCCTTGATGGGCGCGCTCGTCGCGCTGTGGGCGACGTTCGCGCCGTGCTTTCTCTGGATCTTCGCCGGTGCGCCCTACATCGAAAGGCTGACGCACGCGCCGCGCCTTGCGGCGGCATTGCGCGCCGTCACCGCGGCCGTCGTCGGTGTCATCGCGAACCTGTCGGTGTGGTTCGCCCTGCATGTCATCTTCACGCGGGTCGACGTGCGGCAGGCGGGTCCGTTGCGCCTGCACGTTCCCGACCTGGCGAGCGTCGATCCCGTTGCGCTCACGCTGACGGTGCTCGCGCTCCTGCTGATCTTCGCGCTGCGCTGGGGCATCGTTGCGACGCTGGCGCTATGTGCCGCTGCATCGCTGGCGTGGCTGGGTATGGCCGCGTGAGGCGCGATGCGCCAGCCATCGGCTGGCACGCGCCTCGGGAAGCAACTCTAGAACCAGCCCTTGCGACGGAAGTAGATGAGGGGCCCGATGGCGGCGAGCAGCATCAGTCCCAGGGCCCACGGGTAGCCGAAGGTCCATTCGAGCTCGGGCATATGCTTGAAGTTCATGCCATACACCGAGGCTACCAGCGTCGGCGGCAACAGAACCACAGCCATCACCGAGAACAGCTTGATGATCTGGTTCTGCTCGTTGGAGATCATGCCGAGCGTGGCATCGAGAATGAAGCCGATGCGCTGGGACAGGAACTTGGTGTGGTCGAGCAGAGAGTTGATGTCGCGTAGTGCGCCCTTGATACGCTGGCGGATGCGCGGATCATCGTCGCGGTCCTGTGTTGCCTGCATGAAATAAAGCAGGAGGCGATTGAGCGATGCGGCGCTGTCCTCTGCGCGGGCGGTGATGTCACCGGCCTTGCCGATGCGCTTCAACACCACGTCGAGGCGGCGGTTCCGGGTCTGCTGCCCGCCGCGCAGGTCGAACACCGATTGCGCCAGCCGCTCCACTTCATCCTGGATGCGCTCGATCAAGTCGGCCATGCGGTGCACGATCGCATCGATGAGCCCGGTCATGATGAAGGCGCCGGTGGCGCAGGTGGCGTCACCCTTTTCGACCCGCTGCATGAAGAGCGGAAACGCGCGCGGCTCGGCGTAGCGCACCGTCACCAGCCGGTCGCCCGCGAGAATGAACGTGACGGGGGTCGTCTTGGGCATCGGCGTTTCGACGCTGTAGACGATCGACGCAGTCATGAAGTAGGCGCCGCGCTCCTGGTAGAAGCGGTTCGAGGGCTCGATCTCGCGCATCTCGGCACGGGTGGGGATGTCGATGCCCATGGCCTCCTCGACGAACCGGTCTTCCTCGGTCGTGGGCTGCAACAGGTCGATCCACACGCAATTGCCCGTCAGCGGCGCATCGGAGGGATGCGGCTTCAGTGCTTTGCCGTCGGATTCGTAGATCGTCATCATGCGCTATTCTCCGGCGCCGGCGGTGGCCGTCCCTGCGGCCGTGTCCGGGCTTCCTACGCCGCCTGCAGGCGGCGCGCAACCGCGCGTGAGAGGGTGCGGCTTCGGCTCCCGAAGCCGAGTGCGGACGGGGTCTTATGGGGGCTCTTGGCAGAGTAAGGCCAGCGGACCCGGCGGCGCTTTGAGCGAGCGCCACGTAGAAGCTGCCGCGAGATGACATGGGCGGCGCTCACACGTGGGAGCGGGCTACCGTTCGCATCCGAATGTGACAGGGGGCGGAGGAAAGCTATGCCTCACCCGACGAGCTTGGGATCCTCGCGGTCGTGGGCATGGCCGACCGCTTTCAGCAACGCGGTATCGACCTTCGCAGGGTCGAGGACGACCTTTTCGTCGTGCACGGTGCGGATGGCCGAACGCGGGATCGTGAACTCGCCGGCGTTCTCGACGTAAATGACGATGTAGTCCCTGTCCGTTTCCCGTACGGCGGCGATGCCTTCCTTGCCTTCTGCGAGGAAGACCATGAAACCGGTCTCGATCGGCTCGTTCATCGCTTCTCCTCGGATGCGCAGCGTCGGATGGAGGTTGCAGCTCGCTTGCCGGAGGTGGACCGCCGGCACGCGCCCAGGGGAAACGGCTCCGGGCGCCTGAGGTTGCGCTGGAGAGCCTTAAACGAGCGTTGCCATGCGGCCAGGGAAGCCGGAAAGGCCTGCTGCCGGCAATGGAAGGAAGGCGCGCGGGACGCGGGCGTTACTCCGCGGCCGCCTGGCTGGCGTGCCCAAGCTTCACGTTGAGCTTATTGATAAGGTCGGCGGCTGCCTCGGGAATGTTCGTGCCCGGACCGAATACGGCCTCGGCGCCCGCCTCGTGGAGGGCGGGATAATCGGCCGGCGGTATGACACCGCCGACGACGATCATGATGTCGCCGCGGCCTTCCTTCTCCAGCGCCTGCTTCAAGTCCGGCACCAGGGTGAGATGGCCCGCGGCGAGCGAGGACACGCCGATCACGTGCACGTCGTTCTCGACGGCCTGGCGGGCTGCCTCGTCCGGGGTGGCGAACAGCGGGCCGATGTCGACGTCGAAGCCGAGGTCGGCGAATGCGGATGCGATGACCTTCTGGCCGCGGTCGTGGCCGTCCTGGCCCATCTTGGCGATGAGAATACGGGGGCGCCGGCCTTCGTTCTTGTCGAAGGCCTCGACGAGCTGCAGCACCTTGGTGACGTTACTGTTCATGGCTCCGGCCTCCGACCGGTAGACACCCGAAATGGCGCGGATCTCGGCGCGGTGGCGGCCGAACACCTTCTCCATGGCATCGGAAATCTCGCCGACGCTGGCCTTGGCACGGGCGGCCTTCACAGCGAGGTCGAGCAGGTTGGCGTTGCCCGCGGCGCCCTCGGTGAGCGCCTGCAGCGCGGCCTGCACGTCCTTCTCGCTGCGCTCGCTGCGCAGGCGCTCGAGCTTGGCGATCTGCTGCTCGCGCACGGCCTTGTTGTCGACCTTGAGGATCTCGATCTCGGCTTCGTCGGTGACGCGGTACTTGTTGACGCCAACGATGGTCTGCTTGCCGCTGTCGATCCGGGCCTGGGTACGGGCGGCGGCTTCCTCGATGCGCATCTTCGGGATGCCGGCTGCGATGGCCTTCGCCATGCCGCCGAGGCGCTCCACTTCCTCGATGTGGGCGAGGGCCTTGCGCGCAAGCTCATAGGTGAGCCGCTCGACGTAGTAGCTGCCGCCCCACGGATCAATGACGCGGCACGTGCCCGTTTCCTGCTGCAGCAGAAGCTGCGTGTTGCGGGCGATGCGGGCGGAGAAGTCGGTCGGCAGCGCGATGGCCTCGTCGAGGGCGTTGGTGTGCAGCGACTGCGTATGCCCCTGCGTTGCCGCCATGGCCTCGATGCATGTGCGCGTGACGTTGTTGAATACATCCTGCGCCGTGAGCGACCAGCCGGAGGTCTGGCTGTGCGTGCGCAGGGAAAGCGAGCGCGCGTTCTTGGGCTTGAATTCTTCTTTGATGAGCTTCGCCCAGAGCAGACGCGCGGCGCGCATCTTGGCGATCTCCATGTAGAAGTTCATGCCGATCGCCCAGAAGAACGACAGGCGCGGGGCAAAGGCATCGATGTCGAGGCCGGCGGCCACACCGGCGCGGGCGTACTCGATGCCGTCGGCGAGGGTGTAGCCGAGTTCCAGGTCGGCGGTCGCTCCAGCCTCCTGCATGTGATAGCCGGAGATCGAGATCGAGTTGAATTTCGGCATGTGCTTCGACGTGTAGCCGAAGATGTCCGAAACGATGCGCATCGAAGGTTCCGGCGGATAGATGTAGGTGTTCCGCACCATGAACTCTTTGAGGATGTCGTTCTGGATCGTGCCGGCCAGCTTCTCGGGCGGCACGCCCTGCTCCTCGCCCGCGACAATGAAGAGCGCGAGGATCGGCAGCACCGCGCCGTTCATGGTCATCGAGACGGACATCTGCTCCAGCGGGATGCCGGAGAACAGCGTGCGCATGTCGTAGATGCTGTCGATGGCGACGCCCGCCATGCCGACGTCGCCGCGCACGCGCGGATGGTCCGAGTCGTAGCCGCGGTGGGTGGCGAGGTCGAAGGCGACCGACAGGCCCTTCTGGCCCGCGCGGATGTTGCGGCGGTAGAACGCGTTGGAGTCCTCGGCCGTCGAGAAGCCGGCGTACTGGCGGACCGTCCAGGGCTGCAGCGCGTACATCGCCGGGTAGGGGCCGCGCAGGAACGGCTCGATGCCGGGGAAGGTGTCGAGGAAATCGAGCCCCGCGGTATCGGCGGCCGTATAGACCGGCTTGATCGGGATGCCTTCCGGGGCCTCCCAGGCAACGGCATCGGTGGCCGGCGCGATGGTGGCCGCAGCGCCGTTGCCGCTATCGAGAGCAATGGTGGTGAAATCGGGAAGCCCGGTCATTCCTTCGCCTTCGTCCTTCAGAAAATTCCGGGCCTTAGCCCTTCGCGCGCGCCAGCATAGCAGGTTATCGGCACTTTGCGGTGGGGCGCGGGATAGCCCAAGGCCCCGCCGCTCCGGATTGCCGAACCGCCAGTGTGCTCAATTCCCTGCCCGAGGCCAATAGCTTGGGCGAAGCCTCACGCCAAGCCCCCGTCGGCGGGCGCCCCTGCGGCGGAGAGGCCGCCGGGTTTGCATACCCGCGCGCATGCCCGCCCCGCGCCTAGTCAGAGTTCGATCGGGCGGCGCCGGCGACGCCCGGTCAGGCGGGTGCGTTCTCGATGCTTTCTGCAAAAGCCGTCAATGCCGCCAGGTCGTGCCGCTGCTCGAGCGCGCACGCCTTTCCGCCGGCGATGCGCCAGACATGCTGGAAGCGCGTTTCGAGCACTTTGCCCGTCTTCTTATGGCGGAATTTGACGTCGGTGTCGGCGCGGGCCAGATCGCCCGTGACGGTGATGGGGCCCGGCTCGAAGCGCAGAATATCGAACTGCGACATGGACTGATGGACCATCAGCGCGATCTCGGCGCGGCTGCGCGGACGTTGCCGCTCCTCGGGCGAAGAATGCGGCAGCTCGGCTCTGAACTTGAAATCGTCGCTCAGGCGATCGACGACATCGGCCAGCCGCTTCTCCCGGAAGCAGCTGTAGATCTCTTGCAGCAGTACGGCTTCATCCATTGCCAGTTCAGCGCAGCTCTGCTTTTGCCTGGGCGCGGATGCGCCCGGTGAGCGCTAGCTTGCACCGCTCCAATGTGAAAAATGTCTTTGAGAGCCGCAGTGCGGATTGTGGCAAACAATCTAGCGGCCGCGCTCCCTCTAACCGTCAGTATGCGGCGATAAGTGCATTATTCGTTGCCGGACATCCAGCAAAAAACGTCCGGCGTCAGACGATAGACCCAAGTGCTGACCTAAGATGCCGCAGCCAAAGGAGAAAGCGCGGTGAGCTCATTTTTTGGCCAGAAGCGGATGCTCGAACGGATCGCGACGCCGGGATAGAATCGTTCTGAAGAGGGGGAGGAAGATGGGCCAGCGAAGCGACGCTATAACCGAGCGGCTTGGCGGCATTGCTAGCAAGATCCGGGCCGAGCTTCAGCAGAACTGGCGCTTTCTCTTTGCGGGCGTGCTTGCTCTTGGAGCCATAGCCATTGCGATAGAGGTGAGCGACCGTCAGGGCCGGATGGATATTCCATCGGGCTATGCGGTGAGGATGGTCTGCGAGCCCGATCCTGAATCCCACCTGTGGGGCGGTGGATGCGACCGCGTGGCAGGCGACATAGCCCGCACCGACAAGCCCTCGTTCGGCGAACTCTACCGCGCCTTCGTCACCGTTCATCACCGGCGCATTCCATCTCCCGTCGTGGAGCGGCAGTATCGCCAGGCTTCATGCGAGGACGGCTTCGATCTCGACGCCAAGCTCGCGGGCACACGCTACGTGTTCGTTCCGCTGCGTCCGCTTTTTGCAGGCGCGTGTACGGCGGCGCAGGTCGAAGCGGTGAAAAGCGAGATCGATGCCCGTGACCGGGCGCTGCTCGCCATCGAGCGGGAAGGATTGAGCCACGCGGCGCTCTTTGCGGGCGCGCTGGCAAACCTCACAGAGCCGCTCGTCATCCTCGGCGCGGCGGCGGTCGTGGCCGCGCTCGTCCTGCTCTAAAGCTGCGCTTTCTCCGGCGCGGCTTGGAAATCGCTTGTGCTTTCAGGGCTCTATTTTCTGCCAAGGTGCGGCCCGGGGGTCATTGTGCAGCGGGGAAGGAATCGCCTAAGCTCCGAAAATCGAGGAGTGCCACATGCAATTGAAGCCCGTGTTCGCTGCTCTCGGTCTGGCCTTTGCGGCCAGTCTGATCGCGCCTGTAGCTGCCGAAGCCGGTTGGTTTCACCGCGACCGTGATCCGGACGCGCCCGACCGTTATCCCTATGTCTTCGAGCCGCCGCGCTACTACCCCTACTACAACTCGGGTGAGTGGCGTCCGGTCCAGGAAATGCGTCGCCCGCGTCCCTACTACAACCAGCCGGCCTATTTTCCGGCCTGGGGCTATCCGGTTGGCTGCGCGAGCGATTGCGAAGCGGCGCCGCTGAAATAAGCAGACAACGTCGAGCATTCGTCGAGCCATGCCGGTCACCCGCATGGCTCGCTTTGCGTGCCGCTCCGCCGCATTGAAGCGGAACGCTGTCCGTGCGGATTGCACGTAGGCTGGCCCGGCAGGCGCGCACCGAAAGTTGAAGCCGGGCAGCGCGCGGAAGCATCGGCTCCGCGCGCCGCCACGGAACGGGAAGCTACTTCACGCCGAGCAATTCAACGTCGAACATCAACGTCGCGTTGGGTGGGATCACGCCGCCGGCGCCGCGCGCGCCATAGCCGAGGCTCGGGGGAATGATCAGCGTGCGCTTGCCGCCGACCTTCATGCCGGCGACGCCTTCGTCCCAGCCCTTGATGACCTGACCCTGGCCGAGACCGAACTCGAAGGGTTCACCGCGGTCGACGGAAGAATCGAACTTCTTGCCCTTCGTGCCATTCTCGTAGAGCCAACCGGTGTAGTGCATCACGCAGCGGTTGCCGGGCTTCGCCTCTGCGCCGGATCCCGGCTGGGTATCTACGATGGTCAGGCCGGATGGAGTGGTCATGGTGTTTCCTTGCGCGAGAGCCGGAGTGGAGACAGCGCCCGCAAAGGCGCTGAGCGAAACGGCAAGCGCGAGGGCCATGGCGGCGCCCCGGCGCGAAATTCCTGACATGCTTCTCTCCCTGGGGATTCTGTTCCGCCGCCTGTCTACTCCGTTTGGCGGCCGACGGCCAACGTGCGCCGACGTACAGCGTTACGGAAGGCTTGGCGCCGGCTTTAGCGGCGCGGGCGGTTCAGCGGCTGCGCGCGCCGTGCTCGTGGCAATCGAGCCATTTGGCGACGACGGAGCGGTCGTGGAACTGGATCGCCCCGCAATTCTGGCAGACGAGCATCAGCACATCGACGGCGGTTTTCTCGCCACCGCATGAGGGCGATTTCTGGCAGGTGATGGTGTGGACGTCGAGATCGCATTTAGAGCGGAAACGTCCGCACGCGGGGCAAGCAGTTATGTGCTTGCCGAAAAGGAAGCGCTCGACGTCGGCCTTGCAGATGTCCTGCCTTATTGCGCCGGATAGGCCCTCCGGCATGGCGGTTACAGTCATGGCAATCACCGTGGGCAATACGTGCAACGAGCGTATGCCGGTGTGAGGCGCGATGCAAGTCAATGTGTCGCAGGCTGCCGTACGTGTGTGCGTAGTGCGGCGGCGCAACCGAGAGCCGTCCTACCGGAGGGATGTCCGCGACACCATCGCGGGTGAGCAGCGTGCGCTGCACACATTTCTGCTTGCGAGCGCTCTTGCGCCCCATCAAAGCCAATCCGGTAGCGAAGATCCCTCTTCGCCGACCTCACCTCAATGGAGAACCCGAGAATGAAGCCCGCCGCCTACCTTGTCGCTGCCCTTGCCGTGGCCATCCTTGCGCCCGCTGCGCACGCCGATGATCCCCACGCCCACCATCACAATACGGCAAACGGCGCAGCGGGGGATCCATCGACGGTCGCCTATCGGGCCGCCAACGCGAAGATGCACCAGGACATGGATATCGCGCTCGCGGGGGATGCCGACGTCGATTTCATGCGCAGCATGATCCCCCATCACCAGGGCGCGATCGACATGGCGAAGGTGGTGCTGGAGCACGGCAAGGATCCTGAGGTGCGCAAGCTCGCCGAGGAGGTTATCCGTGCGCAGGAGGGGGAGATTGCGTTCATGCGCGAGTGGCTTGCCAAGCGGGGGCAGTGACGGGACCCTCCAATTCGTGAGAAAGTCCTGCGCGGCTTTCGATTGAGGGAGAGATCATGCGCCACCTCGCGGGCATCTTTCTTTGGCTCGGCCTGCTAACCAGCGCGGCGAGCGCTTTGATGGCGCCGGAATACTACCGCCAGGCGCGCGCGGAGGCGCCCTACCATGTGCAGGTCGCCATCGATAAGGTGACGCTGCCGGACAGCGAAATCGGAAGCTGCCTCGTTGCCGGCAAGGTGGTGGAGACTTTCAAGGACGAGGGCGGCAGGCTGGCGCCCGGCGCGCCCGTGAGCTTTGGCGTTGCGTGCTATCGCGCGAACGCCGAGGTGCCCGTCGGTGGCGTGATCTGGACAGGTATAGAGGCGCTGGAGAAGGCGCGTTTCATCGAGGTCTATCTGGTCGAGGATGGCCAGGGTTTCGATGTCGCGCTCTGGAATTCGCGCATTGTCGAGGCGCCGACGGAGGAGCCCCAGTTCCCGGTCGATTGAAGCTGTGCACGCTCGCGGCTCAGCTTTGGACGTAACGTTCGATGGCATAGGCATCGGCAAGGGCGAACAGGCGCGCGCGCGGCCAGTCGACCAGAACCAGCGGCTCCTCGGTGGTGAGCGCAGCGGCAGCGCGTACGATTTCTCCTCGCGCTTGCGGTGCTCCATCGAGGAAGAGATGCGCCGTCGCGATGCGGACGCCGCTATCGTCTGGCGTGATGACGATGGCTGCGCCCTGGCCGAGGCCGAACCCCTTCACCCGCGATACGCGGCGCGCTTTAGAGAACGTGCCGGTCGTGATCTCGTGGAAGGCGGGAAGGCGCTGCTCGAGCTCGGACATCACGGCAGCAAGCGGCAGCGCGAGATCCGCCAGACCAAGCGGGGGCGCTTCACGCACATAGATTTCGGTCCATCCGCTGTCTCCGGGAGCGACATGCGTGGCGGAGAAGGCGCGGATGCGCGCCATTTCGTGCGTGCACCAGCCGGCGCAAGCCGCCGGCAGCACTTCGATCTGGCCCCAATCGTCCTCGTGGACGAAGAGACTACGGCGCTGCCCTCCGTTCCGGCGCCGCAGACGCCCTAGCAATCCTGCGAAAATTCCCTCGCCCATGTCTCCCCGCTTCGCGCCCATCTTCGCGTATTTGCGGTGATTTTCTGACGCTTCTGCGCAACACCGCGGCGCGGAATGTCAGTATGAGCACAAGCGAGACGACACGCCACGCCCCATGGCCGTTATCGTGCCCCGTCCGGGTGTCACGGTGTGTACGGACATTCAGTTAGGGGGACGATACGAAAATGGGGAACTGCTCCTCGCCGGTACGCCATCTGGGCGCCGGTATCGTCGCGCTCGTGCTTGCGATCGTGATTTCTGCGCCGCGCGCTTCTGCCGAGCCGAGCCCATGCGCGGGCGTCGACTACAACGCGAAGATACTCGACATCATCCGCACGCTCCCGACCGGCGGCGGCTACAGCCTCGGGTCGTCATTCGTCTCGCCGAAGCTGCAGGCGCACAACATCGGCGGTGGCAAATGGGAGCTGCGCGTCTATGATGGCTTCCCCTCCCATTGCACGAGCGCGACGTACGCGCTGTTCGCCCATCTCGTGGCGCTGCTGCACAACGGCGGCAAGATTACGCTGACGCCTGAGCAGCTGCGCATGCTCGAGGTGAAATGGGAGATGCCCGACGGCAGCCGCCTCGTCGACGGTCAGGATCCGTGGTGGATCTTCAACTCCAACGGCGCGGGCGTCGCGGCGCTGCTGAAGCATACGGGCACGGGCATGAGCTTTCGCGACGACAAGCTCGCCTATGCGCGCCCCGGTGATTTCTTGAAACTGTTCTGGAACGGCAGCGTCGGGAAGTCGGAGCAGGGGCATCAGGTGGTCTACCTGGGTCACCGCAAGATGGACGGTCGCGAGATGGTCTGTTTCTGGGGCAGCCAGAAGCAGCGCAAGAAAAGGCGCGGGCGCACGCAGCCGCTGTATTATCCCGCGCGGGCCGGCAGCAAGGTGAAGGACGGCTATGGCGAAGTGTGCCGCCCGCGCAGCGACATCAAGGCGATGATCTTCTCGCGCATCACCTGCATGGAGAATCTTTCCGCGGGGCTTGCGGACATGCGCGCGAAGGCGGATGCGCGGGGGACGGGGCCCCAGGGAACGCCGCTGCCGTTCGAGGATAGCTATCTCAAGTCGCTTCGAAACACGTCCTCGGATCAGGCGACGCTCGACCGCATGTACGACATCCTGCCGGAGCCGTCCTCGTTTGCGGGGCTGACCGGATCGACCGAGGCTGCATCGCCGTAGCGGGGCGTCGCTGGGCGTGAGGTGCCCATTGCGCACGCATTGGAAGTACGGGCGATCAACGCCCGCTGATCCCGCGCCTCGAGAGAGGTTCAGTTCGCCGATCCCGTGACGATGTTGGCCGCGCGAAGCTCTTCGGTGTTCGGATACCAGACGTCGTTGGACGGCGTCTCGAAGATGCGCGCGATGAAATCCTGCGGAACCTCGGCTGCGGCGAGCGTCTCGGCGGCGTGCGCCTGCATGCGCGAGAGCACGACCTCCGTATTGCCCGCCATGGCATGGAAGCCCAGGCGCGCGCCTCGACCGAGCACGCGCTCGCGTCCGCCGAGGAATGCAAACGTGCAGGCGCTGCCGCACATCTCGGTCGTTACCGTGGTGAGGCCGCGGTCACGGATGAGGCGGCCCATGCGCAGCCCCACGGCGTAGTGTCCACCGGGGCTGTTGAGGACGACAGTGCGGATGGCCGGGTTCGCCTGGAGCGCGTCGACGAATTCGTAGTAGAGGCCCCAGGAGAGGTAGCCGGAGACGACGATGCTATCGCTGGCGATGGTGAGCGTGTGGCCGCGCTGGCCGATCCAGTCGGCATCGGTCGCTTCGGCGTAATAGCTCGTCATGGCGCCGGGCACCGTGAGCAAGGCGACCGCGGACAGCGCGAGCGAGGTGCCGGCGACGGTGCGGCCCGTCCAGCGGGCGATGCGCCCGCGGGCCGGCGTGCGCGAACGCGACGTGGCGCGCCAGGTGCCGACGAACTGCCATACGGCGAGTAGCGCAATGAGCGTGAACACCACCGCCGCGGCAACCATGCTCGCGTAGGGCGTCTGGTCGATGGTGAAAACGGAAAGCCAGCTCAGGCCGCCGAGCACGAGGGCCCATGGCAGCAGCAGCGAGGCGAGGAGGACGCTGGTCCAGAATGGCGCTTCCCCGCGCCACTGCCTTCCAATGAACTTGAACATGCTTTGTGTGCGAACCGTTTGCCCAAGAAGAACGCATAGTAGCGGGACGCCGATCGTGCTCAAGCGCTTTGCTTGCGACCTGCGTGCGGACCTGCTGCGAGAACCCCGAGGCGGTCGGTGCTGCGCCTCCGGCGATGCGATTGGCGCGGGTCACTGCGGAGCGCGGGTTGCGTTGTGGCTCGCATTCCGGGGCGGTTGCCGATCGCCGGAGGCGTTCGTCCCTGCGGCGCGGTGTCGGCAACGGACATCGCGGCGCGATTGGCGTCGACCTTGGCCGCTCAAATCGCGCCACAATCTGGATATTATATCATCCGATTGAAGGCCGTATTCGAGGGTGACCTGACATGAAGCCGTCCACGTCCGCAATTATCGGCGCCGTCATCATTTCGGGAGGCTGGATGAGCCTGACTTCCGTGGCGTTCGCCACCGATATGATCGCGCCCGCCCGCGTCGTCACCGGAAAGACCGTCCGCGACAGCGGCGCGGCGCAGGCGAGCAACACGCACGCCTCGACATGCCAGGCCGATGCCCATGGGCATGCCTCGTCCTGCTCGTGTGCGCAGTGCGTCGCGGCGCAGGCCGAGTAGCCTGCGCCCCTGTCAGGCGGAGATCGCGCCCTTCGCCGGCGACCCCGGCGGCGTAATGCCCATCGACACGTAGACGCTCATCAGCTCGTCGATGCCGCCCTCGGCGGGCTCAACCCCAGGCGACAGGCACGTAAACCAGCGCGCCGCCGAACCGCACCGGGGCGGAAGGATGAGCACGGCTAGGTAGCGCTCGCCGCCGAGCTGGATCGACGCGTTCGAAGCAGTGAGGCCGTGCTCACGCAAAGTTCAGCCGGGCTAGCCGGGCAGCCTAGAATATTCCGGAGACTTGCGACGAGCGCTGGGCTGCGCGCTTATCGGCTATCTGCCTCTGGAGGATGGCCTTCGTCGCCGCCTTCTTTGTCCTGTAGCTGGCTTTAGTCGATATGAAACGGTGCGCGATCTGCTCGGCGTGCGCCGTCTTGATCGAGCGGTCGGCCTCGATCCGTTTCACGACCTGTTCGAACGCCAGATTATCGGACCTCGTTTCATCGAGCTCCTGCACATATCTTGCAATGGTCGCTTCGACCTGGGCGGCTTGCTCCTTAGCCCGGACGGCCGCTTTTATGGCTTTTTCTTGTTTCGCTGCCTCGGCCTTGGCGCGCTTTGTCAGTGGGACGGCCAGCGTCTTCGCGAGGTCTGAAACGTCCAACAGGTCAAGCGGCTGCATCAGACCGGCGAGTTGTGCCAGTGAATCAGCACGCGCGTCGGCCGCAATTCTCAGCAGTTCTTCGCGCAGTTGCTTGACCTTCATTGATGAGCTCTCATCTTCGCCCGGCCCGGCAAAGCGACGTGGGTTTCATCGTCTGCCATTCTCCAGCGGACGTTTTCGGCGACGTAATCACCGAGCTTGGCGAACATCTCCCGAATTTCGCGCGCAGTGCGCGTGTTCGCGTCAGTCGAACAGAATATCTCCCTGCCACCGGCTTTCGACAGCTCTTCGCGGCGCCAGATCGGGCGGTTCTTCAGGATCGGTACAGGACTGTCGTAGTGTGAGCCGACATGGTGTTCCAACTCATCCATAAACTCCTGTTCCCGCGAGTTATACCCTGCTGCGCTGCTGACAAGGGACGGGACGACGCCGAGCAGCTTGAGGTTCGGGTTTAGTTTTTGGCGGAATTGCTTGATGGCACCGATAGTGTTCAGGGTGGCGATGTGGGACTGTCCGTCCAAAATCGTTGGCACGAGCACGTGCGTGCTGGCCGTAAGAGCATTGACGACGCCGGTCAGCAGCCGCGGCGGAGCATCGATAAGGACAATATCGAAGCCGGTATCGGAAGATGCCATAAAGGGCGGCGACTGCAGATAGTCGCTCATATTGTAGCGGATCTCTTCGTTCTGTCCGATAAGCCAACGGAACATCATCTGGATTTCCGCGCGGCTGTAGTCGTAGAACGCGGGATAAATCCACATGCGGCTGTCGATGGACGAAAGGCGCTCGGCGGCTCTTCGGAGTTCCTCGGCGCGCTCTTTCCCCTCGATCAGATGATGGGCAATAGCTCTGAAGTTTTCGACGCGCGCGTGTGCAAGAACGGTATCCGAGAGCGAGCCTTGGTAGTCGCAATCGATCATCAGCACGCGTTTGCCGAGGCTAGCGAAGTACGCTGCCAAGTTGGCGCAGATCGTCGTCTTGCCCACACCCCCCTTAAAGTTCACAACACAGACGATTGGGATGCTGTTGGACTGGCGCTCCTGGTGATCTGCAAGGATCTTGGGATCTGGACTGCGGAGCCAGAAGTCTTGCGGGTCGCGGACTACGTCTTCCAGCTGCGCCAGGCGGTCGGTGACGCGCCGACGATCGTCGCTCAACGCCGTCAGCTTTTGTTCTAGAGAGGCAATCTCAGCCTTATCGCTGGCATTGCCTTTCTTTTTTCCCGCGCGGTAACACGTGTAGGCGAACGAGCCAACGGCGACCACGCCAGCCATCACTTCTTTGACAAACGGAAAATCCAGTCCGACGAAAGCTCCCGACACGACGCAACTCCCCCGCGTACTTGGAGCGTTAACGCTACTCGGAGCACATCAGCCGGTCAAACGACTAATGCCTTCGAACGTCATTGCGCTGTCTGGGCGCGTCGCGCATCAGGTGGAGATGGCGCCCTTCGCCGGCGACCCCGGCGGGGTGATGCCCATCGACACGTAGACGCTCATTAGCTCGTCGATGCCGCCCTCGGCGGGCTCGACCCAGGCGGCGGGCACGTAGACCAGCGCGCCGCCGAACGGCACCGGAGCGGAAGGAATGAGTACGGCGAGATAGCGCTCGCCGCCGAGCTGGATCGGCGCATTCGACGGCAGCAGCGCGAGAACCGCAGCACCCGGCTTGCCGCCGAAATAGCACCAGGCGGGGCTCATGCTCTTCAAGCTGTCGCCGTTCTTCGTATCGACGATCGAGACGAAGCGGCTGGAGAGGTCGTAAAGGTTGGACACCAGAGGAATGCGCCGGATCAGACGGTCGAAAAGAGTCGCGATCCAGCCGCCCAGGCGGGACTGCACGGCGAGCCCGAGCGCATAAATAGCGGCGATGATGATGCCGATGCCGATCAAGTAGGGCGCAAGCTCGGAGGTTCCGGCACCGAAGCCGAGCGATGCGAGGAACCGGCCGAAACCGCTGCTCGGCCCGAGATACTGATTGAGCAGCGACAGCAGCCAGGCGGTGACGAAAATGGTGAGCAGCAGCGGCAGTGCCGCGATAAGGCCGGTGATGAATACGCGCCCCATTCTGCTCATCAGTCACCCCTGTCGATTGGCCGGTGCACGCGCGGTGGCTTTCCGGCGAAGAATCCCA
>Ga0182748_1002354_pt1 | contig 17189 bp, 17 predicted proteins | sample eDN3rd37CKraftOP_FD_128877 | JGI IMG/M metagenome (GOLD analysis project Ga0182748, IMG submission 128877) | Enriched Organic Plus compost microbial communities from Emeryville, California, USA - eDNA 3rd pass 37_C Kraft OP (version 2) (version 2) ...
CCCGACAAGGTGGAGCAGGTGAAGGCGAAGCCGACCATGCTCGGCTGGTTCGTCGGCCAGGTGATGAAGTCGTCTGGCGGCAAGGCCAATCCGCAGGCCGTGAACGAGATCCTCAAGGCCAAGCTCGGGATCGAATAGTCTCCGCCCACCACTGCCGATCGAGCAGCGCGCGACCGAGCGTGGCGCACGTCGCCGCGCGCTCGCCGGTTCGCAGCCGAATGGCGAGATCGTTATGCCGGCTCACCAGCGTACCGGGTCGGCGCCGCGCGGTCGGAAGCGAATTCGCGCGGCAATGCGCGGCACCGCGGTAAATCATGTTTATATAAAATTTAAGGTTTTCTGGATGCCGCATGTAAACTCTGCACTGTCTCAGCCTCGGTTAAAGGGGCTATCCGCCGGTAATTCTGGTCGTGGGGGAACATGCAGCTTGGTTTACAGGCGGGCCCGGAAGCCCAAGAGCCCGTCAAGTTTCTGGGCATCGATTTCGAAGTCGCCGGTGCCGTTCTACGCCCCCGCGAGGAAACCGAGCTACTCGGCCGTGCCGCGCAGGAAATTCTATCCGGTGTCCCCGCAAACGCGCGATGCATCGATATGTGCTGCGGATCGGGCAACCTCGCCGTTGCGCTGGCAAAGCACCGCGGCGACGCACGCGTCTGGGCAAGCGATTTGACCGACGGCGCCGTCGCCACCGCGCGCCGCAACGTCGAGCGCCATAGCCTCGGCAGTCGCGTCACCATCCTGCAGGGCGATCTTTTCGCCCCCATGGCCGAGGCCGGACTCACGGGCACGGTCGATCTGATCGTCGCCAATCCGCCCTACATCTCCACCAGCCGTTTGCTGGAAGGCGACCGTGCCCACCTTCTGGAGCACGAGCCGCGCGAAGCCTTCGACGGCGGACCCTACGGCATCGCTCTGCACATGCGCCTGATCAACGAGGCACCCGCCTTTCTGAAATCCGGCGGATGGCTCGGCTTCGAGTTCGGGCTCGGACAGGACCGGCAGGTCGCCGCGCTTCTGAAGCGCGCCCGGACCATGGGCGAGCCGGTGTGGCATGCCGACGGGGCCGGCGAAAGGCGCGTGGTTTTCATCCCCAAGCTCTAGAGCCTTCCCGCGACGAGAACGCCGGTTCGTGCGCCGGGCGCAGCGTTGCCGCGGCACAAAAATGGTAACTCTCTCTTGGCATGCTGCGCCCGCAGCTCGAGGGGGGACTCCATGACCAACACCGCGGTTTTCATTCACGGCGCATTTTGCGGCGGCTGGTGCTTCGCCGACATGATGCCCGTGATCGCGCAGCGCGGCTGGAAATGCCATGCGCCCGATCTGCCGTTCCATGCACCCGGACCCGAGCGCACCCCGGATCCGCAGCTCGCCCGCCAGAGCATCGCCGATTACACCCGCGACATGGCGGCGTTCGTAAAGCAATTTCCCGAGCCCCCGGTGATCTTCGGACACTCCATGGGCGGTCTCATCGCCCAGCAGCTTGCCGCCCAGGGCCTCGCCCGGGCGCTCGTGCTGCTCGCGCCGGCGCCGCCTTGGGGCGTGCTTCCCTCGACGCCGGGAGAGATGGCGCTCGCGAAGGGGCTCATGCAGGCATCCCCCTTCTGGGACAAAGCGCTGAACCCCTCGTTCGAGGTCGCCAAGGGCGACTCCCTCGCCAGCCTCGACGCAGATCGCCAGCGGCGCATCTTCGATATGTTCAGCCCCGAATCCGGATTGGCGCTGTTCGAGCTGTTTTTCTGGATGTTCGACGCCGCCCGCGCGAACGCGGTCGAAACGCACAAGGTAACCTGTCCGGTGCTCGTCGTTGCCGGCGAGGAGGACAAGGTGATCTCCTCCGCCACCTGCCGCGCCATTTCCGGGCTCTACGCCAATGCGACCTTCCGCGAGGAGAAAGGCCGCGGCCATTTCCTCGTCATGGAGGAAGGCGCAGCACGGCTCGCCGCCGATTGTGCCGACTGGGTGGCCGCCGCCACCCGCTGAGCCAGCGGTGATCGCGCCGGGCCGTTTTCGCGGGCTGCGACGGCTGGCGGATGGCAGCGGCAGGGCGCCGCGCTATGATCGGGGTGCGGCCTCAAGTTGCCGCAAAGCGAGGTAGTGCCTGCGTTCGCTGTCCGCCAATCTTCTGCTCGCTGCGGCGCTGCTGCTGGTGGCCGTGGCGCTGCGCATCGCCGATCCCGAGCCGGTCGCGCGCATGCGCCTTGCCGTCTTCGACACCTATCTCAACCTGGCGCCGCGCACGCCCGACAGCGCCTATCCGGTGCGCATCGTCGATATCGATGATGCGTCGCTCGCGCGACTTGGTCAGTGGCCGTGGCCGCGGACGCAGATTGCGAGCATTGTCGATCGCCTGAAGACCGCAGGCGCACGCACCGTCACCCTCGATCTCATCCTTGCCGAGCCCGACCGTCTTTCCCCCGCCGAGTTCGCCAAGCTCTTCTCCGGCGAGCCTGCGCTCGCCCCGCTCGTCGCTGGCGCGGCCGATATGCCCTCGAACGATTCCCACCTCGCCGAGGCGATCGCGTCGGCGCCTTCCGTGCTGGGTCTCGCCGGAGAAACGTTCAGCACGCGAGGCCCGCCAGCCCCGCGTGCACGCTTCGCTATCGCCGGCGATGATCCGCTGCAGTTCGTGCCGCGCTTTTCCGGCTCCGTCCAGAATCTGCCGATGCTGACGGCGGCCGCGAAGGGCCTCGGCGCGGTGAACTGGCTGCCGGAGCGTGACCAGGTCGTACGCCGCGTTCCGCTGCTGATCGCCATTGCGGACGTGCTCTACCCCTCGCTGCCGCTCGAGACGCTGCGCCTTGCGCTCGGCGAGACGACGGTTTTCGTGCGCTCGTCCGGCGCCAGCGGTGTCACCGCCTTCGGACAACGCACCGGCATCGAGCATGTGCGTGTCGGGAGCACGGTGTTGCCGACCGATGCCGATGGGCAGCTCTGGCTGCGCTTCACGCGTCCCGATCCTCGGCGCTACATCTCCGCCCACCGCGTGCTCGACGGCAGCGTCGATGCGAACGAGATCGCCGGCCGCGACATCCTCGTCGGTACCAGCGCCGTCGGCCTCCTCGATTTGCGCGCAACGCCGCTCGACGCCGCCGTGCCGGGCGTGGAGGTGCACGCCCAGGCGCTCGAGCAGATGCTGGGTGGACATCATCTCACGCGCCCGGCGTTCGCGACGGGCCTCGAACTCGTGGTCCTCCTGTTTGCCGGCGCCGCGCTTGCCTGGCTGATCGGGCGCATGGGCGCGGCGGGCGCCGCCGCCGTCGGCATCGCAGCGATCGCCCTGGTTTTTGCAGCCTCCTGGTTCGCCTACACCGAGCGCGGATATCTGCTCGATCCGGTCTACCCCTCGCTCGCGGTGCTGCTTGTCTACCTCGCCACCTCGCTCACCGGGTACATCGCCACCGAGCGCGAGCGCTCCCGCGTGCGCTCCGCCTTCGGCCACTACATCGCAGCGCCCCTCGTCGAGGAGCTCGCGCGCAACCATGACCGGTTGAAGCTCGGCGGCGAAATACGCGAGGTGACGTTGCTGTTCGCCGACGTGCGCGGCTTCACCGGTATCGCCGAGGGGCTCTCGGCGGAGGAGCTGATCGGCTTTCTCAACCGGCTCTTCACGCCGCTTTCCGAGATCATCCTCGAAGAGCGCGGCACCATCGACAAGTTCATCGGCGATTCGGTGATGGCGTTCTGGAATGCGCCGCTTACGGATCTGGCGCACGCGGCAAACGCGTGCCGGGCTGCACTGCATATGCAGGAGCAGCTCGCCCAGATGAACCGGCTCTGGGCGGCGGAGGCTGCGGCCGCGGGGCAGAACGCGCGGCATGTAGCGCTCGGCATCGGCCTCAACACGGGCGAATGCTGCGTCGGCAACGTGGGTTCGCCGCAGCGCTTCGATTATTCGATCCTCGGCGACGTCGTGAATATTGCCGCCCGTCTCGAAGGCGAGACCAAAACCTATGGCGTTCCCATCATTACCGGAGAACGGACGCGCATCTGCGCCGCGGGATTCGCCTTCCTCGAACTCGGCACGGTGAAGGTGCGGGGTAAGGAGCGCGTCGAGCGCATTTACGCGCTTCTCGGCGACGAGACGATGGCGAACTCTGCGGAGTTCATCGCCCTCGCGGCCTCGCACGCGAAACTTATTGCTGCGCTCGCAGCGAAAGACCGCGCCACTGCGGCCGCGGCGCTTGCCGAGTGCCGGCATCTTGCCGGTGAGCGTCTTTCAGCGCTTTACGATTGTTATGCCGCGCGGCTCGACGGCAGCGCATCCGAAATCGCCTGACCGGCATGTCCCCTGGCGGGATAGCGGATGGCGCGATGGCACGTGAATGCAATGCCGCGCACTCTCCCGGAGAAACGCGGATGCTGCTCCCGGAGAAACAAGAGAGTTCCCGCTGGCGCAAATACACCCCTTCGAACATTGCAATTGCCAAGGAAATGAAGGCGCGACGTGCGAATTTTTACCCGCGCCTCCCGTTGACCTTACTTCAGTGCTGACTACATGACCGAAGCGGCCGGGCCCGGCGCAGGAGGGGGGAAATGCACGCATGACTGTTCGCGACACGACCACCGGCTACGGCTGGCCGACGCGCATCGTGCATTGGGCGATGGCCGTCGCCATCGTTGGCATGTACGTGCTCGGCCTATGGATGGTCGATCTCGATTACTATAGCGCTTACTACCACTCCGCGCCCGATCTTCACCGCAGCATCGGCATGATCCTGCTCTTGGTTCTTGTCGCGCGCCTGCTATGGCGTCTCGCCAACGACAAGCCGAGCGACAGCAATCTCTCCGCCTTCGAGCGCTTCGCCGCGCGCACCGTGCATTGGGGTTTTTACCCGCTGCTTTTCGCCTTGATGGCGAGCGGGTACTTGATGTCCACCGCGGACGGTCGCCCCGTCGAGGTCTTCGACTGGTTCAGCATTCCCGCGCTCACGCACGACAAGAGTCTCGAAAAGCCGGCCGGCGAGATCCACGAGACCCTCGCGCACCTCACGATCCTCCTTGTCATCGTGCATACGCTTGCCGCGCTCAAGCACCAGTTTTACGACCGCTCCGGCGTTCTTTCACGCATGTGGTCGGGTCCACCATCCAACGGTCCTGAAGCCTCTTGAGGAGTTACCGAATGAAGCTCACCCCTGTGTCCCTCGCTCTCATGGCTGCGGTGCTTTCGGCGCCCGCCGCGCGCGCGGCCGAATATGTGATCGACACGGCCAAGGCCCACGCATCTATCAACTTCCGCATCAAGCATTTGGGCTTCAGCTGGCTCACGGGGCGTTTCGACACCTTCAACGGCACGTTCTCCTTCGATGAGGCGAACCCGGAAGCGTCGAAGGTGAAGGTCGAAATCGACACCGGAAGCGTCAACTCCAACCACGCCGAGCGCGACAAGCACCTTCGCAGCAAGGACTTCCTCGACGCTGCGAGTTTCCCCAAGGCCACCTTCGAGAGCACGTCTGTGAAAATGGACGGCGACACCGCCAGGATCACCGGAAATTTGACGCTGCGCGGTGTCACGAAGGAGGTCACCATTGACGCGACGCGGGTCGGCGGCGGCCCCGATCCGTGGAAGCAATACCGTGAAGGCTTTACCGGAACGACGAGCCTGAAGCTCAAGGACTTCGGGATCGACTTCAACCTCGGCCCGGCCAGCGAGGTCGTCGAGCTGGGTCTCGAGGTCGAGGGTGTCCGGCAATAGGACAGCCGCTGGCCGGTTCTCCATAGATCATTAACCGAACTTCTCTTCCTTCCCGATCGGAGGGAACTATGTCCGCCCGGACAAAGGGATAGTAACGTGCCTCCGGCAACGTGCGCCTCGCGCGCGCGTGCTTTCGAACTGGGTCCTCGTTGGCTTGGCGCGCGCAACTATGTGTGCGGCCAAGCCCGAGGAGCGAATGTTGGCAGGCGCGCCGACACCGAAGTCAGCGGCAATCGCGCGCGCCTCCGAGCCATCTCGGAGGCGCGATGCTACTTCGCGCCGTCTTGCGCAAAGCCTCATGGAGCAGGACAGGCGCGGCGAAAAGGCGATCGCGCTCGCGCAGGGCGGCATTGCGATCTTCATGGCGACGCTGCACGTCTTCGGCCTGCAGCAGGGTATCCCAGATGTTCACGGCTGGCTGGCCGTCGCCCTCGCTGCGCTTATCCTGTCCTCCGCGGTGCGCTGGTGGCTGGCGAGCAAGCCGACGCTGCCCAACGTCGCGCTCGATATCCTCAGCGTGGTCGACGTCGGCATCGTTCTTGCGGCGATCTGGAGCTATCAGTTCGCGTCCACCCATCCGGCCGGTGGCGTGCTGAAGACACCGGCCTTCCTCATGCTGTTACTTCTCGTCGGCGTGCGGGCCCTGCGTTTCCATCCGCGGCCCATCCTCGTCGCCGGTATCGCGGCGGTGGCAGGATGTTCGCTGATCGTTTGCTCGGCCGCATTCATCGGCGGCTTGCTTCCTGTCGTGAGCGACAATCCCCAGCATCTCACCTCCTTTCCCATGCTGCCGGCAGCCGAGGTGCAGAAGTTGGTTGCGCTTTCCGCGCTCACCCTGGTGCTTGCGCTGGGCGCGTACGGAGCGCGGCGCATCATCGGCCGCGCGGCGCACGTTGCCGATTATAGTGAGGCGCTGGAGGCCGCGCGCCAGCACCTGCAGGAATCCATACGCGCCCGCGAGCGGGCGGAGGAGGCGCTTGCAGCCCTCGACCGGCGCGAGCACGATCTCGTCGCCCAGAACGAGATGTTCACGACGGTCCTCAATAAGATGTCTCAGGGCCTGTGCATGTTCGATCAGAATCAGAAGCTTCTGGTCTGCAACAATCGCTACCTGGAAATGTATGGCCTCGCGAAGGAAATGGGGCGCCCGGGAACGGACTTCCGCAAGATCATTGAAAGCCGCATCGATACGGGCGTCTTCGAAGGCGATGACCCGGCGGCGTACGTCGAAGAGCGCCTTGCAGCGGTGCGCGAGCCCGTGCGTCACACCCGCCTGCATGAGCTGAATGATGGTCGCATCATCGCCATCACGCACGAGCCCATGGAGGGGGGCGGCTGGGTTGCCACGCACGATGACGTGACGCGCCTGCGCCGGATCGAGGCGCGCCTCACCCATCTCGCGCGCCATGACGCCCTCACGGACCTCCCCAACCGCGTGCAGCTGCGCGAGCGCCTCGACGAGTTGCTTCAATCGCCGAGCGACCGGAACATCGTCGTCGTCGTGTTCGAGATCGACCGCTTCAAGGAGATCAACGATACCTACGGCCCCTCGATCGGCGACGTGCTGCTGCAGGGCGTCTCACAGCGCCTCACGCGCCGCTTCGATGCGATTGCGACCGTCGCCCGGATCGGAGGTGACGAATTTGCCGTTCTGCAGATGGCCGAAGATGCCTCGGACGCCGACGCGCTCGTGAGAAGCGTGCAGGCCGTCCTCGGCCCATCGTTCGATATCGACGATCAACCATTGGCGGTGACGGTCAGCGCCGGCGTTGCCGTGGGCCCGGCCGATGGCGAAACTCCCGACGAGCTTCTGAAGAACGCAGACTTGGCCCTTGGCCGCGCGAAGAAAGATGGCCCCGGCAACTTTCGCTTCTTCGAACGCGAGCTCGATGAGCGCATGCGCGCGCGCAACAAGCTCGAGCAGGATATGCGCGTGGCGCTCCGCGAAGGCCAGTTCGAGCTTCACTTCCAGCCGCAGCTCAATCTCGTCCATAACGAGGTGGCGGGCTTCGAAGCGCTCCTGCGCTGGCGGCATCCCGCGCGCGGCTTCATCTCCCCCTGCGAGTTCATCCCCATCGCCGAGGATAACGGCCTGATCGTGCAGCTCGGCGAATGGGCGCTGCGTAAAGCCTGCGAGGAAGCGGCGAAATGGCCACGGCCGTTGCGCGTCGCCGTCAACCTTTCGGTCGCGCAGTTCCGCTCGGGGCACGTGCGCCAGCAGGTGATTGCGGCCCTCGGAGCCGCCGAGCTGTCGCCGAGCCGGCTCGAATTGGAAATCACCGAATCCGTGCTGATGCAGGAGGGCACGGAGGTACCCGCAGTGCTGGGACGGCTGCAGGAAATCGGCATCGGCATTGCGCTTGACGATTTCGGCATCGGCTTCTCATCGCTGAGCTACCTGACGCGGATGCGCTTCGACAAAATCAAGATCGACAAGCACTTCATCAGCGGCCTGCGCAAGAACCCCAAGAGCGCGTTCGCCGTCCTGCGCTCGGTGGTGGCGCTCTCCAAGAGCCTTGGCATCAAGACCGTGGCCGAGGGCGTCGAGAGCGAGGAACAGCTCGAGCTGGTGCGCGCCGAAGGCTGCACGGAGGCGCAAGGGTTTCACGTCGGGCGCCCGATGGCCGGACACGAGATACCGGGCTTCCTCGCCAGCCGCAGCGGGCGGACGCAGCGCGTATCGTAGCCCTCGATTGTCGATTGCAGAGGCAGATGGCGATGCGCGGAAAGCGGCGCGCGTACCGGTCAGTTCTCGGTCGGCAAAGGCAGCGGCGGCCAGGGCCAGGCTTCCTCGTGTCCGCCCTCGATCTCGAAAAAGAAATCGATGCCGATCGGTGGCACGTCCGGGTCCCCGACGGGGCGGTGCGGCGGCGGCTCGGGCTGCTGCGTGGGCAGCGCCCGGTGCATGATCATTGCTGAGCTGGGGGCGGCAAAAGCCGGGATCAAAAACAATGCGAACAGACCAGAACGTCCCATGCCACCTACTCCGCAGCCGATGCTGCGCTACGTACAATGGCGGCGTTTAAGGAAGGATCGCGGGCATATATAGCAGTTGAGATAATTGCCGGACGTGCGATAGACGGCCTTTGAGAGGTTGTGTGCGATCGTCGGCGAAGGTGGAATATGCGGCGTGCGATGCACCCGTGCGGGGCGAGGAAAAATGGCGGAAGCGAACCGTTCGACTGTCGGAGCGCCGGACGCGGCGGCGCTGGAGATCTTCCAGAACCAGTGGGATGTCTACCGTAAGTTTCTGGAGCACGATTACCTTTCGAACCGCGAGGCGTGCCGTGCTCTGAAGGCGTTCCTGACCGAGGACCTCGCACGTCCGTTCCATTTCCTCGACCTCGCCTGCGGCGATGTAAGCGCGATTGCGGCAACGCTCCGCGATACCCCGGTGCAAAGCTATCGTGGCGTCGATCTTTCCGCGCCCGCGCTGCGCATTGCGGAGCAGAACCTGGCAGCACTGGGGGCACCGGTGGTTCTCGACGAAGCCGATTTCACGACGGCGATGCGCGATCGCGCCGAACCGTCTGATGTCGTCTGGATCAGTCTTTCGCTGCATCACCTGGATAGCGACGGCAAGCTCGCCTTCATGCGCGAGGTGCGCGAAGGCATGCGCGGCGACGGCGTCTTTCTCGTCTACGAGCCGACGCGACGCAACGGTGAGGACCGCGACGGCTATCTCGAGCGCATCGACGAGGTGGGCCGGCGCGAATGGACGGCGCTCAGCGCCGACGAATACGCCGAAGCAATGAATCACATCCGCACATGCGATCTGCAGGAGACGGTCTACGGCTGGGCCGAGCTTGGCCTCGAGGCGGGATTTTCCTCGGCCGAGGAACTCTACAACTCACCGAGCGACCTCTTCCGGTTGTTCCTCTATCGCCCTTAAGAGAAGAGGTGACGCGCGCCGCCGTCAGCCCGGCCGGCGCGCGATAATCGCAACGCTCTCCACGATCTCCGGAAAGAGCCCGTCCGGACAGAGGGCGAGCATGCGCTCGCGAAGCTCGGCCTCGTACGCCGCGCGCCCCTCGGCTCCGAGCGCCGAGGGCGAGTTGGCCGAAAAAGACAGCGCCCGGGCGACGATCTCATCGATGCGGGGCGTGCGTACATCGAACACGGATATCCGCGCCACCTCGCTGAAGGGGCTGCGCATGAGAACGCTCTGATGCGATTCGAACGCGTCACTTTTACGCCAGCGATAGAATTCATCGAAGCGCCCGTGCCCGCGACGTGCCTCTTCGAACGCCCCATGCCAGCGAAAGCCGCCTAAGTCGTGCACCTCGGTGTTGACGAGCGCGACAGCCCCGCCGGGCACGATCAGCTTATCGAATTCAAGCAGCGTGGCCTCGCGATCCATCCAATGGAAGGCGCGGGCGATCGTGACGAGATCGAGCGGCGCGAGGGAAGCATCGAGATCGAAGGAGGAGCCGACGCGCCAATCGACCACGACACCGGCGGTTTGCGCTGCGCTACGGGCGGCATCGATCATCGCCGGATCGGCGTCGATGCCGATCACGGTGCCGGAATGGCGCGCCAGCAGCAGCGTGAGCGAGCCGGGGCCGCAGCCGAGATCGAGCACACGGGAGTGCGGTCCTAAGCGCGCCTCGCGCGCGAGCTTTTCCACGAGGCGTGCGGAGTAGGGCGGACGGCCGTTGATGTAGTGCGGGATCGCGGAGGTGAAGCGATCGGGTACGAAGGGCGCGATACGCGTCACGGCAAGACCTCGCGAGCTGTGGGCAACGGCGCTTAGGTATGCCGCGGGATGATGGCAAACAAGTGCGCGCCGGCGATAGCTGCTGCGGCGGATGCGCGTTGAAGCCGGGTCAGCCGGCCGACGCGCGCCGCCCACCGCGGCCGCTTTCGACCTCCACCTCTTCCGCGCGCGCGGCGGCTGCATCACGGAGCAGCAGCGTCGCTTCGATCGCGGAAAGCCATGGCCCGAAGAACGCGCCCTGTGCCTGCTCGCATCCGGCGGCAATGAGGAACACGGCCTGCGCCTGCGTCTCGACACCGTCGGCGATCGTTTCCGCGCCCAGCTCGCGCGCGATCTGCACGATCGCTCGCACGGCCCGCGCGCACGGCGCTTCGCCCAGGGCCCCGGTGACGAGCGATGCGGGAATGCCGAGGCGCTGCACCGGCGCGCCCGCGATATACCCGATGGACGAATAGCCCATGCCGAAATCGTTGATGGCGATGCGGAAGCCGCCCTCGCGCAGGGCATCCAGCGTTGACGGAAAGCGCTCGATGGCGCGCATCAGCACGGGCTCGCCGAAGACGAGCTCGATGCACGAAGCGGGGATGTCGTAGCGCGCAAGGAACACCGCCAGTTCGCTGAAGAGCTCCGTCCCCGTCTTGAGCTGGCCATTGTAAACGCCGACCGAGAGCACCGCCGGCGCGACGCCGTGAGCGTGCCATTGCTGCAACTGCCGGCATGCTTCGTCCATCATCCACGTGGCAATGGCCGGAATGGTTCCCGTCCGCTCCGCGATGGGAAGAAAGATGGAAGGCTTGATGATGCCGCGCGCCGGATGGTTCCATTGCACGTGCGCCTTGAGGCCGACGACGCGACCCGTCGCGATCTGCACTTGCGGCTGATACAGCAGCTCCATCTCGCCGCGATCGATTGCCGTTTGCAGCTCCCGCGCCAGCAGCATGCGCGTGCGCATCTGGCTGTCGAGCTCGGAATCGTGAAATCGGCTGCAGTTGCGCCCGTCATCCTTGGCGCGATAGAGCGCCAGGTCCGCCTGTACCATGAGATCGGCCGGCGTCGTCCTCGCGTCCGTTGCCTGCGCGATGCCGATGCTGGACGTCACCGATACGTTCTCATGGCCGATACGGACCGGTCGCGCGATCGCCGCGCTGAGCTTCTCGGCGAGCGTCAGCGCATCGGTCGCCGCGCGCACGTTCCGCTGCAGGACGGCAAACTCATCGCCGCCGAAGCGGGCGACAATGTCGTCCTGGCGCACGTTGCCGCGCAGCCGATTGGCAATTTTGACGATCAGCGCATCGCCTGCGGCGTGGCCCAGCTCGTCGTTGACATCCTTGAACCCGTCGAGATCGAGGAACAGCACGGCGAAATCGATCTTGTCGCGCACGCGTTTCTGGAAGGCGGCCTCAAGAGCCTCCATGAACGTGCGGCGGTTGGCGAGCCCGGTGAGCGGGTCTTCCCGCGCGAGCGCCGCGATCCGCGCGTTGGCCTCGTCGAGCTGAAGGGCGAGACGCACATCGATCGTCAGGATCAGCATGGTTGCGCCGAGGAACAGTAGTGTCATTCCGGCGACGAGCACCGCCAGCCAGAATTGATCGATCTCCATGGCCGGCGCCGTGCAGATCGTGCCGGGTGCGAAGGTGGCGGCGGCCATGCCGGTGTAGTGCATGGCGCAAATGCCGGTGCCCATGGCGAGCGCGGCGAGGAGGCGCTTCCACATGATGGCCGCGCTGGCGTCGTTGCGAAGCCGGAAAGCAAGCGAGAGCGCCAGCGCAGAGGCGGCGATGGCGATAGCGAGCGAGGCGGCGACAAGCCACCCGTTATAGGTGGGCGGCGGCGCGACGTTCATCGCTTCCATGCCCATGTAGTGCATCAACGCGATGCCGACGCCCATGAGGACTGCGCCAGCGCAGAGATTGGCCGTACTCGGCACGGTGCGCGCTACGAGATGCAGCGCGAATCCCGACACCAGAACCGCAATGACGAGCGAGGCGAACGTTGTCGCGAGATGGTACGACATCGGGATCGGCAGCGCGTAGGCCAGCATGCCGACGAAATGCATCGACCAGATACCCGCCCCGAGGGCGACAGCGCCTCCGGCGAGCCAATAGGCGCCAGCCCAGCCTTTGGAGGAAGCAATGTGGGCGGCAAGCGCAAAGGCGACGTACGAGGCCGCTACGGCCACGACGAACGACAACCCTACGAGCGCGAGGGAATAGGTTCCTAGCATGTCCCGCTGATTTGAAGAGGTGGGCGTGCGGCTTCTAAATCGTGTTAATCAATGCTTGCCGATGCCCGCGGTCGGGCAATGGCGATCCTGGCACGGAACGATTTACGCGCCCTTATGCCGGCCGCATAAACACGGGGCAATCCAAGGCGCTGGGCCGAAGGCCAAAGACTACTTGTGAACCGGCCGCACAGCCGCAATGACATTCGTTTGCACGATGCCTTCCACGGGCGAAATGTCCTGCAAAATTACGGAATTTGCCGTTTGAGCCGTAGGGCAATCGAGCTGGGCGACGATCTTGTCGTCGGCGAGAACCACCACGTTGGCGAAGCGGCACGCGCCGAGATCGAGCGCCTTCAGGTGGCCGGCGACATCGCCGGCGTTCGCCGCACGCAAGAGTTCGATGAACAGGTAGACGTTGACCATGCCTCGGCTCCCTGCCGCTTGGCGCGTGCTGATGCACGGCAAACGTGCGGGAGCCGAAACGGATCCGCGCGAGCGGCGCGGGGATGCCGGGAGGGCTAAGGCCAGTCGAAGGCTTGGAGCGGTCTTAAGGCCGGGCCGGGCTTACGCCTCGGCGGCCTTGGCGCCGCGGCGCAGACCGGCTTCCTTTTTCAGGCGCTTGCGGCCGGCGGCCGTGTTGCCCTGATTGCGCGTGGTTTTCGCGCGCGGAATGGCGCGGCCCGCCTTCTTCTTGCGGGTCTCGACGTTGCGGAGGCTGCGTGTGCTGCTCATGGGCCTTAACCGGAATTTGATGGGCGCCGGCAGCCGGATGGCCCCGTAGGCGCGGAGGGGCTCCTCTAGGTCATCTTCGTCCGCGGCGCAAGGCCCGGAGCCGGAGGTGACATAAAACTGAAACAAGACTCCCGTAGCCGACCCGTCGAATTGCACCCCCGATTGGAGTGCGCGTAGCAGAGAACGGGCCCCGACGGCCCGCCAGGCACGGACGGAGACCCATGGCCTTGACCGAGGATGCCATTGCCGCGGAGGAGACCTCCCTGCGGCGCAGACGCAACCGCAGACTGCGCCAGGCCGTGCACCGCCACCGGGCGGGAACCTGGCAAGGCATTCAGGAACGGCTCTTCACCCTCGCCTTCAGCGGCCTCGTCTATCCCCAGATCTGGGAGGACCCGGCCGTCGACCTCGAGGCGCTGGAGCTCAAGGAGGACGAGCACCTCGTCGCCATCGCCTCGGGCGGCTGTAACGTCCTGAGCTATCTGGCGAGTGCGCCCGTCAACGTCACGGCGGTGGACCTCAATCCGGCGCACGTGGCCCTCAACAGGCTGAAGCTCGCGGCCGTGCGTCACCTGCCGGATTATGCAGCTTTCCGCGCCTTTTTCGTCGACGCGAACAGCGCAGAGAATGTCGAGGCCTATTTCGATTTTCTGCGCGATCATCTCGACGCCCCTACGCGCAAATATTGGGAATCGCGCGATCGCCGCGGCCGGCGCCGCATCGGCTACTTCGCTGCGAACTTTTACCGCCATGGTCTGCTGGGGAATTTCATCGCCGCGGGGCATGTGCTGGCGCGCCTTCACGGCAAGAACCCGCGCCGGCTCCTCGCCGCGAAGACGCTCGAGCAGCAGCGCGCGCTGTTCGAAAGCGAGCTTGCGCCTCTTTTTGCCAAGCGTCACATCCGCTGGCTGCTGGATAAGCCCTCGGCGCTGTTCGGGCTCGGCATTCCGCCCTCGCAGTTCGAAGCCCTGAAGGGCACCGAAACGAGTATGGCCGACGTGCTGCGCGCACGCCTCGAACGGCTCGCCTGCGGTTTCGATCTCAAGGAAAATTACTTCGCTTGGCAGGCGTTCGGACGCACGTACGCCGCAGGCGATGAAGCCCCGCTCCCGCCCTATCTGCAACGCAAAGCCTTCGAGAAGCTGCGCCGCCGCACCGGCTATATGAACGTGGTGCACGCGTCCTTCACCGAGCACCTGGCGAGCCGGCCCGCCGCGTCCGTCGATGCCTATGTGCTGCTGGATGCCCAGGACTGGATGACGGACGCGCAGCTTCTTGCGCTATGGAGCGAGATCGTGCGCACGGCTCGCCCGGGCGCCCGCGTCATCTTCCGCACGGCCGGCGAGGAGACGATACTGCCCGGCCGCGTCCCCGACGCCATTCTTTCGCGCTTTGCGTACGATGCGCCGCGCTGCCGCGCGTTGACGCAGCGCGACCGCTCTTCGATCTACGGCGGCTTCCACCTCTATACACTCGGCATGTGAGGATGCGCGTGGACCACTCTGCCGCCGCATCCGCCGCCCACATGGACGCGATCTACCGCTACCAGCGATACGTCTATGACGTAACGCGCAAGTACTATCTGCTCGGCCGAGACCGGCTGATCGCGGAGCTTGCGCCTCCGGCACATGGCAGCGTGCTGGAGGTCGCCTGCGGTACGGGCCGCAACCTCATCGCCGCGGCCCGCCGTTATCCCGGCGCGCGCTTTTACGGCTTCGATATTTCCGCTGCGATGCTGGAAACGGCGCGCGGTTCGATTGTCCGCGCAGGGCTGGAGGAACGCATCGTCATCGCTACCGGCGATGCAACCGGTTTCGCCGGCGCGCAGCTTTTCGGCGTCGACAAGTTCGACCGCATTTTCATTTCCTACGCGCTGTCGATGATTCCGCCCTGGCAGGAAGCGCTGCAGCAGGCGCTCGAGGCCTTGGCGCCGGGCGGACGGCTGCTGATCGTCGATTTCGGGGGGCAGGCCCGTTTGCCGCTCTGGTTCAAGTGCGCACTGCGGGGCTGGCTCGCGCGCTTTTCCGTGACACCGCGCGATGGCCTTGCCGCCGAGCTGGATCGTATCGCCGCAACGCCGGCGTACCGCGTGCGCCGTGCGCAGCTCTACCGAGGCTATGCGGTCTATGCGGTGATTACGAAGGATGCCAACCGCTAGCGACGCCTTCCGTGCGCCGCTTCAGCCCGAAGCAGCGCGCACGATGAGCGCGGGGATCAGCAGAACGCCCGCCCAAAGGAGCGCCGACAGTGCGCTCGCCGCCGCGAATGGTCCGATCGGCATCTGCTCCGTGCCCGCCGCGATCGGCACCAGCGCGCGGCGCATGCCGAGCGCCTTGCTCGTGATCACGCTGGCAAAGCCCTGGCGGCGCAAGATCTCGCGTGTCGCCGGAATATCCCTTCCGCCGTTGTTGACGTACCAGGCATCCGAGAGGTCGCCCCTGGAGCGCTGACCTTCGCGATAGAAGAAGAGATCGCCGCAGAACGCCCCCGCGGCACCCGCGAGGAAAATCGACCAGAAAGAGCCCCCGGCATAGAGGTGCACCGCGCCGATGAAGGCGAACAGCACCATCATCGGCACGACGAGCATCGGCAAAGCGACCGATCCGGCGAACGCGATGACGAACATCGAGAGCGCGATCAGAGGCTCGTAGTCGCGCATGAACGCGAAGATCGGCTCCTGGTAGGTGACGAAAAGGACGGGCCACAGGATCACCCACACGGCCCAGATGAACGCACTGGTGACGTTCGCGATCTGGAACGGTACCTGCGGCATCCCGAACATGCCTGCGACGACGGGAATGACGGCGCGCACCGGGCCGATGAAATGGCCGAGGAACACGCTCCACAGGCCATGCTCCTCGAAAAACGCTTCGCCCCGCGGGATCAGTGTGGGGTGGGCGCGGAACGGCCAGACGCCGCCGATGCTGTCCTTGAAGTAATGCCCCACCCAGTAGGAAATCGAATAGCCCGCCACGCCGCCGAGGCCCGCCGCGAGCACCGTGAGCAGCAGGATGGTGGAGCCGATGCCGCTCGCCGCCAGGAGAAACGCGAGCGCCGTGAGAATGGCCCAGCCCGGCCAGATGATCGACAGGAAGCAGAGCGATTCGCCGAAAGCCACGATGAAGGCGATCGGGATGGCCCAGCTCTCCCCCTGACGGACGAAGGAGACGATCGTCTCGACGAGGCTGTCGGTCATTGAATGGCTCTCGCTGGCGGGGACGGGCGCTCTATTCCGGCTGTTCGGTGCGGCGGCTGGCGGCTCGTCGTGTTGCGGGTGAGGAAGATGTGGTCACGCCGCATGGCAACTCAACCCCGCCGGCAGCGGCGCTTCATTTCCGCGCCCAGCTCGCGTGAAACCTCGGTCGCCAGCATCATCCCGCGCGAGACCTGCGCCGGGGTCAGATTGTTGGCACTGCGCAGCACGCCGGGAGCCCGGTCAGCCTCGTTCTTGCCGTGAGCGAGCTCATCGCAGGTAAGGTCTTTCTTTTTGCTCTTGAGGGCGAAGAGGCGCACACCCGAAGCATAGGCCTCCGCCGGTGCATGGGCTTTCACCCAGCCGCGATCCTGGTCGTCCACCAGATAGCGCAGGGTGCGCTGGCGCTTGGCGACGCAGTCGCTCGAATCATCGACGCACGTGAGCCCCGAGCTCGCTCCGGTGGTGACATTGGGGCCGGTACAGCCGACAGGCGCGATGGGGGCAAATATTAAGAGGAGAACCGGAAACCTCCGGCGTCGGTAGAGAGTCATTCTCGGTCCCTTGTCGGCGCGCGGTTAAAGCCCGTAGAAGGCCTCCATGGCCGCGTCAAGGCGAAAGGGCGGCCGCA
>Ga0182748_1002367_pt1 | contig 17136 bp, 11 predicted proteins | sample eDN3rd37CKraftOP_FD_128877 | JGI IMG/M metagenome (GOLD analysis project Ga0182748, IMG submission 128877) | Enriched Organic Plus compost microbial communities from Emeryville, California, USA - eDNA 3rd pass 37_C Kraft OP (version 2) (version 2) ...
CACCTGTGGGAGGGCGTCGAGCTGCGCACGCAGGCGCAGACCCTCGCGCACGCGATGGACCTCGTGCGCGCGGATGCCGCGGCGCGCCGTGCGGCGGGGGAGGGCGGGCGCTCCGTCGCCATGGCGCACTGCTTCGCGGTGGGCGGCCTCATCGACACCCAGCCCACGCCGCACCTCGAGCGCGACATCCAGCAGGGCGGCCTGGACGTCGTCCCGCTATCCACGTTCGACGGCCCCGACTACGTCGCGCTCGGGCACATCCACGGCCACAGCATGCTGTCCGACCGGGTGCGGTACTCGGGCGCGCCGCTGCACTACAGCTTCGGCGAGAACCCGAACCGCGGCTCGTGGCTCGTCGACCTCGACGCGGAGGGCCTGGCCGCCGTCGAGTGGGTGCCGCTGCCGGTGCCGCGGCCGCTCGCGACGCTGCGCGCACCCCTGCAGACGCTCCTGACCGATCCCGCCTACGACGCCTACGCCGACGCGTGGGTGCGCGCCGAGTACACCGACACGGCGCAGCAGGTCGACGTCATGCGCCGCCTGCAGACCCGCTTCCCGCACTGCGCCGAGGTCCGGCACGTGCCCGCCGAGCGGGCCGAGGCCGACACCCGCAGCTTCTCGGGCCGCGTGCGCGCCGCGCGCAACGACGTCGAGCTCATCGACGGCTTCCTCGCGCACGTGCGCAACGGCGTCGGGGCGACCGACGCCGAGCGCGACCTCGTGCGCGACGTGATCGGCGAGAAGACCGCCGCGGAGGCGTCGGCGTGAGACTCCACCGGCTCGAGCTCGAGGGGTTCGGGCCGTTCCGCTCCCGGCAGGCGATCCAGTTCGACGCGTTCGACGACGACGGCATCTTCCTCATCTCCGGACGCACCGGGGCGGGTAAGTCCAGCATCCTCGACGGCGTGTGCTTCGCGCTCTACGGCGCCGTGCCCCGTTACGAGGGCGCCGACAAGCGCATCCGCAGCGACTACTGCGCGCCCGACGAGCCCACGCAGGTGCGCCTGGAGTTCTCCGTCGCCGGGACGCGATGGCGCGTGACCCGCGCGCCCGAGTACGAGCGCCCGAAGGCCCGCGGCGAAGGGCTCACCACCGTGCCGCACGCGGCGCACCTCGAAGAGCACGTCGGCGGGGAGTGGATCGGGCGCGCGGCAAAGCCGCGCGACGTCGCGCTCCTGCTCGACGAGATCGTGGGACTCAACCAGCAGCAGTTCCTGCAGGTGATCCTCCTGGCGCAGAACCGCTTCGCGCAGTTCCTCCTCGCCAAGAACGACGATCGACAGGCGCTCCTGCGCACCCTCTTCGGCTCGCGCACGTACCGCGACTACCAGGAGGCGCTGGAGCAGCGGCGCCGGGAGGCGAGCGAGCGGCTCGCCGGGGGCGGCGCGCTCGTGCGCCACATCCTCGACGACGCGGACCGCCTCGTCGCGGAGCACGATCTCGCGGGCGACGACGACAGGCCGCCCGAGGACGACGCCGCGGCACGCCGGGAGTGGATCGAGCGCGCCCGTCAGCGCGCCGCCTACCGCGCGGAGACGTCCGACCGCGAGCGTGCGGAGGCGGAGGCCCGCCACACCGCCGCCGTCGACGCGCACCGCGCGCTGGTGGCGGTGCGCGACAAGCAGGTGCAGCGGCAGGCCTCGCGCGCGGCCCTCGCCGCCCTCGAGGCCGAGGCCCCGCGCATCGCAGGGGATCGGCGGCGCCTGGTCGCCGCCCGGGCCGCCGAGCTCCTGCGCGACCCCATCGAGCGCGCCGCCGCCTCCGCAGACGCCGCGGAGCGCGCGGACGACGCCGTCGCCGCGGCGCGCGCCGCCTGGGTCGCCGCAGGGGAGGACGAGGGCGCCGACGCCGCGGCCCTCGCCGCCCGGATCGACGAGATGACGGGCGAGCTCGCCCGGTGCGAGGCGGCGGCCGCGCGCGAGCGCGAGCTTCCCGCTCTGACCCAGCGCGTCGCCGAGGCGGAGACCGCGGTCGCGCGCCTCGAGGAGCAGCGCAGCGCGCTGGATGCCCGGATCGCCGAGTTCCCGGACCTGCGCGCCGCGCTGGACGCCGAGATCACGGCGCAGCAGACCCTCGCGGCGCGCCTCGAGCCGTCCCGCACCGCCCTCGCGGCCGCGCAGCAGCGTCTCGCCGCGGCGCGCGAGGCCGAGAGGCTCACGGAGGCGTGCGCGCAGGCGGAGGCCGCGCACGCCGCAGCCCTCGCGGACGCGACGACGGCGGCGGCGGCGGTCGCCGCGCTCCTGCAGCGGCGTCTCGCCGGGTACGCCGGGGAGCTCGCCGCCCAGCTCGTCGACGGCGAGCCGTGCGCGGTGTGCGGCTCGGCCGAGCACCCCCGGCCCGCCCACGCGGACGCCGACCCGGTGACCGACGAGACGATCGACGCCGCCGTCGCCGCCAAGGACGCCGCGCACGAGACCGAGCGCGCGGCCTCCGAGCGCGCTCGCGCCGCGCGCCAGGAGCTCGCCGCCGCGGCGGCGCAGGCCGGCGGCGGCACCTCGACCGAGATCGCGGAGCTCGTGGCGGGACTCGAGGGTGAGGTCGCCCTGGCCGCCGAGGCGGCGCAGCACGTGGCCCGGCTCACCGCCGACCGGCGCGCACTGGCCGAGGCGGAAGCCGCCACGACGGCGGAGCGCGCCGACGTCGAGCAGCGCCTCGCCGCCGCACGCGCCGACGTCGTGTCGCTGCGGCAGCAGGCATCCGCCGCCCGTGCGGACGTCGACGCGGCCCGCGGGGAGTTCGAGACCGTGGCGGATCGGATCGCCCAGGCGACCGCGCGGCGCGCGCTCGCACGCGCGCTCGCGGATGCCGTGACCGCGCGCGACACCGCCCGTGCCCAGGAGCGCGTCGACCGCGAGGAGCGCGATCGCCGCGTCGCCGAGTCCGAGTTCGCCGACGTGGCCGCGGCGCGCGACGCTCTCCTCGGCACCGTCGACCGCGCGCAGCTGGAGTCGCGGGTGCGCACCCACGAGGTGGCGCACGCCGGAGAGGTGGAGCGGCTGCGCGCTCTCGAGATCGAACTGGCCGGAACGCCCGACGAACTCGTCGACCTCGACGCCGCGGCCGTCGCGGCCGAGCAGGCCAAGCAGGACTGGACGGCCGCCGTCGACCGCGCCCTCCGCGCCGCGCAGGCGGCGGAGGCGCTGCAGGGGATCCTCACGCGCGCGCAGGCCGCCCAGGCCGACATCGCCGACCTGTACGCCGAGTTCGAGCTCGTCGCGGGGCTCGCGAACGCCGTGTCAGGGCGCAACGCCCGCAAGATGGACCTCGAGACGTTCGTGCTGGCCGCCGAGCTCGAGGAGATCGTCGCGGCCGCCAACCTCCGTCTCGACGAGATGTCCTCGGGGCGGTATCTCCTCCGCCACACCGATGCGCTCGTCGGCCGGGGCGCCGCCGGGCTCGGCCTCGAGGTCGTGGACGCCTACACCGGACAGTCCCGTCCGCCGCAGTCGCTGTCGGGCGGGGAGACGTTCCTCGCCTCCCTCGCCCTCGCCCTCGGCCTCGCCCAGGTCGTCACGGAGGACGCGGGAGGCATCCGTCTGGACACCCTCTTCATCGACGAGGGCTTCGGCTCTCTCGACAGCGAGACGCTCGAGCTGGCGATGCGGACCCTCGACGAGCTGCGGCAGGGCGGGCGCACCGTCGGTGTCATCAGCCACGTCGAGGCGATGAAGGAGCAGCTGCCCGCCCAGCTCGTCGTGAAGGCCACCGCGGAAGGCCCCAGCATCATCGCGCAGGACACCCGCGCGCACGCGTGAGGGGCCGCCGCGACGCGGCGACCCCTCACATGATGCGTGTCAGCGCAGGTGCGTGTCGGCCGCTGCGATGAGGATGTCGAACATGTGGGCGGCGGATTCCTCTGTGAAGGCACCGCCGCTGGACGACACGGCCGACGAGATGAACTGCGAGCGGTTCTCCTCACGCTGGTCGGCGGGGATGTCGCTGAGCTCCTCGCCCACCTCGATGAGGTCTTCGTCGGTGTAGATGCTCGACAGGTCGGCCTCCGTGATGTTCGGCTCGATCGTCTGCAGGATCGCGAGAACCTGCGGCTTGACCTCGGCGAGGTAGGCCTGCTCGTCGGCATCCGTCGTGACGTCGTCGATGTCCTCGCCGTCGGGGGCGAACGTCGCCGTCGGCGCGCTGATCGGGCCGTTGTCCGAGGCGGCGGCGTAGAACGCCGTCCAGAAGAAGGCGGTGAGGACGGCGCCGGTCCACACGATGCCGCCGAGCACCGAGACGACGATCGCCGCGATGCTCAGACCCGTGCCGCCGTGCTTCTTGACGGCGAGCGCGATGATGCCGAGCACGAGCGCGACGAGCAGAAGGATGCCGCCGAGGATCGTGACGATCATCCCGACCACCGGGAAGGGGAGGAACCCGAACGCGGAGAGCACGAGGCCGACGACCGCGAGGACGAGCGCGATGATGGCGAGTCGCTTGGGTCGCGTGTCCGGACCCGCCGGGCGGCCGGGCTGCGGGACGCCGGTGGGCGCGGCGCCCGGGTACGGCGGCTGCGGGGCCGCGCCGGGGTACTGCGGGGCGGCACCCGGGTACAGCGGGGCCGTGCCGGCAGCGGCGGCGGCAGCCGTCGGAGCCGCGTCGCCGGAGGGTGCCGGAGGGGCATCGGCGGGCGGTGCCGGCGGCACCGCCGCGGCGGGAGCCGCGTCGCCGAACGGCGCGTCCGGAGCGGTGTCGACGGGACCGTCGCCGGACGGCGCGGGCGCGGCGTCGGCGAGCGGAGCGTCCGGGTCGGGGACGGAGGCGGCCTCCGGCTCATCGGGGGCGACGGCCGGCTCGACGGGCGCGGGTGCGTCCGCAGTCGGCTCGGCGGGCAGGTCTGCGACCGGCTCAGGCGCAGCCGCGGGCTCGGGAGCGGTGAAGGGCTCGGGAGTGGACGGCTCGTCGGGGAGCGGCGCCTCGTCGGGCGCGGGGGCGTCCGACGCCGCAGGCGCCTCCGGCGCGACGGCGTCGGGCGAAGGGACGTCGTTCGGCGTCTCGGGGCCGGTGGGCTCGTGGGGGTCGGACATGGGATCCTCCAAGGGTCGGTGCCCATCGACCCTAGCCGACGAGGTTCGAGCGGTCGTGCCCATTGCGCGACGGGCGTCGCGCGGGCATGCTACCGATCCGCGTACTGCGGGAACGCGGCATCCAACTCGCGCAGCCACGCACGCGCGTTGCCGTCGGACGGCGCGCGCCACTCTCCGCGCGGCGACAGTGAGCCGGCGGCGGTGACCTTGGGACCGTTCGGGATCGCCGAGCGCTTGAACTGGGCGAAGCCGAAGTAGCGCTGCAGGAACACCTTGAGCCAGCGCACGATCGTCTCCTGGTCGTATGCGTACCGATCGGCATCGGGGAAGCCGGGCGGCCAGGCCCCGACATCCGGATCCGCCCACGCGTGCTCCGCGAGGAAGGCGATCTTCGACGGGCGCAGACCGTAGCGCAGCACGTGCCACAGCGTGAAGTCGTGGAGGGCGTACGGGCCGATGAGGTCCTCGGTCGACTGCGCCTTGCCCTCGGCGTCCGGCGGGACCAGCTCCGGGCTGATCTCGGTGTCGAGCACCGACTGCAGCACGGCGGCGGTCGCGGCATCCACCTCTCCGGCGGAGATCACCCAGCGGATGACGTGCTGGATGAGGGTCTTGGGCACGCCGGTGTTGACGGCGTAGTGGCTCATGTGATCGCCGACGCCGTAGGTGGCCCACCCGAGCGCGAGCTCCGACAGGTCGGACGTGCCGATCACGAACCCGCCGTTCTGGTTGGCGAGTCGGAAGAGGTAGTCCGTCCGCAGCCCGGCCTGCACGTTCTCGAACGTCACATCGTGCACGGGCTCGCCGGAGGCGAAGGGATGGCCGATCTCCCGCAGCATCTCGGTCGCGGCGGGCCGGATGTCGATGGTCTCGATCTGCGCGCCGATGGCCTCGGCGAGCGCGATCGCGTTCGACTTCGTGTGGTCGGAGGTCGCGAAACCGGGCATGGTGTAGGCGAGGATGTCGGAGCGCGGGCGCCCGAGGCGGTCCATCGCACGGGCGACCACCAGGAGCGCGTGGGTCGAGTCGATGCCGCCGGAGACGCCGATGACGGGCTTGGGCATCCCGATCGCGCGCATGCGCTGCTCGAGACCCGACACCTGGATGTTGAAGGCCTCGTAGCAGTCCAGCGCGAGCCGTGCGGGGTCGTCCGGCACGAACGGGAACCGGTCCAGCGTGCGCCGCACGCCCACGTCGCGGGCGGGCGGGTCGAGGAACACCTCGATGCGCAGGAAGTCGTGCGCGTTGTCGGCGCGGTTGTCGTCGAAGGTGCCCTGGCGGATGCGGTCCTGGCGGATGCGGTCCAGATCGACGTCCGCGACGCTGCGCCGCGGCCCGTCCGGGAACCGCTCCGTCTCGGCCAGGAGCATGCCGCTCTCGTAGATCATCGTCTGGCCGTCCCACGACAGGTCGTTCGTGGACTCGCCCATGCCGGCCGCGGCATATGCGTACGCGGCGAGGCACCGCAGCGACTGCGACTGGCACAGCGTCTTGCGGTCCTCGGCGCGGGCGATCGTGATGGGGCTGCCGGAGAGGTTGACCAGCACCGTCGCCCCGCCCAGCGCCGCCTTCGACGACGGCGGGATGGGGATCCACATGTCCTCGCACACCTCGGCGTGCAGCACGAGCCCGGGGACGTCCCGCACGTCGAAGAGCAGATCGTTGCCGAAGACCGTCTCGTGCACGCCGATGCGGATCGTCTCGCCCGACCACGGCCCGCCGGGGGCGTACCACCGGCGCTCGTAGAACTCGCGATAGGTGGGCAGGTACGACTTGGGCGCGACGCCGATGATCTCGCCGCGGTGGATCACGACGGCGCAGTTGTACAGCCGGTTGCCGTGCCGCAGCGGCGCGCCGACGACGAGGATCGGGAATAGCTCCGCGGACTCCTCGGCGATGCGCTCGACCGCGCGGACGACGTCGTCCAGGACGGCATCCTGCATCACGAGGTCGTCGATCGCGTAGCCGGTCAGGCACAGCTCGGGGAAGACGGCCACGGCCACGGCCTCGGCGTCGCATTCGCGGGCCTGGGCGAGGACCGCGTCCGCGTTGGCGGCGGGGTCGGCGATCGCGACGGGGATCGTGCACGCGGCGATGCGCGCGAACCCGTGGCGGTAGACGCTCTCGTAGGGGAGGCTCGTGCTCACCTCCCCAGTCTTGCAGGAAGCCGCGCGGTTGGCAGGGCGGCAGCGCTCGGCCGGTGCGGGTCCCGGTCTGTGATTGCATGATCGGGAGGGATGCCGCAGGCCTCCCGTGCAGCCTTCCCGCGTACGGGCGGAGCGCGGCGCCGGCGCCGCAGCGCAGGGAGGCGGGGGCACGCGCGATGCGCGCCGGGGCGGTCGCGTGAGGGGCTGTCGCACCTCGCACGTACAGTCGTAGAGCGAAGGGGAGGCATGCGATACATACCTGACGAGGGCCGGATCGTCTGGAGCGCGAGCGATCTCAAGGCCGCCGCCGAATGCGAGTTCGCGTGGCTGCGGGCGATCGACGCGCGACTGGGGCGGGTCGCGCCCGTCGACGATCCCGAGGACGCGACGCTCGAGCGTGCCGGGCGGCTGGGCGATGCGCACGAGCAGCGCGTCCTGGCCGACTATCGCCGCCGGTTCGGCGACGCGGTCCGAGAGATCCCGCATGCCTCGTCGGCGGACGCCGAGGCGCTCGCCGCCGCGATCGCCGCGACGGATGCGGCGCTGGCCGACCCGGACGCGGTCGTCGTCTACCAGGCCGCCTTCGCGACGCCCGAGTTCGTGGGCTTCGCCGACTTCCTCCTGCGCGACCCCGACGCGCCGGACGGCCGCGGCGCATGGATCGTGCAGGACTCCAAGCTCGCCCGCCACGCGCGGGTGACCGCGCTCATGCAGCTCGCCGCCTACGCGGATCAGCTCGACCGTCTCGGCGTCGCGCGCACCGACGCGGTCGAGCTGCTGCTGGGCGACGGCTCGCTCAGCCGCCACAGCGTCGACACGCTGCTGCCCACCTTCCAGCTGCGCCGCGAGCGCCTGCGCGCGCTCATCGCCGACCGCCGCGTCGACCTCGGCGCAGCGGGTGCCCCCATCGCGTGGGGCGACGAGCGCGGCGATCTGCAGGTCGTGGCGTGCGGCCGGTGCGCGACATGCGACCTCGAGGTCGTCGCATCGCGAGACCTCCTCCTCGTCGCCGGCATGCGACCCGTGCAGCGCCAGCGCCTGCGCGACGCCGGCATCGTCACGATCGACGACCTCGCCGGCGCGTCCGTCCCGCCGCCGCGCATGAGCGCCGACACGTTCGCGATGCTGCGCACGCAGGCGCGCCTGCAGCTGGAGAGCCCCGCCGGTGTGCCCGACCCCGCCCCGGTCGCGAGCGAGCAGGCGTCGGCGGCCCCGGCCGTGCCCACCTACGAGGTGGTCTTCGCCAAAGCGCTCGGGGCCCTCCCTCGTCCCGACCATGGGGATCTGTTCTTCGACTTCGAGGGCGACCCGCTGTACTCCGAGCCCTCGACGGCGCCGGGCGGCACCGGAACGCTGTGGGGCATCGACTACCTCTTCGGCTGGGTCGACGAGCGCGAGCAGTACACAGCGCTGTGGGCGCACGACTTCGCGCAGGAGAAGCAGGCGCTGCTCGACTTCCTCGCGTTCGTGAAGCTGCGCCGGCAGCAGCACCCCGGCATGCACATCTACCACTACGCGCCGTACGAGCCGACGCACCTGTTCGACATGGCCCAGCGCCACGGCGTCGGCGAGGCGGACGTCGACCGCCTCCTGCGCGACGGGGTCTTCGTCGATCTCTACCCGATCGTGCGCCGGGCTCTGCGCGTGGGATCGCGCTCGTACTCGATCAAGAAGCTCGAGCCGCTCTACATGGGCGACGAGGTGCGCACGAGCGACGTCCAGAAGGGCGACGACTCGATCGTCAAGTACGTCGAGGCCCGTCAGCTGGCGGACGCCGGGCAGGATGCGGCGGCCCAGGCGATCCTCGACGACCTCGCCGACTACAACCGGTACGACTGCGTCTCGACCCGGCGCCTGCGCGACTGGCTCGTCCAGCGGGCGATCGAGGCCCGGCTGGTGCCCACCGTCGACGTCGAGCCCGCCGAGGCCGTGTACGAGCCGTCGCCGCGGGCGCAGGGGCTCGTGCGACTCGCCGAGGCCCGGGTGCAGGAGTCGGGGGCGCTCGACGACGCGGACGCGCAGGCGCTGCGTCTGGGCGCAGCGGCCATCGACTACTACCCGCGCGAGGCGAAGACGTTCTGGGTCACGCACTTCCTGCGCCTGCGCGAGCCGGTGTCGGTGTGGGAGGACCACCGCGACGTCGTCGTCGTCGACGCCGCCCGCTCACAGGTCGTCGAGGACTGGCATCCGGGCCCGCGCTCGGTGCGCCGTCTCGTGCGGCTGCGCGGCGACCTCGCCCCGGGGACCCGCCTGTCGGAGGGCGGGCGCCCGTTCGCCGTGTACGAGCTGCCGGCGCCGTTCCCCGCCGAGCCGATGCCGCGCTGGATCCACGTGGCGCGATCGGTCGAGATCGTCGAGGTCCTCGACGACGGCGCCATCGTCGCCGAGAACGCCGTCGACGGCTTCACGTGGGACGAGCTGCCCGTCGCCCTCACCCCGACCGCGCCCCCGCACGCCGGCAATCAGCAGAAGGCCATCGACGAGTGGGCGGACGCCGTGCTCGCGGCATCGGGGCGGATGCCGGAGGACCCCGCCACCGACATCCTCCGCCGCATGCCTCCGCGGACCCGCTCGGGCGCACTCGTGCCCTCGACCGGGGACGACGTCGCGGCGATCACCGCGAGCCTGCTCGACCTCGACCGCAGCTACCTCGCCGTGCAGGGCCCTCCCGGCACGGGCAAGACCTACGTCGGCTCGCACGTGATCGCCCGGCTCGTCGGCGACCACGGCTTCCGGGTCGGCGTCGTCGCGCAATCGCACGCCGTGGTCGAGAACATGCTCGCCCGCGTCGTGTCCGCCGGGGTCCCGAAGGAGCAGGTCGCCAAGGCCCCCAAGGACGACACCGGCGCGGAGCAGCCGTTCACCGTCATCGCCAAGAACGGCATGGCGACCTTCACCGCCGAGCACGCCGAGACCGGCTTCGTCGTCGGCGGGACGGCGTGGGACTTCAGCCACGAGGGGCGCATCCCGCGCGGGAGCCTCGATCTTCTCGTGATCGACGAGGCCGGGCAGTTCTCGCTCGCCTCGACGATCGCCGTCTCCCGCGCCGCGACGCGTCTGCTCCTGCTGGGCGATCCGCAGCAGCTCCCGCAGGTGAGCCAGGGCCTGCACCCCGAGCCGGTGGACACGTCGGCGCTCGGATGGGTCATCGACGGCGCCGAGGTCATCCCCGCCGATCTGGGCTACTTCCTCGCCCGCACGCGGCGCATGCATCCGGCCGTCGCCGCGCCCGTCTCGCGCCTGTCGTACGCCGGGCGCCTCGCCGCGCATCCGTCGACGCGGCATCGCGCGCTCGAGGGCGTCGAGCCGGGGGTGCATCCCCTCGCGGTGCGACACCGCGGCAACTCGACGCAGTCGCCGGAGGAGGCGGCCGTCGTCGTCGATCTCGTCCGCAGCCTCCTGGGACGCGCATGGCACGACGTCGAGACCGTGGGGGACGACGTGCTCTCGCTCCCCGCGCGGCCTCTCGCCGAGAGCGACATCATCGTCGTGACGCCCTACAACGCGCAGCAGGTCGAGGTCGAGACCGCGCTCGCCGCGGCGGGCTTCGGAGCCGTGCCGGTGGGCACCGTCGACCGCTTCCAGGGGCAGGAGGCCGCGGTGTCGATCGTGTCGCTGGCCGCCTCGTCCGGTCGCGACGCGCCGCGCGGCCCGGAGTTCCTGCTCCTGCAGAACCGCCTCAACGTGGCCGTCTCCCGTGCCGAGTACGCGTCGTACCTCGTGTACTCGCCGGGCCTGCTCGACGACCTGCCGCGCACGCCGGAGGGGGTCGCCCGGCTCAGCGGCTTCGCCCGACTCGTCCGGGCGGTCGCCGACCAGCCGGTCTCGGCGGTCGTGGCGTGACGCGCACGCCTTCCCAGACTGCGCGCCTAGACTGACCCGACCACAAGGAGGTGCCCGTGCCCAACGAGCTCCCGAGCCACTTCGAGATCGATCTCCCTCCGGAGATCATCCCCGGCAACTACGCCGACTTCGCGAACGTGTGGCACACGCCCACGGTGTTCGTGATGGACTTCGTGACTCTCGCCCAGCCGCCCCACGAGGAGACGGAGCCGGAGTCCGGTGAGCAGCACCTCGTCGTGCCGGCCCGGGTGGTGAGCCGTATCCGCATCCCTCCCGAGCAGGTCTTCGAGCTCGCGAAGGCGCTCACCCAGCAGCTGGAGATGTGGGAGCAGGAGACCGGGCGCCGCGCGCCGGCCGGACCGCTCCTCGACGAGGATCCGCCCGCCTGACCCGGGCGCGCCGGGGTCTCCCCTCCGGTGAGGACCGGGCGCCCCTGCCGCACCGGTGTCGTCAGACCGTGCCGTACAGGCGGTCGCCGGCGTCGCCGAGGCCCGGGACGATGTAACCGCGGTCGTTGAGGCGCTCGTCGAGCGCGCCGAGCACGAGCGTCACATCGCGTCCCTCGACGGTCTTCTCGATCGCCGCGACGCCCTCGGGCGCGGCGAGCAGGCAGATCGCGGTGACGTCGCGCGCGCCGCGCTGGAAGAGGAACTCCATCGCCGCGCCCAGCGACCCGCCCGTCGCCAGCATGGGGTCGAGCACGAAGCACTGGCGGTCGCTGAGATCCACCGGCAGCCGCTCGGCGTACGTCGTGGGCTCGAGGGTCTCCTCGTTGCGGACCATGCCGAGGAACCCGACCTCGGCGGTCGGCAGGAGCTTGACCATGCCGTCGAGCATCCCCAGCCCGGCGCGCAGGATCGGCACGACGAGGGGGCGCGGCTCGCTGATGCGGACGCCGACCGTCTCGGTGACCGGGGTGGTGATCTCCTGCGGCGAGACCCGCACGTTGCGCGTGGCCTCGTAGGCGAGAAGCGTCACCAGTTCCTCGGTGAGCTGACGGAACACCGGCGACGGGGTCGTCTGGTCACGCAGCACCGTGAGCTTGTGGGTGATGAGGGGATGGTCGGCGACGTGCACACGCATGCGCCCAGGGTAGTCGCTGGACCCCCGCCGCGCCGAAGTACGCTGAGCGCAGGAGGATCCCATGACGCTCGCCGCCCCCCGCGCCGACGAGGCCGCGATGGACCGCGCCCTCGCGCTCGCCCGCGCCGCGCAGGCGCACGGCGACGTGCCCGTCGGCGCCGTCGTGACGGATGCCGCGGGCGCGGTGATCGGCGAGGGCCGCAACCTGCGCGAGGTCGACCACGATCCGACCGCGCACGCCGAGGTCGTCGCGCTGCGCTCCGCGGCGGCATCCGTCGGCTCGTGGAATCTCGAGGGGTGCACGCTCGTCGTGACCCTCGAGCCGTGCGTCATGTGCGCGGGAGCGCTGCTGCAGGCCCGCATCTCGCGGCTCGTGTTCGGCGCATGGGACGACAAGGCGGGCGCCGCGGGCTCCGTCTACGACGTCGTGCGGGATCGGCGCCTGCCGTACCGTGCGGAGGTCGTGGCCGGTGTGCGCGCGCACGAGGCCACGGCCCTCCTGCACGAGTTCTTCCAGGCGCGACGCTGACCCGCGGGCGCGCCCGCGATGCGCGCTGCGCGTTCAGCGCGGGAGCAGCGGCAGGACCTCGGTGCCCAGGAACTCGACGTGCTCGACGTCGCGCAGATCCATGAGCTGGAAGTGCACGCGCTGCGCGCCGAGCGCCTGCAGGCGCGCGACCTTCTCGGCGATCTCGTCCGGGCCGCCGACGATGTTCGTGCCGTTGCGGGCGTCGTCCAGCGAGCGGCCCGCCGCGGCGGCCCGGCGCTGCAGGTCGGCCTCGGTGGCGCCGGCGAGGGTGGGCAGCGCGACGGAGAGCTTGAGGGTCTCGGGGTCGCGGCCGATGCGCTCGCATGCGGCGCGCACGCCGGCGAACTTCTCGGCGATGACCTCCTCCGGCTGGAAGCCGATGTTGAACTCCGTCGCGTAGCGGGCCGCGATCTCGGGCGTGCGCCGGGGGCCGCCGCCGCCGACGATGACCGGCATCCGCTCCTGGACGGGCTTCGGCAGGGCGGGGGCGTCCACGAGCGTGTAGTGCTCGCCCTGGAACGAGAAGGTCTCGCCGACAGGCGTGCTCCACAGCCCCGTGATGACGGCCAGCTGCTCCTCGAACGGACCGAAGCGCTTGGCGGGGAAGGGGATGCCGTACGCGACGTGCTCCTGCTCGAACCAGCCGGTGCCCAGCCCGAACTCGACGCGGCCGCCCGACATCGCGTCGACCTGCGCCACCTGGATGGCGAGGATCGCGGGGACGCGGTGGGTGGCGGAGGAGACGAGCGTGCCCAGGCGGATGCGCGAGGTCTCGCGGGCGAGACCGGCGAGCGTGGTCCACGCATCGGTGGGGCCCGGGAGCGGATCGCCGGCGCCCATCCGCATGTAGTGGTCCGAGCGGAAGAACGCGTCGAATCCGGTCCGCTCGGCGGCCTGGGCGAAGGCGAGCTGGTCGTCGTACGAGAAGCCCTGCTGCGGCTCCGTGAAGATCGTGAACTCCATGCCCCCAGTCTTCCAGGGCGGGGGAGGCGCCGACGTCAGGCGAAGCGGACCCAGTTGGCGCCGTCCCCGGTCTCGGCGCGCTGCAGCAGGTCGAGCCGGTCGCCGTCGATCGCATACAGCGACACGGTGGTCGACTTCTCGCCCGCGGCGACGAGATGGCGGCCGTCGGGGCTGATCGCGAATCCCCGCGGCTGCATCTCGGTCACGGTGAAGGACGTCGGAGGGACGAGCGTGCCGTCCTCGCCGACCTGGACCGCGCCGAGCGTGCTCTCGGTGCGCTCCGAGCACCACAGCATCCCGTTCGCGAGGTGGATGTCGGCTCCCCAGATGTAATGGTGCGCGCGGGGGTCCTCGTCGATGACGCTGTGCCCGAGGTTCTTCGAGCGGTCGTATGCCGGCACGGCGTCGCGGAAGGTGAGCACTCCGCTCTCGGCGTCGCGGGCGAAGCGCAGCACCTCGCCGGAGAACTCGGTCAGCACGTAGACGGCGTCCTGCGCCGCGCTGAACGCGAGGTGGCGCGGTCCGCTGCCTTCCGGGCACGCGACGGTGGGGGGATCGAGCGGCGAGAGCCGCAGATCGTCGCCGAGCGCGTACTGCGCGACGAGGTCCGCCTCCAGCGACACGAAGTAGGCGAAGCGGCCGTCCGCGCTGGGGAGCACCGAGTGCAGGCGCGGGTACGCGATCCGCGCCACGGCCTCACGGACGACGCCATCTTCGACGGGGCACACGATGCCGTACCCGCCGCTGTACGCCGCGCCCAGCAGGGCCGAGCCGTCGCGCGTCAGCGCCACGTAGTTGAGGCTCCCGCCGGGGGTGGCCACCCGGCTCCGGGGCGTGAGGACGCCGGTCGCGCGGTCGAGCGAGAGGGTGAGGATGCCGGCATCCTCCCCGTCCGAGCCCTTCACCGCGGCGTGCACGAGGTCGCGCTCGTCGTCCACGACGAAGTTCGAGCATCCGTTCAGGCCCTCGGCGACGGCGAGGCGCTCGAGGCGCCCGTCGGTGAACCGGAAGGTGCTGATCGAGGAGTCGCCGGCGTTGGCCACGAGAACGAGCGAGTCGGTCATGCTCCGATCGTATTGGCGCGGCCCGCCGGCTCACAGAGGGCGGTGCCCTCCCGCCCCGGTCAGTCCTCGGACTTCAGCACGATGGCATCCGTCGCTGGCCCCTCGCCCTGCACGGGTCGGTAGATGTCCGGCTCGAAGTAGAGGACCCGCGCCGCCGGCACCGCCGCGCGCACGCGCGCCTCGACCGCATCGATGTCCGAGGCCACCGCCGCGAGCGGCTTGTCGGCCGCGAAGCCGAGCTTGGCGGCCACGAGGATCTCGTCGGGGCCGAGGTAGAGCGTCTTGATGTGGATGAGCTTCTCGATCTCGGGCCCGTCCTCGATGGCCCGCATGATGGCGGCGAGTTCGCGGTCGCCGGCGCCCTCGCCGACGAGGAGGCTCTTCGTCTCGATGCCGAGGGTGATCGCCACGAGGATCAGCAGGACGCCGATCATGAGGGTGCCGAGCGCGTCGAAGAGCGGGTTGTGGGTGATGATCGTGAGCCCCACGCCGAGCAGGGCGAACACGAGACCGGTGAGCGCGGCGATGTCCTCGAGGAGGACGACGGGCAGCTCGGGGGCCTTGGCGTGCCGCACGAACGCCACCCACGACTCGCCCTTGGCGCGCACGAGGTTGCTCTCGCGCACCGCGGTGCGCAGCGAGAACGACTCCAGCACGATCGCCACGAGCAGCACGGCGATGGGCAGCCACAGCCACTGCCGGTCGAGATCGTGCGGGTGCGTGATCTTCTCCACACCCTCGTAGATCGAGAACAGGCCGCCGACGGAGAAGAGGATGATCGAGACGACGAACGCGTACACGTACCGCTCGCGACCGTAGCCGAACGGGTGCTCGCGATCGGCGGCGCGCTTCGCGCGCTTCCCGCCGAGCAGGAGCAGGAGCTGGTTTCCCGAGTCCGCGATCGAGTGGATGGCCTCCGCCAGCATCGATGCGGATCCAGACAGGAGCCACGCGATGAGCTTCGCGATCGCGATGCCCATGTTCGCGAGGAACGCCGCGATGATCGCCTTTCCGCCGCCCGATGCACTCATGTCATCGAGTCTAGGGACCTGGCGGCATCCCGCCAGGACGACGCGGGACCGTCAGTCGGCGGACTTGAGGATGATCGCCTCCGTCGCCGGCGCATCCCCGGTCGGCGTGCCGACGTACCCGATGTGGCGCAGCAGCGCCTGGCGGAACTCGGCGGGGCGCTCGAGGTGCGGCGAGTGCCCCACCCCTTCGAGCTCGACCTCGGTCACCTGCCCGCCGGCGGCGGTGTAGGCGTCCAGCACGTCGCGCGTCTGCGACACCATCTCCTGCGGCGGGGCGACCTCGTCCCCGGGCCAGCCGGGCACGATGCCGAGCTTGCCGAGGTAGTTGAGGTCGTAGAAGGACGTGTCCGACACGATCGCGTCGACCGTGCCGTGGATCCAGAGGACGGGCGGCTTGACGTCCAGCCCGACGATGCCGGAGACGTCGTGATGGCGCGGCGCCATCGTGTTGAGCACCCCGATCGTCCCGGCCGCGAAACCCGGCCAGTTCTCGCTGGGGACGCCGTCGCCCGGGTAGTTCCCCTCGGCGGTCGAGGTGCTGAGCATCGACTCGACCCAGGTGTCCTCGTGCTCCGACGAGTAGGCGGTGCTCACGTAGCCCGAGCGGAAGACGTTGCGCGGGGACGTCTGCGCGTCGGCGGACGCGTCGCCCGCCGCGAGGCGCTCGACGAAGTCGGGGTTGGCCCCGCCGCCGCCGCAGCCCGCGTCGTCGTCGGTGAGGCGCGACCCGTCGCGTCGCGTCCCGCCGAACCCGTAGGGGGAGACAGGGGCCTGGAGCGTGAGGCTCAGCACGGGGTGCTCGAGCGCGTACTGCATGACGACGCCGCCGCCCATCGACCACCCGACCAGGTGCGCGGTCTCGATCTCGAGGGCTTCGAGCGTGGCGAACAGGTCGTCGCTGAAGTCGCGCAGCCCGCGGGTCGCGTCGACCGGTGCGTGCTCGGTGTAGCCGAAGCCCCGCAGGTCGACGGCGATGACGCGCAGGTCGGACGGGAGGTCCTGCATGATCTCCTGCCAGAACAGCGACGACGACACGTTGCCGTGCACGAGGATCACCGTCCGCTCGCCAGGGGTGGCGGGGTCGTCCCCCTCGCGCTCCAGGATGCCCACGGCGAGCCGCGGGGTCTCGATGACGCGGGTGGTGATTCCGTCGAAGAGGGGCATGGGCGGGCGTCCTTCGCAAGCGGGCGGGAGCATCGGCGCTCCTGCTGGCTCGATGATATCCCGCCCCCTCGCGAATGTGAACGGACTTTCAGGTTCGCGTCAGGCGGGCGTCTCCCCGGTGTAGAACCCGTAGGTCGCGTCCGCCGCCTGCGCCGCCGCGTCGGCGCCCGCGGTGCCGCTCGCGGCATGCGCGCGCCCCCACGCGTCCGCGGCCGCGCGGTAGAACGACTTCCCCTCCGCGGTGAGGGCCCATTCCTGCGCCGCCTCGGGGGGGGCGACGCGTCCTGG
>Ga0182748_1002374_pt1 | contig 17103 bp, 16 predicted proteins | sample eDN3rd37CKraftOP_FD_128877 | JGI IMG/M metagenome (GOLD analysis project Ga0182748, IMG submission 128877) | Enriched Organic Plus compost microbial communities from Emeryville, California, USA - eDNA 3rd pass 37_C Kraft OP (version 2) (version 2) ...
ATGGAGGACGCCCTCGCCCTCGCCGCCAACCTCCACGAGCAGCCGGATGTCGCCTCCGCCCTCGCGGCATACGAGGCCGAGCGCCGCCCCGTCGTGCTCTCGACGCAGCGCGCCGCCCAGGCGTCCCTGGAATGGTTCGAGAACATCGGCCAGTACGTCGGCCAGGACCCGACGCAGTTCGCGTTCAACCTCATGACCCGCTCGCGCCGCATCACCTTCGACAACCTCGCGCTGCGCGACCCGGACTTCGCCGCGCGGGTCCTCGCCTCGTTCGGCGCCGACGCCCCGGGCCTGGAGTCCGTGCCCGCGATCTTCCGCCCGCACCGCATCGGGGCGCTCGAGCTCAAGAACCGCGTCGTGGTGTCCGCCATGGACATGTACTCGGCGGTCGACGGCGTCCCCGGCGACTTCCACCTCGTGCACCTGGGGAGCAAGGCGATCGGCGGCGCGGGCCTCGTGATGACCGAGATGATCGCGCCGTCCGCGACGGGCCGGATCACCCTCGGCGACGCGGGGCTGTACACGGATGAGCAGCGCGACGCATGGAAGCGCGTCGTCGACTTCGTGCACACCACCACGACGGCCAAGATCGGCGCCCAGCTGGGACATGCCGGCCGCAAGGGGTCGACGAAGCTCATGTGGGAGGGCATCGACGACCCGCTGCCGGAGGGCGGCTGGTCCGTCGTCGGCCCCTCGGCGCTGCCCTACGGTCCGCAGAGCGCGACCCCTCGCGAGCTGACCCGCGCGGACATGGACGCCATCACGGCCGACTACGTCGCCGCCGCCCGTCGCGCCGCCGACGCCGGGTTCGACCTGCTCGAGCTGCACGCCGCGCACGGGTACCTGCTGTCGTCGTTCCTCTCGCCGGTGTCCAACATCCGCACCGACGAGTACGGCGGGAGCCTCGAGAACCGCCTCCGGTATCCGCTCGAGGTGTTCGACGCCGTGCGCGCCGCGTGGCCGGCGGAGCGTCCGATGATCGTGCGCATCTCGGCCCACGACTGGATCGAGGGGGGCAACGACGACGAGGATGCGGTGGAGATCGCCGCCGCGTTCATCCGCCACGGCGCCGACGGCATCGACGTCTCCAGCGGTCAGGTCGCCAAGGCCGAGAAGCCCGCGTTCGGCCGCAGCTACCAGACGCCGTTCGCGGACCGCGTCCGCAACCGCGTCGCGCGGGCCGCGGGCGTCACGGTCGTGGCCGTGGGCGCCATCTCGTCCGCCGACGACGCCAACTCGATCCTGCTCGCCGGCCGTGCCGACCTCATCGCGCTGGGCCGCACGCACCTGTGGGACCCGCATTGGACGCTGCACGCGGCCGCCGACCTCGGCTACCGGGGACCGGCCGCCGAGTGGATCCCGCCGTTCCGCGCCGGCTCCCGCAAGCCGCCGACCTCGCGCACCGACGCGGTGCGGCCGCGGCTCGAGCTGCTGCTGAACACCGGCCCCGCCGACGTCCCCGTGCACACGCGCTGGGTCGACGGGCGGGTCGTCGTGCCCGACGCGACCGCCGTCGGCGTGTGAGACCCCGGCGCGGCGCCCTTCTCCCGATCGGAGGGCGTCGCGCCGGCCCTTCCCCGTAGGCTGGCGGGGTGGATGACGAGGTCCCGGGTGCGGCCGCGCTGGAGCGCATGCTCACCCCCGCCGGCTCCGGCGACGAGGCGGCTTCCGCGGCGGACGACGCCGCGCTCCCCGTCGCGGCGACCGTCGTCATCGCGCGCGATGCGTCGCACGGTGCCGAGGTGCTCATGCTCGAGCGGCCGGACCGCGGCAGCTTCGCGGGCGCGTGGGTGTTCCCCGGCGGCAGGATCGAGCCGGAGGACCGCGTGGCGGCCGCGGGAGAGGTCGCGGAGGCGGATGCCGCGCGCCGCGCCGCCGTGCGCGAGACACGGGAGGAGACCGGTCTCGTGCTGGATGCGGGCGCCCTCGTCCCGCTCTCGCGCTGGACGCCGCCGGTGGGTGTGCCGCTGCGCATCCGGACCTGGTTCTTCGCCACAGCCGCCCCCGAGTCGGACGCCGTCCTCTCGCTGCAGGAGGCGGAGGCCGTGGGGGCCGCGTGGATCCGTCCGGCGGCTGTGCTGGAGCGTCACGGCCGCGGCGGGATCACGCTGTATCCGCCGACGTGGGTGACCCTGCACACCCTGCAGCCCGCCAGGGACGTCGAGGATCTCCTCGCGCGGGCGCGCCTGGGCGGGCTGCAGGAGTTCCGCCCGCGACTGCGCGGCACCGACGACGCGCGCGTCCTGCTCTACGAGGGCGACGCGGAGTACGACGACGCGTCCGCGGCGGATGGCGCGCCCGCTGACGCATCCGCGCCGCGCCATCGGCTGCTCATGACCGGAACGCCCTGGCTCTACGAGCGCACCGTGCCCTGACGGCTCCGCGCGGGATGCGCCGGGGGCGTCAGGCGGGGGCGTCCAGGAGGCGCCGGAGATGGTGCCCGACCGCCGCGGTCTCGATGAGGAACGCATCGTGCCCGAAGTCGCTGGACAGCTCGACCGCCTGGTCGCCGTCGAGCGTGCGGGGGATGCCGCGCGCGATGCGGTGCTGCCCGGAGACGGGGAAGAGGCGATCGCTGTCGATGCCGAGCACCAGCGCGGTGGCGGTGACACGGGCGAGGGCGTCCTCGACGCCACCGCGCTCGCGGCCGATGTCGTGCGAGTTCATGGCCTCGACGAGGCGGATGTAGCTGTTCGCGTCGAAGCGCCGCGTGAACTTGTTGCCGTGGAAGTCGAGGTAGGACTCCACCGCGAACCGCCCGCCGTGCCCCAGCGGGCTCACATCCGACTGCCACGAGCGCTGGAAGCGCTGGTTGAGCTCGGTGGGGCTGCGGTAGTTCAGCATGGCCATGCGCCGCGCGAGGGCGAGCCCGCGGTGCGGACCGTCGCCGTCGCCGGAGTCGTAGTACTCGCCGCCCTGGAAGCGCGGATCGATGGCGATCGCCTCCAGCTGGACCGAGTTCGAGGCGATCTGGTCGGCGGTGCTGGCCGGGGGAGCCGAGAGGATGGCGACGCGCGCCACGCGGTCGGGCAGGCCCACCGCCCACTCCAGGGCGTGCATGCCGCCCATCGAGCCGCCGATGACCCCGGCCCACCGGTCGATGCCGAGCGCGTCTGCGAGCCGCGCCTGCGCGGCGACCTGGTCCCGGACGGTCAGGTAGGGGAACCGCGACGCCCACTCGTAGCCGTCCGGCGCGATGCTCGCCGGGCCCGTCGAGCCCTGGCATCCGCCGAGCATGTTCGGCGCGACGACGAACCAGCGGTCGGTGTCGACCGCGAGCCCCGGCCCGACGACGTCCTCCCACCACCCGGACGTCGGGTGCCCGGGACCCGCCGGACCGCGCACATGGCTGTCGCCGGTGAGCGCGTGCAGGACGAGGACGGCGTTGTCGCGCGCGGCGTTGAGCTCGCCCCACGTCTCGAACGCGATGCGGAAGCCCGGCAGCTCCTGGCCCCCCTCGGTGCGGAAGGCGCCGAACGCGGCGAAGCGGCGGTCGCCGACGGGGTCTCCGTCGCGCCACGCCCCCGTCGCCGGCGGGCGTCCGAGGAGCATGCGGGCCTCGGCCTCCGTCACCGGGGCCGAGGGGACGGTGTCCTCGGAGGTCTGCCAGTCCATGTTTGCCATTCTCCCGGGTCTGCGGGGGTGCTCCCACCCGTGTTACGCCGTCGTGTCGGTGACCGCGCCTACGCTCGGGCCATGGACGTCACCGCGTGGCTTCTGGAGGCCGACCCCGCGATCCGCTGGCAGGTCCTGCGCGATCTCACCAATGCCCCGCCCGGCGACGTCGAGCGCGAGCGGGCGCGCGTCGCGACGGAGGGATGGGGCGCCGAGCTGCTCGCGCTGCAAGATCCCGACGGCCGCTGGGACGGCGGCACGTACCGGCCGGGGTGGGCCGACGAGAGCCGCCCGTTCTTCGACGCGTGGACGGCGACGCACTTCACGCTGCAGCAGCTCAGGGACTTCGGCCTCGACCCGGCCGACCCGCGGGCGCGGGAGGCGATCGAGCGCGTCCGCATGCATGTGCGCTGGGAGCACGAGGACGAGCCGTACTTCGACGGCGAGGTCGAGCCGTGCATCAACGGCGTCGCGCTCGCGGTCGCCGCGTACTTCGGGCAGGGGGGCGACCGCATCGTCGAGTCGATCCTCGAGTGGCACCTGCCCGACGGCGGATGGAACTGCTGGGCGGCGTACGGCGCCCGGGTCTCGTCCTTCCACTCCACGATCTGCGTCGTGGAGGGACTGGCGGCATGGGAGCACGCGGGCGGGCGCTCGGATACCGCCGCGGCGGCCCGGCGCGCCGGGGAGGAGTACCTGCTCGAACGCGCTCTGTTCCGGCGCCGCGGAACCGGCGGGGTCGCCGACCCGCGCTTCACGATGCCGTCCTACCCGGTGCGGTGGTACCACGACTTCCTGCGCGGACTCGAGCACTTCCGCACGGTGGATCGTCGCGACGAGCGTCTCGCGCCCGCGATCGAGCTCCTGCGCGCTAAGCGGCTGCCGGACGGACGGTGGGCGCGCGCGCTGCACCACGAGGGACCCCAGCTCGTCGACATCAGCCACAGCGAGGGCGACCCGAGCCGCTGGATCACCCTCCGGGCACTGCGGGTGCTGCGCTGGTGGGACGGCGCACCGGCCTCTCCGGTCGTCGGCGGCGCCTGATGGCATCCGCACGACCCGGCATCCCGCGGGGGCCCGGACAGACGGATGCCCCCGGAACCCGAGGGCTCCGGGGGCATCCTGCCCTTGCACGGGTCAGGCGCGTGCGGCCTCCGCGACGCGACGGGCCGACGCGAGGGCCTGGGCCAGGTCGGCCTTGAGGTCCTCGATGTTCTCGAGACCCACCGAGAGGCGCACGAGGCCGGGCGTGACACCGGTCGTGAGCTGCTGCTCGGGGGTGAGCTGCGAGTGCGTGGTCGACGCGGGGTGGATGACGAGCGAGCGCACGTCGCCGATGTTGGCGAGGTGGCTGAACAGCGTCAGCGAGTTGACGAACTCGCGACCCGCCTCGACGCCGCCCTTGAGCTCGAAGGACAGCACCGCGCCGACGCCCTTGGGGGCGTACGTGTTGGCGGCGGCGTACCAGGGCGAGGTGGGCAGGCCGGAGTAGTTGACCGAGGCCACGTCCTCCTGGCTCTCCAGCCACTCGGCGATCTCCTGGGCGTTCTGCACGTGACGCTCGATGCGCAGCGACAGGGTCTCGATGCCCTGGATGAGCAGCCACGCGCTGTTGGGCGCGATGGCCGAGCCGAGGTCGCGGAGCAGCTGCACGCGGGCCTTGATGATGTAGGCGAGGCCGTCGCCGACCGCCGCGGTGTAGCTCGCGCCGTGGTACGACGGGTCCGGAACGGTCAGGCCGGGGAACTTGTCGACGTTCTTCGACCACTCGAACTTGCCGCCGTCGACGATGACGCCGCCGATCGTGGTGCCGTGGCCGCCGAGGAACTTCGTGGCCGAGTGGACGATGATGTCCGCGCCGTGCTCGAAGGGCTTGATGAGGTACGGCGTGGCGATCGTGTTGTCGACGATGAGCGGCACGCCGTTCTCGTGGGCGATGTCGGAGACCGTCTTGATGTCGAGCACGTTGATCTTCGGGTTGCCGATCGTCTCGGCGAAGAAGAGCTTCGTGTTCGGGCGGACCGCGCGGCGCCACTCCTCCGGGTCGTCCTGGTTCTCGACGAAGGTCGTCTCGATGCCGAGCTTGGCCAGCGTGTACTTGAAGAGGTTGTACGTGCCGCCGTAGATCGAGCTCGACGAGACGATGTGGTCGCCGGCCTCGGCGATGTTGAGGACCGCGAACGTCTCGGCCGCCTGGCCGCTGGAGACCAGGAGCGCCCCGGTGCCGCCCTCGAGCGCCGCGATGCGCTGCTCGACGACATCCTGGGTCGGGTTCTGGATGCGCGTGTAGATGTTGCCGAACTCGGCGAGCGCGAACAGGTTCGCGGCGTGGTCCGCGTTGTCGAAGACGTACGACGTGGTCTGGTAGATCGGCGTCGCGCGCGCCTTCGTGACCGGGTCGGGCTGGGCGCCGGAGTGGATCTGCTTGGTCTCGAAACGCCAGTTCTCGGGTGCGGACATGAGTGGTGCTCCTGAAGATCGGGTGGTCGCGGCGGCTCCGCGGTCTGCACCGAGAGTACGGATCCCGCGCCGCTGTCAACAACGAGTCGGTCATGTTACGTAACACGCGCGTTCCGCGTCGTGGCGCGGATCCGCAGGGCGGAACACACACGGGCGCGGGCGGGGAACCGGCTAGCGTGGATGGTATGACCAGACGTGCAGTGGTGACAGGGGCGAGCTCCGGCATCGGGGCGGCGACGGTGCGGGCCCTCCGCGCGAGCGGATGGGATGTCGTCGGCGTCGCGCGCCGCGCCGAGCGGCTGGCGGCCCTCGAGGAGGAGACCGGCGCGGCGGTGTTCGCCGCGGATCTCACCCGGCAGGAGGACGTCGACGCGCTCGCGGCGTGGCTCGAGCAGACCGGCCCGGTCCACGCTCTCGTGCAGGTGGCCGGCGGCGCCCGCGGCACCGACCGCGTCGAGGACGGCCGCGCCGAGGACTGGACGTGGATGTACGAGGCCAACGTGCTGTCGACCCAGCGCCTGGTCGCCGCGCTCCTCCCGCACCTGCGTGCGGCGGCCGCCGACGGCGGATACGCCGACACCGTCTTCGTGACCTCGACGGCGGCCTTCACGCCCTACCCGGGCGGGGGCGGCTACAACGCCGCCAAGGCCGCCGAGGGGATGATCCCGCATGTCCTGCGCCTCGAGCTGAACGGGGAGCCGATCCGCGTCGTCGAGATCGCGCCGGGCATGGTCTACACCGAGGAGTTCACGCTCAACCGCGTCGGGGGCGATTCGGAGGCGGCGGCGCGCGTGTACGAGGGCGTGGAGAACCCGCTCGTGGCCGACGACGTCGCCGACGTCATCGCGTATGCGCTCAACGCGCCGCGGCACGTGAACCTGGATCTCGTCACGATGCGCCCCGTCGCGCAGTCCGCCCAGCACATGCTCGCGCGCGGACCGCTCCGCCCCCGCGGCTACGACGCCTGAGGTCCGTGTCGTGGCGATGACGCTGCCCGAGCTGGCCGAGGCGGGACTCATCGACGCGGGGTGGGCCGGCGCGCTCGCGCCCGTCGCACCGGACATCGCCGCGCTCGGCGAGCGGCTGCGCGCCGAGGTCGCGGAAGGTCGCCACTACCTCCCGGCCGGCGACCGCGTCCTGCGGGCGTTCCAGCGCCCGCTGGACGGCGTGCGCGTGCTCATCGTCGGGCAGGACCCGTACCCCACGCCCGGACACCCGATCGGCCTCTCGTTCGCGGTGGACAAGCACGTGCGGCCGATCCCGCGCAGCCTCGCGAACATCTACCAGGAGCTGGAGAGCGATCTGGGGATCCCGCGCGCGGCGCACGGCGACCTCTCCGCGTGGAGCGACCAGGGCGTCATGCTGCTCAACCGCGTCCTCACCGTCGCGCCGGGAGCCCCGGCATCCCACCGCGGATGGGGGTGGGAGAAGGTGACCGAGCATGCGATCCGCACGCTCGTCGAGCGGGGCGGCCCGCTCGTCGCGATCCTGTGGGGGCGGGATGCCGCGAACCTGCGCCCGCTGCTGGGGACGACGCCGATCATCGAGTCGCCGCATCCGTCGCCGCTGTCGGCCAGCCGGGGGTTCTTCGGGTCCCGGCCGTTCTCGCGCGCCAACGCGCTGCTCGCCGAGCAGGGCGCCTCTCCTGTCGACTGGCGCCTGCCGGACTAGGCTCGTCACCGTGCTGGAGGAGGAATACGAGAAGCGCCGGGTCCTCCCGCCCCACCTGCGCAAGCGGCCGGAGGCGGAGCGCCCCTTCTCGTTCGAGATCCGCCCGGCGCAGGAGCGCGACATCCCCGACATCCGGGAGATCTACAACTACTACGTCACCAACTCGGTCGTGACCTTCGACGAGAGCACGTGGTCGCTCGCGCAGTGGCGGGAGAAGCTCGCGCACCTGCAGAAGCTGGACATGCCGTTCCTCGTCGCCGAGTCGCCGTCGGGGCAGATCCTCGGCTACGCGTACGTGCAGCCGTGGTCGGGGAAGTCGGCGTACCGCTACACCGTCGAGGACTCGATCTACCTCGGCCAGGCGGCGGCCGGCAAGGGGCTCGGGCGCGCGCTGCTGGAGGCGCTCATCGCGGCGTGCCGCGAGGCCGGGATCCGCGAGATCATCGCCGTCATCAGCGACAAGGGCGCCGAGGCGTCCATCGCCGTGCACGAGAAGCTCGGATTCGTGGAGAGCGGGCGGATGGGGCGCGTCGGCTTCAAGTTCGGGCGCTGGCTGGGCGTCGTGAACATGCAGCTGAGCCTCAAGCCGTCGAAGGCCCGGAAGCTCCTCTCACCTCGTCGATGAGCGTCTGCCACGGGCCCTCCACCTGCGGCTCGGGCAGCTCCGCGTCGCGCTCGACGGTCTCGGTCGGCGTCTCGCAGCGTGCCCGGATGCGCCACACGAAGCGGTCGGCGCCCGGTGCGGGATCGGTGGGGGTCGCGTCCCACGGGCAGTCCTCGATGAGCGCCACCCAGTGCGGGACATCGGATGCCGGCGGCTCGACGCGCCACTCGCGTCGGCGTCCCGCGATGCCGCCGGTGCGCGTGACCGCCACCACGACGAGGGGCTCATCGCCCGTCGGTGCCTGATCCGTCATCCTCCTGAACGCCGACCTCGATCCACGCGGCGCGGACCGCGGCGGCCTCCTCCGACTCCTCACCGTACTCGCCCGCGGCGGCCGCGCGCGTGACGGCGGCGAACGCGGCGAAGTCCGCGGTCGGGGGCAGGTCGGGCGAGGTGAGGGCGCGATACCAGATGAGTCCCGCCCGCTCCCACGCGAAGCCGCCGAGGGTCGTGGCGGCGAGGTGGAAGGCGCGGTTGGGGATGCCCGAGTTGATGTGCACGCCGCCGTTGTCCTCCTGCGTGACGACGAAGTCGCGCATGTGCGCGGGCTGCGGGTCCTTGCCCAGCACGTCGTCGTCGTACGCGGTGCCGGGAGCCTTCATCGAGCGCAGGGCCTCGCCCTCGACGGCATCGGTGAAGATCTCCGCGCCGATGAGCCACGACGCCTCGTCGGCGGTCTGCCCGAGCGCGTGCTGCTCGGTGAGGGCGCCGAAGACGTCCGAGACGGACTCGTTGAGCGCCCCCGACTGGCCGCGGTACACGAGCCCCGCGGTGTGCTCGGTGACGCCGTGGGCGAGCTCGTGGCCGATGACCGTGATCGAGCGCGTGAAGCCGGTGAACACCTCGCCGTCGCCGTCGCCGAACACCATCCGCGCGCCGTCCCAGAACGCGTTGTCGTACTCGCGGCCGTAGTGCACCGTCGCGTGCAGCGGGAGTCCGCCGCCGTCGATCGAGTTGCGGTCGTACGCCTGCTCGAAGAGGTCGAACGTGGCGCCGAGGCCGTCGAACGCCTCGTTGACCGCCTGATCGGCGACCGGCGGATCGTCCTCGCGGCGCACGACGACGCCGGGCAGGCGCGTGGAGTTCTGCGCATCCGAGATCGTGCGATCGGGCGCCGGCGTCGCTTCGGCCACGAGCGTGTCGCCCTCGACCGAGAGCGTGAGCAGCGTGCGCGGGGCACGCCCCCGAAGGGTGCGCTGCGCCGCCTCGGCCGCCCGCGCGAACGCGGGGTGATCCGTCGCCGCGACGCGCGCGAGCAGGTACGGCGGGACGATCGCGTGCGGCCGGTGGGGAGGCGGCGGCGCCGGGTGGGGGACCGCCTGCGCCCGGTGGGGATGCGTCATGCCCCGAGGCTACGCCGCCCCCGCGACACCCGCCCCCTCCCGTCGCTGAACGCCCCGCCTGCTCGGTGCGCCGTGCTCCGCGCTCCTTCCTCCCCTCCGGCGAGACGCACGTTCTGCGGCGAAACACGCGCGGAGCGCATGCGTCTCAGCGCAGAAAGTGCGTTTCGCCGGACGTCGGGGGAGCGCGGACGTCGGGGGAGCGCGGGGGAGCGCGGAGACCGGCGGAGGTGGGCGCGGCGACCGGAGCGGGGTCAGGCGTCGATGACGGGGATGGAGGCGAGGAGGCGCTTCGTGTAGTCCTCCTGCGGATCCTCGAGCACGCGCTGCGTGGCGCCCTGCTCGACGATGCGGCCGTCCTTCATCACGACGACCGCGTCGCACAGGTTCTGCACGACGCCGATGTCGTGCGACACCATGAGGAGGGTGAGCCCGTCGCGGCGACGCAGCTCGCGCAGCAGCTCGAGGATCTGCGCCCGCACCGTCACGTCGAGCGCCGACAGCGGCTCGTCGCCGACGAGGACGCGCGGACGGTGCACGATCGCGCGGGCCAGCGCGATGCGCTGCCGCTGCCCGCCGGAGAACTCGTGCGGATAGCGGTTCGCCATGTCGGGCTCGAGTCCGACATCCTCCAGCACGTCGCGGACCCGGGCGCGCCGCGCCACCGAATCCGCGGCGTCGATGCCCAACGCCCACAGCGGCTCGCCCACGATGCGGCCCACGCTCATGCGCGGGTCGAGCGACGAGTACGGGTCCTGGAACACGATGCCCGTCTCCCGGCGCAGCCAGTGCAGGGAGCGCGCGGATGCCGCGGCGTCGACGCGGCGGCCGTCGAAGGCGATCGTGCCCGAGGTGGGTCGGTCGAGGGCCAGCAGCAGGCGCACGAGGGTCGACTTGCCGGATCCGGACTCGCCGATGATGCCGACGGCCTCGCCCTCCGCGACGGTGAGGTCGGCGTCCTCGAGCGCGGTCGTCCACCGACGCCGCTCGAACAGCGACTGCTTGGCGACGGGGTAGCGGCGGTTGAGGCCGCGTGCCTCGATGAGCGCGGTCATGACGCACCTCCCGAGCGAATCGGACCGTCGGAGGGCCCGCGTCCCGGCCGCCACAGCGTCGCCGTGGCGTCCCGCAGCAGGCCCTGCGTGATGGGGGACTGCGGCGCCGTCAGCAGGTCGTGCACCGGCGCCTGCTCGATGACCCGTCCGTCGGCGAGGACCACGCCGTGCGTCGCGATCTGCGACAGCACGGCGAGGTCGTGCGTGATGAACACGAGCGACATCCCCGACTCGTCGGCGAGCTCGAGCAGGAGCGAGAGGATGTCGGCCTGGATCGTGACGTCCAGAGCGGTCGTCGGCTCGTCGGCGATGAGCAGCTGCGGGTTGCACGCGAGGGCGACGGCGATCGCGACGCGCTGACGCTGCCCGCCGGACAGCTGGTGCGGGTAGCGGCTCACGATGCGCTCCGGGTCGGGGAGGAACACGCGTCGCGCCTCCTCGATCGCCCGCTCGCGGGCGGCACGGCGATCGAGGTGCTGGTGGATCCGCACGGACTCGGCGATCTGGCGCCCCACGGTGCGGATGGGGTTGAGCGCGGTGCGCGGCTCCTGGAAGACGATGCCGATCTCGTCGCCGCGCAGCTGGGCGAGCTCGCGGTCGGGCAGGCCCAGCAGCTCGCGCCCGTTCCACTGGATGCTGCCCGACGCCCGTGCCCCGTCCGGAAGGAGGCCGAGCACGGCGAGGGCGGTGAGCGACTTGCCCGATCCGGACTCGCCGATGAGACCGACGCGGGCCCCGTCGGGGACGTCGAACGACACGCCGTCGACGACCCGGCGCCCGCCGAGCTCGATCACCAGGTCCTGCACGACGAGGCTCATGCGCGCACCCCCGGGACGTGACGGATCGCCGCACGCGGCGGATTGAGCGGGTCGCGGCCGTGCGACAGGGTCGGGTCGGTGGCCTCGCGCAGCGCGTCGCCGAGGAGGTTGAGGCCGAGCACGGTGAGCGTGATCGCGAGGCCCGGCCACACGACCGACAGCGGGTGGACGGTGATGTAGCGCTGCAGATCCGACAGCAGCACGCCCCACGACGGCTCGGTCACGGGGGCGCCGAAGCCGAGGTAGGACAGGCCGGCCTCGGCGAGCACCGCGATCGCCATGCCCCACGAGAGCTGCACGATGAACACCGGCGCGACGTTCGGCAGGAGGTGCCGCGTGAGGTTCTGCCACGAGGTGAGGCCGGCGGCCCGACCGGAGAGCACGAAGTCGCTGTGCAGGACGCGGCGCAGCTCCGGCCGCGTGACGCGGGCGATGTTGACGCCGAAGCCGATCCCCACCGACCAGATCACGACCCAGAGCGAGCCGCCCCACACCGCGGAGATCATCATCGCGATGATGAGCACGGGGAAGGCGATGAGGATGTCGACGAGCACCGCCACCGACTCCCGGATCCACCGCGCGGTGAGGGCGCCCAGGGCCGCCAGCGCCACGCCGATGATCGTCGCCACGATGCCCGCGCCGACGGCGACGACGACGGTCGTCCGCGCGCCCGCCATGATGAGGCTCAGGATGTCCCGCCCTGTCGCGTCGGTCCCGAGCAGGTGCGGCCAGCCGGGGAGCGCCCAGCGGTCGGCGATGTCGGTCTGCCGGGGACTGAACGGGGTCCAGAAGAGGGAGACGAGGGCCGTGAGGGCGATGACGGCGACGACGATGACGCCGAAGCGCCCCGTGGACAGGGCCCACAGGCGCCGGAACCACCCGGGCCGTGTCGTGATGCTCTTCGCCGCGCTCATTCCGACTCCGCCTGTCGCAGTCGGGGATCGATGATCCGATGGACGAGGTCGACCGCGAAGCCGACGATGAGCACGAAGCCGGTGAGGACGAGCAGCTCGCTCTGGACCTTGGGCAGGTCGCGGTTGCCGACATCCTGCACGAGCATGCGTCCGATGCCGGGCAGGCCGAACAGCTGCTCGATGACGACGGCGCCCACGATGATGCCGGCGACCTGCAGGCCCAGCACCGTGACGATCGAGATGCCGACGTTGGGCAGTCCGTGCCGCACGAGCGCCTGGTTGCGCGTGAGACCCTTCGCGGCGGCGGTGCGGACGTAGTCCTGACCGACCGCCTGCAGGGTGGCGCTGCGGACGAAGCGCAGCAGCACGGCGCCCTCCACGATGCCGATCGTGATGGCGGGGAGCAGGAGCGAGCGCAGCGCGAGTCCGGGCTCGCGCCATCCCGCGCGCGGGAAGCCCTGCGCGGGCAGCCAGCCGAGCCAGACGGCGAACACGATGACCAGCAGCATGCCGGCCCACACGACGGGCACCGCGGCGAGGGTCTGCGCCCCCACGCTGAGCACCGTGCCGGCGGCGCGGCCGCGCCGCATCGCCGACACGACGCCCAGCGGGATGCTGAAGGCCAGCGCGATCAGGAGGGAGAGGATGCCCAGCGGCACCGTGACGGACGCCTTCTGCGCGATCTCGGCGGCCACCGACGAGCCGGTGAGCAGCGATGTGCCCAGGTCGCCGCGCAGGATGCCGCCGATCCACTCGATGTACTGGGTCCACAGCGGGGTCTCCAGGCCCAGCTCGTCGCGGATCGACTGGATCTGCTCCGGCGTCGCATTCGTCCCCGCGATGAGCTGGGCGAGGTCGCCCGGCAGCACGCGCAGCGTCAGGAAGATCAGCACGCTGGCGACGACGAGCCCCACGATGAGCAGGGCAAGTCGGGTCAGCGCGTAACGGATCAACCCTTGCTCTTGGTCAGGTCTGCGAGGTTGATGCGGGCGTTCACGTTGTCGGCGGGGAAGCCGCTGATGTTCGACCCCACGGCGACGACCGACTGCCAGTTGTAGAGCCAGTCGGCGGCGGCGTCCTCCGAGACGATGCGCGCGGCCTGCGCGAGCAGGTCGGCGGCGTCCTCATCGGTGAGGGCCGAGAGAGCCTCGGCGTAGAGCCGCTGCACCTCGGGGTTGTCGTACGTGAAGTAGTAGTCGGGGTTGGCCCAGTTCTCGAAGTCGCGCGGCTCGGCGTGGTCCACGAGCGAGAGGTCGTAGTCCTTGTTCGTGTAGACGTCGTTGAGCCAGGCGGAGAACTCGACCGAGTCGACCTTGAGCGTGATGCCCACCGCGTCGAGGTCGGAGACCAGCAGCTGCGGGATCGTCGTGCCGTAGAAGGACGGCACCGTGAGGGTCAGGGTGAGGTTGGAGACGCCGGCGTCGGCGAGCAGCTTCTTGGCCGCCTCGGGGTCGTACGGCGCGACCTCGGAGAGGTCCTCGTAGCCGGGGTCGGGCTCGGGGATGGGGCCGTACAGGGGGACGCCGGACCCGGCCGCCTCGATGAGCGCGTCGTGGTTGATGGCCTGTCGGATCGCCTGGCGCACCTTCTGGTCCGCGAGCGGGCCCTTCGTGCTGTTCATCGCCAGGACCCACTTGTCGGTGGCCGAGCCGAGCACGAGCGCGAAGTCGCCGTTCGACTCGATCTGGTCCTTGAGCGTCGCGTCGAAGCCGGTGACGACGTCGAACTCGCCGGCGAGGGCGCCGTTGAGGGCGGCCTGGTTGTCGCTCACGTAGTCGAAGACGACCTCCTTGACCTTCGCCTTGTCGCCCCAGTAGTCCTCGTCACGCGCGAACGTGATCGAATCGCCCTGCTTCCAGGACTCGAGCGTGAACGGGCCGGTGCCGTTCTCGGCCGTCTTGTAGTCGACCGTGTCGTCCTTCTTGAAGATGAGGCCCGCGCGCCCGGTGAGGTTCCACAGCAGCTGCGAGTCGGGCTCCGAGAGGGTCAGGGTGATCGTCTGGCCGTTCGCGGCGATCGAGGCGACGCGGGCCAGGCGAGCGGAGTCGGACCACGCGGGCGTCGCCTTGCGCGTCTGCAGCGACCACACGACATCCTCCGGGGTCAGCGGAGAGCCGTCGTGGAAGGTGACGCCCTCGCGGAGGGTGAAGGTGTAGGTGAGCCCGTCGTCCGAGACCTCGAAGTCGGAGGCGAGCGACGGCTCGATCGACTCGTCCGGCAGGCGCCGCACGAGGCCCTGGTAGATGTTGTCGATGAGGATCTGGTCCAGCGCCGCACCCGCGGTCTGACGGATGTCGAGGTTGCCGGGCTCCAGGGCGAGGCGGATCGCCACCGAGGCGTTCGGGTCCGGCTCGCCGGTCGCGGTGGGGGTCCCGCTGCCGCCGCCGGTGCAGCCCGCGAGGAGCAGGGCGGCAGAGGCGAGCAGAGCCGAAGCGGCGAGGGCGGTGCGGCGGAACATGGGGGTCCTTTCGCGAGCACGAGGCGGACGCGGTGCGGGCGTCGCTGTGATGACGGGGGGTATCGGTGTCTAAGCCTAGGGTCGTGGCGCGGCGTGCGGGCGCGGGCCTACTCGGAACGAAACAGAAGCGTTAGGCCCCGGCGAGGGCGCGCAGGCGCCGGCCGAGGTCGACGGGCAGCTCCTCCTGCACGTTGTGCCCGGAGGTGACGGTCTCCACGGTCGCCTGCGGCAGACGCACGCCGAAGTCGGCGGCCTCCGCCTCGGTGACGTAGCCGTGGTCACCGCGGAGGAGCAGGACGGGCGCCTGGACGGCGGCGAGGTCCTCCCAGCCGGATTCGCCGAGCACGGCCGCCACGGCGTCCTGAGCGGCATCGGCCTGCGCCGCCGCTTCGGGATCGGCGGCGAGCGCGTTCGCGACGTGCGCGAAGTGGTGCTTCCACTCGACGCGCCCGTCCGGGCGGATCCGCGAGTTGAAGTAGACGCCCCGCGCGGCGGCCTTCGGCGAGCCACCCAGGCCGAACGACAGTGCACGCTCGGTGAGCTCCTCGCGGGATGCCCAGTCCGTGGGGCCGGCGAAGAACTGGCGGATCTGGCTCGCGCCGCCGGCGGGATCGATGCCCGGCGTGATGTCGATGACCACGAGCTCGCGGACGAGGTCGGGGCGGGAGGCCGCGACCGCCGCGGCGGTCAGACCGCCCAGGGACTGGCCGACCAGCAGCTGCGGGCCCTCGGTCCACGCGTCGATGCCGACGGTAACGTCCGGTGCGAGCACGCGCGCGACGTACGCGGCGTCGTCGCGCCAGGACGAGTCGCCGTGGCCGGGCAGATCGATCGCGAGCGCGGGCAGCCCCAGCGCGAGGATCGTCGTGTCCCACGTGTGGGCGTTCAGGCCCGCGCCGTGCAGGAAGGTGACGACGGGCGCGCCCTCGCCGTAGCGCAGCGCGCTCAGGGTGCGCCCGTCCGGCAGCGTCAGCGCGAGGCGCTCGCCGCGGGGGACCGGCACGTCCAGTCCGGCATCCGCGGCCTGCTCGGCCAGGAAGGAGAACTCGTCGATGGGTTCGCTCACGCTCGCCATTGTGACCCCGCCGGGCGGGATGGCGCCAATCGTGTGACGCGGAGCGTCCGGGCGCGCCGCTCGTTACGCTGGAGGCATGTCCCTCGAACGTCGCGTTCACCTCTCCCGCTCCGCGCGCACCGCCTATGAGGCGCTGGAGGGGTTCGCCAAGCAGGTGGGCGCCGTGGCGGAGGAGGCGGGCATCGACGCCCGCCTGAAGGAGATCATCCAGATCCACGCGTCGCAGCTCAACGGCTGCGCCTACTGCGTGCGCATCCATGTCGACCGGGCGGTGACCGCTGGGCTGGACGCGGACGTCATCGCGCAGATCCCGACGTGGCGGGACTCCGGCGTGTTCACCGAGCGCGAGCGGGCGGCGCTCGAGCTCGCCGAGGCGTTCACGTTCATCCACGAGGCCGGCGTGCCCGACGAGGTCTACGACCACGTCGGCGGCATCCTCAGCGAGGCCGAGTACGTCGCCCTGAGCTGGATCCTCGTGTCCATCAACTCCTTCAACCGCATCGCGATCGCCGGTCGCTACCCGGTCCCCGCGCGCAAGGCGGTCTCGGCGGGATGACCGGCGACTCCCTCGACTCCCTCGTCCCGGGGGCGGTGAACTTCCGCGACGTCGGCGGCCTGCCCGCGGGGTCCGCACGGACGCGCCCGGGCGTGCTGTACCGCTCAGGGAACCTCGCGCACCTCGAGTCCGCGGGGGTGGATGCGCTGCGCCGCCTCGGCGTCCGCCGCATTATCGATCTGCGCGACGACGAGGAGGTCGTCTACGCGCCCAGTCGCGTCGAGGGCCTGGATCTCACGACGACGCGCGTGCCGCTGTTCCTCGGCTCCGTCGCGTCGTTCTTCGAGCAGGACATGAGCCTGACCGACATGTATCGCGCGCTCGTCGAGGACTCGGCCGACGGCATCGTCCAGGTCGTGCGCGGCGTCGTGTCGGACCAGCCCGTGCTCGTCCACTGCACGGTCGGCAAGGACCGCACCGGCGTCACGGTCGCCCTCACCCTCGCGGCGGCGGGCGTGGAGACGGATGCCGTCATCG
>Ga0182748_1002381_pt1 | contig 17054 bp, 16 predicted proteins | sample eDN3rd37CKraftOP_FD_128877 | JGI IMG/M metagenome (GOLD analysis project Ga0182748, IMG submission 128877) | Enriched Organic Plus compost microbial communities from Emeryville, California, USA - eDNA 3rd pass 37_C Kraft OP (version 2) (version 2) ...
ATGGCGTCATATCGGCAGGCTGGTCGAAACCATCCAGCCCGCCGAATGCCAAAACTATTTGGTAAACGCCGGATATGGTTCCGTTAAAAGGTGAAACGCTCTAGGACGAGACCATCTTCATATTTGCGAGCTAACTGGATTAGGTCGCCCAAGGTCGCGGTACTGTCATCCAGCCGCCACAGTCGCTCGTTTATCTGAGAAACACGGTGTCCTTCCTCGCGAAGAAGCCAGATCATATGCGACTCTGGAATCGGCACCGACTTAGATTTTTCGCCCTTCAACTCGTTGCGATGGGCATCGGGCGCTAGTGCTGCGGCTGCACCATGATATCCCCTCACGATATCGCGCCAGTCGACATCGGAATCCATAACTCTACGCTTGCGATCCTGCAAATAGCTGGTTTTGACGATATCAGGCAGACGCCAAACTAACACGTTGTCGACCAGTTCAAACGATATGTCGGTCAACGGCATTTCCTGAGCCGAAACGCCAGCATTATTTCCGAAGAATTCGAGCACGAAGCTTGGCTGGAAGCGGATGACTTCTGGCTCTTGCAAGAGTGGAGCTGTCGGCGATTTGGCTTTTCGGACGACGATATATCCGCGTTCATTGCCTCGTGTGACGCTGTACTTATCGCCTACATCCACTCCAATTAACGCAAGAGCTTCTAGCGGCAGTTGAATACAGCCTTTCGCAACGGACACATATCTATCGCTCTTGGAGTATTTCCTCTTGATACGGAAGAACCCAATTTTTCCATAATAAGTAGTGGTCATATCGATTTCATTTCTGACACTTGATTAGAAGGAGATCGTGCGCCCTCTAACTGTCGGCGAAAATTGCGTAATCATTACAAATAGTTGACAGAACTAGATAAATCTTTATGTAATCAACAAAACATCATCGAAAATATTTTAAAAAAATGCCCGGACAAAGATCCCAGATCTTGCTAGAAGGCTCGCAACGAAGGAGAGCAACCATGGCTTACACACAGGAAGGACAGAACGTCGTTTATGGAATGATGACGGCCACGACCCTTCTCGCCGTTGGCGCTCTCAGAGCACATGAGCGCGGAGTTGCCGCTATGGAAGGCGCTCGCCAGGATGCCGCCGACGCCAGGTACGAAGCCGCAGTCGATGAGATGGTTCGCGATGCCGAAGAGATGGGTCGGCTTGCCATGCGCCTCGCGCAGGAACTGGCAACTGAACGCCAGAAAAACGAAGCCCTGTCGAGGGCTTTGGCACAACGGCAGGGTGTGATTGATCGCATGCGTGCTGCTCGCTCTTAAGCGAAAGCTGGGGCCAGTCTATAATAGTGCACTCTTTCAGCCAGCGGAGACGTCTTAACGGGTGCTTCCGCTGGCTTCTTTTTGTCCATCGCTGGAAGCCCGCCGACACCGCAACGCTTTCCAGCCATGGCCTTCGTGCAGCCATCCAGTCCGACTTTTGTCAGCCTCTCCAGTTCGGCGTCGGACAACATAAGTAGCCAATCCTGCTGATGTGGTGACAGCGCCGACAGGTCGACAGTCGACCGCTCCGAAGGCGATTGAGCGCATGCGTATACAGAGACCACCCAAAATGAGGTGATCTCTATCGTTGCCTACCATATTGGCGCCACAATTTCGACGCGAAAAAGCTCGATTTCGTTAATGAATTACCGCCAGATCCTCTGGCTCTGACGCCGCCTCGGCCATTATCTTGCGTAGTTCTTCATCCGACATCAGCTTTTCGTAAAGGGGATGCAACAGCTTCATGCGGCGCGTACGTTGCTGATCCTCGTCGTTCTCGGAATCGATATCTGGATCAAGGGCATCAAGCGCAACAGGGCGCTGGAAGCCATTGAGACGCATGTTGCCTGGCCGGAATGTGGCATATGCCGCGGCGCCCGCTTTGATTCCTCGCTGCAGCTTAAGAAAGAGACGTGTCTATTGCGGCAATGATTATTTTATTGACGGTCAAGCAGCCTCGCGTCTGATGACCTGCAAAATGCCGTCTGACTGTATTGCGTGAAGCATTTCACGCAGCGCACAACCAAATGTCCCATCCACAAGGGCTGCCGGGAGCACGTCGGGACACACAGCCGCGACTGCGTGGATTATTTCCTCGGTTGTCTCGGCTTCTTTCAGCCTGTTCTGGAGTTCCGCCGCTTTGGGATCATCGAATGGAACCGGACGACCATCCGCTCCTCTTCTAACCAGATAGGCGAGCCAGGCGGCGAGAGCGAAGACAAAGGGTCTATAGGGCTTGCCCGATGCCAGTGCTTCCAGTGCGGGGGCCGTGATGCGTTGTGGCAGTTTCTGTGTCCCGTCCATCGCGATCTGCGCCGTGGAGTGGGCTATAGCGGGGTTGGTGAACCGCTCGATAAGAGCCGCAGCATAGGCTGCGAGATCAATGGTCAGTCCCTTTACAGTCGCTGCGGCTACAGCAAGGTGCTGACGGACGAGTGCAGCATGCTCCGGGTCGGCCATGACGTCGCGGACCAGATTCTTGCCGGAGAGCTGTCCGCTATAGGCGAGCATCGAATGGGCCCCGTTCAGCATTCGCAGCTTCATGCTTTCATAAGGAGCAACATCGTCGACAAAATGAGCGCCAGCACGCTCCCATTGCGGACGCCCCGCACAGAATTTGTCCTCGATCACCCACTGGCTGAAAGGTTCGGTTTCGACGGCGGCATGGTCTTCCCGACCTGTCAGTTCCGCAGCCAGCCTGGCGGTCTCGGCATTCGATGCCGGCGTGATCCGGTCCACCATGGTCGAGGGAAAGCTGACATTGTCCGCGATCCAGCAAGACAACTGCTCACCATGAGTCTCGCGAGCAAAGGCCAAGGTTGCATTTCGCAACTTCTGGCCATTATGCGAGAGATTATCGCAACTGAGCACCGTAAAAGGTGGCAATCCAACCATCATACGGCGCGATAAGGCTGCCACGATAAGACCGATCACGCTGGTCGGCGTCGTCGGATTGGCGAGGTCGGCAGCGATAGCCGGATGCGCGTGATCCAGCCTGCCGTCGCCGGTGATGCCATATCCTTTTTCTGTCACGGTCAGACTGACGATGCGACATCCGGGCGACGTCATTGCATTCAAGGCATCTTGTCCGACTGTCGGGCCGGAGAGTACCCGATCCAGCGCCCCGATCACCCGCGCTTCCGTTACCGGGCCGCGCGTGATCAGCGTATAGTGGCCATCCTGCGGATTCAGGCTGTCGGCAACCACGGTTCCTCGCAGCGAGACGCCCGCCACACGCCAATCGCCACCTTCTTGCGCCAGCACGGTATCGGTGTAGGACAAGAGATGTGCACGGGCAAAATTGCCGAGCCCCAGATGGACAATGCCGACTTCATGGTCTTCGGGGGTATAAGCGGGCCAACTGGCCGCTGCTGCATCATTCGCCGCTGCCGAAAGCCGTTTCACTCGTCAATCCTGACATCTGGATGGGAAAGGGCGGTCATGATCCCACGCAATTCAGCCAGACCTTTCAGCCGACCGATGGATGGATAACCCGGTTGAGCGCGCCGGTTGAGATCGTCGAGAATGTCCTGACCGTGATCGGGACGCATCGGGATACGCCAGTCGGCGCGGCCTTGTGCCTTGCGGCGGTTTTCCTCGCTTAGAATGGCAGCGATCATTGCCACCATATCCGTATGGCCTTCAAGATGGGCTGCCTCATGGAACGAACCGCCGAGATGAGGCTCCTCAAGCGCAACATTGCGCAAATGCAGGAAATGCACGCGTTCACCCAGACGCCTCATCATGCCCGGCAGATCATTGTCGGCACGTGCGCCGAGTGACCCGGTGCAAAGCGTGATACCATTCGCGGGGATGTTTACGGCATCCATGACCGCCTTGTAATCCGCTTCAGTAGACATGATGCGCGGCAGTCCCAGAAGGGGGAACGGCGGATCGTCCGGGTGGCAGCAAAGACGCACGCCAAGTTCTTCCGCGAGCGGAGCCACCTCCGCCAGAAAGTCGATCAAATGGCTGCGCAAGCGCTCCGGTGAAATATTGTCGTAATGGGCAAGGTGAGCCTTCACATCGTCCATCGACATGCGCTCGGCGGCGCCCGGCAGACCGAATACGACATTGCCGGAAAGCTCCAGCCGCCGCGCCTCGGACATTTCCGCAAAACGCTTGCGGGCAGCTTCGATAAGCTCGGGTTGATAGCTTTCAGACGCGCCCTTGCGCTCAAGCAGAAACAGATCGAACACCGCGAAATCCAGCGCATCGTAGCGCATGCAGGTCGCCCCATTCGCAAGCCGGTAGGCAAGGTCGGTACGCGTCCAGTCGAGGATCGGCATGAAATTATAGCAGATGACCTCGATGCCCGCGTCACGCAGGTTACGCATCGATGTCTTCCAATTGGCGATATGAGTCTTCCAGTCGCCGGTCTGGCGCTTGATGTCTTCGGAAACCGGAAGGCTTTCAACGACTTCCCATTTCAGCCCGGAAGGTTCGCCATTCTTCATCAGGGCGATTTCCGCCTGCCGTTTTTCAATTTCGGCGGGCGACCAGACCGCACCGGTCGCAACATGATGCAGGGCGGTGACAACACCCTCCACACCCGCCTGCAGCATGTCATCAATGGATACAAGGTCCTTGGGGCCAAACCAGCGCCAGGTCTGTCTCATATTGTCGTCTTTCTGTTTTCAATACTATGCTGACGCATCAGCGAAACTAATCTGAACCTTGACAGATCGGGAACGATCCGTAGCCGCCCGGAAGGCGGACAAAGCTTCGGTCATGGGAAGCGTTGCGGTGATGATCGGCCGCGGATCGATGGCCCCGGACCCGATAAGCCGCACAGCTTCGGCGAATTCGTTATCGAAACGCTGTGATCCGACGAACTGGATTTCCTTGCCCACCATCACGTTGAGAGGCATGGCGGTCGGTCCGGCAACGCCGACCTGCACCAGCGTGCCGAGCGGTCGCAGACAGGAGATCGCATCGTTGATGGCAGGCGCCGCAGCCGAACATTCGAACACCAGATCGACCTTGCCCTTGCCTTCCTGCCAGAAGGCGAGCCCCTTGGGATTTTTAGCGGTATTGACCGTGTGATCGGCACCCATCCGGGCGGCGACGGCGAGCGTGGCGTCCTGAATGTCGGTCACGATGATTTCGGAAGCGCCCCGCAACCGTGCGACCGCCACGCAAAGCGCGCCGATCGGGCCCGCGCCCGTCACCATGACGACCTTGCCAGCAAGACTGCCTGCAATCGCCTCGCCGCGATTGGCGGCATGTAGGCATACCGCCAGCGGTTCGGAACAGGCTGCCGCTCCCGGATCGATTCCGTCCGGCACGGCAAAACACTGGTCAGCCGCAATCACGATCCAGTCGCGGAACATGCCCTGTTCGTGGGGGAGGTACATTGCCGATCCCTTGAAGCGCATCGCGGTGCAATGGCGGGGCAAGCCCTGCTGGCAGAAACTGCACGTGCCGCATGGCTGCGACGGGTTCATGGCAACAAGCTGGCCCGGCACGAGGCCCGTCACGCCCTCGCCGACGGCCTTGATGCGCCCCGACGCCTCATGGCCGAGGATGATCGGCTCCCGAACGCGAATGGTGCCGATGCCGCCTTCCAGCCAGTAATGCAGATCCGATCCGCAGATCCCGCCTGCTTCGACCGCGACCAGCACTTCGTCCGGTCCCGGTGTTCCGACAGGGCGGCTTTCGATCCGCAGATCATCCTGCGCGTGAAGACAGATCACGCGCGTGTTCGACAACGCAGTCATTTCCACCTCACGGCATCAATGTGTTGGGCAGCCATGTCGCCAGCGGCGGCATATAGCTGACCATAAGGAGGACGATCAGATTGGTGATGATATAAGGGATGATTGCCCTGATCACTGGCGAGAGGGGAAGTCGCGCAATATTGGACGCGACAAACAGGCAAACGCCGACGGGGGGCGTCGTCAACCCGATCATCAGGTTGAGAACGGCAAAGCAGGCAAAATGAATGGGATCGATACCGACCGCCAACGCCAGAGCCTGCAAGGGCACGAACAGAATGATCAGAGCCGCGATCGTTTCCATGAACATGCCGACGAACAGAAGCAGGATGTTGATCAACAGAATAACGAGAAACTTGTTGTCGGTGATCGAGAGAACCGCATTGGCCAGTGTTTGCGGGATGCGTTCAGCGACGAGGATCCAGCCGAACACATTGGCAGTGCCTACCAGCACGAGAATGCCAGCCGAACTGATCGCGCTATCGATGATGATCTTCGGAATTCGGCTTACCGGCAGTTCCCGGTAGACCAACAGCCCCACCACAGCCGCATAAAGGCAAGCGACCACAGCCGTTTCGGTCGGCGTCGTGATGCCGATCAGCAGGCCGCCCACGATCAAAGCGGTCATTGCGATGGCCCAGATCGCGCCGGTGAACGAGGACAGCAATTCCCGGACGCCCTTCCAGTCTTCGCGGGGGAAGTTTTTCTTCCTGGCGATGAAATAGGTCGTCACCATCATGGCAAAACCCATCAGAAGGCCGGGAACCGCACCTGCCAGAAACAGCTTGCCGACCGACAGGCCGGAGAGCGACCCGACGATAATCATCGGCACGCTTGGCGGGATCATGGGGCCGACAGTCGATGAAGCGGCTGTAACGGCAGCCGAGAAATCGGCTGGATAACCGACCTTCTTCATGCCGGGGATCATCATGCCGCCAACGGAAGCGACATCGGCGACGGCTGTTCCTGAAATGCCGCCGAAAAGCATTGAGGCTGCGATATTGGCTTGCGCCAGACCGCCGCGCATCCAGCCCACAAGGGCATTTGCAAAGCGGATGATCCGTTCCGTGATGCCGCCGGAATTCATGAGGTTTCCGGCGAGAATGAAGCCCGGAATGCAGAGCAGAACAAAGCTGTCCATCCCCGCATACATTTTCTGAGGAATGACAACCAGCGGGATGTCTGCGAACAGAAGATAGGCCATTGAGGACAGGCCCAGGGTCACGGCTACGGGCAGGCCGATGGCAAGGCCCAGCACGAATGTGCCAAGAAGAAGGGTCAGACCCATCAATTTTCCTCCGAATTGGGGATGGGGCGCCCGTCATGACGGCCCGACAGCATTTCAATGATGCGCATCACGGCCCAGAGACCCAGAGCGACCAGAAGAACGAGCTGTGTTGCGTGGACGAAATCCATGCGCCAGCCGAGCGACGGAGCGGTCTGGCGGCTTCCGATCATGGTGTAATCCCACGCGGCAGGCAGGAGAACAGCCGCAAAAACCACTGTCAATGCGGCGCTTACCAGCCGCAGCAGCCAAGGCATACGTCCCGGAAGGCTTTCGCAAAGAAGGTCGACATTGACCATATCGCCACTACGCAGCGCGAGGCCCGCACCGAGCGCACCGATATAGAGCAGGCAGAATCTGGTCAGTTCCTCGGTCCAGACCGGGGCGGTGCTCAAGAACGTGCGCGCATATACCTGCAACAGCACCGCGCCCATCAATATGAGAAATGCTGCCAGTATCAGAAGGCGGCATATGCCTTCCAATCCTTTGAATAGTTGTGTCATGGTATCCTCGACGGGGCGGCTGCCGGACCGGGCCGGCAGCGCCGCTATCTCAGTCGTTGAAAACCTGTTCGGCCAGGGGACGGATTTCCTGCGGCACCGAGTTGATGACGGCGTCACGCGCCTTGTCGGCAAAGGCAGCCTGATCGACGTCGACAAACTTCACACCCCGGCCTTCGAGGTCGGTGACGAGCGCCTTTTCGTCGGCTATGAACAGTTCACGTTCAAAAGCCTGGGTAACCTTGGCAGCTTCCTGCAATGCAGACTGATCGGCTTCCGACAGTTTGCCCCAGCTCCGTTCCGATATGGCCAGATAGATCCACGAACGGACGTGTTCCGTCTTGTTGACGACCTTCTGAACTTCATAGAAGCCGCCGGACTTGAAAAGCGCGAGCGGGTTTTCCTGACCTTCGATGGTGCCGTTCTGGAGCGAGGTGAAAACCTCGGAGAAGGCCATCGGGGTCGGGTTCGCACCGAGCGACTGCCATGCAGCGACAAAGATCGGCACGTTCGGCACGCGGACCTTGAAGCCCTTCAGATCGTCCGGCTTGGTTATCTCGCGATTGGCCGACAGGTTGCGTGGACCGCGTGCGAAATAGGTCAGGGGGCGAATACCGGCCTTTTCGATTATTTCCGCCTCAATCTGCTTGCCGATCTCGCCGGAGGCAACCTTGTCCATATGTTCAAGCGATTTGTATGCATATGGCAGAGCCAGCAGGGCTGCTTTCGGCGCCCAGTTCTGCAGGCTTTCACCGGTGATGGTCATATCGGCCGTGCCGAGCTGCATGCCATTGATGAGGTCGATTTCCTTGCCGAGCGATTCATTCGGGTAGACTTCGACGGCAACGCGTCCCTCGGTCCGCGATTTGACTTCTTCGGCAAATTTCAGTGCGGCCTTGTGCCAGATATTCTCTTCATTGGCGAGATGGCCGAGCTTGAGTGTGACCTCCTGCGCCAGTGCTGTTCCTCCCATGACGGCGAGAACGGCACAGGTCGCTGCCAGTCGCGTAAGTCTCTGAAATTTCATTGGTTCCTCCTCTGGATATAGCTTGCTGTTGTTTGCGGCTCTACAGAAAATATTCCGGCCGCTCCTGCTCGATGATAGGCAGATCGCTCAGAATTCCTCGCAGATGCATCCGTATCGATTGCTCGGCCTGGACCGGATCACCTTTCGCAATCCCGTCGATCACGGCGCGATGTTGCGCGATGAGGCGATCGACCGGGAAATGCATGCTGGAAAGAAACCGCACCCTGTCCATCTGGGCCTTCATCTCAACGACGACGCGCCAGGCCTTTGCCTTGTCAGCCCCTTCGGCCAGAGTGCGGTGGAATATTTCATCCGCCTCCATGAAATCCCGTGCCGATCCGCCGACGAGCTTTTCCTGACGAACGAGCTGGGCCCGCAACTCGGCAACCAGCGACTGATCGGGAGATTGGGCCAGAAGCTTGACGATGTCGGCTTCAACCGCTTCGCGCACAAAGCGAGCATCCATTACAGCCTGAAGTGAGATCTTTGCGACGAAGGTGCCCCGCTGAGGCCGGACCTCCAGCAGGCCTTCATTGGCGAGCTTGATAAAGGCCTCACGTACAGGCTGACGGCTGACCCCATATTGCTGAGCCACGTCGGCCTCGGAAATCCGGGTGCCGGGCGACAACGCATTGTCAATGATGGCAGCCCGCAGGGTAGCGTAAAGCTGATCGACCACACTGACGTGCTTTGGTTGCAACAACGGGCTCTGCATGATTTTTGCTCCTCGGGTTCTGGATATACCATACTACCATACCAGTCAATATGGATGCTGAATTGTCACTACGGTCGCCCCCCAACTTGAAAAGAAACTTGTCGGTAATCGGACATTTGGCAGTGGCGAAGATCGTTACATTCGTGACGGTCCGGGGAGGGGCCTACTCATCTGAAGGCGTCGGTAATACCTGCCAATTTATGGTCTTCGCGGGTCAGCGTGGAGCGCGTTTTCACGGAGGCCCAGAGCCTATCCGTTCTGGTCACACGGCAGGATATGGATCGGCTTTTCCTCTGCTTGCCCCAGTTCGATGCATTTTTGTCCCGAACAGAGGGTCCAGCCTCCTCCTGTCTTGCCGGAGGCAGCCAAGACAATTTCACGGCGTGGAGGAATGCTTGGATGATAGATGTACCAGCCATCTTCAAGGACGGCATCGGCAGGCGGGTCCATGCCTGCGCCGGAGCCTTTGATGCGGGCTTCAGACAATACCAGCCCTCGGGACGTAACATTCCAGAATTCCTGCCACGGGACCTTCTCAACGCTGTGTGTCCAGGAGAGAACGAAGCTGGTGGCGGCGATCTTCATCACACCGCCAGCCGTTGAAATACAGACCGCCATCAACCTGATGTCGCGACGGCGGAAGGCCGCGACCTCCAGAAATGCCATGCGAGAAAGGCAGCACAGGCAGCAAAGCCGAGCTCATCGCTATAGGGATATGTCGCGAGCATGAGCGCAATGGCAGCAAACGCCCATATGCGCTCCCAAATATTCAACGGCGTTCGAAGATGGCCGATAGCGGCTGCCCCCCACAGCAGAATGCTGAGCAGCGCCTTGATGAACATGTAAGCGAAGGCGGGCCAGAAGCCGAACTTTTCGGAAAGTGGTCCGCCCGCCTGAAGCATGATAACCGGCTCGTAAACCGCCATGAAAGGCACCGCAAATCCCGCAACCGCGATCCGGATCGCCTGCATGCCGATCTTCATGCCGGACTCCCGCGCGATTGGCGCGGCCGCAAAAGCTGCAAGCGCAACGGGCGGCGTAAGGTCGGCCATGATGCCGAAATAGAAGACGAACATGTGCGACACCAGAAGCGGCACGTCGAGGTGCAGAAGCGCGGGTCCGGCGATCGAAGAGGTGATGATGTAGTTCGGAATGGTCGGAATGCCCATGCCAAGCACCAGACAGGCCAGCATCGTCAATATCAGCGAGAAGAACAGCGAGTTTTCTCCGACACTGACGATAACACGGGCAAAAGTCGAACCCGCTCCGGTGAGCGCCAGAACACCGATGATAATGCCGACCAGCGCGCAGGCAATACCCACGGGAAGGGCATTCTTGGCACCTTCCGCGAGGCTTTGAAGACAAAGGTTGAGCGTTTCCCGACCACCGCGGACCAGGAAATTTATCGCGACCAGAAGCGCAACAAGAGCGATGATCAGCGTAATGCCGCGCAGGGTGTAACCGAAGATATTGAAGGTCGTGCCGAAAGCCGCCGCCGACATGATGCCGAGGGCAGTCCAGAACAGCACACGCAAGGGCATCGACATGGAGCCAGAGACCGGAACCCCGAGGATGATAAGCGCAGTCAGGCTGAGGCCAACCGTGCCCGCAAAAAGCGGCGTGTAGCCGGAGAAAAGCAGCCACACCAATGCGACGAGCGGCAAAACCAGAAACCAGCGCTTTCTGATTGCATCAAGAGCGCTTGGCATATCGCTTTTGTCGAGCCCTTTCATCCTGAGACGGCGGGCTTCGAGGTCAACCATCACGAAGACCGTGATGAAATAGAGGATTGCCGGAACGATTGCCGCCTTGACGATTTCGACATAGGGCAGGCCGAGCGTTTCAGCCATGATGAAGGCGACAGCCCCCATGACCGGCGGCATGATCTGGCCACCCATCGAAGCCACCGCTTCGACGCCGCCGGCAAAGGCCGGACGGAAGCCGGAACGCTTCATAAGCGGGATGGTGAAAGCGCCTGTGGTCACGACATTGGCGACGCCGGAACCGTTGATCGTTCCCATAAGGGCTGACGAAATCACTGAAACCTTAGCCGGACCGCCGCGTGATGCGCCAACCGTTCCCATGGCTATGTCGTTGAATAGCTGGATCATCCCAGCACGTTCGAGAAACGCGCCGAACAGGATGAAAAGGAAAATATAGCTCGACGAGACATAGATCGGTGTGCCGTAAATTCCCTCTGTTCCCAGAAAAAGGACCTCGACCACCTGCTCGAAATCATAGCCGCGATGATTGAACGGCTGTGGCAGATATTGCCCGAACAAACCGTAAAGCAGAAAGATCGCGCAGATGAGCGGCAGGGTCCAGCCCATCATTTTCTTGCCTGCCCAGAAGACGAGAGCGACGACGAGAATACCGATTATGATATCCGGCGTGTTAGGTTCGCCCGCGCGGATCACCAGGTCTTCATAGAAAACCCAATGATAAAGACTGAGTAAAAACGCTACTATCGCTGCCAGCCAGAATGCCGCGCGCTTTGCAGCGACAGTGCTCGCATTGGCGTAAAGGCCGAAGAGAAGCAAAAGCAGAAATCCGACATGGACGGAGCGGACCACCTGACTTGGCAGGGGCGAATAGGCGGAGGTCCAGAGCTGGAAAACCGAAAAAGCCACGGCGATGGCAAACAGGATTTTTGCGCCTGCGCCAGCACCCCAGGCGGGAATATGCTCAGCCGATTCTACGGCGCTGTTCTCGCTCTGCGTCATGAACGAACCTTCATCAGATTGTATTTTTGAAATTAACCGTTAAAGGAGCGATCCCGTTGACAAGGATCAGGCACCATCTGTCAGAAAAGGGCGGCACCCGGACATGACATCCGGGTCCCACAGTCGCGCAGGACTGCTGCCAGCCTATTCGATGCCTTTTTCCTTGTAGTAACGCAGAGCGCCGGGATGAACCGGAACGGGTGACACGATGGTGTTCTTGTCGAGCTTGATCGCCTTTGCCGAAGCATGGGCGGCGGCGAGCTGGTCGAGATTCTCGAAGAGCCCCTTGGTCATCTGGTAAACCAGTTCTTCATCCATATCGGGACGGACAATCAGATAATTGATCACGGAAGCCGTCACGACGTCCTTGTCCTGCCCGCTATAGGTGTTCGCCGGGATCGTATTGACCTGATAAGGCGCACCGATCTTTTCGATGACGTCTGCCGGAACTTCAACCACGTTGATGTCGACCGAGTTTGCAAGATCGCGCAGCGAGGCGACACCAAGTCCGGAGGATTGCAAGGTTGCATCCAGTTGGCGGTTTTTCATGAGCTCGACGGATTCTGCAAAGGGCAGGTACTCGATCTTGCCGAGATCGTCATAGGAAAGCCCGGCAGCCTCCAGGATGGTGCGCGCATTCAGTTCGGTTCCAGATTTAGGAGCGCCAACGGACAGGCGCTTTCCCTTGAGATCGGCCAATGTCTTGATGCCGGACTCCTTGGATGCAACGATCTGAACATAGTTCGGATAGATCGCGGCAAGCGTACTCAGATTGGTGAGCTTCTTTTTGAAACCGGCTGCCTCGTTGCCTTCATAGGCATCGCGCAGGGAATCCCCCAGCGTGAACGCAACTTCTCCACGACCGCTGTTAATGAGGTTGATATTTTCAATCGATGCCTTCGTCGCCTGCACCGAGGGACGCACATTGGGGATGCCTGAATAGATTTTTTCCATAGCGACCCCGAGCGGGTAATAGACGCCGCTCGTCCCACCGGTCAGGATATTTATGAATTCCTCGGCCTTTGCCTGCGCTGCACCGAATACGAGCCCCAATGCAGTAGCCAGCGAGACAGTCGTTTTCCGATTGAAGATTTGCATATTTCCTCCTCACTCCAGTAAATTTTGTCATGGCGCGGACACCACGACTAAGCGGGGAGTTTTTGCAGATTACTTCCCCCACCGTATTTTATAATGTCCTCCCGCAGAACTGCGGAAACGCTAACGCATTCTGAAGAAAATCCCAAACGTTTTTGGTCGCTATTTGCCCATCCATTTGAGTTTTGGAATATTTGTTTGGCAGGCAACAACATGCCGCGACCCTCGCGCAGACAGCGGATGACTGCCGCGAGAGAATGCGAGCCGGATGATAGGGCGTGACCCAGATTGAACCCAGATTGAACATTGTGACGCACCCTGGTTGATAGAAGCTGACCTCACCATGCCCTGATCATCTGTGATGTTGTGAGGTTGCGGGGTGCTGGAAAACAATACTTCTTACTGCTTACTGATCTGCGGGACGATTTAATAAACAACATGTATATATGTTATATACTGATGAGCCGGGAAGGCGGGAAGTGAGGATTAGGCGATGGATCTGTCTTCAAAAGAGCCGCAGAAAGGCTTTTACGTCACCAACAAGAACCTTCCGGATCAGGACCGAACGGACTACTGGCGGGAAGCCGTGTCACCGCTTTACGAAGCCTTGGAGGCTTCCGCAGAACATGCGGTTCCCATTCATGGATCGATCCGTTCACTTCCCTTGGGGGAAAGGTTCATCGCCGAGGCGACATTCGGCAACCATCGATGCTTAAGGACCGCCGAATGGATACGACGCAGCCACTTTGACTATTATTATATCCAGCTTTTTGTTAGCGGTTGTTGCTATGGTTCGTTCCAGGGCAAAGAGAGCATTATTTCCGCCGGTGATATTCATATCGCTTCGGTAACCGCTGATGTCGATGCGATTTGCAGCAGTTCGGCAGCAACAATCTCACTTGTGCTCGAAAAGGAGGAGCTGGAATATATCTGCGGAAAAAGCAATCTAAATGGCACGATCATCCGGGCTGATACTGCACTGGGAAAGCTGCTTGGCGGCTTCTTTCGCAGCTTTTATAGCGAAGCAGAGAACCTTTCCTTCACGGAAGGCGTTGCCTGCGGCGATGTCCTTTTAAATCTGCTCGCATCGGCTGTAAAATACGATCCTGACAACGTCCATAGCGCACCGTCGGAACAGCTTCGCAACCAGGTGCTGGTTTTCATCAACCAGAACATCAACGATCCGAAATTGGGTATCGAACAAATATTGGAACGTTTCGCTATCTCGCGGTCGTATCTTTATCGACTGCTGGAGGCTGACGGCGGTGCAGCCGGATTGATCCGTAAGAAGCGGTTGCAACTGGCACGCTGCGAATTGATGCGACGCCGGGATGAGTCGAGCTTGCGCATCAAGGCGATTGCTTACAAGTATGGATTTTCGAATACGGTTCAGTTTGCCAGGAGCTTCCAGAAACAGTTTTCTCTGTCGCCGTCCGAATTCTTGAAAAGACAGAGCATGACCGAACGCCAGGTGGGGCAGATCATCAAGCTCCAGAGTTATTATGATAATTTTAGCGAGGCTGATCGCGGTAAGCTCGCCTTGTAAAACACCAGGCCCCGGCTGCCTCATAACGGAGTCCAGTTTCTAATTAGGCGTAGCATTGTGCTGCCCTTAAGGTCCTTTCTGCCAATCGCATTTACAGCCCGGCTCAACGCTGTCACCGGGCGCCAGCCTTGGCATGAGAACCTGCTCGACATATGCGCCGATGCGGTCCCGTTGTTCAACGAGTGTTAAAATTTCGACAACTTCTAGCCGAACCGATCGTCGTGCTCTACCTTATGAAGCGGAGGATGCTGTGCGACGAGCAATGCAGTGCGCAAAATTATCGGCTTGTATAGGGAAGTGTTTTAAATATAATTATAATGGTTCTAAATAAGGAGGGGAAATGAACCGTCTAAGTCAGAATGTCGTGGCAATTCATGAGGTGGATGACATAGATGGCGTGCAGATACTAAGAACAAGTGCGACATTTGAGTTATCAAATGTATATATATATACATCAAGAATATTTCCATTCGATGCCAGATTCACAGGAATTCCTTCTTTGCTGGTGGGGATGGTCATTGGCGGACATGTCCGGGGAAAATGTTTGATTGGAGACACGTCAAACGTATTGGATTTGCCGTCCGGTTCGGCATTCATAATGCCGCCAAACACCTCTTTCGAGGCGCATGTGGAATCCAGCGCCGAGATTGTTAGTGTGTATATCTCGGATCGGTTATTCAAAAATATTCAGAAAGAGTTTCTGACAGTAAGTGAAAGTCTGCTCAGCCTCGACTACCAATTCTCGATCTCAGATTCATTCCTGACCCAGACAATTCTTTCAATGAAAGAGATTTTAGAGCGAGGGGGTACTTTCGCGAGAATTGAGCTGGAATATTTTGCTCGGGTTCTTGCAGCAAGATTAATTGCAAAATATTCAAGCCGTTGCCCTGCGGAACACAGCAGCGAAACCGGGCTCTCTCCGCATGTTCTGGGCAGCATAGTCGCCTTCATAGATCAGAATCTTACCGGTCGCCTCACTGCGGACCGTTTGTCCTCAATGGCAGGTCTGGGGTCGGCACATTTCGCGCGTTTATTCAAACGGTCAACGAATGTCACACTCCATCAGTACATTATACTGCGTAGAATAGAACGTGCCCGGACGTTGCTTGAAGAGACTGACTTGCCGGTCGTCGAGATTGCACAGGAATGTGGTTTTGCTGATCAGGTGCATCTTACGCGTTTCTTCAGCCGCATCGTTGGCACCAGTCCGGCATCCTTCAGGCGCAAGACACGAGATCAATCGTCAAACCGACGGTTTAATTTGTGATCGAAGTCAATTTTGTGCAAGCACGTCGATATCTGCATAGAAATTATTCTATATCTCTATATTTCTTGGAGTCACAGGCCAGCATCGGACACTGGAATCGGCAGTTAAATAGACAAAGATATGCACGAGGCGAATTTGAATCAGTAACGCAGAAACTCAGTATTTAAAAATACAAGTACCATCCATAAAAATCCCCCCGTGTTTCCAGCGCGGCTGGATATCATCTCTTCGTTTATATCGGTTCCTGTCCCCAATGCTGATCATCACGCTGAAGAGGGGCTTGTCATGGTTGTCGTTACGAATAAGGTGACTGGTTCATCCAGTACGGTTGGTGGAAATAACATCGTATTAACAGCACCAAGCGTCGTTAAGCTGTCGTTAAGTCCGCGCGCAATTGCGGATTACCAGAAGATCGGCGACGATCTCGTCATTCGGCTTCACAATGGAGAGACAATCCGGATTGTTCATTTTTACGCTCATCATCCAAATGGCGGTGATAGCGATCTGGTCCTCGAAGATAGCGATGGAAAGCTGTGGGTCGGTCAACACAGTGATGGATTGGCGGATTTTAATTTTGCCGAAATTCAGTCGGTTGACCAACTGGTTGGTGGCGCAACAGGCGGTGTAAGTCCCGTCCTGCTGGGGCTGCTCGGCATCGGTGCGGCTGCTGGGATTATTGCCGCGGCTTCAGGGTCCGGTGACGACGACAGTGACGATGGCATAGGCGTGGATCGGGATCCGCCAGGAACGCTGGTTGTAGCGTTAGAAAACGACACCGGCCTTCCAGGTGACGGCATTACCAGTGACGGCACCGTCATTGTAGATGGCCTCGAAGAAGGCGCGACTTGGCAGTATAGTACAGATGGCGGACGGACCTGGCATGACGGGAATGGGGCCAGCTTTGAACTTGAACCTGGCGCTTACGGCGATGGTGATATTCTAGTTCGCCAGATCGACTCTGCAGGAAATGTTGGTCCCGCGACCCCGCTCGGACCTGTGACCATTGACCTGACGCCCCCGACGACGACGGTCGAGCTGACCGATCCGGATGGGGACAATATCCCGACGGCTTCGGGCGTGACGGAACCGGGCTCGACGGTGGTTGTGAGCTGGCCGGATGGAACGACATCGACCGTGACGGCGGATGGCACGACAGGCGCGTGGACGGCGTC
>Ga0182748_1002384_pt1 | contig 17044 bp, 11 predicted proteins | sample eDN3rd37CKraftOP_FD_128877 | JGI IMG/M metagenome (GOLD analysis project Ga0182748, IMG submission 128877) | Enriched Organic Plus compost microbial communities from Emeryville, California, USA - eDNA 3rd pass 37_C Kraft OP (version 2) (version 2) ...
CCGATCGGGCCGATCAGCGCGCCCGCGCTCAGGCCGGCTGCGAATGCCGCCGCCGCCAGGACAAGGGCGCCGCCCCGCTGGGGGCCGCCGAAGGATCGCAGGCTGAGGAACATCAACCTAGGCCTATCAACCGGACGATGATTCGCCCATATACATCTTAAAGTAGTAAAATATAAAAATGCTACCTATAATCAACATGCCCATCTCTTGTCTAAAACTGTGTGCCACTGACGTTCTTGCCAAAATCTTTCGCGACCCGGACACAATTGCGCGGCAAATATCGATTCATGGCGCGTCCGCGCACATTTCCCTCGCCGGAAGCTCCCGGCCTTGCCGCCCGTAGAATCGCCGCCGACATCCTCGACGGGGTCCTGCGGCGCCGTCTCGCGCTCGACGAGCAATTGTCCGGCAAGAGCGTCCACCCCGGTATCGCCGGGCTGGCCGATCGCGACCGCGCGCTCATGCGCCGGCTGGTGGCGACCGTCCTGCGCCGGCTCGGCACCTTGCGGCATCTGGTGGGGACCTATCTCGACAAAGGCTTTCCCGCCGATGCGCCGCGGGTCGAGACCGTTCTCCTGATCGGCGCCGCGCAGATCCTCTGGCTCGATGTGCCCGACCATGCCGCGGTCGACCTGTCGGTGCGGCTGGCGCAGGGCGACCGTCGCGCCGGCCGCTATGCCGGGCTCGTCAATGCGGTGCTGCGCCGGGTGGCGCAGAATCGCGACAACCTGCCGACCGACGATGCGGCGCGCGACACGCCGGAATGGCTGTTCAAGCGCTGGGCCGCTCACTATGGCCCGGAGGTTGCGCGTGCGATCGCGCTCGCCAACGGTCACGAGCCGGCGCTCGACCTCACGGTCAAGCAGAACGCCGAGGGCTGGGCCGAGCGTTTGCGCGGCCGCGTGCTGGCGACCGGAACGGTGCGCACGCTCGCCCACGGCGCGATTTCCATGTTGCCCGGCTTTAGCGAGGGCGCCTGGTGGGTGCAGGACGCCGCGGCGGCGCTGCCGGCGCGGCTGCTCGGCGACGTGCGCGGCATGAAGGTGCTCGATCTCTGCGCCGCGCCGGGGGGCAAGACCGCCCAGCTTGCCTTGGCCGGAGCCCAGGTGACCGCGCTCGACCGCTCGCCGGCCCGGCTCAATCGCCTGCGCGAGAATCTCGGGCGGCTCGGCCTCGAGGCCGAAACCGTTGCCGCCGATGCCCTGGAATGGCAGTCCGAATCGGCGAATGCCGGTCCCTTCGATGCCGTGCTGCTCGACGCGCCCTGTTCGTCCACAGGCACCATCCGCCGCCATCCCGACGTGCCCTGGCTCAAGGGCGAGGCCGAGATCACCGTGCTCACCTCGCTGCAAGAGCGGCTGCTCGACCGCGCGGTGGCCTTGACCCGGCCGGGCGGCACGCTGGTCTATTGCGTCTGTTCGCTCGAGCCCGAGGAGGGCGAAAAGCAGATTGCCGCCTTGCTGGCGCGCAATCCGGGTGTCGCTCGCAAGCCGATCGTGCCGGAAGAAGTGTTCGGCCACGCCGAATTCATCAGCCCGGAGGGCGACCTGCGCACGCTGCCGCTGCATCTGCCGGACCCCGACCCGCGCTGGGCCGGGCTCGACGGCTTTTTCGCGGCCCGTCTCGTGCGCCTCGCGTCCTGATCCACCGTCGGGACCGCATTTGGACCTTCCTCGACCCTTCGCTATCGTGTCGGCCGCGCGCGAGAATCGGACCGCGCCCCAGGGGACGAGCAGCTCAATGACGCGGGTTTCGATGGCGGAGCGAATAGGGCTCTCCGCGCTCATCGGGCGCCGCGTGTTCCGCAGCCTTCTGGGGCACATCAATACGAGCCCGCTCCTGCGCTGGCGCTTCGGCTCGGGCAAAACCGACCGGCTGGTGATCGCGCCGCAGGACCTGCGCACGGCCGACGCCACCCGGGCCGCCGAGATCTATGCCGGCCGCTTCGCCTTTGCCGGCAAGGTGGTGATCTGCGACAGCCGTTCCATCTTCGAGATGACGCCGCCCTCCGACGAATGGGCGGTCACGCTCTTGAGCTTCTCCTGGCTGCGCCATTTGCGCGCCGCCGATTCGGCCATCACGCGCGCCAATGCCCGCGCCCTCGTCGATGAGTGGATCAACAGCCAGGGCGGCTGGCATGCGATCGGCTGGCGGCCGGACATTTTGTCGCGCCGAATCATCTGCTGGCTCAGCCAGGCGCCCTTCGTGTTGCAGGACGCCGACGCGCGCTTCTACCGCCGTTTCATCCGCAGCCTGTCGCGGCAGGTGCGCTACCTGCGCCGGACGCTGAAGGAATCGCGCGACGGCCTGCCGCGCCTGCAGGCGGTCATCGCGCTGACCTATGCCAGCCTGTGCATCCAGGGCCAGGCCGGCAACCTGCGTCCGCATGCCCGCCGGCTGATCGAAGAATTGCGCGCGCAGGTCCTGCCCGATGGCGGCCATATCAGCCGCAATCCCGGCGCGCTGATCGAGCTGCTCGCCGACCTTTTGCCGCTGCGGCAATTGTTTTCGGCGCGCAATCTGCAACCGCCGCAAGCCCTCATCGGCGCCATCGACCGGATGATGCCGATGCTGCGCTTCTTCCGGCACGCCGATGGAAATTTCGCCCAGTTCAACGGCATGGGGCCGACGCCGGTCGATCTGCTCGCCACCGTGCTCGCTTATGACGACACCCGCGGCACGCCGGTGTCGAACGCGCCCTATTCCGGCTATCAGCGCCTGGATGCCGGACCGTCCGCGCTGCTGATGGATACCGGGAAGCCGCCGCCGGTGGCCGTGAGCGAGGAGGCGCATGCCGGCTGCCTGTCGTTCGAGCTGTCGTGGCGGCAGCACCGGCTCATCGTCAATTGCGGCCTTCCGGCGGTGAACAAGGAGAACTGGCGGCAGGTGGCGCGCCAGACCGCGGCCCATTCCACCGTCGCCTTCAACGACAGGTCGTCCTGCCGCTTTCTCGAAACCCCGTCGTTCCGGCGCCTGCTTTCCGGCACGCCGATCATCGCCGGGCCGCATTCGGTGACCGCCGAGCGCGAGGAGCAACCCGCCGGCGTGACGCTGCGCGCCTCGCATGACGGCTATGCCAACGACTACGGCGTCATTCACAATCGCACATTACGCCTGTGGGCGGACGGCAGCGGGCTCGACGGCGAGGACAGTTTCGCGCCGGCGGACGGCCGTTCCCTGCGCGTCAACGTGCCGGACGAATATGCCATCCGTTTCCATCTGCATCCGGCGATCAAGGCCAACCGCCTGTCGGACGGGCGCGGGGTGATCCTGCTGCTGCCGGACCGCGAGGTGTGGACCTTCGCCACCCCCGGCGACACCGTGGAACTGGAGGAAAGCGTCTACCTTGCGGGCGCCGACGGCCCGCGCCGCACGGTCCAGATCGTGATCTACGGTCATGCCCGCTCGACGCCGTCGGTGCGCTGGAGCTTCCGTCACACGCCGCCCGCGCCGCCCGGCACGCGCGCGGCCCGTCCCGACGAGCCGGAACTGCCGCTCTGAGCCGCGCCGCCGCCCGCCCGGCCGCGCGCCTGTGGACGCTCGGAGCAGGCAGCAATACGCCGAATACCCTTCCGGCCGGCTCCTGTGCTAGCCACTGCCCATGAGCAATCACCTGCGCAAGATTACCCGCGCCCTGCTGTCGGTATCCGACAAGACCGGGCTTATCGAATTCGCCAGGGCCCTCAACGGCTACGACATCGAGATCGTCTCGACCGGCGGCACCGCCGGCGCGCTCAAGGCCGCCGGCCTGCCGGTCATCGACGTCGCCGACCTGACCGGCTTTCCGGAAATGATGGACGGCCGGGTCAAGACCCTGCACCCGAAAGTGCATGGCGGCCTGCTCGGCATCCGCGCCAACCCGGAACACGCGGCCGCCATGGCGCAGCACGGCATCAAGCCGATCGAGCTCCTGGTGGTGAGCCTCTATCCGTTCGAGGCCACCGTCGCCAAGGGCGCGTCCTACGACGACTGCATCGAGAACATCGATATCGGCGGGCCGGCGATGATCCGCGCGGCCGCCAAGAACCACGCCGATGTCGCGGTCGTGGTCGAGCCCGGCGATTACGGGACCGTGCTCGATGAACTGGCCGCGCATGGCGGCATGACCACGCTCGATCTGCGCAAGTCGCTCGCGGCCAAGGCCTATGCGCGCACCGCCGCCTATGACGCGGCGATCTCGAACTGGTTCGCCGAGACGCTTCATGATGAAACCCCGGACTATCGCGCCTTCGGCGGCCGGCTGATTCAGCCGCTGCGCTACGGCGAAAATCCGCACCAGTCCGCCGCCTTCTATCGCACGCCGGTCGATCGCTTCGGCGTCGCCAGCGCGCGCCAGCTGCAAGGCAAGGAACTTTCTTACAACAACATCAACGACACCGACGCCGCTTACGAGGCGGTCGCCGAGTTCGATCCCGCCCGCACCGCGGCCTGCGTCATCGTCAAGCACGCCAATCCCTGCGGCGTGGCGGAAGGGGAGACATTGCTCGACGCCTATCGCAAGGCGCTCGCCTGCGACTCGACCTCCGCCTTCGGCGGCATCGTCGCGCTCAACAGGACATTGGACGCGGAAGCCGCCAAGGCGATCACCGAGATCTTCACCGAGGTGATCATCGCGCCCGACGCCAGCGAGGAGGCGATCGCCATCGTCGCGGCCAAGAAGAATCTGCGCCTGCTCGTCGCCGGCGGCCTGCCCGATCCGCGCGCGCCCGGGCTGACGGTGAAGTCGGTCGCCGGCGGACTGTTGGTGCAATCGCGCGACAATGCGGTGGTCGACGACATGGCGGTCAGGGTCGTCACCAAGCGCGCGCCGAGCGAGGCCGAAATGAACGACCTCCTTTTCGCGTTCCGCGTCGCCAAGCACGTGAAGTCGAACACCATCGTCTATGCCCGCAAGGGCGCCACCGTCGGCATCGGCGCCGGCCAGATGAGCCGGGTCGACGCCGCCCGCATCGCCGCCCGCAAGGCCGAGGACGCCGCGCGCGAGCTCAAGCTCGTGCAGCCTTTGACCAAGGGCTCGGTGGTGGCCTCCGATGCGTTCTTCCCGTTCGCCGACGGGCTGCTGGTGGCCATCGAAGCCGGCGCCACCGCGGTGATCCAGCCCGGCGGCTCGATGCGCGACGACGAAGTCATCAAGGCCGCCGACGAGCACAATGTCGCGATGGTGTTCACCGGGCGGCGGCATTTCCGGCATTGAGCAGGGCGGCACGACCCGCGCTCTTCTCCCCTCCCCACAAGGGGGAGGGTAAAGAAGCGCAATCATTCCCTCGCCAAATCCCCCAGCAAACTCGCCGCTACGCTGAGCTTCGACAGCGTCAGCCCGGAGCTTGCGATCGCGTGAATCTGCGCGCGGATGCGCTCGACTTCCGCGGCGCGCGCCTTGACCCATTGCTCGACCGCGTCGCCGCCGGCGTGGCCGTTGCCGAGCATGGCGGCGGTCAGCCGCCGCTCGGCATCGCCGATCGAATCGAGCGCGCGGTCGAGCGCGAGGCGGTCGAAATAGTCCGCCACCGCGATATTGCTCGCGGCGCCGGCGACGCGATCGAGCTGGAAGAAGGTTTCCGCCGCGAAATAGGTGGCGGCCACGTCGGCGACCGGCGTGCGCGTGCGGTCCGCCACCAGCACGATGTCGGTGGCGGCCTTCAGCGCCGGCAGGCTGGCGAGGCGGCGCGCAAGCGCCTCCGGCACGCCGGCACGCGCAAGCTCGGCCGCCCGCGCCTCGCGTGCGGTCAGGGCGGATTTCGACAGCGCGCCGTCGAGCGCGCCTTCCACCGCGGCGATGCCGTCGCGGTAATGCGCGACGATCGATTCCAGGCCGCGGCGCAGATCGACCTGGCGCAGGAACCAGACCAGCCGGTCGAGCAGCAGGTCCTGCACCGCCGCATAGAGCGAGAGCTGCAGGTCGCCGGAAACCTTGTTGTCGAGCGCGTCGATTTCGGCATTGAGCGCGACCAGGTCGTAGCTCTGGCGGGTGGCGGCGAAAGCGGCCGCGATGGACGCGGAGGAAGCCCCGGTCTGGTCGGCGATGCGTACGGTCAGCGTGGCGCCGCCGCGGTTGATCATCGAATTGGTGAGCTGCGTGGCGATGATTTCGCGCCGCAGCCGGTGCGCCTGTAGGGCATCGGGGAAGCGCTCCGACATTTCCTTCGGGAAATAGCGGTTGAGCTCGCGCCCGAGATAGGGATCGTCCGGCACGTCCGAGTCGAGCAGCTCGCCATAGAGCGACAGCTTGGCATAGGCGAGCAGGACGGCGAGTTCGGGCCGGGTCAACGGCACGTTGCGCTTGCGCCGGTCGGCCAGCGCCATTTCGTCGGGCAGGAATTCCACCGCGCGGTCGAGCGCGCCGCGCTGCTCGAGGATCTGCATCAGGCGCTGCTGGAAGCCGAGGTCCTCCAATCCGCGCCGTTGCGCGAGCGAGAGCGCCAGCGTCTGCTGGTAATTGTTGCGCAGCACCAGCCGCGCCACCTCGTCGGTCATTTCGGCCAGCAGCGCGTTGCGCGCCTCGTAGCTCAAGGCGCCCGCGCGCAAGGGCGCGCTGAGCGCGATCTTGATGTTGACCTCGAGGTCGGACGTGTTGACGCCGGCGGAATTGTCGATGGCGTCGGTGTTGAGGCGGATGCCTTTCAGCGCCGCCTCGATGCGGCCGCGCTGGGTCATGCCGAGATTGGCGCCTTCGCCGATCACCTTGCAGTTCAGCTCGGCGCCGGTGACGCGGATGGCGTCGTTGGCGCGGTCGCCGGCCGCCTCGTCGCTTTCGTTCGACGCGCGCACATAAGTGCCGATGCCGCCGAAGAACAAGAGATCGACCGGCGCCTTGAGCACGGCCTTCATCAGCGCCTGCGGCGTCACGCTGGCGCCCAGGCCGAACAATTGCTGCGCCTCGGCGCTGAGGTGGATTTCCTTCGACGTCCGCGAATAGACGCCGCCGCCCTTGGAAAGCACGGCTTTGTCGTAGTCCCGCCAGCTCGACCGCGGCATGGCGAACAGGCGCTTGCGCTCGGCGAAGCTCGCCTTCGGATCGGGGTCGGGGTCGATGAAGATGTCGCGGTGGTCGAAGGCGGCCACCAGCTTGATCGTTTCCTCGCGCAGCATCCCGTTCCCGAACACGTCGCCGGACATGTCGCCGACGCCGACCGCCGTGAACGGCGTCCGATGGATATCGATATCCATCTCGCGGAAATGCCGCTTGACCGACTCCCAGGCGCCGCGCGCGGTGATGCCCATGGCCTTGTGGTCGTAGCCGGCCGAGCCGCCGGAGGCGAAGGCATCGCCCAGCCAATAATCGTGCTCGCCGGCGATCGCATTGGCGATGTCGGAAAAGGTCGCCGTTCCCTTGTCGGCGGCGACCACGAGATAGGGGTCGTCGCCCTCGTGCCGCACCACGTTTTCGGGCGGAATGATCGCGCCGTCGGGCGCGATATTGTCGGTGATGTCGAGCAGCGTCGAAATGAAAGTCTTATAGGCGGCGACGCCTTCCGCTTGCACCAGGTCGCGCACGGCGCCCTTCGGTATCCGCTTCGGTACGAATCCGCCCTTGGCGCCGACCGGCACGATCACGCCGTTCTTGACCTGCTGCGCCTTCACCAGCCCGAGGACTTCCGTGCGGAAATCCTGCGGCCGGTCCGACCAGCGGATGCCGCCGCGCGCCACCTTGCCGAAGCGCATGTGCACGCCTTCCACGCGCGGCGAATAAACGAAGATCTCGTAGAGCGGACGCGGCAGCGGCAGATCGGTGAGCTTGCGGCTCTCGAACTTGACGGCGATCTCCGCCTTCGGCCGGCCGGCTTCGTCGATCTGGTAGAAATTGGTACGGACCGCCGACTGCACCGCATTGACGAAGTGGCGCAGGATGCGGTCCTCGTCGAGGCTGGCGACGTCCTGCAATGCCTGCTCGATGGATGCCGCGATATCGCTCTGCCGGGCGTCGCGCACTTGCGCGGCTTCCGGGCGCGGATCGAAGCGGGCGTGGAACAGTTCGACGATCGCGGCGGCGATCTCGGCATGCTTGGTGAGCGTCGCCCACATATAGTCCTGCGAATAGGGCACGCGGATCTGCCGCAGGAAGCGCGACAGCGCGCGGATCAGCGCCACGTCGCGCCAGCCGAGCCCGCCGGCGAGCGTCAGCGCGTTGTAGCCGTCGTTCTCGGCCTGGCCGCGCATGACCATCAGGAAGGCGGCTTCCAGCGGCCCCTTGCTGCGGCCGAGATCGGTCACGCCGCCGTCGGCGCGCGTGAGCAGCATGTCGTGCGACCAGAGGCGGGGGGCGTCCTTGGGATTGATGCGGTAGGTCCGCTCGTCGATCACCGTGAAGCCCATGTTCTCCAGCACGGGCACGCGCTCGGACAAGGGCAGCGGCCGGCCGAAGCTCCAGACCCGCAGGTTGACGTTCTGCGGTTCCTCGGCGCTCCGGTGACCGATATCGACGGCGAGCGGACGGTTCTCCGACAGCGTCTCGATGATGCGGATATCGGCTGCCGCCACGGCCGGCGTATAGAACTCCTGGAAGCTGGCCGAGAACGCGTCGCGATAGCGCTCCAGCAGGTCGCGCGCCTTGTCCGGCGCATGGGCCGCGGCGAGGGCCTCGGCCAGACCGTCGGTCCAGGAGCGCACGATCTCGGCCACATCGGCCTCGAGCCGGGCGCGATCGACCTCCACGGCTGCCCCGCCCGAGCGGCCGATGATGAAATGCACGCGCACCAGCGGCCCTTCCGGAAAGAAGGGATGATAGCCGGAAACGTGGCCGACGAAGGCGGCGCTCAAATATTCGCCGATCTTCACGCGGATGGCGCTGTCGTAACGCTCGCGCGGCACAAAGACGAGCACCGAAACGAAACGGTCGAAGCGGTCGCGCCGCGCCAGCACGCGCACGCGCGGCTGCTCGTCGAGCTGCAGAATGGCGAGCGCGAAATCATAGAGCGTGTTCTCGTCGAGCTGGAACAGCTCGTCGCGCGGATACTGCGCCAGCACGTTGTCGAGCGCCTTGCCGGAATGGCCTTTCGGATCGAAGCCGGCGCGCCGTTCGACGGCGGCGATCTTGCGGCGCAGATAGGGGATGCTGTGCGCCGGCCGGGTATAGGCGGTGGAGGTGAACAGGCCGACGATCCGCTGTTCGCCGATCAGATCGCCGGCGGCATCGAAGCGCTTGACGCCGATATAGTCGAGATAGACCCGCCGGTGCACGCGGGCATGGATATTCGCCTTGGCGATGATCAGCGGGTGCGGCTCCTTCAGGAAGCCCACGATCTCCGGCGTATAGTCGAGCAGCTCGTTGCCGCGCTTGAGCACATGCAGGTCGCGCGCGCGCATGATGCCGAGGCCGCTGTCGAGATCGGGCGCCAGCTTCTCGCCGTCGAAGCGATAGTCGCGCATGCCGAGGAACGTGAAGTTGTCGTTCTGCAGCCATTGCAGGAACTGGACCGCTTCCGCGATCTCGCCCACCGGCAGCGGTGGCGGATTGTTCTTCAGCTCGCTCACGATCGCGGTGACGCGGTCGAGCATCGCCTGCCAGTCGGTCACGGCGAGCCGCACCTGCGTGAGCACGTTGTCGAGCGCGGCGACGAGCTCGTCGCGGGCGGAAGCGTCGTCGATGCTATCGAGATGGATGTGGATGACGCTTTCGCGCGCGCTGTCGGCCAGGTCGCGCGCGCCGAAAGCGACGAGCCGGCCGCCCGCGCGCCGCACGCCGAGCACCGGATGCACCACCAGCCGCGGCAGCAGGCGCCGGTCGGCGAGTTCGCCCATGACCGAATCGAACAGGAACGGCATGTCGTCGTTGACGATCTCGATCAGCGCGATCGACTTGAGCGGACCGGAATCGGCGAGCGGCACCGTCTCGCAGCGGATCTTCGGCGTGCCCGGCTGCCGCTCGGCGAGGAAGCTCCAGGTGCGTTCGGCCAGCATGGCGAGATCGGATGCGCCGTAACGCGCGAGGTCCTCCGGGGCGGTGCGGCCAAAAAGTTGGCTGACGAAATCGGCGGGAACATTGCCGTGCGCCGCGGACAGCGCGCCGGCGGCGTCCGCGACGACCGCGGGGCCCAGGCGTTTGTCGTCGCTGCTCGGCAGTTCGGTGGTCATGCGCACCTCGCATTGGTCGGGAGAATCGGTCGAGGTAGTCGGGGAGTGTTCCCGTTCCGTGGGGCGGCGTCGAGAGCGAGCCGGCGCCTGCCGGCGCGCCGGTGAAGCCGGTGCGGCGCCGTTGCCGGTTCGCGTTTAAGATGCTGAAACGGAAGGCGAAAAATGCCTTCCAGGGGTCGTATCGCGGACATCCGGAAGCATGTAGTCTTGCGAGCAGGGAAACAAAAGGAACGGGACGAAGATATGGCCAAGGGCAGGGCGCGCGAATCGACGAAATCTGCCGCCAAGACCGCGGCGGCCAATTCTGCTTCGACCGAGCCTGCTGCAAACAAGCCTGCTTCGGTCGAGCCGGCCGCAGTGGCGCCGGCGCCGCCGGAGACGCCCGACGACATGCCGGTGATCGCGCTCGATCTGCCGCCCGCGACGCTGTCGCCGGCGATGGAAGCCTATTTCAAGAAGTGCCAGGACAAGCTCGGCTTCGTGCCCAATGTGCTGCTTGCTTACGCCTTCGACATGGCGAAGCTCGAGAGCTTCGTGGCCATGTACAACGACCTGATGCTGGGCGCGAGCGGCCTGTCGAAGCTCGAGCGCGAGATGATCGCGGTCGCGGTGTCGTCGCAGAACCGCTGTTATTACTGCCTGACGGCGCATGGCGCCGCCGTGCGGCAATATTCCGGCAATCCGCTGCTCGGCGAGCAGATGGTGATGAATTATCGCGTCGCCCGCCTGAGCAAGCGCCAGCGCGCCATGCTCGATTTCGCGGTCAAGCTCACGCTGGAACCGTGGAACATCGAGGAGGACGACCGCGAGCGCCTGCGCCGCGCCGGCTTTTCCGACCGCGACATCTGGGATATCGCAGCCGTGGTCGGGTTCTTCAGCATGTCGAACCGCGTGGCGTCCGCCACCGACATGCGGCCGAACACGGTCTATCACGGGCAGGCGAGGTAGTTGTTGCTGTCGTCCCCGCGAAAGCGGGCACCCGGTACGCCGCAGCCTATCGATATGACACGGAGGACTGGGTCCCGGCTCGCGCTCGCTAACGCTCGCTTGGCCGGGACGACGGCAAAGGATTGACGCTTCATCAATGACCCGCTTCGCCCATATCCTCGCCTTTTCCCTCGCTCTCTTCGCCGGCGCCTTCGCGCTGGCGCAGTCGCAGCCGCAGCTCGCCACCACGCTGCGCACGATTCCGCCGGCGCAGGGCATCGCCGCCCGCAACGGCATGGTGGTGGCGCAGGAGCAGCGCGCGGCGCGCATCGGCGTCGAGATTCTCGACCGCGGCGGCAACGCGGTCGACGCGGCGGTGGCGGTGGGCTTCGCGCTTGCCGTGACCTATCCGCGCGCCGGCAATCTCGGCGGCGGCGGCTTCATGGTCATCCATCTCGCGGACGGCCGCGACACCAGCATCGATTATCGCGAGACCGCGCCGGCCGCGGCCAGCAAGGACATGTTCCTCGACGCGCAGGGCAATCCCGACCCCAAGAAGTCGCGCGATTCGGGGCTGGCGGTCGGCGTGCCCGGCACCGTCGCGGGGCTGGCGCTGGCGGCGAAGAAATACGGTTCCGGCAAGCTGTCGCTCGCCGATTTGATCGCGCCGGCCATCGATCTCGCGGAGAAGGGGTTTCCGGTCGAGGACGATCTCGCCGATTCGCTGCCGCAAGCGCGCGCGCGGCTCGAGCGCTGGCCGTCCTCGCAGGGCATATTCTTCAACGGCGGCGACCCGCTGCAGGAAGGCGACCGGCTGATCCAGCTCGATCTCGCCGATACCTTGCGCGCGATTGCCGAGAGCGGCGCGCGCGGCTTCTACGAGGGACGGGTCGCGCAACGGATCGCGCGGGCGGTGCGCGCGGCCGGCGGCGTCATGACGGCGGACGACCTGAAAGACTATCGCGCGATCGAGCGCCCCATCGTGCGCGGGAGCTATCGCGGCTACGACATCGTCTCGATGCCGCCGCCGTCTTCCGGCGGCGTGGCGCTGATCGAGATGCTCAACATCCTGGAAGGCTACGACCTCGGCAAGCTCGGGCGGCGCGACGAGGCCTTGCATGACATGATCGAGGCGATGCGGCGCGCCTATGCCGATCGCGCCGCCTATATGGGCGATCCCGACCGCGTCAAAATGCCGATCGCCGGCCTGATGTCGAAGCAATACGCGGCGTCGCTGCGTGCGCGCATCGGGGAGCGCGCGACGCCGTCGGCCGAGGTGCGGCCCGGCAAGCCCGCCGAATTCGAGGGCCGCAACACCACGCATTTCTCGGTGATCGACCGCGACGGCAACGCGGTGTCGAACACCTACACGCTCAATTTCTCCTACGGCCTCGGCCTGGTCGCCGACGGCACCGGCGTGCTGCTCAACAACGAGATGGACGACTTCACCGCCAAGCCGGGCGCCGCCAATGCCTATGGGCTGGTCGGCTATGACGCCAACCTGCCCGCGCCGGGCAAGCGGCCGCTGTCGTCGATGACGCCGACCATCGTGCTCAAGGACGGCAAGCCGTTCCTCGTGACCGGCTCGCCCGGCGGCAGCCGCATCATCACGGCCGTGCTGCAGGTCATCACCAACGTGATCGACTTCCATATGCCGATCGACAAGGCGGTGGGCGCGCCCCGCCTGCACGAGCAGTGGCAGCCGGACGAGGTCTATGTCGAGCCGGGCTTCGATCCGGCCGTGCTGGAGGCGCTGCAGGCGCGCGGGCACAAGATCGTGCCGACCCGGCCGCATACCTCGGCCAATTCCATCGAGGTCATGCCGAAAGGTGAATTCACGCCGCGCACTTACGTCGGCGCCGCCGACCCGCGCACGCGCGGGGCGACCGCGGCGGGGTATTGAGCCCGTCGTCATGGCCGGCGCGCGGCCCGGGATCCGGGCCATATCCGCCTGGCGAAGCGCACGGATGCCCCGCCGCGACGGGTCATGCGGCCGATATGATGATCGAGATGATGATTTCGGCTTGGAACTGACCGGTCTGCCAATCCGCGCGCCCCAACAGCGCGAGGATTGGAGCGGGCGAAGGGATTCGAACCCTCGACCCCGACCTTGGCAAGGTCGTGCTCTACCCCTGAGCTACACCCGCATCCGGTAGTGATTTGGCCGGTCCCGCCTGGGGCCCGGCTGCCAGGGCGGTTCTATAGCCATAAGCGGTGGTGCTTTGCAACAGGCCTATCGGCCGGTCGCTCAATACCGCCGCCGATGCGGGCGGGCCGGCCGCGGTTCGCCTTCGGCCCGCCCATACCAGCCCGGCCAGTTCGGGTTCATCTCGCAGAAACCGCGGTTGCCCGCGATCACGTTCGGGCGGCACTCCTCCAACGAGGCATAGTGGCAGTCCCGTTGCAGGTCGCCCCAGCCGATCGACACCACGGCGCACCATGGCCCCTCCTGGGCCGGGGCCGGGCGGATATCGAGCAGCATGGCGGCGATGAACACGGCCGCGATCAGCAATTTGCGCATCGGTTTCGACCTCCAGGCGCCGGAATGCTAGTAAACGCGCCATCTTCCCGGAACGTTGCAATAATGGCTCAAACTCCCGAACAATTGCTCGCTTACCTCGACAGCCTCGGAATCCGGCATACGACCGTCAAGCATCCACCGCTGTTCACCGTGGAACAGGCGCGGGCGCTGCGCGGCGCGGTTCCCGGCGGCCATACCAAGAATCTGTTCCTGCGCGACAAGAAATCGGCGCTCTACCTGGTGGTGGCGGAGGAAGACGCCAAGATCGACTTGCGAGGTCTGCACCGGGTGCTGGGCGCGAGCGGGCGCTTCTCGTTCGGCTCGGCCGACCTATTGCGCGAGGTGTGGGGCGTGGAACCCGGCTCGGTGACGCCCTTCGGCGCCATCAACGACACCGGGGGGCGGGTCACGGTGGTGCTCGACGCCGCCATGATGGAGCACGAGACCCTCAATTATCATCCGCTCATCAACACGATGACCACCTCCATCACACGGGACGACCTGGTGAAATTCCTCGAATCGACGGGCCATCCGCCGCGCGTCGTGCGCGTGTCCGGATTGCCACCTGAGAGCGACTGACACGATTGCAATCCCGTGCCGGATGACCATTTAATCCGGCATTGGAACTCGAGTATTCGGCCGCGCACGGCCCACAAAGTGAGGACAGATGCTGCAAAACGGCGGGGCAATGACGGCGGCAGCCGATGTGGTCAAGGATACGACCACCAAGGACTTCATGAAGGACGTGATCGAGGAGTCCAAGCGCCAGCCGGTGCTGGTGGATTTCTGGGCGCCCTGGTGCGGTCCCTGCAAGCAGCTCACCCCGGTGCTGGAAAAGGCGGTGCGGGGGGCCAAGGGCAAGGTCAAGCTGGCCAAGATGAACATCGACGAGCATCCGGCCATCCCGGGCCAGATGGGCATCCAGTCGATCCCGGCGGTGATCGCGTTTTCCAATGGCCAGCCGGTCGACGGTTTCATGGGCGCCCTGCCGGAGAGCCAGGTGGTCGCCTTCCTGGAGCGGCTGACCAAGGGCAAGGTTGCCCCCGAGGAACAGGATTTCCTGAAGGCGGCCGACGAGGCGCTGGTGAACGGCAATCCGGCCGCCGCGGCCGAGATCTACGCGCATCTCCTGGCCGAGGATTCCGGCAATGTGCATGCGCTGGCCGGCCTCACACGCTGCTATGTCGAGACCGGCGCGCTCGAACAGGCCAAGCAGACGCTCGCTCTGGTGCCGGAGGCCAAGCGCGGCGAGGCCGCGGTCGCGGCCGCGCGCGCCGCGCTCGAGGTGGCCGAGCAGGCCCAGGCGCTCGGGCCGCTGGCCGAGCTGGAGGCCAAGGTGCTCGCCGATCCGCTCGACCATCAGGCCCGTTTCGACCTGGCGGTCGCGCTCAATGCCAAGGGCAAGCGCGATGAAGCCGCGGCTCATCTTCTCGAGATCATCAAGCGCGACCGTAAATGGAACGATGACGGCGCGCGCAAGCAGCTCGTCCAGTTCTTCGAGGCCTGGGGTTTCGCCGACCCCGCGGCGGTCGAAGGCCGCAAGAAATTGTCGTCGATTTTGTTTGCGTAACCTCGATCCGTCATCCCGAGGCGGCTTCGCGCAGCGAAGCCCGCGAAGGATGACGGGCACGGGCTGTCATCCTTCGAGGCTCGCGCGCCGCGCTCGCTCCCCAGGATGACGGGTGAGGCAGGCCATGGTCGGAGCTCAGCCATGCCGATGAACGCCCAATATCGCGGGCCGGTCGACTTGCCCGAGATCATCCCGGTGTTCCCGCTGCCGGGCGCGCTGCTGTTGCCGCGCGGGCAGATGCCGCTCAACATTTTCGAGCCGCGCTACCTCGCCATGATCGACGACGCGCTGCGCGACGGCCACCGGCTGATCGGCATGATCCAGCCCGATCCGGCCCATGCCGGACCGCCCGACAAGCCGGCGCTCTACAAGATCGGCTGTGTCGGCCGCATCACCCAGCTCGCCGAAAGCGGCGACGGCCGCTACCTGATCGAGCTCACCGGCGTTGCGCGCTTCCGCATCGTGGAGGAACTCACCGTCGCCACCGCCTATCGCCAGGCGCGCGTGACTTTCGCGCCCTTTGCCGACGATTTCATCGCGCGCAAGGGCGAGGACGAGGTCGATCGCAAGTCGGTGCTCGCGGCCCTGCGCGGGTTCCTCGACGCCAACAATCTGAAGGCCGATTGGGAAGGCATCGAAAAGGCGCCGAACGAGGCGCTGGTCAATGCGCTGTCGATGATGTCGCCCTATGGCACGGCCGAAAAGCAGGCGCTCCTGGAAGCGCCCGACCTCAAGACCCGCGCCGAAATCCTGGTGGCCATCACCGAGATCGAGCTCGCCAAGAAGAACACGGAAGGCGAGTCGCCGTTGCAGTAGTGTTGACCCATTACCGGACATCTCTCCGTTGTCGTCCGCGCGCAGGCGGCGACGCATCCAGCGTGCGCCAGCGACCGGTTGCGGCCCATGGGTGCCGGGCCTCGCTCGCTTGCGCTCGCCCGCCCGGGACGACAAGGCATGTCCATGCTATAACCCCCGCCGAATTTCCCGGGAGCCTTGCCCCATGTCCGCCGCGCCGCCCTCCGAACGCCCTGCCGACTCCGTCGATCCCAAGCTGCTGGAGATTCTGGTCTGCCCGCTCACCAAGGGGCCGCTGGAATACGACGCCGCCCGGCAGGAGCTGATCTCGCGCAAGGCCAAGCTCGCCTATCCCATCCGCGACGGCATTCCGATCATGCTGCCGGAGGAGGCGCGGAGGTTGGAGTAATTCCGCTCGGCCCCGACCCGTCATCCCGAGGTGCCAGGCGCGGAACGCGCCGAGCCTCGCAGGATGATCGGCCGGGGCTGTCATCCTTCGAGGGCCGCCTTCGGCGGCCGCCTCAGGATGACGAAAAAGGTCATGACACATTCAGCAAGAGGAAACGATCAATGATCAAGATCTGGGGCCGCAACACCTCGTCGAACGTGCAAAAGGCGATGTGGGCGGTGGGCGAACTCGGGCTCGAACATCAGCGCATCGACATCGGCGGCGCCTTCGGCAAGAACAAGGAGCCGGCCTATCTGGCGATGAACCCGAACGGCCTGGTGCCGACGCTGGAGGAGGAAGACGGTTTCCTGCTGTGGGAGTCGAATTCGATCGTGCGCTATCTCGCCGGCAAGCATGACAAGGCCGGCGTGCTGGAGCCGAAGGATCCGAAGCAGCGCGCGCTCGCCAGCCAGTGGATGGACTGGCAGTTGTCGGTGGTGGGCCCCGCGATCTTCCAGGCGTTCTGGGGCCTGATCCGCACGCCGGCGGAAAAGCGCGACATGGCCGCCATCAAGACCTCGCAGGAAAAGACCACCGCGGCGATGCAGATCCTCGACGCGCAGCTCGCCAAGACGCAGTTCGTCGCCGGCGACGCCTTTTCCTATGGCGACATTCCGGTCGGCGTCATGTGCTACCGCTATCGGCAGCTGGTGCCCGGCCGCCCGGCGACGCCCCATCTCGACCGCTGGTACGACGCGATCTCGTCGCGCAA
>Ga0182748_1002386_pt1 | contig 17040 bp, 13 predicted proteins | sample eDN3rd37CKraftOP_FD_128877 | JGI IMG/M metagenome (GOLD analysis project Ga0182748, IMG submission 128877) | Enriched Organic Plus compost microbial communities from Emeryville, California, USA - eDNA 3rd pass 37_C Kraft OP (version 2) (version 2) ...
AGCAACAACAAGGTGGTCGCCACCAACCGCAAGGCGCGACACAACTACACGATCCTCGACACCTACGAGGCCGGGATCGTGTTGATGGGCACGGAGGTCAAGAGCCTGCGCGAAGGTCAGGCCTCGCTGGCCGACGCGTTCGCCACGGTCGACGACGGCGAGATCTGGCTGCGCAACGTCCACATCGCCGAATATCACCACGGCACCTGGACCAACCACGCGCCGCGGCGCAACCGCAAACTGCTGCTGCACCGCAAGCAGATCGACAACCTCATCGGCAAGATCCGCGACGGCAACCTCACGCTGGTGCCGCTGTCGATCTACTTCACCGACGGCAAGGTCAAGGTCGAGTTGGCGCTCGCCCGCGGCAAGCAGGCCCACGACAAGCGCCAGGACCTCGCCCGTCGAGACGCTCAACGCGAGGTGATCCGCGAGCTGGGCCGCCGGGCCAAGGGCAAGATCTGATCGCCGAGTGTGGATTCTCGGCGCCGATCGTGAACCCACGGCGGAATTCCGGGACCTTTCTCACCCCGTGGGCACGCTCGTAGCGAAAACTGCTCCCGCCGAACCCCTCGAACTGGCTAGATTCCACGTGATGGTTTCATCCGGAACGAAAGGGGCTGAGGGCCTTGGGCCGTGCGCGTGACTACGACATCATCATCGGAGATCTGCAGACCGGACCACTCAATGCGATCACCGACGTCGACGGGGTGCGTGTGGGGCATACGACGTTGGTGTCCGGTTCGGGACCGCGAAATCCGGGCAACGGCCCGGTACGCACCGGTGTCACCGTCGTCATCCCGCGCGAGGAGCCGTGGAACCGGCCGCTGTTCGCCGCTCCGCACCGGCTCAACGGCAACGGTGAACTCACCGGGCAGCACTGGGTCGCCGAATCCGGGCAGCTCACCAGCTATATCGGCCTGACCAACACGCACAGCGTCGGCGTGGTGCGCGACGCGCTCATCGCCCATGAGAAGAGCGTCCGCGGCGACGAGTTCTTCTTCTCCCTACCGGTGGTCGGTGAAACGTGCGACGGCATTCTCAACGACCTGAACGGCTTCCACGTCCGGCCCGAGCATGTGGCGGAGGCCATCGAGAACGCGACCGACGGCCCTGTCGAAGAGGGCGCGGTGGGCGGCGGCACCGGCATGGTCGCGCACGGCTACAAGGGCGGCATCGGGACGTCGTCGCGAGTGGTCGGCGACCACACCGTCGGCGTGCTGGTGCAGGCCAATCACGGTGCACGCGAGCGCCTGATGATCGACGGTGTGCCGGTGGGTCGGCTGTTGCCGCCACCGCCGACGCCGGTGATCATGCCGGGCCAACCGCCCGAGGGCACCGGTTCGATCATCGTGCTCGTCGCCACCGACGCACCCTTGATTCCGACCCAGTGCGCCCGATTGGCGCAGCGCGCCGCGCTCGGTATCGCCCGCACCGGCGGCGCGGGCGAGAACGGCAGCGGTGACATCGCGTTCTGCTTCGCCACCGGCAACGGTTTCGTCGGCGACTTCGCCGCCGAACCCGGACCGGACGTGGCCCAGATCAACATGCTGGCCAACCGGCTGATCGACGGCTTGTTCTACGCGACGGTCGAGGCGACCGAGGAAGCGATCATCAACGCGATGTTCGCCGCGGAGACCATGGAGGGGCCAGAGGGGCTGGTGGTGCATGCCCTGCCGCGGGACGAGACCGCTGAACTGGTCAAACGGTACCGATCCATGGTTGTCGGCTAGTTTCACCGCACTGTCGGAGAGCCGGGATTAAATGGGTGGAACGCAGCGTTGTGCTCCGCGTATGATGGGTGGTCCTGCCACCAGGGCAGGGTGTTGTTTCCACAACTGAACAAGGGGCTGAACGGTTTCGACTTCGAGCATCGAATCCAGGGAAGCGTGCCGGTGCAGGCAAGAGACCACCGTAAGCGTCGTTGCAACCAATTAAGCGCCGATTCCAATCAGCGCGACTACGCCCTCGCTGCCTAAGCGACGGCTGGTCTGTCAGACCGGGAGTGCCCTCGGCCCGGATCCTGGCATCAGCTAGAGGGACCCACCCACGGGTTCGGTCGCGGGACCTGTGGGGACATCAAACAGCGACTGGGATCGTCATCTCGGCTTGTTCGTGTGACCGGGAGATCCGAGTAGAGACATAGCGAACTGCGCACGGAGAAGCCTCGAGGACATGCCGTAGGACCCGGGTTCAATTCCCGGCAGCTCCACCAGTAGAAGGGCCGCAGGATGCGGCCCTTCTTTTTTGGTGCGGGCGGCGTGCGGTCAGCTCGGGTAGCAGTACGAGTCGCTCGACGCATCACCGCCCTGCAGCCGGACCTGGTGCACCCGCAGCCCGCGGAAATCTTCGCCGTGTAAGAAGAATCGGTCGTCCGGTACGAGGCCGCCCGCGGTGACGTCGGCGTCGAGCTTGATCATCCATGCGCCGACGCCGTCGGGGTAGAACGTGTCGTCCCACGCCGAGTACAGCGAGTTGGTGAGGTACACGCGTCGGCCGTCGCGGCTGATCTCCACCATTTGTGGTCCGCCCGCCAGAGCCAGATCGGGAGCGGCCGGGTGTGGTTCATGTCGGACCATCCCGCCGAGGCGCACCGAAGCCGTCTCGCGCGGATGGAACGGATCACTCACGTCGAACTGCTTGAGTTCGCCGGTGCCCCAGCAGGATACGTAGAGCCAGCGATCGTCGACCGACAGGTCGATGTCGGAGACCAGCGGGGGAGCGGCGGCGAACGAGCGCAACAGCGGCGGTAGCTCGTCAGCGTCGGCGGGTTCGGCGGGGATGTTGATCACCTCGTCGACTGCCCACTGTTCGCCGTCCTTGTGCCACAGCCACACCGAGGCGGACAGATCCTCGGTGCTGATCACCGAGTTGACGAATCCCCATGGGTGCGAGGGGTGGTGCGCGGGGCGCAGTTCGAGCACCATCTGGTGCTGTTCGCCGAGGTCGACGCGCTGGGTCAGTTTCCGTTCGGACATACTCCAGAAGTCCACGTGGTGTCCGAACCTGTGGCCCAGCAGATCCGCCGGATCGAGCCCGTCCTCGATCATCGACGGCGCAGCCCATTCCGAGGTGATCACGGTGTCGAAATCGCGGTGCCACCAGACGTCGTAGGCGAAAAGCTGCGGCCCGCGGTCGATTTCCCACGGACCGATGACCTCGAACGTGTTGTGGTCGATGAGTGCGACGCCGCCGGGACCGTCAGCGCCGTTGGCGCCGCCCAGCGCGGACATGAAGATGCCGTCGGGTCCGCAGTGCACCGTGTGCGGACGCGAATAGCCGGCCTTGGCGGCCAGTTCGGTCGCATCGATCGTGTGGGTGATCATCGGATGGCGAGGGTCGGGCTTGGTGTCCAGGACGTATGTGGCCGACGAGCGCAGTCCCGGCACCAGCAGGTAGCGCCGCTCCAGCGCTCCATGGTTGCCACCGTGCCCGTCATGGCAGAGCGCGCTGGAGCATGCGCTCCAGCCGAAGTGGTGTAGCTCGCCACCAGCTATCGGCAGTTCGGTCCAGCCGACCACCTTCCCGAAATCCGGGGATCCTGGCTCGCAATCGACCGCGGCGAGCGCGTCGAGCTTTCGGCCGGTCGGGTCGAAGGCCACCACATAGGCGAGTTGTTCGGAATCGGCCGCGACTGCGTGCCCGGGGCTGCGGTAGAACGTCGGATCGGTGGGCATGACTCCTCCTGAAGTCAGCGCTTTATTGACACTCTTGATAATTCGCCGCGGGCCGTGTGGTGTCCATACCCGTTCGGTACCCGGTTGTTCGAGGGCTTCGCGTCTGAGCGTCATCCCGGTTAGATTCAGGCATGCTTTCTCGCCGGATCGGTGCTTGGGCGCTGATGGCCGCAGGCATCGCGCTCGTCGTCCCGGCCAGGCTGCCGGTGGCGTCCGCCGCTGAGTGCCCGGATGCCGAGGTGGTCTTCGCGCGCGGCACCGACGAGCCGGCCGGCCTAGGCCGTGTGGGCACCGCCTTCGTCGACGCGCTGCGCAAGCAGGCCGCAGGCCTGGAGATCGACGCTTACGCGGTGGACTACAAGGCAGGCAAGCTGCAGTTGAGCGGCGGGGACGGCGCGAAAGACGCGATCGCTCACATCAAATCCACGGTCTCGTCCTGCTCGAACACCAAGATCGTGCTGGGCGGCTACTCGCAGGGCGCGAGCGTGGTCAACATCGCGGCCGGAAACCAACTGGGCGGCATCACCTGGGCCGATCCGCTGCCGGCGCAGTACGCGAACAACGTCGCGGCGATCGTCACGTTCGGCGACATCGCCACCCGCACAGGGGAGGCATTGTCGACTCGCAGCAACTTGTTCGGTTCCAAGGCCATCGATCTGTGCAACCCCAGCGACCCGATCTGCCATGCGGGTCAGGGCAACGAGTGGAGCGGACACACCGATGGTTACGTCCCCGTGTACACCACCCAGGCGGCGGTGTTCGCGGCGGCCAAGCTGCGGGCCGGCTCCGGCCGTTCGGTGCCGGGATACGGCACGGTGCCGGAATACGGGCCTGGCTATGGACCTGGCTATGGATCCGGCAACGGGCAGGGGTACGGGCCCCTGTACGGGCCCGCGACCCCGGGGTACGACCCGGAGTCGCCGACGCACGGTCCGCCCCCGGGATACGTCCCGGCGCCGCCTGGGTATGTGCCTGAGACCCCCGGCTACGAGCTGCCCGGGCCGTCGGCGGCCGAACCTTCGGCCGAGGTGGGGTTGGTCTCCGCAGTCGGCTGACCTACCGCTCGGCTGATGTTGAGTGGGGCCAGTCACGCACCGTTCGCTTCGACGGAACGGATCACAGATCGGCGAACGGCGCGACAGTCCTGACGCCGGCCGCACGCTCCGTCAATCACGGCCGACGTGACATCAGACCAGCGTCACAATCGCACTCACCGCCACCACCAGCACCACCAGACGCAACGCCCGCGCCGAGAGCCGCCGGCCCACTTTGGCTCCGACCACGCCACCCAACACCGAGCCCGCCGTGATCAGCAGCACCACCACCCAGTCGACCGGAGCCAGCAGGGCATAGAAAACCCCGGCCGTAGTGTTGGCGACCATGCCGAGCAGGTTCTTGATCGCGTTGGCTTCCCGTGGATCGTCGGAGTACGCGAACCTGAGCACCCCGAGCATGATGACACCCTGCGCCGCACCGAAGTAGCCGCCGTAGATTCCCGTGGCTCCCAGCGGAATATGCAACCGCCACAGCGATCGGTTCGACGGCTGGCCGTCGTCATCCCGGGTGAGGCTGCGCGACGGTACGTACATCAGGATGCAGCCGATCGCGATCAGATACGGCGCCACGGTCGCGAACACATCAGACGGTGCGAGCACCAGCAATGCCCCGCCCAGCACCGCCCCGATCGCCACCGCCACACTCAGGGTCACCAGCAGTCGTCGATGCCGCGGCAGCCACCGGCGGAACCCGATCGCCCCGGATGCCGAGCCGGCGATCAACCCGATGCAGTTGGAGGCGTTGGCTGTCACCGGCGGGACACCCGCGGCCAGCAGCGTCGGAAACGTGATCAGGGTGCCGGCACCGACGACGGCGTTCATCACTCCTGCGGCGAATCCGGCCAGCATCGCCAGCACCGCGGTCAGAGGACTCACCGCTGCCCCTTATCGCATGTCACACCTTGCTGAACTGTGCGGCGGTGAGCTGATACTGCTCGATGGCGGCCGAGCATCCGAAGCCGTGCCCCAGGTACATCGTCAGATCGGTCAGATCCATCACCACGGACACGTTGGTGCGGCCAAGCACCTGATGCGTGCCGACGGGTCCCCCGTGCCGGCAGATGCCCTCGGGTTCTCCTTGGTGATCGCCCAGGATCGATTGGATCTCCTTGACGTTGATTCCGGTGCTCGATACCGCGTCGGAGAGCAGGTGCTCCGCACGCGCTTGGCGAAAGTAGCTGCCCGGTGAGATGTTCCGCAGAATCTGCGTTCGATCCAGCACACCGGCCTGCTTGCCGAGGAAGTGATTGGCGTGTGCCACGTAACCGTGATCGGGGAAATGCAGGGTGTAGCCGGACGGACTGTATTCCAGGTCGACGATCTCCCCTGAGCTGCTGCCGATGACGTAGTTGCCGGACCCGCCACGTTCGGAACCGGTCACCGACCACACCGCCTCCAACGCGCTGCGACTCTGCAGCACACCCCGGGCCAGGGTATGGAAGCTTCCGCCAACCCGATTTACATTGGAGCCCAGCAGGTTCACGCACAAACCGACACCATCGGAGTTCATCCCGAACTTGGCCACCATGCCGGCCTCGGTGACCGTGACCATCCGCAGACCGTCGACCGGCTCGAACTCGAGCATCAACGTCAACGGCAAGGTGTCGGCCAGCCAGTCCCAGTTCTCGGCCAGATACACGTGACCGTTGGTGGTGCTGACCGGGGGCACCCCCAGCGAGGTGCACTCGCTGGCCGACATCAACCCGGATGCGCCGTAGGCTATTTCGGTCCGGAAGTTCAACGCGATGATGTCGGCGACCGGAAGGTCGGCCCCCGCAGCGATCCCGTCGATCTCTTCGCTGAGGTCGGGGTCGGTGGCGCACAGCCAATCCCGGTACGGCTTCCCGAGCTCACGGGCCGCCGGCCAGGAGATGTTCGCAAACGATTCGAACCACCGTTGATATACCTGGATACACTCCCGGATCTCGTCGCGGGTGTGTTCACCGTAGGCGACACCGCGCTCATGCGCGGTGCCCGCCAGTCGCAGCACCCTCATCATGACGCCTCGGCGGTACCGTTCCACGGAACCACGGTGTTGCGTAGCACGCCGATCTTCTCGACCTCGCACTCGACGGAGTCGCCGACCCGCAGGTAGTAGTCCTCGGCATCGACGCGGAAACCCGCCACCCCGGACACGGTGCCGGTGGTCACGATGTCACCGGCGCTGTAGCCCAACGGCGAGTAACGGGCCAGGATTTCGGGGATGGTGGTCCACATCCGGCTCGAGTGCGATTCCTGGCGCGGCTCGCCGTTGACCCGCAACTCCATCTTCAGATCGTGCGGGTTCGGGATCTCGTCGGCGGTGACGATCCAGGGGCCGATCGGGCAGAACGAGTCGATTCCCTTGCAGAAGCCGAAGACACCGGATTTCATTTCATCCCTTTGGATGTCGCGTGCCGTGACGTCGTTGAAGATGACGTATCCGGCCACGTAGTTCATCGCGTCCTCGGGGGCGAACTCGCCGACATCTTGATTGATGACGACAGAGAGCTCGAGTTCGTAGTCGAGTTCCTTGGTCAGGTGATCCGGGTAGCGGATCCCGTCCTCCGGCCCGACGATCGCATCGACGTTCTGCATGAACACGATCCACGGACCCACATTGTGGCTCCACCCGACCCGCTTGGACTCGTCCTCGTGCTCTTTGAAGTTGCCGGCCGTGTGGATCAGCTTGGTCGGTTTGATCGGCGCGAGCAGTCGGCCCCCGGCGGCGGGCACACTGCCGGTCACCCGCCTCTCGATCTCGGCCGGGTTACCGCGGGTCAGCTTGATGAGCTCGCGCATATTGTCCACGCCAACCACATCAATCGTGTCCCCGCGGTGGATACCGACCACGGTTCGTCCATCGGCGGCGGCAAAAGTCGTCAGTTTCATGGTGATAGATCTCCTCGAATGAATACGGATATGACCCGGTCCGGCTACTGGCCGGCGGCCTCGGTCCAGATCACGTCGTTGATGTCGAAACCCGCCGTCAGCGCGCCGTGTTCAACCGACCAGTCGACCAGGTCCTGCATCATCGACACCGCGTCCTCGTCGAAAGCCGGATTGAAGTCGAACAGGGCGATGGTGCGCACGGTGTCTTCGTTGTTGGCGCCGAACTCGGTGGCATAGAACTCGCCGACCTCCTCCGGATGCGCCACCACGTAATCGGCTCCCCGCTTGGTGGCCTCGACGAACGCCTTGGCCGCTTCCGGGTTCTGCTCGATCATTTCCGGTCGCACCCCGTAGGAGGTCAGATCCGACACTCCCGGCACCTCGGTGGCGTCCGCGAGTTGATGGACCTTGTCACCCGACACCGCCTGGGACTGCCATCCGACGGGCTGATAAAGCGCGAACGCATCGATGTCGCCGATCTCCAGCGCCGGTGGCATCTGTTGCGAATCGAGGTTGATGATCTCCACCTTGCTGGTGTCCACCTTGTTGTGGGCGAGGTAGCGCTGCAGCCACCATTCGGAGGTGGAACCGATCCGGGTGGCGATCTTCTTGCCCTCCAGGTCCTTGGCGCTGGTGATGGATCGGTTGGCCATCAGGATCAGAGCCGGCTCACTGCGGGTGGCGATCTGGATCATCCGGTAGTTGGTGCCATCGGTGTTGCCGTAGTTCAACAGTGCCGGTTGCGCACCGGAATACACCACGTCACCGATGCCGGACTTCCACGCCTCCAGCGCCGTGGTGCCCGTCGGGAAGGCGCGAATCTCCACGTCGAGATTGGCCTCGTCGTAGTAGCCGAGCTTCTCGGCGAAGTACGACGGCGCAGTGAACGGGGTCTGCTGCGAAAGCAGCAGCAGCTGTGTCGCGCCGTCCTCACCGCCGTCGTCTGCGCCGCACGCAGTTGCCGATGCCGCGATCAGCACCGTCACCACCACGGTTGCGAACTTCTTCATGACAACTGCCCATCCCTTCCGGACCAAACATCAGCAAAACTGTTGTGCGCGCATCCGATTACCTTCTGAACACTCATCTCACAGCTCCACGCTGGGCATCGGTTGACGGGTGCGGTGCACCTCGTCGATGTCCAGGCCCATCAGGCCGGCGCAGGCCGCGCCGTAGGCCTTGGCCGCCGTCACCATGTCGTCGATGCAGACGTACTCACCGTTGGCGCTGCGGGGATCACCGCTGGCATTGGGTGAGGCGCTGTCATCGACGCGGGTACGGCCCAACCCGTAGAGCACGGTGGGGATGCCCAGCCGGTTCGAATCGATGGCATCCGAGCACCACGGTGGCCCGAACACCGGCCCCAGATCCTCACCGGCCGCCTGATTGTGGGCGTCGACCATGCGCTCGACGACCAGGCTGCTCGGGCTGACCAGAGCACCCGGCCGCGACATGTACCAGTCCACCCGGGCGTCGCCGCGCAGATGTTTGGCCGCGATCTCGGTGACCCGGGAGGTGAAGTCGCGTTGGACGTCGATGGGGAAGACGTTCGGGGGGAAGCGGATGTCGACGTACATGCTGCAGGTGTTCGCGGTGCGGGCGGCCCGCCACGGGTGCCCGCCGCGGATCGCGGCGAAGTTCACCTGCGGCGCCACGCCCTGGAACACGAAGTTCTTGCGATAGTCCGCGACCCAGTCGTTGAGTTCATGCCGCAGTGTCCACATCTCGTCGATCGCGCTGGTCGAGCGGTCCGCCCAGGCGCTGTGGGTGAACGACCCCGAGGTGGTGATCTTGGCCCACGTCGAACCCATGTGCCCGACGTGAGGCACCAGCCCCGTCGGTTCGCCCAGGATGTGGAAATCCGCCACATACCCGTGCTGCAACAGGTATCGAAGTCCCACGCCCTGGCTGTCGTAGCGGCGGCCGGTGAACTCGTCGACCGACCCGAGTTCGATCTCACCGCAGGTGCCGGCGATCACCACGTCGCCGGCGAAGGAAACGCCGGCGCGGCGCATCGCATCCATCATTGCGGCGTAGCAGACGAAGGCGCCTTTCATGTTGAAGATGCCGTTGCCCCAGATGATCCTGTCGTCGACGACGGGTGTGTTCTTCCAGCCGTCGCCGATCAGCCACGGCTCATCACCGCGCACCGAACTGTCCAGGTGACCGCTGAACAGCACGTGTGGTCCGGTGCCGTTCCCGCGCCACCGTGCTGCGACGTTGACCCGGTCCACGTCGCCGTCGCTGTAGAGCGTCTGCAGCTCGGATTCCAGGCCCAGATCGCCGTAGACCTCCTTCAGCAGCACGGCGAGGTCGTATTCTTCCCCGGTGGGGCTGGGGGTTTCGATGACACGTTTGGCCAGGTCGACAATCAGCGATTCGTCGATCAGATCGGCGAATTTCTCGAAATCGAACTCCACTGCGGCACTCCTCTTACTCGTTGAAACTACGGAGAGACTGAATTTTTGGTGTCAGAGATCGGACTGGTAGCGCGTGTAGCGGCCCCACACGTTCTCGAAGAGGTACTTGACCAACCGATCCGACAGGAATCCCATCAGCGAGATCACCGCCAATGCGACGAACATTCGATCCGTTTGTCCCTGCAGCGACGACTGCTGTAGCAGCGCACCGACACCCCGTTGGGCCGCCAACAGCTCGGCGGGAACGATGGTCATGAAGGCCGAGGCCACTCCGAGGCGCACTCCGGCGGCAATGTAGGGCACCGCCGAGGGCAGCACGATCCGGAAGAAGATGACTCCCTCGGAGGCTCCGAAACAGCGGGCGGCCCGAACCCGGGTGCGGGGCGTGCCCGCCACCCCGGCGATGGTGTTCACCGTCACGAAGAACACCACGCCCCAGAACACCAGGAAGTACTTGGAGTTCTCACCGATCCCGAACCACACGATCGAGATCGGGATCATCGCCGTCGGCGACAGGTTACGCATCAGCTGCATGACCGGATCAAGCAGTCGCTCAATGACTTTGACCTGACCGATGAGGATGCCCATCACCACGCCGACGACGCTGCCTGCGATCAGTCCGACGTACACCCGGCGCAGCGAGGCGAGTACGTCGGGCCAGATGCGGCCGGTGCTGACCAACTCCCATGCCCGTGCGGCCACCTGCTGCGGCGGCGGCACGAGGGCCGGGTTGAACAGCGTCATCGACAGGATCCACCAGACGGTGACGAAGATGGCCAACGAGGCGAGCGTCCATGCGACCGTTCGCAGTGCTTCACGCATGGGCGGCACTCCCCAACGACCGGCCGATGGTGTCGATCAGCGTCGACAGCTCGGGATCGGTGGTGCTTCGTGGCCGGTCCGCCGGAATGTCGAAGCGGTGCTTGATCTTGGCGCGGGGCCCGGTGCTCATCACATAGACGGTGTCCGAGAGCAGCACTGCCTCGCCGACATCGTGGGTGACGAACACGACGGTCTTTCCGCTTCCCGCCCAGATCCGCAACAATTCGCGCTGCATCACCTCTCGGGTGATCGCGTCCAACGCACCGAACGGCTCGTCCATCAGCAGCACCGCCGGATCGACCGACAGCGCCCGGGCCAGTTGCAGCTTCTGGCGCATACCCCCGGACAGCTGCGGGGGAATGGAGTCGCGGTGCCGGTCGAGCCCGACCATGGTCAGCAGTTCATCCACCCGGGCGGGCCAATCCGAGCGTGGGACATGCGCCAGGGACAGCGCGAACTCGACGTTGGCCTGCACCGTGCGCCAGGGCAACAGTGCCTGCAACGAGTCCTGAAAGCACATGACGCGTTGCGGTGAGGGCCCGTTGATCGGTTCGCCCTGGAATTCGACGCCACCCGAATCGGGCAGATCGAAACCGGCCAGCATGTTCAGCAGGGTCGACTTGCCGCAACCCGACGGTCCGAGCAGGCTGACAAATTCTCCCTCCCGTATATCGACGGAGCATTCCGACAGCACGTCATTGTGATTGTTCTTGACCGAAAAACGCTTCGTCACCCGATCGGCCCGCAGGATGAACTGCTCGCCGGATTGTTTCTGCCGCTTGGTGTCGCCGCCCGTATCGCGACCGACGTTCATACCCGGATACCTCCACAGTGTGGTAATCGCCTTTGACACAGCACAACCGGTTTATTGAACCCGCGGCAGAACCTTTTCGCCGATCAGCTTGATCTGGGCTTCCCGATCGTCACCCCACAGCTCCAGCTGGACGTGCCGGCAACCGCTGTCGCGATGCTCGATGATCAGATCGGCGACCTCTTCGGGCGTGCCCGCAATGACCTTGGTCTTGTCCATGATCTCGTCGGTGACGACATCGGGGATGACCTTGTTGCCGCCCCGTTCGATCGCCTCCACGACGGGCATCAACTCGGCCGGGCTCAAGCCCGCCTTCTCGAACAGCACGTCGCCAGAACCACGGATATTGCGGGCCTTGTTGATCAGATACCGCCCCAACAATTCTCGCGCCCCTCGGCGTCCGGACTCACGGTCAGGACCGCAGCTGGCGATCAAGGTGGCACCCAGATCCAGCTCCTCCACCTTGCGGTTGGCCTTCTCCGCACCCCGGCGCATGTGCTCGATCGCGTACGGGTAGAACGCGGGTGAGGTCAGGCTCGGTGTGATCAACCCGTCGGCCAGCTCGCCGGCGGTCTGCATCATTCGCGGGCCGCCACCGCCGACATATAGCGGAATCTTCCAGTCGGGAACCTCTGCATTCGGGTCGAGTTCTGGTGCAGTAGCGATATATTCGCGCCCGACGAAATCGACCTTCTTCCCGTCGAGAGTAGCTCGCACGATACGCAGCGTCTCCTCGACATTGGTGCGCGGCCTGCTCTTCGTGTCGTCACCCTGTCCGATGGCGTTCATAAGGATCTTTGATGCGCCTATGCCGCAGTAGAATCGGTCCGGGCCAGCCATCTCCTGAACCACCCGGACGTCCATCGCGGTGACCAAGGGATGGCGGGCGTAGCTGCCGATGATCCCCCATCCGATCTTGAGGTTGGTCGTGGCCTGGGCCAGCAGTGGCGCCAACGCCGTTGCCGAGCGGACCTCTACGCCATGCGTCCGCCACCACGGGTAGGCCTCGGCCAGCCACAGGCTGTCAAATCCGTAGTGATCCAGCGCTTTTGCAGTCTCCAGCATCTTCGACACCGGCTCCATCGTGAGCTGCATGACGCCGACTTGGAATGGAACAGTCATTCATCCTCCTGGTCAATCCCATCGTGGATGGGCACACGGGGAAACACGCCTGCCGACAACAGCCAGGAGACCGAGATGACTTGTGCTGCAACATGACCGATGTCATGTTACGGCTGGTCGAGAAGTCGGGAACTCGGTCCAGTGTGGCCGTCCTCACATGACCGTATCGTTCCGGAATACATGCAACAATAGCGATTTGTTCTGTTACAAATCACCGCACGGTGGAGTGCCAGCCCCCGGCATGCGCGGCGCGCACCACGCGCTCGGCGACATCCTCGACGTCACCGGTGACCAGTCCCACCGTGATTCGCACATGCGGTTTTTCACCGGGACCCACAGTGAACAGGTGTCCGGGGGCTGCGCCCACACCTTCGACCGCCATGCGCATCAATGCCGCCGACTCGTCCTGAACCGGAACCCAGGCGTTGAGCCCATCGTGCCCGACTGTGCGGATCTCGTGCTCGGCCAGGACCGAGGCGAACGAAGTCTGCCGGCGTGCGTACTCGGCCCGCGCGTGTTCCACCTGGGCGGTGACCCGGGGATCAAGCAGCAGCTCTCGCAGCACCCGCTGCAACAACCAACTGGTCCAGCCCTGTCCGAGGTTTCGCAGATGCCCGATTCCGGCGATGACGTCCTCGGGACCGCCCATGGCGGCCAACCGCAGATCCGGTCCATGCGACTTCGAGTAACTGCGGACATGCACGGTCTGTCCGGGGAGTAGCTTGCCCAGAGTCACCTCGCGGGCGGCCGAGATGGCGCTGCCGCACTCGTCTTCGACCACCAACGTTTCGGTGTTCTTGACGATGTTGGCCAGAAGCCGGGCCCGCGGTGTCGTCATGGCGATCCCGGTCGGGTTGTGCGCCCGCGGTTGCAGAAACACCATCTGTGTCGGCGTTCGCATCGCCGCGGCGAACGCTTCGGGAACCATCCCTTCCTCGTCCATCGGCACACCGACCGGTTCTATACCCGCCCAGACCAGCAGATCGAGCAGTCCGCGGACGGTCGGCGTCTCCACAATCACCCGGTCTCCCATCCGCAGTCGGCTGCGGATCAGCAGATCGAGGGCATCGAGCGCCCCGTCGACAACGGTGATCGCCGGCGGCTCGTACGGCCAGGTGGCCGTCAATACCTCCATCAAACTGGGGTCCACGGCGCCCTCGGTGTATCCGGACCGGCTCGCCCCGGTCAGAGCCCGTTGCACCGCCTGGGTGGTATCGGGCAACAGGCGCGGATCAGGTGCGCCCGTCGACAGGTCGAACTCGTAGGGGCGGTCGGCGTTGGCGGGATTCCGGTAGCGGACCTGACGTTGCGTGTGCAGATCCATGATGATCGTGCCCCGCCGCCCGGCGGTTTGAATGGTGCCGGCCCGGACCAGCAATGCCCAGGCCGCGCTCACCGTCGTCGGCGAGAGAGCGAGTTGATGGGCCAACTCCCGGACCGGCGGTAGGCGATCCCCGGGACGTAGGACGCCCTCACGGATCGCTCTGGTGACTGCTTGAGACAGTCCTTTCGCGGACGAATCACTCAGTCGATTCTCGATCTCCGAGATGACGTCCAGCATGTTTGTACTGTAATGATTCTTTTTTGTTCTGGGATGAAAACCGCGATGGTCCGATGCCGCCGCCGCGTAACAACCCAGCGCTACGCCGACCAGTGCTCGTTGCCTTTCCCGCCTGATGTGAGTTCATGGCAGACCGGTTACCGGCGATCACCGTGGCGCTTCCACCGAAAGCGATGTTGCGCGGCGTCAAACACAGCCCTCTGCGCCATGACCGACACAAACCTGCGCCAGCAATTTTCATAGCCCCAGCTCGCAACGATTGGAACTCGAAAACCCTACGGGGTGCCCTAACTCGACGCGTCACGTTCCCGACGGGCCTTGGCACGCCGCTTGCCTTCGTGCATCGCGGCCACGCGCGCGACGGGGATCGTGTGGCCCTGTTCGATGAGGTCGGCGGGCAGCCGCTGCGGTGCGGGCATGGCGTCGGTCCACGACGTGCGCCCGGACAGCGCGTCGATCGCGGTGTGCACCGTGAAATCGCTTGGTGTGACGTGGTCCAACTCCGACCAGTCCACCGGGAACGACACCGGCAGGCCGGGACGCAACCGCGGACTGTAGGCAGCGGCCACGGTCGCCCCGCCTGACCGTGTGGCATCCACGAACACCTTGCCCTCGCGGTCCTCCACGATGAACGCCGTCGTCGCGATGGAAGGGTCCAACGCCTCGGCCCGCGCCGCCAGTGCGCGTGTCGCCGCGGCGACGTCGTCGACGGGCGCATGGTCGTCGATCGGGACGAAGATGTGCACACCGCGTGATCCGCTGGTCTTCACGACGCCGGAGAGTCCGCAGTTCGACAGCGCGGTCCGCACCAGGTGTGCGACGGCCACCACGGCCGAGAAGTCGCCGCTGCCGGGCGGATCGAGGTCGAGCACCAGGTGGGTGGGGCGATAGATGTTGTCGGCCAGGCCGAGTGCCGGATGGTATTCGACGGCACGCTGATTGGCCAGCCACAGCAGCGTGCGCCGGTCATCGCAGACGATGTAACGGATTTCGCGCTTCGACGACTCCGCCCACATCGGCACTGTGCGCACCCAGTCCGGTGCGTACTTGGGAATGTTCTTCTGCACGAAGGGCTTCTGGCCGCGCAACGTCCGCAGGACCGTCAACGGACGGTCGGCCAGCACGGGCAGGATGTGGTCGGCGACGGCGTCGAGGTAGTCCACGAGGTCGCGTTTGGTGGCGACGATGTCCGGCGCCAACGGCTCGTCGAGATGCGTGAGGTCGACACCGTCGCGCTGCTCTCCGCCGCTCATGGCGCCACCTTAACGGCGCGCGCAAGACGTATAGCAGCTCTCGGTGGGATCGGGTGGTTGCGACACGGTCACGGATGGGTCGCTATTGATGACTCACGGGGCACAAACGCCTCAGTGATCACTATCGTCACAAACGCCCAATCTAGACGTCGGTGCGACGTCCCGCTCCGGGAAGGTATGACATGTCGCGACGTCCCCACGCTCCGACGCTGACCCCCATGGCCGCCATGGCGGTCTTCGCCGCGGTCGGCCTCACCGTGGCGATGACCGTGCCGATCGCCATGGCGCCGCCTGCTGCCGCCGAACCGTGCACGGGCGCGGCCGCCGCGGTGCAGCCACCAGCCAACCAGGGCGCGCCCGCGCTGCCCGGTCTGACGGGTGGCCCGCCGCGCGGACACCGTCCGTCGGGTGCCAACGACAACGCGCCACTGCCCAGGCTCGGCCAACTCTCACGTGAACTGCTCAACGCCGTGGCGCCCCGCTCGGGGCAGGTGCGCCAACAGGCCGGAGTTCTGCCTCAACCACAGCCTCAACCCCAGCCCCAGCCCCAACCACAGCCGGTGCCGCAGCAGCAGGCGCAGGCTCAGCCGGCGCCCGCACCCGCGCCCGCGCCGCCACCGTCGCCGCCGGGCACTACGCTCGTCGGGTGGGTGACCGGACCGGAGAGCCCCAACGACACCGCGCGCAAGTTCGCGATCACCGGCACCGACCTCGGGATCATGTGGGACAACGGCAATCCCGGTGCGCGTCAGGTGCTCATGGCCTTCGGCGACACCTACGGCTACTGCAGCGTCCGCGGTCAGCAGTGGCGGTACAACGTGTTGTTCCGCAGCCAGGACGGGGCACTGTCGAACACCATCGCCGTGCCGAACGGCGTTGCCCGCAACAACTTCTCGGGGTCACCGGTGTTGGCGCCCGGGATCTCCAAGCAGATCATCAACAGCACCAAGTGGGCGGCGACCGAGAAAGGCATCATCCCGACCGCGGGTGTGTCGGTGGGCACGACGCAGTACCTGAACTTCATGTCCATCCGGAACTGGGACAGCGACGGCCGGTGGTCCACCAACTACTCGGCGATCGCGGTCTCGCCGGACAACGGCGAGAACTGGGGTGTGTATCCCGGCACCGTGCGTACGCCGGGCGACGGTCTGGTGTCGGGTGCCCGCTACGTGCGTGGCAACGAGAACTTCCAGCAGGCCGCGTTCCTCAAACCCGGCCCGGGTGACCAGTATCTGTACATGTTCGGCACGCCGTCCGGGCGTGGGGGCGCGGCGTTCATCGCGCGGGTCGCGCCGGGGGCCGTGCCCGATCTCAACCGGTACGAGTACTGGAACTCGAACTCCAACTCGTGGGTGCCGCGCGATCCGGGGGCGGCGACGCCGGTGATCCCCGGTCCGGTGGGTGAGCTCTCGGCGCAGTACAACACGTATCTCAAGCAGTACGTCGTG
>Ga0182748_1002391_pt1 | contig 17020 bp, 15 predicted proteins | sample eDN3rd37CKraftOP_FD_128877 | JGI IMG/M metagenome (GOLD analysis project Ga0182748, IMG submission 128877) | Enriched Organic Plus compost microbial communities from Emeryville, California, USA - eDNA 3rd pass 37_C Kraft OP (version 2) (version 2) ...
ATGTCCGCCTCGTCCTCGTCGATGCGCAAGGGCGAGACGCTGATGGACACCGCCATCACGCTCAACGCGATGCATCCCGATTTGATCGTGGTGCGTCACCATGCGTCGGGCGCGGTCGCGCTGCTGGCGCGCAAAGTCGACTGCTCGGTGATCAATGCCGGCGACGGCGCGCACGAGCACCCGACGCAGGCCCTCCTCGACGCGCTCACCATCCGCCGCAACAAAGGCCGCATCGAGGGCCTGACGGTCGCGATCTGCGGCGACATCCTGCATTCGCGCGTGGCGCGTTCCAACATCATCCTTCTCGGCGCCATGGGCGCGCGCGTGCGCGTGGTCGCGCCGTCGACGCTGCTACCGCCGGGCATCGAGCGCATGGGCGTCGAGGTCGCGCGCGACATGCGCGAGGGTCTCAACGGCGCCGACATCGTGATGATGCTGCGCCTGCAGCGCGAGCGCATGAACGGCTCTTACGTCCCGTCCGTGTCGGAGTATTTCCATTACTTCGGTCTCGACGAGAAGAAGCTGTCCTACGCCAAGCCCGACGCGCTGGTGATGCATCCCGGCCCGATGAACCGCGGCGTCGAGATCGACTCCATCGTCGCCGACGGCGCGCACTCGCTCATCCGCGAGCAGGTGGAGATGGGCGTCGCCGTGCGCATGGCGGTGCTCGAGGCGCTGTCGCGGAATCTGCCCAATGCGTAAGTTCTTTTGTCGTCATTCCGGGACGCGGCCATCCGGATCGCCGCTTCGCGGCGCCCGGCATGACAGGGTAAATTGATCATGTTGTCCGACCGCCGCCCGATCCTGCTCGCCAATGCCCGCGTGGTCGACCCCTCGCGCAACTTCGACGGCATCGCCGACGTGCTGATGGCCGACGGCGTCGTCCGCGAGGCCAAGAAGGGCATCGGCGCCGCCGGCGTGCCCGAAGGCACCGAGGTCATCGACTGCCGCGGCAAGCTGGTCGCGCCGGGCCTCGTCGACATGCGCGCCTTCGTCGGCGAGCCGGGCGCTGCGAGCCGCGAGAGCCTCGCCTCGGCGAGCCAGGCCGCCGCTGCCGGCGGCGTCACCACCATCATCTGCCAGCCCGACACCTCGCCGGTGATCGACGATCCGGCGACGGTCGACTACGTGCTGCGCCGCGCGCGCGACACCGCGATCGTGCACGTGCATCCGATGGCCGCGCTGACCAAGGGCCTCAACGGCAAGGAGATGACCGAGATCGGCCTCCTCAAGGCCGCCGGCGCCGTCGCCTTCACCGATGGCGCCAAGAGCGTGACCAACGCCCAGGTGATGCGCCGCGCCCTCACCTATGCGCGCGACTTCGACGCCCTGATCGTGCACCACACCGAAGACCCGGATCTCACCGCGGACGGCGTGATGAACGAAGGCGAGTTCGCCGCGCGTCTCGGCCTGCTCGGCGTGCCGAAGGCGGCCGAGACGATCATGCTCGAGCGCGACATCCGTCTCGTCGGGCTGACGCGCGGGCGTTATCACGCCGCCTCGATCACCTGTCCGGAGTCGCTGGAGGTGCTGGAGCGCGCGCGCGAAGCGGGCCTTGCCGTCACCGCCGCCGCCTCGATCAATCACGTCACGCTGAACGAGAACGACATCGGGCCCTACCGCACCTTCCTCAAGCTCTCGCCGCCCTTGCGCGAGGAGCACGACAGGCAGGCGCTGGTGCAGGCGCTGCGCTCCGGCCTGCTCGACGTCATCATGTCGGACCACAATCCGCAGGACGTCGAAACCAAGCGGCTGCCCTTCGCGGAGGCCGCCGCCGGCGCCATCGGCATCGAGACCATGCTGATCGCGGGCCTGCGGCTCGTGCACAATGGCGAGATCGATCTTCTCACCTTGCTGCGGGCGACCTCGACGCGTCCGGCCGAACTGCTTGGCCTGCCCGGCGGCACCTTGCGCGCCGGCGCGCCCGCCGACGTGATCGTCGTCGACATGGATCAGCCTTGGGTCGTCAATCCGGACGAACTCAAGTCCAAGTGCAAGAACACGCCGTTCGACGAGGCCCGCATGCAAGGCCGCGTGGTGCGCACGATCGTCGGCGGCCGCACCGTCTATGAAGTCGTGTGACAATGTTTTCGTCATTCCGGAGCGCGAACGCGCCGTCCCGGAATGACAGGATAGGCCGCGTATGACGCTCCATCTCGCCGCACTGTTCGGCTACCTGCTGGGCTCGATCCCGTTCGGCCTCCTGCTCACGCGCGCGGCCGGCGGCCCCGACGTCCGCACCATCGGCTCCGGCAATATCGGCGCCACCAACGTGCTGCGCACCGGCCGCAAGGGTCTCGCGGCGGCAACGCTCGTCTGCGACGCACTCAAGGGCACCGTCGCCGTTCTGGCCGCGGCCTTTTACGCCGGCCACGAAGCGGCGCTCGCCGCCGGTCTCGGCGCGTTCCTCGGCCATCTGTTTCCGGTGTGGCTCAAGTTCAAAGGCGGCAAAGGCGTCGCCACGTATATCGGCGTGCTGATCGGCCTCTATTGGCCGGCCGCCCTCATCTTCTGCGCCATCTGGCTCATCGTCGCCTTGGTCAGCCGCTATTCGTCGCTGTCGGCCCTGATCGCCAGCGCCCTCACCCCGGCCAGCCTCTATCTGCTCGGCCAGCCGACCACCGCGGCCCTCTTCTTGGTCCTCACCGTGCTGCTGTGGATCATGCACCGCGCCAATATCGCGCGCCTGCTCGCCGGCACCGAAGGCCGGATCGGCGCGCGCGGCTAGGCCCGTTAAGCGCAAGACGACATCTACTAAACTTATGATTGTACCGGGCTTCCGCCTGGGCGATGCTCCCGTCCGGGGATGGGGGCACGGGGTGGCCGAGCGCATCAGACTGAGCGACGAGCAGCGGCTCGATTGGCTGCGCCTGATCCGGTCCGACAATGTCGGACCGCGCACCTTCCGCGAACTCATCAATCACTTCGGCGGCGCGCGCGCCGCGCTCGAGGCCCTGCCGAGCCTCGCGCGCCGTGGCGGCGCTTCGGGCACGCGCATCTGCACCCTCGAAGAAGCGGCCGCCGAGCTCAAAGCCGCGCGCGCGCTCGGCATCGAACTCGTCGCCTTGGGCGAAGCCGATTATCCGATGCGGCTGCAGACCATCGACGACGCGCCGCCTCTGCTCGCCGTGCGCGGCGAGCGCGCGACGCTCACCCGTCCGCTCATCGCCATTGTCGGCTCGCGCAACGCCTCCGCTGTCGGCATGAAGTTCGCCGACCGGCTGGCGCGCGACATCGGCGCGGCCGGTTACGGCATCGTGTCGGGCCTCGCGCGCGGCATCGATGCCGCGGCCCATCGCGCGAGCCTCGACACCGGCACCGTTGCCGTCCTCGCCGGCGGGCACGAGCGCATCTATCCCGCCGAGCATGTCGACCTGCTGGGTCAGATCCTGCCGCAGGGCGCGGCCGTATCGGAGATGCCGCTCACCTGGGAGCCGCGGGCGCGCGACTTCCCCCGCCGCAACCGGCTGATCTCGGGCCTCGCCGTCGGCGTCGTCATCGTCGAGGCGGCGCGCCGTTCGGGTTCGCTGATCACCGCGCGCATGGCGGGCGAACAAGGCCGCGAAGTCTTCGCCGTGCCCGGCTCGCCGCTCGACCCGCGCTCGGAAGGCACCAACGGTCTGCTCAAGCAAGGCGCCATCCTCGTCACCGAGGCCGCCGACGTGCTGGAGGTGATCGAACCCATCCTCGGTCGCGGCTTCGAGCTGCCGGCGCAGGAGCCCGAGCAGGAACCGCCACCGCTACATGGTACCGAGCCCGGCGACGACGAGCGCAGCCGCATCGTCGCTCTGCTCGGCCCCACGCCGACGACAATGGACGATCTGGTGCGGCTGTCGCGCGCCTCGCCCGCGATCGTGCGCATGGTGCTCTTGGAGCTCGAATTGGCCGGCCGCCTCGAACGTCACGGCGGGGGCCTCGTTTCACTGGTGTAAACTCAACGCACGAATCGAGAGGCAACACCGTCATGCTCACACGCTTTTCAGCGTTCTGCGTGTTGTTCCTCATAACCGGCCCTGCCATGGCGCAGGAGGCCTTCGACGCCTTCGTGCGGCAGGCCTGGCCCGAAGCGCAGTCGAAAGGCCTTACGCGCGCGACGTTCGACACGGCGATGAAAGGCGTCACGCCCGACCAGCGCGTGATCGACGCGACACGCCGGCAGCCCGAATACGGCAAGCCGGTCGGCGATTACGTGGCCGGCATCGTGTCGGATCGGCGCGTCAGCCGCGGCCAGGCCAAGGAGAAAGAATGGACGAAGACCTTCGACGCCGTCGAGCAGCGCTTTCAGGTCGAGCGCTGGATCCTGCTCGCGCTCTGGGGCATCGAGAGCGACTTCGGCGCGGCCAAGGATAAGTGGGACATCTTCCGCTCGCTCGCCACGCTCGGCTACGTGAAGTATCGCCACCCCTACTTCCGCAACGAGTTGTTCGTGGCGATGAAGATCATGCAGGACAACAAATTTCCGCGCGAGAAGATGCTGTCCTCATGGGCCGGCGCGATCGGGCAGACGCAGTTCATGCCGTCCAATGTGGTGGACTACGCCATCGACTTCTCCGGCGATCGCAAGGTCGACCTCTGGGACAGCGTGCCCGACATTCTCGGTTCGACCGGCAACTATATGCGCAACGCCAGCTGGCAGCACGGCATGCCGTGGGGCTTTGAAGTCACCGTGCCGCGCAACTTCGATTACATGCAGAGCCGCGGCAGCTTCGGCGACTGGACGCAGCGCGGCGTGCGCCGCGCCGACGGCAAGCCCTTCCCCGCCAACGGCAACGGCATCCTGTTCTTCCCGAGCGGACATCGCGGGCCGGGCTTCGTCGTCACGGAAAACTTCGATGTGCTGAAGGCGTACAATAACTCGGATGCCTACGCGATCGCCGTCGGGCATCTCGCCGATCGCATGCAGGGCGCCGGGCCGATCAGAGCGAAATGGCCGGACGAACGGCCGCTCTCGCGCGACGCCCGCATCGCCTTGCAGAAGAAGCTCGCCTCCCTCGGCTACAAGGTGAACGACTTCCAGGGCCGTGTGGACTTCGACTTGCGCGACAACATCCGGGCAGAACAGAAGAAGCTCGGCATGGTGCCGGACGGCAACCCGACGCAGGCATTCCTGGACGGTCTTGGGGTAAAGGTTAATTGAGTTAAGGTCGCCCGTTCGGCCGGGCGACGCTCTCGGCTTCGAGGCGGACCATCTCCAACAGATAGCCGACGGTATCGAGCCCGTTCCGGCGGGCGAGGTTGGCGAGGTCGGCCGAGAGCGAGGCGACGTAGCTGGCCACCGCCGAGCGCCCCTCCAGCTCTTCAGGTCTTGATTTTTCAGCCATTTTCGTGCCGTTCCGACGGTGGCTGGGTCATGCCCGGTAGCAAACTACACCCTCCGCGCGGGCTAGTAATCCTAAAAATCGCGTCGATTTAAAAATACATCTTATGGTTGTATTCGCAGGTTCCAGCCGGCCCCTCTCCCGCCCGATTTGGCTGGTCAGACGGCCCTGCGGCGCGGGCGCCGATTTGACACTGGGGGTGACCTTCCCCATGTTCCCGGCGACACAAGAGGCTCGATTCCGGCCCGTCGCACCGTGGGCGCCGAGCTAAACTATTGGATTTTCATGAATATTGTCGTTGTCGAGTCGCCGGCCAAGGCAAAGACGATCAACAAGTATCTGGGACCCGATTACGAGGTCCTGGCGTCGTTCGGCCATGTCCGCGACCTGCCTGCCAAGGATGGATCGGTCGACCCCGAGCATGATTTCCGCATGCTCTGGGAGGTCGACGCCAAGTCCAACCAGCGCATCAACGACATCGCCCGGGCCCTCAAGGGCGCCGACAAGCTCATTCTGGCAACCGACCCTGATCGCGAAGGCGAGGCCATCTCCTGGCACGTGCTCGAGGTCCTGAAAGAGAAGAACGCCCTCAAGAGCCAGCCGGTCGAGCGCGTCGTCTTCAACGCGATCACCAAGCAGTCGATCCTCGAGGCGATGAAGAACCCGCGCAAGATCGATACCGCGCTGGTCGACGCCTATCTCGCCCGCCGCGCGCTCGATTACCTCGTCGGCTTCACCCTCTCGCCCGTCCTGTGGCGCAAGCTGCCCGGCGCGCGTTCCGCCGGCCGCGTGCAGTCGGTGGCGCTGCGCCTCGTCTGCGACCGCGAGCTCGAGATCGAGAAGTTCGTCGCCCGCGAATACTGGTCGATCGTCGCGAGGCTGGCGACGCCGCGCAACGATGTGTTCGAAGCGCGTCTCGTCGGCGCCGACGGCAAGAAGATCCAGCGCCTCGACATCGCCTCGGGCGCCGAGGCGGAAGCGCTCACGCGCGACCTCGAGAACGCGGCCTTCCGCGTCGCCTCGGTCGAGGCCAAGCCCGCGCGGCGCAACCCGCCCCCGCCCTTCACCACCTCGACCATGCAGCAGGAAGCGAGCCGCAAGCTCGGCTTCTCGCCGGCGCACACCATGCGCTTGGCCCAGCGACTCTATGAGGGCATCGACATCGGCGGCGAGACGGTCGGTCTCATCACCTATATGCGTACCGACGGCATCGACATGGCGCCGGAGGCGATCAGCGCCGTGCGCGGCATGATCGGCAAGCAGTACGGCAAGGACTACGTCCCGGACGCGCCGCGCCAGTATCAGAACAAGTCGAAGAACGCCCAGGAAGCGCACGAAGCCGTGCGCCCGACCGATCCCAACCGCCTGCCCGCCGACGTCGCCAAATATGTCGACCGCGACCAGGCCCGTCTCTACGAGCTGATCTGGAACCGCGCCGTCGCCAGCCAGATGCAGTCGGCCGAGCTCGAGCGCACCACCGTCGACATCGAAGCCAAGGCCGGCGCCCGCACGCTCGAACTGCGCGCCACCGGCCAGGTGGTGAAGTTCGACGGCTTCCTCACGCTCTATCAGGAAGGCATGGACGAGCCGAGCGACGACGACGAGTCGCGCCGCCTGCCCGCCATGAGCGAGAGTGAGATGCTCGCCAAGCAGGCGATCAATTCGAGCCAGCACTTCACCGAGCCGCCGCCGCGTTATTCCGAAGCCGCGCTCGTCAAGCGCATGGAAGAGCTCGGCATCGGCCGTCCGTCCACTTACGCGGCGATCCTTCAGGTGCTGCAGGATCGCGGCTATGTGCGCATCGACAAGAAGCGCCTCATCCCCGAGGACAAAGGCCGCGTCGTCGTCGGCTTCCTCGAGAGCTTCTTCCAGCGCTACGTCGAATACGACTTCACCGCCAATCTGGAAGAGCAGCTCGACCGCATCTCGAACAACGAGATCGACTGGAAGAAGGTGCTCAAGGACTTCTGGGTCGACTTCATCGGCGCGGTGAACGACATCAAGGAGCTGCGCGTCACCAACGTGCTCGACGCGCTCAACGACCTGCTCGAGCCGCACATCTTCCCGCAGCCCGCCGACGGCAGCGACCGGCGCAAATGCCCGAACTGCGAGACCGGGCGGCTGTCGCTCAAGCTCGGCCGCTTCGGCGCCTTCATCGGCTGCTCGAACTATCCCGAGTGCAACTACACCCGCCAGATGTCGCAGGGCGCCCAAGGCGGCGTATCCGGCACCAAGGTGCTGGGCGAGGATCCGGAGACGGGCCTCGAAGTCACGCTGCGCGGCGGCCGCTTCGGGCCTTACCTGCAGCTCGGCGAAGCCTCGAAGGAAAAGGACGCGCCGAAACCGAAGCGCGCCGGCATTCCCAAGGGCGTGTCGCCCGACGACATCGATCTGGAAAAGGCGCTCGGTTTGCTCGCGCTGCCGCGCGACGTCGGTCCGCATCCGGAAGACGGCGAGATGATCATCGCCGGCATCGGCCGCTTCGGGCCTTACGTGAAGCACGGCAAGACCTACGCCAATCTCGAGGACGGCGACGAGGTCATGAGCATCGGCCTCAACCGCGCCGTCACGCTCATCGCCGAGAAGAAGCTCAAGCCCGGCAAGGGGCGCCGCTTCGGCGCCGATCCGGGCAAGGAGCTCGGCCAGCATCCCGACAAGGGCGGACCGGTCGTGCTCAAGAAGGGCCGCTATGGGCCTTATGTGAGCCATGACGGCGTCAATGCCACGCTGACCGGCGACATCACGCCGGAGAACATCACGCTCGAGCAGGCGGTGTCGCTGATCGACGCGCGCGCGGCCGCCGGCGGCGGCAAGAAGAAAGCCGCCAAGGGCAAAGCCGCCGCGAAGACCGCCAAAGCGCCGAAGAAGGCCAAGGCCGACGCCTCGGCCGAAGGCAAGGCGGAGGCCGCCGCCTCCACCGCGCGCCGGCCCGTCGCCCGCACCAGCGCCAAGACCCCGAAGGCCGCCGCGCCGAAGAAGACCGCGACCAAGGCCAAGAAGGCCAAGGCGGCGGATTAGGTCAGCCTGCAGCCCAGCAAAGAAAGAGCCGCCGCCCTCAAGCGTCCGCCGAAGGGGCGCCAACTACGCGTCCCGCCCACCCCCGCCCTTGACGATGTAAGGATTTCTCCTTACATCACGATAGAGCGGAGGAGAAGGCATGCCCAGCACGGCCCCGGTCGAGGACTTCGAGGAAGTCAGCACGATCACCGAGAAGGGACAGACGACGGTCCCCCGCGCGGTGCGCAAGGCGCTGGGCCTCGGCGCGGGCGATAAGATTGCCTTTCGTGTCGGCCGCACTGGCGTGTCGGTCCGCCGCGCCGAGCCCGAAGAAGGCGACCCGGCTATCGGAGCCTTCCTGACCTTTCTCGCCAACGACATTGCGCGCAATCCCGGCAACCTGGAGAGCCTCACCCCCGCTTTGGCTGACCGGGTGAAGGCGCTTGTGGGCGATATGGATGTCGACCCCAATGCCGAGATCGACGGCGATGTCGCCCTTTGAATAAAGGGCTGGTCATCAACGGGTGGACACTCTACGCCCACCCTCTCTTTCTCGATCAGCTCGAGAAGCTCGTCCATGCTGTCGAGCGGGATAAACAGGCCGACCCGCACGATTACCGATCGAAGGCGAACGCCAAATTACTCGCCGCGATCTGGAAGATCGCCTTCCAGCAAATCCCGCAAGATCCAGCTCTCGCGCGATATCGACAGGGCGTCACGTTAGGCGACGCCTACAAGCATTGGTTTCGCGACAAGTTCGGTAATGGCCGGTTTCGGCTCTTCTTTCGGTTCGACTCCCGGTCGAAGGTGATCGTCTATGCCTGGGTGAACGATGAGAAAAGCAAACGTACGTATGGTTCGCGGACGGACGCCTACGCCGTGTTCCGCGATATGTTGGCCCGAGGAAATCCGCCGGACGACTGGGCATCGCTTTTGAAGGCGTGCTCCGATAAGGACGCCACGGCCCGCTTCGCCGCGACGCAGACAGGTCCAGCCGGCCCACGGGACAATGCGGATTAGGGCGCGCCCCGCTTTCGCGGGGACGAGCGGGAACGATTGGCTGGCGAACCGAACCTTCCCTCACTACATTTAAGCCATTGAGCGCCGCATCGGCGCAGGAAAAACCTATTGAACAAACCGAAAAACAAAGCCTCTTCACTTCCCTCCAAGGCCGACCTCCTCGCCTTCATCGGCTCCCAGCGCGGTAAGGTCGGCGTCCGCGAAATCGCCCGCGCCTTCAATCTCAAGAACAACCTGCGGGTCGAGCTGAAAGCGATGCTGCGCGAACTCGCCGAGGAAGGCGCTGTCGAGAAGCGCCACAAGAAGCTGCACCACCCCGGCGCCCTGCCCTCGACCATTCTGGCCGACGTCACCGCCCGCGACCGCGACGGCGATCTCATCGCCACGCCCGACGAATGGGACGAAGAAAAGAGCGGCCCCGCGCCGAAGGTGCGCATCCACGTCCCGCGCAAGGCGCGCCCCGGCGAAGCCGCCGGTATCGGCGACCGCGTCATCCTGCGCGTCGAGGAGACCGAGGAAGAAGGCGGCATCCGCTACCGCGGCCGCATCATCAAGGTGCTGGACCGGCCCAAGGCGCGCGTGCTCGGCATCTTCCGGAAAGGTCCGAACGGCACCGGCCGGCTCGAACCCGTCGACAAGAAGATGCTCGGCAAGGAAGTCGCGATCCCGATGGGCGCGACGGGCGACGCCGAAGACGGTGACCTCGTCGCGGTCGAAACGCAGCGCGTCGCGCGCTTCGGCCTGCCAACCGGACGGGTCGTCGAAAAGCTCGGCTCGCTGGCGTCCGAAAAAGCCGTCAGCCTCATCGCCATCCACGCCCATACGATCCCGCATGTATTCCGCAACGAGACGATGGCCGAGGCGCAAGCCGCCAAGCCCGCGTCGCTGTCGGGCCGCGAGGATTGGCGCAACGTCCCCTTCATCACGATCGATCCCGCCGACGCCAAGGATCACGACGACGCCGTGCACGCGGAAAGCGACGGCAAAGGCGGCTTCGTCATCAACGTCGCCATCGCCGACGTCGCGCATTATGTGCGCCCGGGCTCCGCGCTCGACCGCGAAGCGCTGGTGCGCGGCAATTCGGTGTACTTTCCCGACCGCGTCGTGCCGATGTTGCCGGAGCGCATTTCCAACGACCTGTGCTCGCTACGCCCGAACGAGGACCGCGCCGCGCTGGCCGTGCGCATGCTGATCGGCCCGGACGGCCGCAAGCGCTCGCACACCTTCCATCGCATCATCATGCGTTCGGCCGCCAAGCTCTCCTACGAGCAGGCACAGCTCGCCATCTCCGGCCGCGGCGACGAAGAAGCCGAGCCGCTGGTCGATCCGATCCTCAAGCCGCTCTATGAGGCCTATGAAGCCTTGGTGCGCGCGCGCAACGAACGCTCGCCGCTCGATCTCGATCTGCCCGAACGCAAGATCCTGCTGAAGGCCGACGGCACCGTCGATCGCGTGATCGTGCCGGAGCGGCTCGAAGCGCACCGGCTGATCGAAGAGTTCATGATCCTCTCCAACGTCGCCGCGGCGGAAACGCTCGAGCGCGCGCGCGTGCCGCTGATCTACCGCGTGCACGACGAGCCGGGCCTGGAGAAAGTGAACGCGCTGCGCGAATTCCTGGCGACGCTGGACATCAATTTCGCCAAGGCCGGCGCGCTGCGGCCCGAAGCCTTCAACCGCGTGCTGCATCTCATCAAGGGCCGCGACGCCGAGCCTTTGGTGAATGAAATGATCCTGCGCACGCAGGCGCAGGCCGAATACGCCGCCGAGAACTACGGCCACTTCGGCCTCAACCTGCGCCGCTACGCGCACTTCACCTCGCCGATCCGGCGCTACTCCGACCTCATCGTGCATCGGGGTCTCATCCGCGCGCTCAAGCTCGGCAATGACGGGCTGGCGGAAGACACCGACGTCAAGGAGCTCGCCGAAATCGCCGCCGAAATCTCCGCCACCGAACGCCGCGCGATGCTGGCCGAGCGTGAGACCAAGGACCGGCTGATCGCGCATCACCTGGCCGACCGGGTCGGCGCCTCGTTCGACGGACGCATCTCCGGTGTCACGCGCGCCGGCATCTTCGTGAAGCTGTCGGAGACCGGCGCGGACGGCTTCGTGCCCGCGCGCACCATTGGCGATGAGTATTTCGTGCACGATGAGAAGTCGCACGCGATGGTCGGCCGCCATTCCGGCGAGACTTACCGGCTCGGCGATTCCGTCACCGTGAAGCTGGTCGAGGCCGCGCCCATCGCCGGCGCGCTGCGCTTTGCCCTGCTGTCGGAAGGCAGCGCCGGCCGGCCCGCGCGCGGGGCGCGCCGCCCGCGCGCTGGACAAGAGCATCGGCCATCGGGCAAGCATCACCCCGAGAAGCGCGGCAAGAAGCAAAGCAGCAAGAAGCATAAAGGCAAGCGGAAGGCACGATGACGAAAGACATGGCCAAGGTCTGGTCCGAGCGCATGACCAACACCGAACGCGACCAGTCCTTTCCCGACAGCGAGCCGAAAGACGCCGCGACCTTGATGCTGATCGACCGCGCCGGCCCCGTACCCAAGGTGCTGCTCGGCCGCCGCCATCACGGCCACAAATTCATGCCGGGCAAATTCGTGTTTCCGGGCGGGCGGCTGGAGCCGCACGACGCGGCGATGAGCGCTGTCAGCGACCTGCATCCCGACACGGAAAAGAAGCTGTTGGAGCGCGTCGCTGCGCCTCTCCAAGATCTGCCGCGCGCGCTGGCGCTCACCGCCGTGCGCGAGGTCGCCGAAGAGACCGGCCTCCTGCTCGGCATTCAGGGCGACGTCGCGCCGAAGACACCGGGCGAATTGTGGACCGAATTCGAGAAGGCGCAGGTGCATCCCGATCTCGGCCAGTTGCACTTCGTTGCGCGCGCGATCACGCCGCCGAAACGGCCCAAGCGCTTCGACACGCGATTCTTCACGGCCGACGCCACCGCCATCGCCCACACCATCGACGGCGTGGTCGGGCCGGATTCGGAGCTGGTGGAGCTGGTGTGGATCCCGATCGCGGAGGCCGCGTCGCTCGACATGCCGACCATCACCGGCATTGTGCTCGAGGAACTTCTCGCCCGCGTCGAGGCCGGCATGGCGCATGACCTGCCGGTGCCTTTCTACTTCATGGAGAATCAGGTCTTTCAGCGGGAACTGCTGTAGTTCCCCGTCCTTCCGGGGCGGCCCGAGGGCCGGACCGGAACGACGGTGGTTTCCTTGACATTTGGCCGTCAGACGCTAGTTTCCGCGCCCAAAGCACCCTGACATCGCCTCGAGACGCTTTAAGGACTGATATCCCATGGCCAAAGCCATCAATCTCAAGATCAAGCTCGTGTCGAGCGCCGGCACCGGCCACTTCTACGTGACCACCAAGAACTCGCGCACGCAGACCGACAAGCTCAAGAAGAAGAAGTACGACCCGGTCGCGAAGAAGCACGTCGAGTACACCGAATCCAAGATCAAGTAAGCGCGGCTTTCAAAGCTGCGGCTGCATAAGGGCGCCCTCGCGGCGCCCTTTTCGCGTTTGGCGCGGTGCGTTCTAAACGCCCTTGCCCGCCTGATCGTGAGGAATGGCACGCAGCGGCGTACGCGCCTTCGTGGCGCTCCTGACCCGCGGCCGGGAGGGCACGACAGCCCGTGCAGCAAAATGGTCTGGAAAGGTGGCCGGCCGGCCACGGTGACACGAGGAGGCCACTCGCACCGCGACCAGCCGGCCGAACCCCACGGACCCCGGAGATGCGGCGGACCGGAGCACTCCGCAGGGCATTCACATCGCGCTGGCGACCCGACAAAGGGTCCGCGCTGTTCCCGGACAGGTTAAACCAACCGCCCTGCCCGGCCAAACTCTTTTTAAGGTGCTGAGGCGACGGTGCTTTTCCAGGACCGGCGCAACGCCGGCGGGAACGGCCGGCGAATCTAACGCTCAGGCGGCGTCCGCGACCACCCGGTTACGGCCGTCGCGCTTGGCGCGGTAAAGCGCCTGGTCGGCCCGCTTCAGCATCGCGGCGACGTCGTCGCCCGGGCCGCCGAACGAGGCGATACCGATCGACAGCGTCACCGTGAGGCTCTTTTCGCCGCGATGGATCGAGAACGGCTCGCTCGCGACCTTGCGGCGCAGCCGCTCGGCCACCATGGTCGCGACGCCCATGTCGGTCTCGGGCATCACCACGACGAACTCCTCACCGCCATAGCGGCAGGCCAGATCGATGTTGCGGATAGACTTGCGGATGCGCAGCGCAAATTCGCGCAGCACCTCGTCGCCGGCATCATGGCCGTGCGTGTCGTTGATCGACTTGAAGAAGTCGATATCGAGGATGAGCACCGACAGAGGCTTGCCGCGCGAGGTCGCCTGCTCGCTGAGCGCCCCGAGATGCGTTTCCATGTAGCGGCGATTATGCAGGCCCGTGAGGCCGTCGGTGATCGCCATCTCGATCGAGGTCTGCACGTTGTCGCGCAGCCGCTCGGTGTAGCGCTTCTTCTTGATCTGCGTGCGCGCGCGCGCGAGCAATTCGTTCCTGTCCACCGGGCGCAGCAGGTAGTCGTTGACGCCGATGTCGAGCCCGCGCACGAGGCGCTGATTGTTGTCGGGCTCGGCGACGGCCAGGATCGGCAGGCCGCGCGTGCGCTCGAGCGAACGCACCTGGCTGCACAGACGCAGGCCGTCGAAATCCTGCAGCCCCAGCGACACGATCATGAGATCGTAATTGCCCTCGGCGGCGTGAAACATGGCCTCGGCCGGATTGGTCTCGATGTCGACCGTGTGCTCGGCGGCCAGCGTCTGCGCGATGCGCTCGTAGGAGCTCTTGCGGTCGTCGACGATCAGGATGTGGCCATTGCGGCCGGTTTCGTTGATCGCGTCGCGCTCGGCGCTCTGGATGCCGATTTCGCGCGTGGTCAGCGCGCGCATGCGCAATTCGTCGGTCACCATCTTGAGCCGCGACAGCGAGCGCACGCGCGAAATCAGCGCCACGTCGCTCACCGGCTTGGTGAGGAAATCGTCGGCGCCGGCTTCCAGGCCGCGCACGCGGTCGGACGGCTGATCGAGCGCCGTGACGATGACCACCGGGATGTGATGGGTTGCGGGATTGGACTTGAGCCGGCGGCAGGTTTCGAAGCCGTCCATGTCCGGCATCATCACGTCGAGCAGCACGATGTCGCATTCGGCGCGCTCGCACAGCGCCAACGCTTCGGCGCCGCTATAGGCGGTCGCGACGTCGAAATACTCGGCCGAGAGCCGCGCTTCGAGCAGCTTCACATTGGCCGGGATATCGTCAACGACCAGAATACGCGCACTCATGACCGCACCACATTTTCCATCACGCCGGCCCGAGGAAGTGCCGCACCGTCTCGATGAACTTGCCGACCGAGATCGGTTTCGACAGATAGGCCTCGCAGCCGCCCTCGCGGATGCGCTCCTCGTCACCCTTCATGGCGAAGGCGGTGACGGCGACCACCGGGATCGCCTTGAGCTCGGCGTCGTCCTTGAGCCACTTGGTCACTTCGAGGCCGGAGACTTCCGGCAACTGGATGTCCATCAGGATCAGATCGGGACGGTGCTTGCGCGCGAGTTCGAGCGCCTCGATGCCGTTGCGGGTACCGATCGTCTGATAGCCGTGAGCCTCCAACAGGTCGTGGAAGAGCTTCATGTTGAGCTCGTTGTCCTCGACGATCAGGACGGTTTTCGCCATCGGCCGCTTGTCCCCAACGCTTTCCTAGGCCGGCCCCACCGCCGTCGCCAGCCCGCGCGTCCTCGGGCATGATCGGGTTAGAAACGTAGTGCCGATGTGTTGAGAAAAGGCAAATCCAATTGAAGAAACAGGCCCCTAGAGCCACCCGCGAGGCCGCAGAAGCCGTTGCGATTCAGGCGCTTACCTATATCGCCGGGGATCCGGAGCGACTCGGCCGGTTCCTGGTGACCACCGGCGTCGGCCCGGCCGAGATTCGCACGGCCAGCGCCCAGCCGGAGTTTTTGCGCGGCGTGCTCGAATATCTGGTGTCCGACGAGGCCCTGCTGACCGGCTTTGCCGCCGAGGCGAGCCTGCGCCCCGAAGACCCGGTCAAGGCGCTGGTGGTGCTTGGCGGCAGCCATTGGGAGCGCGACGTGCCGTGAGCTTCTGCCGCGATTGCCTCGCCGACGCGCCGGCCGCGGCCACGCGGTGCCGCGCCTGCGGCTCGCCGCGGCTGGTGCGGCACGCGGCGGCGGGCGCGCTGACCATCGCCCATATCGACTGCGACGCCTTCTACGCCACGATCGAGAAACGGGACGACCCTTCCCTCGCCGACAAGCCGGTGATCATCGGCGGCGGCAAGCGCGGGGTCGTGTCCACCGCCTGCTACATCGCGCGCACCTATGGCGTGCGCTCGGCCATGCCGATGTTCGAGGCGATGAGCCGCTGCCGGCATGCGGTGGTCGTCAAGCCGAACATGGCGAAATACGTCGAGGTCGGCCGGCAGGTGCGCAACCGCATGCTGGCGCTGACGCCGCTGGTCGAGCCCTTGTCGATCGACGAGGCGTTCCTCGATCTCACCGGCACCGAGCGCCTGCACGGCATGAGCGCCGCCAAGGTGCTGGCGCGCTTTGCGAGTGAAGTCGAACGCGATATCGGCATCACGGTGTCGGTCGGGCTGTCGGCCAACAAATTCCTCGCCAAGATCGCCTCCGATCTCGACAAGCCGCGCGGCTTTGCCGTGATCGCGCCGGAGGAAGCCGTCGCCTTCCTCGCGCCGAAGCCGGTCGGCTTCATCCATGGCGTCGGCGCGGCGAGCGCGGCCAAGCTCGCGCAGGACGGCTTCCGCACCATCGCCGATCTGCAGCGCGCCGACGAGCGCGACCTGATGCGGCGCTACGGCGAGGAAGGCTTGCGGCTGTCGCGGCTCGCGCGCGGCATCGACACACGGCGTGTCGATGCCGAGCGCGAGACCAAGAGCATTTCGGCGGAGACGACCTTCGATCGCGACATCAGCGACTTCCGCCCGCTCGAGCAGACTTTGTGGGAGCTGACCGAAAAGGTTTCCGGCCGGCTGAAGAAGCAGGCCCTCGCCGGCTCGACCGTGACGCTCAAGCTCAAGAGCGCCGACTTCAAGCTGCGCACGCGGGCGCGCGCGCTGAGCGGGCCGACGCAGCTTGCCGCCAGCATCTTCGCCGCCGGACGCGACCTGTTGAAGAATGAAGTCGGCTCGACCCGCTTCCGCCTGATCGGCATCGGCGTCAGTCATCTGGAGGAAGTCAGCGGCGAGGAGCTTGCCGACCTCCTCAACCGCCGCGAAGCGCAGGCCGAACACGCGATCGACCGGCTGCGCGAGAAGTTCGGCAAAGCCGCCGTGGTGAAGGGCCTGGCGATCGAGGAAGAGTAAGCCCTCATGGTGGAGCGCTGCGCAGCAGCGCATCTCGAACCACGAGGCCAAGGTCTCAGAGAGCTTAACCGCCTTGTCCTTCGAGACGCCGCGCTGGCGCGCGGCTCCTCAGGATGAGGCTCAGGGGACAGCGTGCGCTTGGCGCTCCCGCTCACGGCTTTACCCCCTGCCCGGTCAGCGGCTCGCCGACGCCGGCGGATGGTCGGCGCTGCTGAACGTGATCACGTCCTTCGCGCTGATCGGCTTATTGGTGACCGGCGTCCTGATCTGGGCGCGCCGCACGTTCAGACGGCGCAAGCGTCGCCCGGCGGTCGCGCCCGCGACGTGAGGGGTCGG
>Ga0182748_1002401_pt1 | contig 16957 bp, 13 predicted proteins | sample eDN3rd37CKraftOP_FD_128877 | JGI IMG/M metagenome (GOLD analysis project Ga0182748, IMG submission 128877) | Enriched Organic Plus compost microbial communities from Emeryville, California, USA - eDNA 3rd pass 37_C Kraft OP (version 2) (version 2) ...
CAGGCCGAAAACGATCATGTCGCCGATCACATAGCCGTCGTGATTGCAGCAGACGAGCTGCTTGCCCTTATTGCGGCCGTAATTCTTGAACGAGTTCACGCCCAGTTCCGAGAGCAGCCGGATCGTGTCCGGACCTTCGACATAAAGGTCGGTCATGTGCAGGGACTGATCGAGCAGCCCGACCGCTTCACGCCAGGAGCGCTGCTCGTCACGCCAGTTCGTGAACTCAGACTGGACCGGATAGACATAGGCCCCCACCGGGATTTCTCTCAGGAACTCCGCTGGATTCCCGAGGACATCCATCTTCTCCTGCAGTGACGTGTAGGCCATCGAAATCGCTCTCCTGTTTTCGCCAGCGGCTGATCGCCGACAGCCATGGTATGGCTAAATTGATGTGTCAATTAAAAAGTGACGTCAATTTAGCATCGACCTGACGATGCGTGTGACGATGCGTGTGACGATGCGGGCTGGAGCAGCATCGGGGGAAGATGCGGGGCCTCCCGTGCGATGCCGGGGGGCGGCAGCGCCCGGCTCCGCCGGAACCAGGCTCAGGCGCTCTTCGGCAGCTCAGGTGTGCCGCGGGAGGGCTCGAACGGCTCGCGGACCCTGCGCAGGTTCATCGAGTATCGGAACTGGCTGGCCTTGTAGTAGTTGAACGTGATCTCCGCAGGCTCGCCATTCAGCAGGCGGTAGACCCGCCTGATCTCGATCGCGATCTCCTGCTCGGCAACCTCGAGGAGCCTCGCCACGGCCGCCGGCGGGGGGAGTGCTCGCAATTCCTGTTCGACCTCGACGATATTTTCCCCATAGACCAGCTCGATCAGCGAGTAGATGGGTCCCGAGCGCCGTCCCAGGAGCCGGCTGACTCCCGCGAACCGTCGCGGAACATAGATCTCCACCACACAGACAGGCGGAGCCTCGAGATCCAGATATCGGGTGCCGTCGACGCGAAGCCAGGCGTCTCCCGGCTGGCATCCCAGGCGAATGGCCAGTGCACTGTCGGCGGTGATCAGCCTGGCATCTTCGTCGTAGCGCGACTCCACATTGCTGTCATGCAGGTCGGCGATCGAGTTGACCTTGTGCACATAGACCTGTTCGCCACCCGGGCGAAGCACCACCGTGCCAAGGCCTTGCCGCGATTCGACGAGGCCGAGGTCCCTGAGCTGCCGGAGTGCTTCCCGGACGGTGTGCCGGCTGACCGCGAAACGCGCGACGAGGCTGGACTCGGATGGAAGCCTTGTGCCCACCGGATAGACGCCGCGGATGATCTCCGCACGGAGCGCCGCGACAACCATCTGATAGAGCGGTCCATTGTGACCGACCTCCGCAGGCTGGCCGTCAGCCTCCCTTGCCATCCAGGCCTCCTTCCCTTCCTCTCTACAGCACCGCGCACGGCCCGCAATCCGAGCCCGCCTGCCGGCACTATTCGACGCATCCCGCCACCGCCGATGATCCCGACGGAAGACCGAGGATATCGACCCGGATCCGCGCGAGGGTTCCGGCGCCGCGACCGGTGCGCGTCCGCCCCCTGACCGTCTAGCGATGCCCGGCGCTCCCCGGCCGCTCCTTGGCATAGTCAACGACGAGCAGCGCGCCAAGCAAGGCCGGAATGACCAGGATGAGCGTGGTCGCGAAGACCGTCAGCCCTGCGCTGAGCAGGATCCCGCCGGCCATCGGGCCGAGGGCGGACCCGACGCGACCCGCGGTGGTCACCAGCCCAATGGCGGTGGCGCGCAGTCCGACCGGGAAGGCGATCATCATCGCGGTGTAGATACAGGCCTGCACCGCCCAAAGCGTGAAGCCCACTGCGACAGCAAGGGGCATCGCCACGCCGGTGCGGCTGATCCAACAGCTGAGCGCGGCGACCGCCACCGCCATCCCGGCAAGCGCGATGCGCCCGGTGGCAAGGAGCCCGATCCGTGGCATCACCAGCCCCGCCACCACGCCTCCGCCGATGCCGCCGAGATTGATCAGCAGCCCCACGGTCAGGCCGGTGGACATTGGCGCTCCTTCCTGCACAGCCAGTTTCGGCGCCCAGTTCAAGATGTAGTAGAAGGTCAGCATGGCGCACAGGAACAGGCCGCCGAGCCGCACGGTGCGCCCCCGCAGGTCGCCGGCGAGCAGGCGGAGAAAGCGGCTGCCCGATGCTTGAAGGGCCGGGGGTGGCGCCGCGTCGGGGGATAGCGGCGGCATGCCGAAGCGGCTCAAGGTGCGCCGGAGGGCGAGCTTGTGGCGTGGCTTGCCAGAGCTCAGCAGGAAGAGGATCGATTCCGGCATTAGCAGGACGACCAAGGGAATGACCAGGGCGGTGAGCACCGCACCAGCGATGAACACCGATGGCCAGCCGAAGCGGTCGATCAGCGGAATGGAGATGGCCGCGCACAGCATGGCACCCGCCGGAAAGCTGATCGCCATAAGGCCGAGCACGAGGCCGCGTCTGCGGTCGGACGAGAATTCCGAGACCAGCGCGCCGACGCTGCTGATCAGGCCGCCAATGCCGATGCCGGTGAAGACCCTCGCTGCCGCGAGTTCCGTCACCGACGAGCAAAATGCCGAAACCGCCATGCCGAGCGCAACCGCCGCGAGCGAGCCGATGATCATCGGCTTGCGCCCGAACATGTCTGCAATGGACGAGAGGAAGAGGGCCCCGAAGGCCATCCCGATCAGCCCCGCACTCAACACCAGCCCGAGTGCGTCCGGCCGAAGGCCCCATTCGGCCGAGATGGCCGCCGCAGTGAATGCCGTCACCTGCACGTCGAACCCGTCGATGGCATTGATCAGCAGGCACAGGCACACGACCCCGACCTGCCTGGATCCCATCGGCCCAAGCGCCAGCGCCGTACCGATTTCCTCGTGGGACGAAAAGGCAGGCTCAGCGCGCATGTCAGTCCCCTTTGTCGGCGAAGTTGACGGCGGCCAGAGGTCCCTCCTGGTGGCGCTCCGGGTACGGGGGATCATCGGATCACGCCAGCGCCACGCGCAGGTGCGCCGTTTCCGAAACGGCGTTGGTGTCGAATGTCTTCCAGTCGCCCACCATCCGCATGCCCGGGTAGCGCGCCAGCACTGCGCGAACCACCTCCCCGATTTCCAGCCGGGCCAGCGTCTGGCCAAGACAATTATAGGGTCCGTTGCCGAACATCAGGGCCTTCACCGCCGGCCGGCCGAGCCGGAAAGCGTCAGGGTCGTCGAAGCGGTCCGCATCCCGGCCCGCCGAACGGACCGAAACATAGACCCAGGATTCGGCGGGGATGAGTACGTCCTCGTAGGGAATTGGATCGCGGGCATAGCGGAAGATCGTTCCGAAGCGCGGGCGCAGGCGGAACGTCTCCTCGATCGCATTCGCCGAGAGCGACGGCTGCTCGACCAGGGTCGCCCAGCGCCTGGGGTCCTCAAGAAGGGTCCCGAAGGTGAGGCCAATCTGGTGGACCGTATTGTCGATGCTCGCCTGAAGAATGCCCATCGCCTGCAGGATCAGATCCTCGCTCGAGATCATGCCTTCCATCTGGAGGCGGATCAAAGCGGACGTGAAGTCATCGCCGAGATCGTCCCGCCTCGCCTCGATGTGCCGCTCGACAAATTCGTGAGCCGCCCAGAGCGCGTCGACCGACTCCTGCAGCCTGGGACGGTCGCAGGTCAGGATGGGCGACAGGATGGTATCGGAAAGATGCGCGATCCGCGGGGCCAGCTCCATTGGTGCCGAGATGAGATGGCAGTAGACCTGCGGCGGGATCTTCCAGGCGATCTCCCGCATGAAATCGACGTCCGCGGGATCCTCGACTTCGTCGAGCGCCGCCTCGACCATCGCGCGGACCGTCTTCTGGAGCTTGCCGATCTGGGCCGGCCGGAACAATTGCGCGAGGGGCGCGCGAAGTCTCTCCCGTATCGCACCTTCGTTCGTGATCAGGGTCCGCTCCCAATATTGACGGGCAGGACCGCTGGTGAGGCCGATGTCGTCGAGGCGCTGCAGGAAGGCGGGCCCTTTCTCCAGTCCCGGGTGGTCCAGCAACCTCTGGCCCTGGCGGTAGCGGAGGACTTCCAGCCCGCGCGGGCTCTCGGCGGCCCAGTCCAGCGCTCGTGCGGCCGCATAGTCGTCGGGAACGGAGGTATTGGCCGACAGCGTCGGGAGCGTCCGGCCGAATCTGTCGCTCATCATCGGTCCGCTCCTTGCCCCCCGGCACCCCGCCTCGGCGCGAGGGCGGGGTTTTCGGCCACGACATTACGGACCAGGTCGAGTGCCGTGGCATCGCTTCGCAGTCCAAGCGCCTCCGCCCCCGGGGCGCGCAGCGGAACCGTCGCAAACAGCTGTTGAACGGCCTCGACCGGCGCGAAGGAAATGCAGTCGCGAACCCGCGTTCCATAGGTTTCCGCAAGCGCATCGACCAGCTCGCGCATGGTCACGAACAGCGCCGGGAGGGTCCACGCCCGTCGTGCCGGCAAGGTCGCGCCATCCAGCTCCGCCGCGAGGCTCACATTGTCGAGGCAGCGTCGCAGCGACATCAGCCAGGTGCCGTCCTCCGCGCCAAGCGGAAGCATGAAGTCGCGCCGGTCCCGAGCGGCGTAGAAGAGATTGTTGATGAAGGCCGACAGCATGGTTTGCGATCCTTCCGGACGGGCAACGATGCCGGGAAAGCGCAGGGCCAGCCCATCGACGCGGCCGGCGCGGGCATAATCGGTGATCAGATACTCGCAAACGAGCTTGTGCGTGCCGTAGCTCCACGGCGGCGCCGGCAGGGTGTCGTCGTCCACGACCGCCGGAAACGGTCTGCCGAAGACGCCTACAGAGCTCGAATAGATCAGCCTCGCCGGCACCTCCTGGAGCGACAGGAGATCGAGCAGCGCGATCGTGGCGTCGAGATTGACGCTCTTCCCGAGTGCGAAGTCCGATTGCTGGACTCCGGCGACGGTTGCGAAATGGAATACGCGGTCGACCGGTTCAGAGAGCAACGATTGCAGATGCGCGGGGTCGGCGATCGAGCCCGCGCGATAGTGAATGCCGCTTGCAGGCACGGTCTCCTCGAAGGCGAGGTCCGTGGCGATGATCACGTCGCCGCTGCGTCTCGATTCCGCGAGCCGGCGCAGGAGACCGCGCCCTACGAAACCTCCCGCGCCTGTGATGAGTGTCCTCACGCTAGTTTCGCCTTCCCCGTCATTGCCGCACTCCATCAGATCAGCGCCGAGACCGCCACGTCCGACAAGCGCTGGAAGCGCTCGATATTGGCCGCCTGACTGAGCAGGCCGGCCGTCAGGCCGACGAACGTCGCGTCGAGATCGGGGTCGACCCAGAATACGGCGCTTCCCGAGCCATAATTGCCGAACGTCTCGGCGGATGTCAGAGTCCCGAACTGGTGGTGGACAATCGCTTCCCCCCGGACGCTGAACCCAAGCCCGATGAAGGCGGGAGGTGGCGTCCAGCCCGCGCGCAGCGCAACCGTCCTGTATAATTCGTTCTCCATCGCGCCCGTCCAGTTCCTCCGGGCGAGGGCAAGGCTGGCGGGCGAAAGCAGGCGCGCGCCGTCCCGGCTTCCGCCGGCGCGCAGCATGTCGGCGAAGCGTCCGAGGTCCGCCGCCGTGGACACGGCGCCCGCCCACGGCATGTCGACCACCTCCTCCTCGAACATGCCATAAGCGCCAGGTATGGTGCGGCCGGGCAGCTGGATTGGAAGCGTCCCGCGCATGTCCGGGACGACATGGCGAGTGCGCAGGTCCGGCCGCACGCCGAGACTGGTGTCTTTCATCTCCAGGGGGTCGAACAGGTCCTCGCGCACGATATCGCGGAAGCTTCGGACTCCGAGGTCGGTTCGCCGCAAAGCTTCGGCGAGGAGGACATGATTGATCATCGGCGAATAATCGCAGCGCGAGCCGGGCTCGACCACGCCGTGCCAGTTGCGGATGACCTCCTGCAGCACATCCTCAAGGCGATCGACCAGCAGGTCAGGCGACAGCGACCAGACGCCGGGCATGCCGGACGTGTGCGAGAGCAGATGGAAGATCGTGATCCGCTCGCGCGGAGGTCCGGAGAATTCGGGAATCAGCTCCGCAACCCGGGTCGTCAGCGCGAATTGTCCCCGCTCGATCGCGCGAAGCACGAGCACGTTCACGAAAGCTTTGGTGATCGAGAAGATGCTGAAGACCGAATCCCGGGACAGCGGAAGCGACTGGCTCTCGTCCGCGCTGCCAAAGGCTTCATGGAAGATCGGCTCGCCGCTGCGACACAGCTGGACGACCGCGCCCCAATACCTTCCTTGGGCGATATCCTCTGCGATGACCGTCCTGAGATGATCGAGTCGATCCTGCCAGGCTTGCCCGCGAGCAGCCACGCTCTCTCCTATCCTGTCAGCGGGTCATATGCCCGACCACTTGTCCGGACGAGTAGGTGCTTTGCCGGAATTGAAATGTCAATCTCAAACCAGCAGGCCGGTCGCGGCGGTGGTTCCACCCTCAGGCCGCTGCCCTCCCCGCGCCGCCGTTTCCGGTCCGCTTTCGGGGGCTCGGTCATCCGGGCGAGCGAGGCGGGGCGAGTCGTCGTCCGCTTCGGCCAGGCAGCAAAGCGCGGATGATGTCCTCGATCAGGCTCTCGGTGTGCATGTTGCCGACATAGAAGCGCTGCAGCCGTCCCTCGATCAGCAACAGCGCCGTCCCGTGCAGCGTAGCCCAGCTCCACAGGAGCCTCGTCCGGACCCCCTCCTCGTCCTCCTCCGGCATCAGCTGCCGCAAGGCCTGCTCCAGAGTGAGGAAGCTCACCATCCCCACGATCGAGCGCGCGTCACGCCCATATTCGGAGTCGAACATCAACCGGAACATCTGTGGCCGGGCGAGCGCATCCCCCAGGAAGAAGCGCAATATGGCCTCGGCCTGATGCTGCGGCGACGTGCGCGCCATCAGCGCCCTGATCTCTGCATCCCAGCGATCGAAGCTTCGCCTGGCAAGGCTGCGCAGCAGTGACTCCCGGTTCCGGTAGTGGCGATAGGCAGCGCTCGGTTGCACGCCGACGGCCTCGGTCAGCGCCTGCATCTTGAGGTTCTCGAAGCCCTCGCGCTCGATTTCCTGCTCCGCACGCTGAACCAGCGCCTCCTTAAGGTTGCCGTGGTGATAGGTCGCCTTCTTGCCCACAGGGTTTATGCCTTCCCAAAACTCAACTGGCCGGCGGAAAACTCACTTGACCGGACAAGTTTATGTGAAGCAGCTTCACAATCAATCAGCAGCCTCGAATACGACCGGTCACAGGTCCATGCGAAGCCAAAAATCAGGGAGCGGATGGAATGAAGAGGGCACTCTTCCTCAGTTCTGTGGGGTTCATCGCCTTGGCGCCGACTGCGGCCCTGGCCCAGACGGCGGACAGCGGAAATTTCGACGACATCGTCGTCACGGCCCAAAGGCGCGAGCAGCGCCTCCAGGATGTTCCGGTAGCCGTGTCGGTGGTGACTGGCGAGTCCATCCAGCGCAGCGGGCTGTCGTCGATCGAGGACGTGACCGCCAGGCTGCCCGCGGTCCGGATCTCGCAAGCAGTCCTGACCGACCTGATCAACATCCGCGGCGTCGGCTCGGGCAACAATCCCGGTTTCGAGCAATCCGTCGCGACTTTCGTCGACGGCGTGTACCGGGCCCGCTCGCGATCGACCAGGGCGGCCCTGTTCGACATCGAGCGGATTGAGGTCCTCAAGGGCCCGCAGACGACCTTCTTCGGTGCCAATGCGATCGCCGGCGCCTTCAACATCACAACGCGCAAGCCGGGCAGCGAACTCGACTATAATGCGGTGGCCTCCTACGAGTTCGTCAATGACGAATATATCCTCGAGGGAGGCGTCACCTCCCCGCTCGGGGAGACGCTCAGCGTGCGCGCCGCCGCGCGCGTTGCCGGCACCAAGGGCTATGTCGAGACGCCCAACGGGCGCGGGCCGGACAATGACACATTGCAGGGCCGGCTTTCTTTTCGATGGAACCCTTCGTCCGTCTTCACCAGCGACCTGCGGGTCGAGGGCAGCCGCTCGCGGACGAAGAATGCATTTCCTTTCGAAGTGATCGGCTGCCCGCCCCCGGCGCCCTTCCCGCTGGTCCCGACCTCCACCTGCGGTCGTACGCTGACGTCGAACGGCGGCGAGGTCGAGGATGAGCTCGACCATCACAGCGACACTACCTACAGCTTTGCTAACTACGACTTCTTCGAGGGCGCCTGGACCAACACGCTGGACGTCGGGCCGGGCAGCTTCACCTCGACGACCGCCTATTTCGAGCATGATTACGCCGGTCGGCTGAACTACGTGCCCATGAAGTTCGTGAGCCCGGTGCAGGCGGGCCTGGATGGGTTCCCGGCGCAATCCCGCGAGAAGTATCACCAGTTCAGCCAGGAGCTGCGCTTCCAGTCGGAAGCCGGCGGAACGCTAGAATATATGGCCGGCGGCTATTACGCCCGCAGCAAGATCGACTACGCTTCCTTCTTCGGTTTCTTCTTCTCGAATTTCGGTGCTATACCGGCCGCGGCCGCGCTCGGAACGAACGCCAGCACGCCGCTGACCGGCGAATTGTCGAACATTCAGCACGACGAGACTTTGTCGGCATTTGCGTCGGCCACGATCCGGCCGATCGAGAGTCTCCGCATCAACCTCGGCGCGCGTTATTCTTCGATCCGCAAGCGCGCGCATCGGGTCTCCGGCACCGGCACCTCGGACAATGCCGACCCGGACAGCTATGAACCGTTCCCGACGGTCCTCCAGGACGTCTTCTTCGCCATCCTGGGCTCCGACCGGCTCCAGTATGAGAAGCCACGGCGCCGCGACAGCAAGTTCATGCCGTCGGTCAGCATCCAGTACGACCTGACGTCCGACCTCATGGTCTACGCGAGCTACTCGAAGGGGTTCAAGGCGGGCGGCTACGCATACACGGCACGATCGAACATCTTTGAGCCCGAGACCGTCGACGCCTATGAGGTGGGCCTCAAGGGATCCCTGCTCGACCGCCGGCTGTCCTTCGCCGCCGACGTGTTCCGCATGGACTACAAGAACCTTCAGGAATCGACGATCGTCTTCATCAACGGCTCGCCGATCTCGCTCGTGCAGAATGCCGCGGAATCACGCGCACAAGGTGCAGAGCTCAACGCCAACCTGCGCATTTCTAGCGCGCTCTCCATTTCGACCGACCTCACCTACCTGGACTCGGTCTACAGCAATTACCCGGCCGGAGCCTGCACGTTGCTGGGCGTGGCGACCGGCTGCCGGTTCCAGGACCTGTCCGGCAAGCGCCGGGGCTTTTCACCCGAATGGAGCGGGAACCTGGCCGCCAACCTAGCGCTTCCGGTCGGAGAGCATGAGTTGAGGGTGTCGCCGCTGCTCTACTTCACCAGCGCCTATTACCAGTCGGCCACTGCGGACCCGCTGCTGCGGCAGGAAGGCTATGCCAAGGTCGACCTGCGGATCGGCTTCGGCCCCTCCGACCGCCGATGGGAAGTCGCGCTGATCGGCAAGAACCTCACCGACAAGACCACCGCAGGCTTTCGGCAGGGCATCACCGGCACCAACGGCACGATCCTCGCCCTGGCAGAACCGCCGCGCACGATCGGCATCCAATTTTCGATCGCGCGCTGAGGCGGCAGCGGCGCGGTCCGCACCGCGCCGCTGGACAAGAGGACGAGCCGGCGAATGGAAGCAAAACCGGGGACGGCATACAGTCGCTACGTGCTGCTGGCTTTGCTGAGCGTCTATTCGATCAACTTCATGGACCGGCAGATCATCGCCGTCCTCTCCCCGCAGATCAAGGCGGACCTCGGTCTCACCGACACCCAGCTTGGCCTGCTCAAGGGCACCGCCTTCGCTCTCTTCTACGCGACGATGTCGGTTCCGCTTGCGATGCTCGGCGACAGGATGAACCGCGTCACCCTGATTTCATGCGCGCTGGCGCTCTGGAGCGCCATGACGGCGCTCTGCGGGCTTGCCGCCAATTTCGCGCAGCTTTTCCTGTACCGCATGGTCGTCGGCATCGGCGAGGCGGGAAGCACGCCACCGTCGCATAGCCTGCTCGCCGACTATTTCGATCGAAGCAGGCGCTCGACGGCCCTTGCCGTCTACTCGCTGGGCGTCCCGATTGGGACGCTCGCCGGCCTCACGCTCGGCGGGTGGTTAGCCAGCCACTACGGCTGGCGCACGGCGCTCCTGGTGCTCGGCGTCCCCGGCGTGTTCCTTAGCCTGGTCGTAAAGGCCACGGTCAGGGACCTCCCGCGCGGGTCGGCGGAAGGCAACCGCGTGACGCTGGCGCCGCCAGACCCGTTCAGGACCGTGGTGCGCAAGTTGTGGTCGATTCCCACCTACCGGACGATGGTGCTAAGCGGCTCGCTGAACGCGTTCGTGGGCTATGCTCTCTCCATGTGGATGGTGGACTTCTATGTCCGGACGCAATCGGTTCCACTGGCGGAGATCGGTCTCTGGATGGCGCTCGCCTTCGGCGTCGGCGGGGGGATTGGCACGTTCCTCGGAGGCCTGGCAGCGGATCGTTATGGCCAACGCAATCCGACCAGCTACCTGACCATTCCCGGAGGAGCGATGCTGATCGCCGCCCCCGTGACGCTCGGAGCCGTGATCTCGCCGAACATGGGGCTTTCCGTCGCCTGCGTCTTCGTGGCGAGCGGGCTCATGTACTGCTCCTTCGGCCCTCTCTATGGCGTCGTGCAAACCCTGGCTCCGGTCAACAACAGGGCACTGGCGATCGCCTTCTATTTCCTGTTCCAGAGCATGATCGGCGCAGGCATGGGGCCGCTCGCGGTCGGCCTGGCGAGCGATCTCCTGGCGAGCCTCATCGCTCCATCCGAGGCGCTTGCCCTCGCTCTTGCCAGCCTGTGCATTCCGCTGCTGGTTGCCGGGCTCAACCTCGTCCTGCAACGCCACCGGCTGCGCGATGACCTGGCGTCCGTCTCGTGAGGCCGCCCCACATCCTGGTCTAAGGAATCCCGATGCCACTGATTTCCCACGGCGGCTACGCCACCTATTATGAGGATGACGGCTTTTCAGCGCCATGGGTGCCATCCGAGGTCCTCCTCATCCAGCACGGCTTCGGCCGGAACGCCAATTTCTGGTGGCACTGGATACCCGAGCTCGCACGCGACTATCGCATCATTCGCCGGGACTTGCGCGGCCATGGCGGGTCCACCGATTCCAACGCGGTTCCCTGGAGCTTCGATCAACTGGTCGAGGACCTGGGCGACTTCTGCGATGCACTTGGACTGGAGAAGGTGCATCTACTCGGCGAGTCGACCGGCGGCATGCTGTCGGTCGGCTTCGCCCATCGCTTTCCCGAGCGGGTCCGCACCCTCACGCTGTGCAATTCTCCGACGACGATCAACAGCGCCGGCCAGCGCTTCTTTGCCGCAGGCCATGCAAGCTGGCAGGAGGCACTTCGGATAATGGGAGCGGAGGGCTGGACCCGGTGGCTGGTGCAGCAGCCAGGAACGGCCGCCAGTGACACTGTCGCCGAACGCGAGTGGGTCCTCCAGCAAATGGCCCGAACGTCGACCGACGCGATGGTCGGCTACAGCGAGGTCATATCGGAGACCGACGTGGCGCCTCTGCTGCCGGAGCTAGCGGTCCCGACGCTCGTCCTTGCGCCCACAAGGAGCGCCGCAGCACCGCTGGAGGAGCAACGCACGATGGCGGCGAGCATCCCGGATGCCACGCTCGCCATCATCGACAGCAGAGGCCATGAAGTTTACTGGGACCGCGCCGACGATTGCATAGATGCCTGGAAGAAGCATGTCGCGGCCCATGCCGGCAGCGCCCAGCCTGGCGCGGCTACCGGCCGAGGCGGGTGATGCCGGGGAAACTGTCTTATGTTGCGACGGACACCCGGTACGAGCCCCTCTCCCGGGGAAGAACAGGGCCGGCCCGCCGGCCGGCCCTCGAGTCAGAGAGGATCCCGTATCACGCGGCCGGACTGGCCCAGGCTTGAGCGGCGGACAATGTCCAAATGATCCAACAGTATGAAGGATTCTCAATAGTCCGTCTCGGCGCCTAAAGCTAAGCCAGCAGCAGGCGCTGGGATGCGGGCGGCATCCCGGCAGTAAAACCCGCCTCGTAGCGGGAAGACCCCGCGTTGCGCCGAGCGGCGAGATCCTGACGCGTGGCGATGGCCTTGAACGGGCCGTCGCAGCGCACACGGTCGCCCCGCTTCCGGCAAGAGAAGCGGACAGAAGGGAGGAAGTCCATGCGTGCCATCGCCTGTCGTGTCCTGTCATGGCTTATGCCGGTGCTGATAGCTTCGCCTGCGCATGCGCAGGGTGCCGGGACGGCAGCTCCTTGCGAAACCTGCCTTGTCGAGAAGGTCGCAAGGTGCGGTGGGTTCCTCGAGGGTGCCACCGTCAACCGGGCCGGCAATCTCTGGCTGATCGACGTCACCGCAGACAGGATCCTCGAGGTGGGACCGAGTGGGGAGTGCATCCTGCGCGGCAAGACCGGCGGATTACCGAACGGCGCGAAATTCCATCGGGACGGAACCCTGTTCATCGCCGATCGCGATCGGGGGCTGCTCACGTTCGACCCCCGGACCTCGCAGGTGAGCCCGGCGGGAATCACCTTCGAAGGCAAGCCGCTGCTCGGCCTCAATGACCTCGCCTTCGACTCGCGCGGTGGTCTCTATGTCACTGTCCCGGGAAGCTTCTCTGTCCTGAACCCGTCCGGACGCGTCTACTACATTGCACCGGGAAAGACGGAGGCGACGCTCGTTGCGGACAGGCTCGCCTTCCCGAACGGCGTGGCAGTTGCGGCGGACGACCAATCGCTCTTCGTCTCCGAATTCACCGCCAAGCGGATCCTGTCCCTGCCCTCGGCAACCTCCAAAGCACCGATCCCGATTTCCTACGTGTGGGCGCACACGGCCGGAGGCATAGGGATCGACGGCCTCGGTATCGACTCCACCGCCAGGCTTTACGGTGCCAACTTCGGAACCCGGAACGTGCTCCTATTCTCCCGGGACGCCGAGCCCCTCGGGGCCATCAGCCTTCCTCCAGAGGCTGGGAATATGGTGACGAACCTCGTGCTCTCCGGCGGTCATCTGTACATCACCGAGGCTCAGAAAGGAGAGATCTGGCGGGTACGGGTGGACGCGCGGACCCAGCACCCGCACTGAAAAGCCCCGCCGGCGCCTGGCCCGCGTCCCCCCACTTCCCCCTCCTCGCCCGTCCAGAGACCCACAGCCAATGCCAGACCAGAACAGGATCATCCTCGAAGCGATCGCGCGTCAGCTGTGCATCGCCGCCGTCTACAACCGCACGCGCGTTATGCTGGCCCCGCAGATCCTTTACACGCGCCATGGCGAGCTTTTCATCGACGCGGTAACAGTAAGGAAGAACGGCCTGGGCGTCGCGGATCCGAAGCTCGGCACGTTCAAATGCGGTGGACTGCGCCAGCTGGCACTCACAGGACGTGGCTTCCAGCGGTTCTCCGGCTTCGACGCGAACAGCGACAAATATCAGGAGACTACGCTCCTGGCGGTCACCTAGCGAGCTCGAACCCGTCGCTCGCTCCCCCTCCCCCGCATCCTTGCCCAGCCCGGACGGCGATGGCAGGGCGCGGCGCGGAGCCTTGCTGCGCGCCGGCGAGCGGATTCTACCGTCCTGAGCCTGCGCAAGCGCCGGCGCGGACGCCGACCCAGCGAGGAAAAGCCGCATGGAACGACGGAAAGATCCGCGGAATTTCACGTCCCCCTTGTGCTTCTTTCGGCGGAACAAGACATGCTTGTCCCCAGCCAATGTTTGCACAGGGTCTCGGGACACTCGAATGACTATTTGAAGCTGTTCTTTACCGCAGCTCAACTTGGACTGGTGAACACATTAGAAATTGCCGGAGTATCTCGGCTGCGCGGTGGATCTGTCGGGCCGCCTCAGGTCCGCAGTTCCGAAGAAATTCTCCGCTATACTACACCGACATTCCTGACGCAGTGTTGAGCAGGTATGACACCATCAGCTCCGCGGCAATTTGGCGGCGCAAAATATGGGGACTGGTCGTGATGGCCAGCCCCCAGGTTGGAGAGGATGAGTTTCCAACTCCCGGCAGAGTGCTGCAAATCAGCCCCGGCGACAATTTCCAAATTCTCCGGCACTATGCGGCAAGCTCAACCATTTGAGCCGGTCGTATGGCGGCGCCAAGGCGCTTCCCCTTGCCATCACCGCTGGCGCAAGACCCGGAACCACCATGGACGACCACGCTGAAGCCGCACCGACGGCCTTGTGGCAATCGTGATGCGCACATAGACATCATCCCGCGCATTGCAGCTTGCAAACTGCGGACCGACAGGGGTTCATTTCCTCTTCCAGACAAGAGCAAGTGCGGGCATGAAGCTGCCCGCGATGACCCGGGGGAGCAATCTCCTCTACCAAGTCGTCGGGCCGAAGCGTGCTCTCCACAGCTTTGGCTTCTCTGTCCATGCCGCTTGGTGGCGGGCTCACTCTGATCCTGAAGCGGGAGCAACAGCTCCAGGATCTGCCCGGCGCGTCACACCAGCAAGCGTTCCTGCTTGACCTGATTAGGAGTCCTGATGCCACTGATCACCCTGGGCGGTTATGTCACCCACTATGAGGACGATGATTTCTCGACGCCGTGGCTGCAGTCGGAGGTCGTTCTCGTCCAACATGGCTTTGCCCGCAACGGCGGCTTCTGGCGGCACTGGGTGCCCAAGGTTGCACGCAACTATCGCTTTATCAGGCGAGACTTGCGTGGACATGGCGGGTCAGGCGACTCCGATGCGATACCCTGGACCTACGATCGGCTGGTCGAGGACATGGGGGATTTCTGCGACGCCCTCGGCATCGAGAAAGTACACCTCATCGGCGAGTCCACGGGCGGCATGCTTTCCGTGGGTTTTGCCCACCGCTTTCCTGATCGGGTCCAGTCGCTGACATTGTGCAATGCTCCAACGACCATCGGCAGTGCCGTCCAGCGCCTCTTCGCCTTCGGCCATTCCTCGTGGCAGGACGCGCTGCAAGCTTTGGGTTCGCGGGGTTGGGCTGAAAAGCTGCTGGAGCAGCCTGGTACCACGGCCACCGAGACGGCGGAGGAGCACGCGTGGGTGCTTCAACAGATGGCCCGGACGTCAACTGAGGCCATGATCGGCTATAGCAGGGTCATATCCGAGACCGATGTGGCCCCATTGCTTCCAGAGCTCAGCGTGCCAACGCTTGTGTTGGCTCCCACGCGCAGCGCGGCGGCGCCTCTTGAGCAGCAACGAACGATGGCCGCGGCCATTCCCCGCGCGCGTCTGGCCATCATCGACAGCAAGGGACATGAAGTCTACTGGGACTGCGCTGACGAGTGTATCGCCGTCTGGTATAAGCTGCTTTCCCCGGAGATAGATGCGTGTTGAGAGGCGCCCCGGACCTGGCCGGAAGACGCGCGCCGGCTGCACACGCCGGCCGGATCGCTTGGGCCGGATCCGGCTTTACCCGCGCGCGAGCGGGGAGGGAGGGCTGGGCTGCCAGCGGGCAAGTTCGTGCCAACTTTTGTTGGCGTAGCTGGCCAGGAGCAGCAAGCCCGTCGTCCGCGCTGGTTTCGTGCGCGCAGCCCTGTTAGAGGGGGGACGAAATCCGGCTGGGCTCAGGTGCGTCGCAGCACATCGCTACCCACTTGGCGAGCATGGCCCGTCACCTTCCGGGAATTGCAGAGGCTATGCGCCCGTGGTCAGGGCTCCTTCAGCGCGACCTGTCGCTCGATGATGCGGCGAGCGAGGGCGCCCGGCTTGTCGGACGGGATAAGCACCTCGCTGAGATCGGGGCGTGCCTCAAGGTAAGCCTGCAAGGCTGCGAAGACGTCCAGGTCCTGCTGGATGATTGCCGAGAAAAATGCCGTCAACTCCGCCGTCGGCGGAAAGTTCGCGCACTGCGAAACGAAGTGGTAGCCGTTGCGGTCATCAGCTCAGACGAGCGGGCGAACTACGGGGGTGCGCGCCGCAGCTTCAAGGCAGCACAGCAAGAGATGCACATCATCCTTCGGCGTCGACATCAGGAAAGCGACTAACGAAACCATTGCGTGGGAGCGGGCGTCACGGGGAGACCCCGAGCTCTGTTCGAATTGTCTTGCCCCAGGAAATTTCAGCCCGGTGCTGCCGGCGCCCGGCGTCCCCTTCCCAGCATCCTGCTGCAGCGGGTGGCCGAAGCCGCAGTTGGCCGCGGGGCCGAGCTGTGTCGTCAGCGAGTGCCGAACCTAGCTCCTCAAGCTATCGAACTTCTCTCCTCGTTATCAGCGCAAGTGAGCTCGTTGCGGCCCCGCTGCGCTCCGTGCATCGACGATGCGCAGGCTGGAGGTAACATGGACCCCGAGCCTGCCCAGGCTAGCGCGAACGGCATCGCGAACGTACGAAGGGGAGAGATGTGCATAATGCTTTCGGGTGATCCTCTCGTCGGCATGACCGAGGGCCTCGGCGATGACCGCGAACGGCACTCCAGCGAGGGCGAGCGTCGATCCATAGGTGTGGCGCAAGATATGAAATCCCGCAGGCTCCACCCCTGCGCTGGCGCAAGTTTCCCGCATCGGTCGCACTTGGTGCGACGTGCCGAGAATGCGGCCGTGCCCTGAAAGATTTCTTCTGATAAAGCCTTTCCCGCGCAGCGGCGGGCAAAGAATGCCACCCCATCCTCCGTTAGGTGAACATGGCGAGGCCGATAGCTTGATCTGCTTTGAAAACTCCCGCGCTGCACCCGGGAACACAATCACCACTTCCATGCCGTGCGGCTCAGAAGCTCGCTATTGAAGAGCGACAATCGAAATGCGTCCCTCTAAATCGCCGTTTTTATGTGGGCTTTGAAGTGGGACAGCAACTTTCTCGAGAAAAACTCTCAATGAAATCAGACAGATACTAGGTAGAATGGCGGAGAGGGTGGGATTCGAACCCACGGTACCCTTGCGGGCACAACGGTTTTCGAGACCGTCCCAATCGACCACTCTGGCACCTCTCCGCGGGAAAAGGTCCTGCCCTGGCGGAACCCGGG
>Ga0182748_1002402_pt1 | contig 16951 bp, 14 predicted proteins | sample eDN3rd37CKraftOP_FD_128877 | JGI IMG/M metagenome (GOLD analysis project Ga0182748, IMG submission 128877) | Enriched Organic Plus compost microbial communities from Emeryville, California, USA - eDNA 3rd pass 37_C Kraft OP (version 2) (version 2) ...
GAGTTTCCGCACGTGGACGCGCGCCACCACTATATCGACGCCATGGCGCTCGATCTGGTGCGCCGGCCGTGGGACTTCGACGTCCTGCCGATGGAGAACCTGTTCGGCGACATCATCTCCGATCTCGGCGGCGGGCTGATCGGCGGCATGGGCTTCGCGCCGTCGGCCGATATCGGCGACGCGCATGCGCTGTTCCAGCCGAGCCACGGCACGGCCCCCGACATTGCCGGCCGCGGCATCGCCAATCCCACCGGCATGATCCTCTCGCTCGCCATGGCGCTCGACTGGCTCGGCGAACGTCACGGCAGCGAGGCCTGCAGCGTCGCGGCCCAGGAGATCGAGCAGGCGGTGGACCATGCTTTCGGCTCCGGTCAGGTGCGTTCGTTCGATATCGGCGGCCGCGACGGAACCAAGGCGGTGGCGGAAGCCGTCATCGCCGGGCTCGGTCGCGTGCCGGAACGCCGCGCCGCCGAATAGAGCCTCGCTCGCACGGCGTGCGACGTCGCCATCAGAACAAGAGCGGCACTCAAGCCGCCTTCGCAGGAAACGCCCCAAAGACCGCGTTCGAAAGAGTCCGCGGGCGAGCATTTGCAGGAGGACGAAGTGAAGATTCTGAAGACGCTTGCGGTTTTCGCGGCCGGCTGCCTTTCGGCGACCGCCGCCCATGCCGAGGCGACGACGCTACGCGTCGCCAAGCAATACGGCCTTGGCTACATCCAGTTGATGATCATGGAAGATCAGAAGCTGGTCGAAAAGCATGCCAAGGCGGCGGGCCTCGGCGACATCAAGGTCGAGTGGTCGACCTTTCGCTCCAGCGACGTGATGAACGATGCGCTGATCTCTGGAAATCTCGACTTCGCCAGCCTTGGCGCCACCGGCATCGTCACCATCTGGGCCAAGACGCGCGGCAATTACGACGTGCGCGCGGCGAGTGGCCTCAACGCCATGGCCTGGATGCTCAACGTGCGCGATCCGTCGATCAAGTCGATCCGCGACTTCAAGGACTCGCACCGCATCGCCGTGCCGGCGGTCAAGGTGTCGGGTCAGGCGACCGCATTGCAGATGGCGGCGGCGAAGGAGTGGGGCGAGGAGAATTTCGACAAGCTCGACCACCTGACCGTGTCCCTGTCGCATCCCGACGCGACGGCGATGATGCTGGGCGGCAAGTCGGAGATCGTGGCCAACTTTTCCTCGCCGCCCTTCGAGTTCATCCAGCTGAAGGATCCCAACGTCCGCACGATCCTCACCTCGGACGACATCCTCAACGGTCCGATCTCGTTCAACGTGATGGCCACCACGGCCAAGTTCCGTGCCGACAACCCGAAGCTCTACAAGGCCTTCCTCGACGCGCTGGAGGAGGCCACCGACCGCCTCAAGAAGGACATGAACTGGGGCCTCGACATCTACAGCCGGGTCAGCTCCGACAAGTCGTCGCGGGAAGACCTGCTGATGATGCTCAACCACAAGACCACGCGTCTCACCACCGAGGTGCTCAATCTCGGTGCCTTCACGACCTTCATGGGCAAGGTCGGCCGGCTGAAGAATCCGCCTGCCGACTGGAAAAAGGAGATGCTGTTCCCGGAGGCGCAGGCGCGTCTTTCGCGGTGACCTGACAACGGCGAGGGCGGCGGCACGATGCGTGCCGCCGCTTTGCTCATGTCAGGCTTCCGCCAGCGCGACGCCGTAGCGCTGGCCGAGTTCGCGCAGTTCGGCGAACACCGCCCGGCTCAGCGGAATGCCGGACTTGCGCCGATCCTGCATCTTCAGATATTCGCGCTCGCCCGGCAGGTAGATGCGCTCCACGCCCGGGGCCTTCTTCACGCCGCAGATGTCGCGCGCGGCCTTCGCCATCCGCTCCTTGTAGCGGCCGACATCCTCGAACGAGGCGATCGGCAGCACCCCGAACAGGTGGCCGATATTCTGCGGCGTCTCGAGATCGTCGTACATGTGCGTGACCTCGGAGCCGAAATAGGCGCCGGACAGCATCGAGCTGAGCAGGCCGACGGTCATCGTCAGGGCATAGCCCTTCGGCCCGCCGACTGGCAGCACGAAGCCTTTCAGCGCCTCGACCGGATCGGTGGTCGGCGCGCCGTCGGGGCCGCTGGCCCAGTCCGCTGGGATCGGCGTGCCGTCCTTCGCCGCGACGATGATCTTGCCGCGCGCCGCGACGCTGCAGGCCATGTCGAGCACGACGGGGAAGTCGCCGCCCGTCGGGAACGCCACCGCGAACGGGTTGTTGCCGAGCATCGCTTCGGCGCCGCCCCACGGCGTCATATGGTTGATGCCGCCGATCGTGAACGTGAGCCCGATCATGTCGTGGCGCGTCGCCATCTCCGCGTAGTAGGCGGCTGCGCCGTAATGATTGCTGTTTCGCACCGAGACGAACGCGCAGTCGCCGTCGCGCGCCTTTTCGATCGCGGCCTCCATCGCCCGCACGCCGACGAGCTGGCCAAGGCCGTTGTCGCCGTCGAGCACGCCGGTGGTTCGGGTCTCGCGCACGAAGCGGATGTTCGGCCGCGGGTTCGAGCCGCCGGCCGCGAGCCGCTCAACATAGATCGGGAAGCGGACGACGCCGTGCGAGTCGACGCCGCGCAGGTCGGCTTCGACGAGATTGTCGATGATCACGGCGGCATCCGCTTGCGAGACGCCGACATGGCCCAGCACATCGACGCAATAGCGCTTCAGCTCCGCTTCGCCAACGCGGGCGACCGACCCGTCGCTCTTAGACATTCTTGTTTCCTTTCAACGCTTTGGATGAATCCCATAGACGCCGTCGAGGTTTGACACGGCTGGTATGATTAGTCTATAGGTCGACCACAAGAGAGCGCCAGAACGCCGTGGGGATGAAGGGAGTGAGCATGCCGTACGCAACAGCGCAGGGAGCCGGCGGCTCCGTGCGAGAGTCCCAGCTCGGCGCGGGCATGAGCGCCGATGCCACACCCGAGCTGCTCCGGGTCGAAGGTCTCACCCTTCAGTACAAGACGCCGCAGCACCTCGTGACCGCAACCTATCAGGTCGATTTCAGCGTCTATCAGCAGGACCGCTACGTCATTCTCGGCCCGTCCGGCTGCGGCAAGTCGACCTTGCTGAAGGCCGTCGGCGGCTTCATGAAGCCGGTGCAGGGCAGCATCCGCCTGCGCGATCGCGAGATCACCGCGCCGGGGCCCGACCGCATGATGGTGTTCCAGGAATTCGAGCAGTTGATGCCCTGGAAGACCGTGCTCGAAAACGTTCTGTTCCCGATGCGCGCGACCGGCCGGTTCAAGGGCAAGGATGCGCATGATCGCGCCCTTGCCGTGATCGAGAAGGTCAAGCTGAGCAAGTTTCGCGACGTCTATCCGCACATGCTGTCCGGCGGCATGAAGATGCGCGTGGCGATCGCGCGCGCCATGGCGATGGAGCCGGACATCCTGCTGATGGACGAGCCGTTCGCCGCACTGGACGCACTGACCCGGCGCAAGATGCAGGAGGAACTGCTCGATCTGTGGGAGCAGGTGCGGTTCACGCTGATGTTCGTGACGCACTCGATCGAGGAGGCGATTATCGTCGGTTCGCGCATCCTCGTCCTCTCGCCGCATCCCGGCCGCGTCCGTGCCGAGCTCGACGCGTCTTCCTTCAGCTACGACACCGTCAATGCGCCGGAATTCGGCGTCCTGTCGAAGCGCATTCACGGCCTGCTGTTCGAGCACGAAGTCGAGCAGCTTCCGCAGACCACCGAGGCCCACGCGTGACCATGAACGCCATGCCACGACAGATGACGCCGGCTCGTCCGGAATTCGAGCGCCAGCCGATCGACGCCAACGGCATCGGCGAAGTGGAGCGGCCGCTGTCCGTGATGGAGCGCCTCGTCAACAACGACGCGGCGCGCAAGGCGGCCATCCTCCTGTTCCTCGCCGTCGTCTGGGAATTGTATGCGCGCTGGCTGGCCAACCCGCTGCTGTTCCCGTCCTTCAGCGACACGATCGCCACCTTCGCCGGCGACGTCATCGACGGAACCATCCCGGACCGGGTGTCGACTTCGGTGTGGTCGCTGCTGCTGGGCTACGGCACCGGGCTCGCGCTGGCCGGCCTGCTCACCACCTTCGCCGTCTCGACCCGCTTCGGGACCGACCTGCTGACGACACTGACCTCGATGTTCAATCCGCTGCCGGCGATCGCGTTGCTGCCGCTGGCGTTGATCTGGTTCGGCCTCGGCACGGGTTCGCTCGTCTTCGTCATCGTCCATTCGGTGCTGTGGGCGGTATCGCTGAACACGCTGGTCGGCTTCCGCTCGGTACCGGAGACGCTGCGCATGAGCGGCCGCAATTACGGCCTCAGCGGCATGCGCTACGTGCTGCTGATCCTGATCCCGGCCGCGTTCCCTGCGATCCTCGCCGGCCTGAAGATCGGCTGGGCCTTTGCCTGGCGCACCTTGATCGCCGCCGAACTGGTGTTCGGCGTGTCGTCCCGCTCCGGCGGCCTCGGCTGGTACATCTTCGAGGCGCGTTCCGAACTCGATACGCCGCGCGTGTTCTCCGGCCTGCTGGCCGTGATCATCATCGGCCTGTTCGTCGAATCCGTGATCTTCCGCGCCATCGAGGCACGCACGGTGCAGCGCTGGGGCATGCAGCGCTGATCGTGACGGCCGACACGCGTCGGCGCCAAAGGCGGGCGGCGGTGCCCTTGCGCCGCCGCCAGAGACACATAGCAGAGAGGAAGCGATGACCTTGAGAGTTCTGTACCCCGCATTGGTAGCGGCGGCTTTGGTGGTGACCGGCGCGCAGGCCCGCGCCGAGGTGGACGAGATCCGCGCCGCGCAGCAATACGGGCTGTCGAGCCTTCCGCTGATGATCATGGAAGACCAGAAGCTCGTCGAGAAGCATGCCAAGGCGCAGGGCCTCGACGGCGTGAAGGTGACGTGGCTGCGCCTGGGCGGCCCCGGCGCCATGACGGAAGCGCTGGTCTCCGGCGATCTGCACTTCGGCTCGGGCGGCGTGCCCTCGCTCGTCACCCTGTGGTCCCGCACCAAGGGAACGGCGATGGAGGTGCGCGGCGTCGGCGGCATCGTCAACATGCCGATGGAACTGCTCACCACAAATCCGAAGGTGAAGTCCGTCCGCGATTTCACCGATGCCGACAAGATCGCCGTCACCACCATCAAGGTGTCGAACCAAGCGCTGCTGCTGCAGATGGCGGCCGCCAAGGAATGGGGCCAGGAGAGCTTCGACAAGCTCGATTCTCTGACCGTCTCGCTGCCGCATCCGGACGCGATGGCGACGCTGGCCTCGGGCAGCAACGTCATCAGCGCGCACTTCTCGGCGCTGCCGTTCCAGTACCGGCAGAAGAAGGATCCGAAGGTTCACAAGATTGTCAGCAGCTACGAGATCCTCGGCGGCCCGGCGAGCAACACGGTCGCCTACACGACCAAGTCGTTCCATGACGCCAATCCGAAGGCTTATGCCGCCTTCGCCGCGGCGCTCAAGGAAGCGATCGACATCATCAACGCCGACAAGAAGGCCGCCGCAGAGACCTACAAGCGGCTGACCAACACCAAGGAGACGGTGGAGGAGCTCACCGCGATCATTTCCGATCCGGAAGTCCAGATGACCTTCACCCCATCGCAGACCATGAACATGGCGTCGTTCATGGCCAAGACCGGCCGCATCAAGACCGCGCCCGCGGCCTGGACCGATCTGTTCTTCGACAGCGTCAAGGGGCTTCCGGGGAGCTGACGCCGCTTCAGGGCGAACGATAAAGAGGCGCCGCAGCATGCCGCTGGACCGGAACCGGTGCGGACGGCAGGATGCGGCGCCGCCACGGCGGCGGCCGGCGACGAGGGAAGGGAATCAAAGGCGATCGGCGCGGCGGTGCCTGATCCGGTCTGGTGTGCCGATGCAGCGGCGGGGCGAACGACGGCAATGAAGGTGATGGCACCGATCCGCAAGCGGAAGCTCTACGAGGACATCGTCGAGCGCATCGAGGCGGCCATTCACGCCGGCGAATTTGCGCCCGGAGACCATCTGCCGGCCGAACGCGAACTGATGGAGACTTTCGGCGTTGGCCGCACCGCGGTCCGCGAGGCTCTGTTCGCTCTGCAGCGGATGGGCCTCGTGACCGTCTCGAGTGGCGAGCGCGCCCGCGTCTGCCTGCCGACACCCTCGACCATGGTGACGGAGCTTTCGGGCGTGGCGCGACATCTCCTGGCCCAGCCGGGCGGCGTTCGTCACTTCCAGCAGGCGCGCGCTTTGTTTGAGGTCGGCCTCGCCCAGCTCGCGGCGGAGCTGGCTCAGCCGGACGACATCGACAAGCTCAGGGCGCGTCTCCAAGCCAACCACGACGCCATCGGCGAGATGGACGTTTTCGAGCGGACGGACGTCGACTTCCACTACGCGATCGCAGAGATTCCGCGCAATCCGATCTTCACGGCCTTGCATACGGGTCTGATCGAGTGGCTGACCGAACAACGCACCACCTCGCTGCGGGCGCGCGGCTCCGCCCGCGCCGCCTTTCGCGCCCACAAGCGCATCTTCGAGGCCATCGCCGCCAAGGACGCGGACGCCGCCGGCCGCGCCATGCGCGAGCATCTGGCGGAGGTGGAGCAATATTATTGGGGGCCGGCCGCGGGGCGGCGGTCCTGATAGCTGGCCCGCGAAAGTCGCGCCCCGGCGCGGCGCCAAGGCGTGCGCCGGGGCCGAAATCCTGCCGGTCGTCCGTTGGCTGACCCTCCGCGCTGTCTTGCAATTTGCCCCCGGCCATTTGTAGGCGATCGACGCGTTCTTAACCGGAAGGCGGTACCGCCCAGCGCTTCCGCTTGAAAGAGCGGCGATCGCTACGCCAACCTGCGAGGCCGTTCGATCGGCCGCATGTACGTGCATGGAGGCGAGGGCGCTGCGCCGCATTCCGTCACGACCGCCCGCGGCGCCGACATCCGTTTCGCCCCGGCGGCGCAATGCGCGAAGGAGGCGACGGCGACGCTAAGCGTCTCGGTTGCCGTCGACCCGGCGCGGGCGGAACGCACGGTTTCCCTTGCCAGCGTGCCGTGCGGGGCGAAGGTCACCATCATGCGCGTGATGGCGAGTGGGACCGGATCGTTCGCGGTTCTCGTCGGCATCGAGAACGGGCCGAGGCGCGCGCTTCTTCCGCCGATGACGCCCGTCGTCGTGCCGCCGAAAGAAATGTCCTTCATGGACCACATCCGGAGCAGCCCAGCGAACGGACATTCAAGCGCAGACATGTCCTGTTTTAACGTTTCCTTCGGGTCGCCCCCGAGAGAATACTGCCGATGCCTAGGAGTACCGGATCAAGCGAAGCCTGACACCTCGTGGGGAACGTAAGGCTCCTCCAGAGCGGCGATATCGGTTTGCGATAGGCTCAACGTTATCGCCGAAAGCGCGTCATTGAGCTGCGCCATCTTGGTGGCTCCGACGATGGGCGCCGTGACGCCGTCCTTGTGGAGCAACCAGGCCAGGGCGATCTGGGCGCGCGAGACGCCGCGCTGCGCTGCGATCACGCCGACCCGTTCTACCACAGCGCGGTCGGCACTCTTGGACTTGTCATAGAAGCCCCTTCCGACTTCGTCGGTCGCGGCTCGGGCCGTCGTCGGCTCATCCTGCCAGGGGCGAGCCAGCCGGCCGCGCGCCAGCGGCGACCACGACACGACACCGATACCCTCCGACCGGCAGAGCGGCAGCATCTCCCGTTCCTCCTCGCGGTAAAGCAGATTGAGATGGTTCTGCATCGAGACGAACGGCGCCCAGCCATGCTGACGCTGAAGGCCGAGCGCCTTCATGAACTGCCACGCATGCATGGAGGAGGCGCCGACATACCGGGCCTTACCGGCTTTCACGACATCGCTCAGGGCCTCCAACGTCTCCTCAATCGGCGTCTCATAATCCCAGCGATGGATCTGGTAGAGATCGACATAATCGGTGCCCAGGCGATGCGCACCAACGCGGGCGCGAATAGATCGCGGCAGTCGAGGCACCACAGGATAGGACCTTTCTTTTGCGCGAGGATTCCTGCAACGAATAGGACAGCGTTCGCCGCGTAAGAGCCGCGCGCGCAGAAATTCGTGAACGGCTCCAAGGGGGCGCCCCTTGTTGGGAAGAGCTGCGTCCACAGTTGGGATGCCGAAGGGAGGCACAGACGGGTTTTGGGAATCGCCGCGAATCGCTCTGAACAACTTGCGGACCTCGGCGACGGGAAGGGCGGGGCGGGCGGCGCCATCGGGAATCATTGTCGTTCTATGATAAGAACATATAGTGAACACGCCGGTTCACGAAGTCAAAGAGATTCGTAATATTCTGAATCTAAACACGATTCCGTCAGGTGGTGCGATCGAGGCGGGCATCAGCTTTAGATTGTGCGAATCGGCGCAGCAGCACAAATTGCAGGGCTGGAAAAGACGGCTGAGCTAGAGCCTGGGGGTAATCTGGTGTCGATTGCTGCCATAAATCAGAAAATCGCACGGCTCGCTGCCGGCGCGGACCCGCGTGTGCTCGATTTATTTGCAGGCTGCGGGGGACTCTCGCTGGGCTTGCAGGCCGCCGGTTTCGAAATAGCCGCAGCCGTCGAGTCCGATCCTGACGCAGCTAAATCGCATGGTCTTAACTTCCACAAGAACGATCAGCGACATGCGACAGCGCGAGACATCATCGACACTAAGCCGACGCAGCTCGCGGCCGAACTTGGGCTTGGCCATCCGGCTCTTGCCTTCGACGTGATCGTCGGAGGCCCTCCTTGCCAAGCGTTCGCGCGCGTCGGTCGATCAAAGCTCCGCGAGGTAGCAGACCACCCCGAGGCGTTTCGGCATGACCCTCGCGCGCGATTGTACATCGAGTATCTGAATTACGTAGAGGCTTGCGCGCCACTGGCCGTCTTGATGGAGAATGTCCCTGACATGCTCAACCACGGCGGACACAACATCGCGGAAGAGGTGTGCGAGGTACTGACGAGCCGGGGCTATGTGTGTGGATATACGCTCCTGAACGCTGCCCACTACGGCGTTCCCCAGATGCGCGAGCGCATGTTTCTGATTGCCTACCACAGCAGTATTGCCAATAAGATCCACTTTCCGTCGCCAACCCACTGGATCGATCTTCCGCTAGGTTATGAAGGGTCGAGAGCGGTTGCACTGAAGCTGTTGGGGCAGACTGGAAGAACCGCAAAGCCGACGCATTATCAGGCTCCGCCCCTTTGCAGTTCCGACCTTCCACCTGCAATCACGGCTGAAGACGCAATCGGCGATCTTCCTGTGATCCTCGCGCGGCGCGACTTGGCGGCCGGCACCTTACGAAGAGGAGCCCGCCGCTTCGACGTTGCTGTGGCCTATACGCCCCCAGTCCGCTCCAACAGCTACGTCAAGCTGATGCGCGAATGGCGAGGCTTCGAAGGTCGCGACGTCATTACTGATCACGTGATCCGGTATCTTCCACGAGACTATCCATTGTTCGCCCGGCTCAAACCGGGCGATCAATATCCGGAAGCCATTGAGTGCGCAGAGAGGATGTTCGAAGAGGAGCTCAGGCGGCTTAAAGAAACGGGTAACGCGCCCCGCAGGAACTCACCGGAGTGGAAGCTGCTGCGCTCCTCCATTGTTCCTCCTTACGATCCGGGAAAATTTCCGAACAAATGGCGCAAAATGGAACGGGACCGTCCAGCACGTACCCTGCTCGCTCATCTCGGCAAAGATGGGTACAGTCATATCCATTACGACAGTCGGCAGGCGCGGACGATCTCCGTTCGAGAGGCTGCCCGTCTCCAATCATTTCCCGACGGTTTCGTGTTCAGCGGAACGATGAATCCGGCGTTTCGGCAGATCGGGAACGCCGTTCCTCCGTTGCTGGCGCGCGCGATCGGTGGTGCCATTCGTGAACAGTTGGATCGGGCGGCATCAGCGGTTGCGCCCAAAAGAAGCATGCGGGGCCGGGAATGAAAAAGCGCCGCCGCGAAGTTATCGCCCTCAGATCGTTACAGAGCTCCGATCTCGGGATTTTCGCGGCCCATCGCAGTTCGGCAAGCAGCAAGCAGCGCGCGATCAATATCAACAGTCGAATCGCGCAGGTGATCTTGTCGCCATCGGCCTTCCGCAAGGGCGGCGCGATGGTTGATTGCATCTGCTCCTTTCAAGGGGAGCAGGAGCGGTCAAAGAGGCACTTCGGCAAGGTTCACAAAAATTGGCGATTGGGCGGCAATAAGATTGAAGGAGATGCTTTCGTCGCGATCGACAGCGCCGATTTTGCGCTTATCCGGTCTGTTTCCGGCAATGACGGATCCACACCGATCTGTCTGACCTTCGTCAGCCGAAAGACTGACCGCAGAGGACATGCAAGCGTGGCTGCGCTGGTGGATCGCCACCTCAAGCAAAGTATGTGTGTTTTTAGCGAAGACGAGCAGGAGTTCGCCGAGCTTGCGTCATATTTTCCGGCATCTGCCGATCAGGGCGATCGGATTTGGGCGCCGCCGCAGGTTAAATCCCCAGTCTCTGACGAGGCGCCAATTCCGCCGATGCCGCGACCTGAGCAAGGCGCGCGAAAGCGGACATTGAAAGAGAAGATTCACTCTCCTCACATCGTCGAGCAGATGCTGAAGATGTCGGGCGACATGTCGGCCTCAGCGCAGCTCGAATTTCTGGACACAGTAGAGCAGCTGGCGTCCCAACTCCGCATGCTTCTTCTCCATACTGGAGGGATCATCAAGATCGAGAGGGATCATTCCGCTCTGTGGAAGAGCGTCGCTGGCAAAAAGATCGGGTTCGTCGATGGTGGCATGGCAAACCTATCGATGCTGGGCTCGTCTCCAGTCGCTGTGCGCGTCGGCGGTTACATCGTTACTCCAGGCGACCGCAGCTCTGAAAGAGAGTTGTTCATCCCGCTCAAGATGCTGATTTCCGAACTGTATATGAGTCCCGATGGAAGCGTGTACGATGGGTCGTTCCCTGATTTGGGAGCCCTGCGCGATGCGGCCAGGATTTCCATCGAGGCTGCGGGCGGCGCCAAGGTGGTCAGCGAACACCCGGATGTAAGCTACCTGTTCATGCACGGCGCACTGGTCAATCCGGTGTCGCGATATACGGACGTGATGAAGGACGGCCGGACCAGGTACGCGTTTCCAAACTTTTCGCCCACCGCCCTGACGCAGCTATTGCCTCAGAGTCGCACGGCTCCCTCTGGTAAAGACGCAAATTTTATCAGCGTGTACCTGAAGCAGCTCGAGATGCTGCAGAGCTCTGACACGATCGTTTGCGGTGTGGTGGAGCGTGAGAGCCACACGGCCTCAGTCATCAAACAGGTGATCGCCAGCTTGGATGAGGAGACAATAAGACCTCTGTTGTCGATGCCCCCAGAGGCGTGGAAGCACTGGTTCCTTACAGCAGTAGACCCGTCGGACGATGATGAAGGTCAGGGTCAGCGCATTACTGATCCGCTTCTGTTCAGATGCGTACTGGAGCCGGGCGAGGCCCTGAGGCCCGTCAAGATTGACCGCAATGAAGAGCGTCGCGCCCCCGAAGCATGGAAGGACGAGATTAAGAAGTATCCTGCTCCGTACGTCTCCTACATCCAGCCGACCGAATGGAACGCGCCCATTCGGATGGAGATATTTGAGAACGATCTCGGCCGGTTTCAGGACACGGCGTGCCTCGTAATGCATTGCGCGCTGTTGCTGCCACGGTACGCATTCCCGGTTGGCCTCGATATCGTTGACAAGTTTGCCAAGATTCCGAATTGGATGAGCAACCCAATCAACACCAACACGGCCGTTCAGGCTCTGAAGAAAGCGCTCGATCGGGGCGACACCCGGTTGTTCGACTCCTTGCGTCGCATGATGTGCGGTTCGCAGCGTGAGTGGCTACTGCGACCGAACATTCACAAATAGAACTGGCGAGGAGATCCTGCTGATGGATGTAGCGACAGCAAAACGAGAGACGAAAGTGGAGGCTGCTTGGCGCCAGATCGGCACCGTCGTCGGCAATGCAGGGACGTCAGAGTTTACGTTCATCCTGAAGCAATTCCAGGCGAACATCGGCGATATCGTCTCGCTAAGCATGGAGGTGCCAGCGGACGGCTACAGCGGACGAAACAGAATCTATGTCTGGGCCCGCGTCACGGAGATCAATCGGTTCAACCCGTTCTTTCCTTACGAGGCTGCGCAAGAAATAGCAGGCGAGGGTATTTCGCTGGAAGACACTGTTCTTTCGGGTACACGGGATCAGTTGCAGGCGACGGCGCTAATTCTCGGAGCAACGACGGAACAGAACTTGTCAGCTCTGTTCCCGTTGCGCTACCCCGTAAAGCCCGCCGCGGAAGTGTTCTGCCCACCCGCCGCTGCCGTGCGGAAACTCCTTGTCGGTGGTCGCGAGTCCGAACTGAGCGTCACGATTGGCAGTCTTATTGCTCGCGATGACGTAGAAGTTACGCTCTCTGCTCCGAAGCTCGTCGCGCGTCACCTCGCTGTACTCGCAATGACCGGCGGCGGGAAGACGGTCGCTGCGCGGAGAATCATCCGTGAGCTCATTGGGCACGGCTATCCGCTACTGATCCTGGACCCGCACGGAGACTACATTGGCCTGTCTAAGTGTCAGGACATGCTTCAGGAAGAGGCTCCTGGCTGCCAGATTCGTCTTTTCTATCCGGAGCTTCTTCTTCAAAAGGATGGAGAAGTCATCATCACTAAGCTGATTCAGCAGATGACGGCGTCCATGACGGATGCTCAATCCGAGTACCTTCGCGGATTATATGAACGTCGTGCGGCCAAAGAAGGCGAGCATGCGCTCAAATACATCCAGAGACTGATTGACCAGTCGAATACTGATATTTCGGGCGGAACCCCGCCGCGTGGCGTCAGTCCGACGGGAAATTGGAAGGGCACCATCGGCGCCATTCGCAGATCGCTGAACATCGTTGCGGCTCGGGTTGAGCGAATGATCCGGACGAGTGAGCGCATGCGGAGAAGCCCGAAGTTGAAGGGAATGGACTTCAGACCGCTCCCCAACCCCTTCTCGCAGGCGGACGAGATTATTCGTCCCGGTCAGACATCGATCCTCTACCTTGGCGGTTACGACCACATAACGCAGTGCTCAATCGCGGCCATGACGTTAGAGACTCTGTTTGACTACCGCGCGAACCTCACGTCAACTATCCCGCCGTTTTTCAGCGTTATCGAGGAAGCCCACACCTTCATTCCCTCTGCCCGTGAAGGAACGGAGGACGCCGTCTCGCTGCCAGTCATCAGGAGGATCATCACGGAGGGACGTAAGTTCGGGACCGGCTTGATGTTGATTTCTCAGCGGCCCAGCCGGCTCGACGAGACGATCGTTTCTCAGTGCAACTCCTTCCTCATCCTGAGACTTGTGAATCCCCGTGATCAAACCTTCGTTCGCTCGATCATGGAAAACCTCACTGATTCCGATGCAAGGATGATTCCGGGTTTCGGGCCTGGTCAGGGAATTGTCAGCGGGCAAGTGGTACGCTTTCCGCTTCCTGTCAGCGTCAAAATGGATCGCGAGTTGATGGTTGCTGATCTTGGCGACGAAGACTTCTTTGATCAGATGCAAAAATGGCGACCCGATCCGAATGCTGGAGCGCGCGCGCAGATGGCAAAGTCCGTGGAACGAGTGAACGGAAACCGCCGTAAGGGGGCCAGCCGAGGGCGTTGACGGCATGGTTGACGTCCTAACTCCCGAGCAGCGGCGGCTCAATATGAGCCGGATTCGAGGTAAGAATACCAAACCGGAGAATTCCCTCAGAGCTGCGCTGCATGCGAGTGGGATGCGCTTCCGGCTCCATCGCCGTGACCTGCCGGGGGCTCCCGACATCGTGTTCCCGCGTGCGCGGGTTGCGGTGTTCATCGACGGCTGCTTCTGGCACGGGTGCCCTGATCACGGGGCAAAACCGAAAACGAACGAGGCGTTCTGGGCGGCTAAAATCGCCGCGAACAAGAAGCGCGACCGGGTGGCCGACCTCGAACTTCAGAGCAGCGGATGGACAGTGGTTCGGATCTGGGAGCACGAGGTGAAACGTAATCTGCAGAAGGTTACGAAGATGGTGCAGCGTACGGTGAAGTCGCGCCTCGGGATCAAACGCAGCAGAGCGTCTTTGGTCGACTGAACGGCGCACGTTCATCATGGCTCGGTACAGGTCCAGGCTCCGGGTGCTGCTCGTTGGTTCGGAGGGGCGGCGAAACGCCCTGTCCTCGATGGGATGCAAGGGAGAGCGACATCTCCCTGCGCGTCGTTCGGCGGCAAGACGCTGCCGCGGCGCGCCTCGGCTAGCATGAGTGCTTCCTCTTCCTGCAGGCGTTGCTTCGACTGCAATGCCTGCGCGACCTTCAGGTCCAGCGGTCGCTGAGCGCCTGCCGTAGGGCTGGATTCAAAGCGTCGGCGGCCGCAATAGCGGATTCTCGATCGGGGTATTGGTCGACGAAAACGCGGTCGTCCGCACCAGGAACGCGACGGTCGCGCCAAATTGGAGTATGTGGCCCTTGGTCCACGAGCTCCTGCATAAACCAGCGCTCGCGTAACGGCTGATAGCTAGGTCAGACCGCAAGGAGATTGTCGAAGTCGCGTTTGTTATCGCCCGACTTCACCGTTTTAGACCTCCATCACCCTGTCCGCTCTTTTTTGTCTTGCAAATAGGCCTTCAGGATCGTGTCGATCCGTGTCGCGACAATCGCCTGATGGTCCTTGTAATATTCGATAAAGAGCCCGACGAGGCGCGGCTCGCACTCAGCGACACCGGACGCGATCTCGGGCGAGGAGATCTTGCCGAGGTCGATGACAGCGCCACCGCTGAAGCCGGGCAATGCGTACGATGAGACGCGATTGCCTCGGTCATCCTTCGAGTGTTTTCGATGATCGATGATAAGGTGATCCGTTCCGGAGATCTTCAGCTTCGCTAGCAATGCTGGTCGATAGGCGGTGTTCGAGCCGTAGCGGCCGCGTCGCGGCGTAATCTTGTTCGTTGATGGATCGACGCGACGATTCTGGGAGTTCGGAAAGCCGATGCAGGAAAATAGGTGCCCGGTGGTGGGCGCCACTGAGCGGCTGACGTCCTCGTCGCGGATGAAACGGACAGGTCCGAGCCTTGCCACGAACTCGCTGGTCAGCTCGGCAATCGCGAAATCATATCTGTCATCGCCACGATTGCCGCTTGCGGCGCAGCTGACTGAGAACTTGTTCTCGATGAGCCCCAGATCCCGACCGCCGATGTAAAGACTCGTGTCGGAATCGGAGTCGAGCAGATGCCCCGCTGTCATCAAGCTCGGTTTGCCTTCGATCTGCAACAGGACGCACGACCCGAGTTGCTCAGGTATTCCGTTCGACGTGGCGCCATAAACCGGGCGGATCGTATCCTTGAATTGTGCGAAAGCCTTGCCACTGCACGCAGTCATCCTCTCGCGGATGACTTCGTTGACTGCGAGAATCTTCTTTGGGCTTCCGGTAGCGTGCGACTCGTCGGCCATTCAGATCGCCTTCTCCGCCCTCAACAGATCGCGGACGCGAGCGCCGAGGGGCGTCAAGGCGTAGACCGTTCCGAGATATTTACTATCGGGGAAGTAGGTCTTCTTCGGGTCGCACGAAAATGACGTCGTCATCGGTCGTGGCCACCGCGCCGGGCAAATGAAGCGCTTCGTCCGTTTCCAGGCCCGTTGCCCAGAGCGTTTCGATCAGGGCGAGCCGGCGCGCCTGGTTGGCGCGGGGGGCCGGTTTCTGCGCCTCCGCAAGCTTCGTGCGCGCGACTTCCACCGCACGTTCGACGTCCTCGGGCGTGGGTACGGGCAGGGGGATCGTCGGCCCGGAACGGCGCGGCAGCTCCGCCGGACGTTGGAAGGCGGCGGTCGAATCCGCCGCGCTCAGTCCGCAGTCGACCAGATAGGCGTGAAGGCTCTGAATGGCCGTGTAGCTTTTCTGGAGCGTGCTGCTGGCCAAGCCAGCGTCCATGCGGTCCGCGAAGAACGCGGCCAGAACGTCCGAGGTGACGGCGGCCGGGGCGAGACCACGCCCGGCGAGCCAGGCCAAATACCAGCGGCCGGCGCTGACATCGAACTCGGTCGTCTTCGGGGATCGCTGCCGTCGGGCCAGCAGCCAGGATCTCCAGGCGTCGGAAGAAAAGTCGGTCATGCGGTTCTGCGTCCATCTAAAGGCCGCAGAGATCGCAGGCCCGGCTTAACACACGCCTGAGCCGGTTCCTTCAACTTGCTGAAAGGTCTCGGGAATTGACTTCTCTCCGCCGCGGCGGCTTCCGCCGCCAGTGCCAGAATCGATGACACGCCAGTGCCAGAATCAATGGTGATTCACACCGCCCAAAATAATTACCCGCCGCACAGCGGCGGCGGGTATTGGTTAGGCTGAGGCCCTAATAGGGCGCATTCGCTGGGCGGATTGCAGGCGAGGGGGCCTGGCGTCGACCCCACGTATCGCACTACGTGCACGTCCCGACGCGCACCAGCGGGAAGGTCCTCATTCCCTGCAGACTTCACCTTTTGCCGGCGTGCTCCGTGCCCGCGTTTCAAATGTCAGCCAGGACCGGGTAGGAGCATGACTGAGATCTGATCGTCTGTTGATGACGACTCTCGGCAAGCAAGAAACGCCCGCCTGACTGCTTTTGGCAGCAGAAGGGTTGGCTCGAGGCCGGCATCAATTGCGGCACGACGCAGGTCTTGCGCCGCCGCGTGGCGGCTCAACGGGTGATCGCCACCCGGGATGGAATGGAACAGCCATGGGCTGGGAGCGATGGTCGCCTCGATGGCAGCGCGACGCCATGTCCGGATGGCCGCGAATGCGCGCTCGGGCAATTTGAGGATGCGTTCAGGCCGCCAGGGCGGTCGCACGGTGATCACGTCGTCGTCGGTCGTGGCCACCGCACCGGGCAAATGAAGCGCTTCATCGGTCTCCATGCCCGTTGCCCAAAGCGTTTCGAGGAGTGCCAGGCGGCGCGCCTGGTTCGCGCGGGGGACCGGCTTCTGTGTCTCCGCA
>Ga0182748_1002405_pt1 | contig 16935 bp, 18 predicted proteins | sample eDN3rd37CKraftOP_FD_128877 | JGI IMG/M metagenome (GOLD analysis project Ga0182748, IMG submission 128877) | Enriched Organic Plus compost microbial communities from Emeryville, California, USA - eDNA 3rd pass 37_C Kraft OP (version 2) (version 2) ...
CTTCGCCCCCTGCTCCAGGATCTGGCGCAAGAGCCGTTCGTAGGCGTCGCGCAAGCGCGCGGCATCGTCCCGGTAGCTCGGGCTCATGCCGCTGAATCCCACCAGCATGGCGACGAAGCTCCAGTAATTGCGTTCCAGGTAGGCCGCATGGGCTGTCATGAAGACGCGCAGCTTGTCGATCGCGGCCGGTTGCTCCCGCACGGCGGGAAAGACCGCCTCGCTCAAGCCTTCGAGCGTGCGCAGGATGATGGCGTCGTAGATGTCCTGCTTGGTGGCGAAGTAGTGATAGATGGCGGGTTTGGTCACGCCTATCGCGGCGGCGAGATCGCCGATGGAGCTGTTTTCGTACCCGCTCCGGGCGAACAGCTTGGAGGCTTCGAGCAAGATGCGCTCGCGCGCGTCGGCCACCAGGGGCGGACGGCCCTGGCGGCGCTTGGGAGCGGAAGCGGCAGTGGCCATGGCAGGGTGCCTTTATTTACCGAACGGTAGGTAAATAATACCAGGACATGGCGCCGTCTCCATTCCGGCAAACCCGGATCCCTCCGCGGCCTTCAGGTGCGTCGCCGGAGGAACTGGCGGGCCGCGGCCCGCCCGTACTGCCGTATTACTTCAGCGACTTGGGCGCGGGAAACAGGTCTTCCAGCGTCATCCCCCGCTCCTTCAGCACCGCCTCCAGCAGCGGCTGGAGCTTGCCCAGGCTTTCCTGGACGGTTTCGCGCACGGTGTCGACCACGACCTGGGTACTGCGCTCGATTTCGACATTGAGCCGGTCTCCCACTTTTTTTTCCTCGAAAGTGGTCATGCGGCGCGTCTCGGGAATCAGCCAGACTTCGAACCACCCTTCGGCCCGGTTCACCTCGGACACCGTCAGGCTCGCGCCGTTGATGGCGATGTAGCCCTTGGCGAAGACGTATTTGCGGAAAGCCTCCGGAATGGCGATGCGCAGGACACGGTTGGTGTCCGACGAGCGGATGCTGGCGATGGTGGTGGAGAAGTCGACGTGGCCGGAGAGCGGATGGCCGCCGATTTCCGCGCCGTCCTTGGCGGCTCGCTCGACATTGACCCGCGTGCCGACGCCGTATCCGGACAGCGTGGTGACGTTCAGGCTCTGCAGGATGACGTCGAACGAGGCGACCGTGGGCGTGGCGATGTGGGTCACGGTCAGGCACACGCCATCCACCGACACGCTGGCCCCTATGGCGAGGTCCTGGCAGAACCCAGGCGGGAATTCGAGCGTGAAAGTCCGCAGGCCTTCGCGGTCCTCGACGGCGGCAATCTTGGCGGTGCCCTGGATGATTCCGGTAAACACGATAGTCCTCTGGCGCAGGAGGATCCGCGGCCGCGCATCCTCGCTATTGATCACAGGCGACAGCTTAACGCGCTGCCGCCCTCTGCGGATTTTTACGCCGTTTTTACACCCGCCGGTCCAAGCTATATCCCGTTTTTACGGCCGCATCCTTACTCTGCCATCCATCGGGCATAGGGACGGGAAGACCGTCCGGCGCCCCATCGAGGAGTCCGCATCGGCGGGAAAACATGGATCTCATCTACCTTCTGGGCCTGGTCGCCATCGCGCGCGCGACCATCGGGCTGATTCAGTTCTGCGCGGCGCTGACGCAAGGAGAGGCATCATGAGCTGGCTGCACCTGGCCGGCGGGGTCGCTGCTGTCGTCCTGTTCGTCTATCTGCTCGTCGCCCTTTTCAAGGCGGAGAAGTTCTGATGGACACCAAGCTGCTTGCGCTGCTGGCGCTTTACCTCGCGGTCTTGCTCGCCATCGCCCCCTTCCTCGGCCGCTACATCCGCATCGCCATGGACGGCGCCCCCTCGCCGTGGACGGCGTGGGGACGTCCGGCCGAACGCCTCATCTACCGGCTCGCCGGGATCGACCCCGCCGCCGAGACGGATTGGAAATCCTATGCCGTGGCGGCCGTGGCCTTCAACCTGCTCGGTGTCGTCGCGGTCTATGCCCTGCAACGCGTACAAGGCTGGCTGCCGCTCAATCCCGCGGGCCTGGGCGCGGTCGCGCCGGACTCGGCCTTCAACACCGCCGTCAGCTTCGTCACGAACACGAACTGGCAAGGTTATGCGGGCGAATCGACCATGAGCTACCTGACCCAGATGCTGGCCCTGGGCGTGCAGAATTTCGTGTCGGCGGCGACCGGCATCGCGGTACTGTTCGCACTCATGCGCGGCCTGGCCCGGCACAGCGCAGGCACCGTGGGCAACTTCTGGACCGACCTGCTCCGCTCGACGCTGTACGTGCTGCTGCCGCTGTCGCTACTGTTCGCGCTGTTCCTGGTCAGCCAGGGCGTGATCCAGAATTTCGACCCGTACCAGACCGTGCATACCCTGGAGGGTGCGACGCAGACTTTGCCCATGGGTCCGGTGGCTTCGCAGGAGGCCATCAAGCTGCTGGGCACGAACGGTGGCGGCTTCTTCAATGCCAACTCGGCCCATCCTTTCGAGAACCCGACGGCGCTGACCAACTTCTTGGAGATGCTGGCGATCTTCCTGATTCCGGCAGCCCTGTGCATGACCTTCGGGGAACTGGTGGGCAACCGCGCCCAGGGCGTGGCGATCCTTGCCGCGATGACGGTGCTGTTCGCGCTCTTCACCGTCGCCACCGGCTATTTCGAGCACCAGGCCAACCCCATGCTGGCGCAAGCCGGCATCGATACGGCCCAATCCCCCCTGTCCGCCGGCGGCAACATGGAGGGCAAGGAAAGCCGGTTCGGCATCGCGGCCAGCGCCCTGTTCGCGGTCGTCACCACGGCAGCCTCGTGCGGGGCGGTCAACGGCATGCATGACTCGCTGACGGCCATGGGCGGCTTCTCCCCCCTGCTGCTGATGCAATTGGGCGAAGTGGTGTTCGGCGGCGTCGGCTCCGGGCTCTACGGCATGCTGGTGTTCGCCGTCACCGGCGTGTTCATCGCCGGCCTGATGATCGGCCGCACGCCCGAGTACCTGGGCAAGAAGATCGAAAGCTACGACATGAAAATGGTGGCCATCGTGCTGCTGGTCACGCCGTTGCTGGTGCTGCTGGGCACGGCGCTCGCCGTTTCGCTGCCGGACGGCCGCGCCGGCATTCTCAATCCCGGCACGCACGGCTTCTCGGAAATCCTGTACGCCCTGTCCTCGGCCGCCAACAACAACGGCAGCGCCTTTGCGGGGCTGTCCGCCAACACGCCCTTCTACAACGTGTTGCTCGGCCTGGCCATGTGGTGCGGCCGCTTCGGGGCGCTCGTGCCGGTCCTGGCCCTGGCCGGATCGCTCGCGGCCAAGCGCCGGATCCCCGCCGGGCCGGGCACCATGCCCACGACAGGCCCGCTGTTCGTCGCGCTGCTGGTCGGCGCCGTGCTGATGGTGGGCGCGCTGACCTACATACCCGCGCTGGCCCTGGGTCCGGTCGCGGAACACCTGCAACGCTGAACGCCTGCCTGGAATCATCATGTCTCTGCATCCGGAACCCTCTCTCCCCGCTCCCGCGTCCGCTGCCCCGGCCCGGCATGCCCTGTCGGGCATTCCGCTGGGCACGGCGCTCAAGGAAAGCCTGGTCAAGCTGCGGCCCTCGACCCAGGTCCGCAATCCGGTCATGTTCACCGTCTACGTCGGCAGCGTGCTGACGACCGTGCTGTGGATCGCCGGACTGTTCGGCCACGCGGATGCCGATCCCGGCTTCATGTTCGCGGTTTCCGCCTGGCTCTGGTTCACGGTGCTGTTCGCCAATTTCGCCGAAGCGCTGGCGGAAGGCCGCGGCAAGCAGCAGGCCGCCGCGCTGCGCGGCCTGCGCACGACCGTGATCGCGCGCGTCGCGCAGGGGCTGCCCGCCGGCACGCCCACCACCGCCGAAGCCTATCGCGCACACGTGGTGGAGCGTCCGTCGGGCAGCCTGCGCAAGGGCGATGTCGTGCTCGTCGAAGCGGGCGGCACCATACCGGGCGACGGCGAGGTCATTGCGGGCATCGCCTCGGTGGACGAAAGCGCGATCACCGGCGAATCGGCGCCGGTGATCCGCGAGGCCGGCGGCGATTTCTCGTCGGTGACCGGCGGCACGCGCGTGCTGTCGGACTGGATCATCGTCCGTATCGGCGCCAATCCCGGCGAAAGTTTCCTGGACCGCATGATCGCGATGGTGGAAAGCGCGCGGCGCCAGAAGACACCCAACGAAATCGCGCTGAACATCCTGCTGGTGGGACTGACCCTGGTCTTCCTGCTGGTGGTCGCCACGCTGCTGCCTTTCTCGTTCTTCGCCATTTCGGCCGCCGGCCAGGGCGCCGCCATCGCAATTACCGCGCTGGTGGCGCTGCTGGTGTGCCTGATTCCCACGACCATAGGCGGGCTGCTGTCGGCCATAGGCGTGGCCGGCATGAGCCGCATGATGCGCGCCAACGTGATCGCCACCTCCGGCCGCGCGGTGGAGGCCGCCGGCGATGTCGACGTCCTGCTGCTGGACAAGACCGGCACCATTACCTTCGGCAACCGCCAGGCCAGCGCCTTCCACCCCGCTCCGGGCGTCGCCGCCGATGCGCTGGCCGAAGCCGCCTGCATGTCCTCGCTGGCCGACGAGACGCCCGAGGGGCGCAGCATCGTCGCGCTGGCGGCCAGGCAGCTCGGCCGCGCGCCCGCGGCGGGCGCCGATGCCGTCTTCGTCCCGTTCTCTGCGCATACGCGGATGAGCGGCGTGGATCTGCCCGGCCGTTCCATCCGCAAGGGCGCGGTCGACGCGATGCAGACCTGGCTGGCCGGACAAGGAGGCCCCCTGCCTGAAGCGGTCGCGCGCGCGGCCGACGAGGCCGGCCGGCGCGGCAGCACCCCCCTCGTCGTTTGCGACGGACGCCGCGCGCTGGGTGTCGTGGAACTCAAGGACATGGTCAAGCCCGGCATGCGCGAGCGGTTCGCCGAGCTGCGCCGCATGGGCATCAAGACCGTGATGATCACGGGCGACAACAAGCTCACGGCGGCGGCCATCGCGGCCGAGGCGGGCGTGGACGATTTCCTGGCCCAGGCCACGCCGCAAGCCAAGCTGGCGCTGATCCGCGACTACCAGGCCGAGGGCCGGCTGGTCGCGATGACGGGAGACGGCACCAACGACGCCCCCGCGCTGGCGCAGGCCGACGTGGCGGTGGCGATGAATTCCGGCACCCAGGCCGCCAAGGAAGCGGGCAACATGGTCGATCTCGACTCGGATCCGACCAAGCTGATCGAAGTCGTCGAGACCGGCAAGCAGATGCTGATGACCCGCGGGGCGCTGACCACGTTCAGCATCGCCAACGACGTGGCCAAGTATTTCGCCATCATTCCTGCGGCGTTCGCCGGCGTCTACCCGCAACTGGCCGCGCTCAACGTCATGCGGCTGGCCTCGCCCACATCGGCAATCCTTTCCGCGGTCACCTTCAATGCGCTCATCATCATCGTGCTGATCCCGCTGGCTCTCAAGGGCGTGCGCTACCGGCCGCTGGGCGCATCGGCCCTGCTGCGCCGCAACCTGCTCATCTACGGCCTGGGCGGCCTGCTCGCGCCATTCGCCGGCATCAAACTGATCGACATGGCCCTGGTCGCGGCAGGCCTCGCCTGAGCCGCCGCTACGGAGAATTCTCATGAACCCAACCACCTCCCCCGCCAAGATTCGCGTGCTGAGGCCGACCCTGGCCGTCTTCGCCGCGCTCTCGCTCATCACCGGCCTGGCCTATCCGCTGGCCACCACGGCCATCGCGCGGCTGCTCTTTCCCCACCAGGCGGGCGGATCGCTCATCCGGTCGCAGGGCGTCACGGCAGGCTCGGCCTTGATCGGCCAAGCGTTCGCCTCGCCCGGATATTTCTGGGGGCGTCCCTCCGCCACCGCCGAGGCGGCCTACAACCCGCAGGCGTCCGGCGGCTCCAACCTCGGGCCGAGCAATCCCCACCTGGCCCGGCTGGCGCGCGAGCGCGCGCAGGCCTTGCGCCAGGCCGACCCCGGCAACGCGGCGCCGATTCCCGTGGACCTGGTGGCGGCCTCGGGCAGCGGACTCGACCCTCACATCAGCGTCGCCGGCGCGCGCTACCAGGCATCGCGGGTGGCGCGTGCGCGCGGCCTTCCCCCGGACGAGGTGGAAAAGCTGATCGAGGCCCATACGGAACGGCCATTCATCGGTATATTGGGCGAACCCGTGGTAAACGTACTCAACCTCAACCTGGCGCTGGACCGGCTGGCCGCCCGCTGAGCCGGCCGCCCGCCCGGGGCCGGTTGCGCATCTATTTCGGCGCATCGGCCGGCGTGGGCAAGACCTACGCCATGCTGGAGGCCGCCCGGCATCGGATGGAACAGGGCGCCGACGTACTCGCCGGCATCGTCGAGACGCACGGCCGCAAGGAGACCCAGGGACTCCTCGACGGCATCCCGGCGCTGCCGCCGGCCGAGGTCGCCTACCGGGAACGGACGCTCAAGGAGTTCGACCTGGACGGAGCCCTTGCCCGGCGTCCTGCCCTGGTGCTGGTGGACGAACTGGCCCATTCCAACGTGCCCGGCTCGCGCCACGCCAAGCGCTGGCAGGACGTGCACGAACTGCTCGCCGCCGGCATCGACGTCTGGACCACGCTCAACGTCCAGCACCTGGACAGTCTGAACGAGGCGGTGGGCGGCATCACCGGCGTGCGGATACGGGAAACCGTTCCCGACGAGGTGTTCGACGCGGCGGATGAAGTCATCCTGGTCGACACCTCGGCCGACGAATTGCTGCGGCGCCTGCGCCAGGGCAAGGTATATATGCCCGAGCAGGCCCAGCACGCGGCCGGCAACTTCTTCCGCAAGGGCAACCTGATCGCGCTGCGCGAACTCGCGCTGCGGCGCACCGCGGAGCACGTGGACGACGACGTGCAGGCCTATCGCCTGGACCGCGCCATCACCGACATATGGCGCACCCGCGAGGCCGTGCTGGCCTGCGTCGCCGCCGACGACGCCGGGCACGTGGTGCGCAACGCCCATCGACTGGCCCAGCAGCTGGATTGCGAACTGCACGTGGTCACCATCGAGACCCTGCGGGTCCAGCCACTGCCCGCCTCCCAGCGCGACTACCTGCGGCGGGTGCTGGCCCATGCCGAATCTCTGGGCGCCCGCACGGAAGTCCTGGCCGGCACCGACCTGGTGGAGGCCATCGTGCGCTACGTGCGGCGCCACAACATCACCAAGGTCGTCGTGGGACGCACCACGCCGGGCGGCATGCGGCGGCTGCGCCTGTCGCTGTCGGGACTGCTCTCGCGCCTGCTTGCGCCGGGCTGGATCTGGCATCGCCACAGCCTTGCCGACCTGCTGGCGGCCGGATGCCCCGAGATCGACGTCGTCCGCATCGCCGCGCCGCCCCTGCCCGCGCCGTCGCGCGTCGCGCCCGCAGCCGGCGCGGCCGCCGCGCACGCCGAACCGGACCGCGGGCGCCCCTACACCGGCTACCTGTGGGCGCTGGTCTATTGCGGCGCCGCGGCCGCCCTGTCCTCGCTGGCCTTTCCGGTGCTGCACCAGACCAACATCGTCATGCTGTTCCTGCTGGCGGTCATCGGCGTGGCGCTGCGCCACGGCCGGGGGCCCGCCGCGCTCGCCTCGCTGGTCAGCGTCGGCCTGTTCGACTTCCTGTTCGTCCAGCCCTTGTGGTCGTTCGCGATATCCGACATCCAGTACGCCTTGACGTTCCTGGTCCTGCTCGCGGTCGGGCTGGTGATCGGACAATTGACCGCGGGCTTGCGCCTGCAGGCGGAAACCTCCGTGCGGCGCGAAGCCGAGGCGCACGGCCTGTATGAGTTCGCGCGCGAACTGTCGTCGGCGCTGCAGCCTGAGCAGATCGTCGAGGCCACCGCCTCCTACGTGCGCGGGGCCTTCGATACGAATTCCGTGCTGTACGTCCTGGACGCCGCCGATCGCCTGCTGCCCGCCGCCCAGACCGATGCCGTGCCCGGACTGGAGCCGGCCTTGGCGCAATGGGCCTACGACCACGGGCAACCCGCGGGCGCCGGCACGACGACGCTGTCGACCAGCGCCTTCTATTACCTGCCGCTGCAGGCATCGATGCGCACGCGCGGCGTCCTGGCGATCGCCTGTGCCGGAAGGCCCGATCTGAACGACGCGGAAAGCCGCAGGCAGATGGCCGCCTACGGCACGCTGGTGGCGATCGCGCTGGAACGCCTGCACTATGTCGAGGTCGCGCAGCAGGCCCTGCTCAACGTCGAATCGGAAAAGCTGCGCAACTCGCTGCTGGCGGCCGTCTCGCACGACCTGCGCACGCCGCTGACCAGCCTGGTCGGCACGGCCGAGACCCTTGCCCGCCACCACCCGGAATTGCCGCCGGCGGTGCGCGACCAGTTGCACGGGCTCACCGTGCAGGCGCGCCGCATGCACGCGATGGTGGGCAATATCCTCGACATGGCGCGGCTGCAGAGCGGCGACGCCCCGCTGCACCGCGAATGGCAGTCGATCGAAGAACTGGTGGGGTCGGCGCTGGCATACATGCGCGAGGCGATCGGCCGCCGGCACGTGACCGTCGGCCGCCTGTCGGCGTTGCCGCTGGTGGAGTGCGACGGCGTCCTGATCGAGCGCGTGCTCTGCAACCTGCTGGAAAACGCCATCAAGTACACGCCGGAAAACAGCGCCATCCACATCGATGCCGAGATCCGCGGCAACCAGCTGGCGACCCTGGTCACCGACGACGGCCCCGGCGTGCCGCCTGCGGCCGCCTCCCGCATATTCGACAAATTCGCCCGCGGCAAGCGCGAATCGTCGACCTCGGGCGTGGGCCTGGGCCTGGCCGTGTGCCAGGCCATCATTCGCGCCCACGGCGGCGACATCCGGCTGGAAACCGCGCCGGGCGGACGAGGCGCGCGCTTCGCCTTCACGCTGCCCCTGGGGACGCCGCCGGCGGTCCACATCGAACCGGACTCCTCATGTTCGACTATCGACCCAGCATCCTGATCATCGAAGACGACCCGGGCATCCGCCGCTTCGTGCGCATCGCCCTGGAAAACGAAGGCGCGGCCATCGCCGAGGCGGAAACCGTGCAGCGCGGCCTGATCGAAGCCGGCACGGCCGCGGCGGCGCGGGCCAGCCGTCGGAAATCCGCTTCGGCGACATCACGCTTGATTTTTCCAGACGCAGCGTGTCGCGCAACGGCGAGCCGGTACACCTGACCAATCGCGAATACCGCCTGCTCGCGATCCTGGCCGCGCACCGCGGCAAGGTCATGACGCACCGTGAATTGCTGCGCGAGGTATGGGGCCCGTCTTACGTCGGTAACAATCACTACCTGCGCATCTACATGGGCCACCTGCGGCAGAAACTGGAAGCCGATCCCGCCCAGCCGGTCTATCTCCTGACGGAAATCGGCGTGGGATACCGCTTCGCCGGGTGAGCGCCGCCCGCCGGCCGCGTCCGGATCGGGCAATTGTAAACGATCATCTACGAACTGTTTCCCGCCTGGCCGGGCGTTTCTATCATGGGCGCATCATCCCGGACGAGCGTCGCCGCTCCGGGAACCAGGAGTGCCAAGATGGACTCATCCGCGTCCCTTACCGCCGGCCAGGTGCTGGCATTCGGCAATCCAGCGATCTGCCTGCTGTTCGTTCTGGCTTTTCTTTGCATCTGGGGCCACGAACGCGCCCGCCGCTATCTGCTGCTTTATGCCGCGTCGTTTTCCCTTTATGCAGTCGGGTCCCTGCTGGGAGCGCTCGACCGCCCCGCCACGACCTGGGACGACCTCGTCATGGCCATGCTCCACATAGGAAGCGTGCTGCTGCTCGCCCGCGGGTTGCTGGTCCGCAGCGGAGCGCAGGTCCAGACCTCGCCATTGACCGCGCTGGGCATCGCCACCCTGCCGCTCCTGGCCTATTTCCACGCCGCCCAGGCCGAATCCTGGGTACTGGCGCTGCTGCCGCTGGCCGTCGTCGCGACCCTGGGCAGCATGCTCTTTGCCGCGGCGCTGTCCGACGTCGTGACGGCGCTCAAACGGGAACGCGTCACCGACCCGCTCAACCCAACTCATGAACCGACGCAATTTCGAGGAATTGAGCTATGGCGGCGTGCAGCGGTATCCGGAATATCCGTCCTGTCTGATTCTGCTTGACCTGGACAACTTCAAGCACATCAACGACACCTACGGGCACACCGCGGGCGACACCGCGCTTGCCGAGGTCGGCCGCATCATCCGCCATTGCACCCGCAATGGCGACATGGCCTGGCGGCTGGGCGGCGACGAATTCGCCATACTGATGCCAGGGACTTCCACCGCAGGCGCCATCCAGGCTGCCGATCGCATACGCGCACGCCTGGCGCAGACCACGCTGCGGTTGCCGCTGGGCGCATTCAACCTGACCGCGAGCTTCGGCGTCGCCCAGTCCCGCGTAGGCGAGCCGCTCTACGATCTTTTCGCCCGCACCGACCTGCTGCTGTACGCCGCCAAGCGGCAGGGCCGGGATCGGACCGAAGCCGCCTCCGAGGCGGCAGACGCCGCGCCCGCATCCGTGGCGGCGGGCAAACCGGAGGAAATGCTGTCGTCGTAGGCCGGGGCGAACGGACATCAATTGTTCGCGATAACGAGAAAGTCATTTCCATTTTCCCGGTATTTAAATGGATTCTTGCGCGCCCATCTTCAAAGCACGGCGGTTGATCACAGATCCAGCCGCCACGACCCAGAACACTTTGGAGAAAAACGCCATGAAAACCATTGCCTACACCGCTCTGATCGCCGCTTCCCTGTTGGGCGCCGCTGCCCACGCCGACCAGGGCAACAACTACGGAAACGATTTTCCGCCCCCCGCCATCTCCACTACGCATGAACTGACGCGCGCGCAAGTGCGGGCGGAACTGGAGCAAGCCAAGGCCAACGGCGGCATCGTCTATGGAGAAGAAGGGTTCCCCGACCAGGCCGCGCAACAAGCCGGCAGTCCCGTGAACCGCGCCCAGGTGCTCCAGGAGCTCAAGCAATACGAGGCGGCGCATCGCGTCGGCGGTCCGGGCGAATACCCCGCCAACCTGTAATCCGATAACGCAATGCCGGGTCCCCCGCCCGGCCGCCGTTCCGTGAAGCAGGCTCGATTCCGGGCCTGCTTTTTTATTGGGAAGGCCGAAGGGCCGTTACCCGGCCCAGAGGCCGGCCGGCGCGCCCAGCAGGCGCGACAATTCGCGCCCCTTGTCGCGTAGAGCCCGGATCTGGGTGCTGGCCGGGCCGGTATCCAGCAACGACATCGGCGACGTGATCGTGAGCCCGTAGGCCACCTCGCCGTGAAGGTTCCATATCGGTACGCTCACCGCCAGGTAGGTGGGCAAGGTGCGCAGCTCCACGACCGAATACCCCCGGGCGAGCACGTCGTTGCGGATCCGGTCCAGCCGCGCCGTGGCCTCCTCCGGCGTAACCGCCACTCCGTCGGCCTCGAGTTCGCGCACCAGCACGGGCAATACCGACGAAGGGGGCAGATAGGCCGCAAAGACGTGGCCGGCGGCCGTGTGCAGCATCTCCACCGGGCCGTTGCGCAGGTCGAATACGCGCCCCCGCACGGCCGACTGGTTGATGAGAATGACGGGGCCGTTGCTCCAGATGACCACGGCGACGCCCAGCCCCGTTTCCTCGCTCAGTTCCACGGCGGCAACACGCACCAGTTCGAAATGGTCGACGTCCCGCGCCGCGGTCATGCCGAGCGCGGCAAGGCTGGGCCCCAGCCTGTACATCCCCCTGCCATCGCTCTTGACCATGCCGGTGCGAATGAAGCTGGCGAGATAGTTGTGCGCCGCGCTGGGCGCCACGCCTGCGCGGGCAGCCACGTCTTTCAAGGCCACCGCGCCAGGGCCCATCTGGATGGCCACCAGGATGCGGTAGCCGATCTCGATGGACTGGATGCCACGCGGGCCGGAGGCCGGGGGAGAAGCGGAACCTGCCTTACTGAGTGTCATGGAGCCGATGCGTGATCAGGGAAGGCCAAGCGAAAGTGTGCGCATTGTACTAAGGGGGTCATTGACAGCCTGCCGGCGTCGTCCTACTATAAATTAAATAATATCAAATTATTCAACAATATTGAATTTAGGAGACGATTCATGCGCCCGAACGCGGACTCCTTCAAGATCGCCATGCGCCGCGTACCGTCCGCAGTCGCGATCGTCAGCGCGTCCTACCAGGGCGAGCGCAGAGGGTTGACCGCCACGGCGGTATGCAGCGTCAGCGCCGAACCGCCGCAACTGCTCGCCTGCGTCAACAAGCAGGTGCGCGCCCATGACCACATCCGGCTGGCCGGTCACTTCGGGGTGAACTACCTGAGTCACGACCAGGCGCAGGTGGCCGAGGCTTTCGCCACGCCCGCCGGCCACCCCGAAGCCCGTTTCGGCACCGGGGACTGGATCGAGGGATGCACCGGCACGCCGCTGCTGCGCCATGCGCTGGTAGCCTTCGAATGCAGGGTGGCCCAGGCGGTCGATTGCGGCACCCACACCATCTACGTCGGGGAAATCGTCGCCATCGACCAGAAGGACGACCTGTCCCTGCTTTACAAGAGCGGCCTGTTCAGCGCCGCATGACTGCCACGTCGAGGACCCCGTCATGACCGCCACTTCCCTGCGCATGGGCTATCACGTCGTACCCGACGTCGCCGGCCTGTGCGCGTTCTACCGCGATGCGCTCGGGCTGGTTCCCCGGTTTACGGACGGCACCCGCTGGGCCGAATTCCAGGCCGGCGCCGGCCGCTTCGCGCTCGCCGCGCCCGCCGAGGCGCCGCCGCAGGCGCGCGGCGCGGTGCTGGTCTTCGCCTGCGAGGATCTCGCGCCGCTGCGTACCGCCATTGCCGCGCACGACGGGCGGATCCTTGCCGAGCGGGACATGGGCAGCCATGGCCGCGTCCTCACCGCCGCAGATCCCGCGGGCAACGTATTCCAGCTGCATGCGCGCTGACCTCGGCCGGCATTCCCGGCTCCATCGCCGGCGCATGCCGGCATCCCGTTCAATTCATACAAGGGAAACCTATGAAGTTCGCCGTCTTCGATCACATGGACCGCGGTACGGTCCCGCTCGCCCAGCAGTACGAGGACAGGCTCGTCCTGACGGAAGCCTACGACCGCGGCGGGTTCCATGCCTACCACGTGGCCGAGCACCACTCCACGCCACTGGGCATCGCCCCCTCGCCCAGCGTGTACCTGTCGGCGGTCGCGCAGCGCACGCGCAGGCTGCGCTTCGGACCGCTGGTCTATACCCTGGGCATGCATCATCCGCTCCGGGTGCTGGAAGAGATCTGCATGCTGGACCAGATGAGCGGCGGCCGCCTGGAGGTCGGGTTCGGACGCGGCATCTCCCCCTACGAACTGGGCTACTACGGCGTGGATCCGGCGCAATCGCAAGGCATCTATCACGAGTCCTACCAGATCATCATGCAGGGGCTGACGCAGCCCACGGTGCATTTCCAGGGCAAGCATTTCGACCTGCGCGAAGTGCCGGTGGAAATGCAATGCGTACAGCGGCCCACGCCGCCCATCTGGTATGGCGCCGGAACGCCCGCGGCCACGCAATGGACGGCCGAGAACGGCATCAATATCGTCTGCAACGGGCCGGCCGCCCAGGTACGCGCCATTACCGACCAGTACCGCCTCCACTGGGCGGCCCTGGGCCGGGCCCCGGAGGCGATCCCGTTCATGGGCATGAGCCGGCACGTGGTCGTCGCCGACAGCGACGGCGAAGCGCGCGAAGCCGCTCGCCGGGCTTATCGCCGCTGGTATGCGCACCTGATGCACCTATGGGTCAAGCACGGTACGCGGCCGCAGACGCTGTCGTTTCCCGACAATTTCGACGATGCGCAGCGCGCCGGCCTGGGCATCGCCGGCTCGCCCGCCACCGTGCGGGACTGGATCGCGTCCGTAGCCGCGCAGGCCGGCGTGAACTACTTCGTCTGCCGCCTCGCCTTCGGCGACCTGACGCGGGAAGAGTCCCTGCGCTCGACCCGGCTGTTCGCCGAACACGTGCTGCCGGCGCTGGCCGAACCCGCCGCCACGGAGGCCTGACGCCATGCCCGCCCTGACCCCCGAAGACCGGGCGCTGCTCGAAGCCCGCCTCCCGCCGCTGCAGCAGGTCCGTCTGTCGCGCGGAGACGTGATCGAATACCGCGAAGCGGGCCAAGGCGCCCGCGCCGTGGTCTTGCTGCATGGCATAGGCTCGAGTTCGGCCGGCTATCGGGCCCCGCTCGCCGGCCTCTCCGCCGATTGCAGGCTGATTGCGTGGAACGCCCCGGGCTTCGGCGGCAGCACGCCGCTGGCCGCCGCATCGCCGGACGTCCACGACTATGCGCAGGCGCTGCATGGCCTGCTCGATGCGCTCGCCGTGCCGGCGGTCCACCTCGTGGGCAGTTCATGGGGAACCCTGATCGCCAACGCGTATGCCGCGCGGCACCCGGAGCGTGTCCGCTCGCTGGCGCTGTCCGCCCCTACCCGGGGCTATGGCGACCTGGACGCCGCCGAAAAAGCCAGGCGCATCGCCGCCAGGCTGGATCCGGCCGCACGGACCGCGCCGCCCGCGACACGCGCGGCGCGCTTCCTCGGTCCGGATACGGACGAACTGGTCATTCGGCGCTTCGGCCAATTGCAAGAGGCTGTCCATGCCGAAGGCCTGGCCCAGGCTACCCGCATGCTGTTCGATTGCGACGGCATCGCGCTGGCGGCGTCCGTCACGCGACCAGCCCTGGTGCTGGCCGGATCGGATGACGGCATCGCCCCGCCCCGCGAACATGTCCTGCCCCTATGCGAGGCCATGCCGGACGCTTCCCTCGCCATGCTGGACGGCTGCGGCCATATTCTCAAACTCGAAGCGCCGGTCCGCTTCAACCGGCACCTCGCGGACTTCTTCCAACTGCACACCTAGAACGCCACAAGGAGACTCCCCGATGAAACCCCGCCTGCTCCACCTGCTATGGGCATTCGCCCTCGCCGCCGGTCCGGCGGCCCAGGCCCAATCCTGGCCGGAAAAGCCGGTCCGCATCGTGCTGCCCGGTCCGCCCGGCAGCAGTCCGGACCGCATCACGCGCCTCTTGGCCGAGCACCTGAACAAGAAGTGGAAACAGCCGGTCGTGGTGGAGAACCGGCCCGGCGGCACGACGCGCATCGGCGCGGAAATCGTCGCCCGCGCCGCGCCGGACGGCTACACGCTGCTGTCGACCTTCGTCTCGCACGGGATGGTGAAGCTACTGTATCCGGAGACCCCCTACGATCCCATCACCGACTTCGCGCCGGTAGTACAGCTCGTGGATACCGAAACGGCGCTCGTCGTGCGCGCCGATTCGCCCTACGCGACCTTCGCGCAACTGGTGGAAGGGGTCAAGAAACGTGGCCGTCCGCTGGAGATCGGCAATTTCGGCAACGGCTCGAGTTTCCACTTCTACAGCCTGATCCTCGGCCAGGGCGCTGGCATCGACGTGCTGCCGGTCCCCTACAAGGGAGAAGCGCTGTCGCTCACCGACATGATGGGCGGCCACGTCGAAGCGAGCTTCAACTCGGTCGGCACCGCGCTTCCGCACATCCGCGACGGCCGGGTGCGTGCTCTTGCCGTGCTCGCGCCCAAGCGCTCCCGCGTTCTGCCTGACGTGCCCACCTTCATCGAACTCGGCTTTCCCCGCCTGCGGGCGGGCGGCTGGTTCGGCGTCCTCGCGCCGGCCGGCACACCCAAACCGGTCATCGACAAGATACGCACCGACGTCCAGGCCGTCCTGCGCGAACCCGACGTGACGAAATGGCTGCGCGACCAGGGCCTGGAACCGACGTTCGAAAGTTCGGACGCCTTCGGCCAGTCGATGAAACGCGAAGCCGTCGAATGGGAAAAGCTCATCAAGGAATTCAACGTTTCCGTGAACTGAGCCCGAGGGGGCGGCCCGACGGATCGCCGGCCCGTCAACCGGCGGCCGTCGCGCGCGGGACCAGCGGCGTGGCGCGCCTGGGCAGGCGCATCGACAGCGCCGCCGCTCCCACCAGCAGCGCGCCGGCCGCGCCGAACGATACCCAGTGCGTACCGAAGGTCTCGTAGCCCCATCCCCCCAGCCACGAGCTGATCATGCCGCCGATCTGGTGCCCCAGGTAGGTCAGGCCGTACAGGACTCCCACCAGGCGCACGCCGTAGACGTCGGCCAGGATCGCCGACGACAGCGCGATGCTGCCCGCCCATACGATGCCGCCCAGCGTGGCGGCCGCATAAAGCTCCCAATGGGCGCCCACCATCACCAGCGCGAAGAACCCGAGGCCGCGCACGAGATAGATCGTGGCGAGGATGTCCCGCCGGGGCAGCACGTCGGCCAGGCGCCCCAGCACCAGCGTACTGAACACCGCCACCGCGCCGATGAGGCCGATCCCCAGCGAACTCGTCATCGCATCGAAGCCATGGTCCATCAGCATCGGGACGCCATGCGAACCGAGCAGGTTCATGCTGAAGCCGCAGGCGAACAGCCCCAGCGCGATCTGCCAGAACGGCGCGGTACGGACCGCATCGGCCACGCGCAGGCTGGGCGCCGCCTGGGCGGTCCGGGCGGCGGGGGCGGCCGCGCGCGCCGCCACGTCTTCGGGACGCAGGTCGGTGTCTGCCGGGGCGTTGTCCCGGAAAACGAAGATGGCGGCGGGAATCGTGAACAAGGCGAAGGCCGCCGCGAATGCCAGCAGCGTGGCGCGCCAGCCCAGCCAGGCGATGAGCGAGGTGAATACCGGCGTCATCAGCGCGATGCCCGCCATCGACCCGGTGGAAAGAAAGAACAGCGCCATGCCGCGCTGGCGAGTGAACCAACGGCTGAGGATGGGCGTGAGCGCCACCGGGCTGGTCAGCCCCAGGCCCACCGACTGTCCCACGCCGAACGCCAGGAAAAACGCCAGCGGATGGCGCACCAGCACGGTGGCGATGGTCGAAACCACCACGACCACCATGCCCGTCAGCAGCACGAAGCGCGTTCCGTGCGTGCCGACCAGATAGCCGGCC